>Ga0078894_10000127_pt1 | contig 46109 bp, 45 predicted proteins | sample LauGreSu1BDMLBSD_2_FD_67506 | JGI IMG/M metagenome (GOLD analysis project Ga0078894, IMG submission 67506) | Freshwater lake microbial communities from Lake Michigan, USA - Su13.BD.MLB.SD (version 4) (version 4) | ecosystem: Environmental > Aquatic > Freshwater > Lake | place: Lake Michigan...
CCATTTGGCATAAGCAGAAGTCAATTGGTCTCTCGGTATAGGGTCGCCATCATCGGTATTGATTTTCTGATAAGGCGTTAAATAGGGAAAATACTCTCCCGATGCTTCCACATCGGTATGGTAAGCCTGGAAACTGCGGGTTAAACCAAAAAATAATCCGGGAATCCAGCGTGGTTGGTAAGTAAGGTGCATCCCAGAGAAATAGCGCCATTCTTTACGAGGTGAAAAATCGTAATCGCTGCCTTGTAGTTTGCCGCCCAAGAATTGGAATTCGATGGCTCCTATTGGGGTTTTAATGGGTGCCACACTATTAAAAGAAAGATGCGCAAAGCCATCGGCATGGTTACTTAATAAAAGTGCATTGCGCACACCCGGCCCCCACCAGATATTTTCGTTTGAAAGTTTTAGCGCAAATTTAGAAACCTGCAATTGCACAAATGACTGCCCCCAATTGGCCCTGCTGTACGCTTTGTTGCCGAAGCGCTCCGGTTGATCGGTACCACCCTTGATGATACCAGTAGTTTCAAAATCGGTATTGGCCGCATATACATACTCGGGTTGTACTTGTACGGATAAGGGTCCGTATTTAAAATAGATTCCGCCCGATACTAGCGTTTGGTATCCTCTGGCCGGGATCATGGCTCCATTATTCCAGCCATAGGGATGGTGGGTATTGATCTGCTGCTCCCATCGGAGCGGCAAAAGCAACAATTCGGCTTTTTTAAGTTTGGTATTAATCTTGGCAAATTGTAAATAAGAAAAATTAATTAGGCTATCCTTACTTTTTAAGTTGTTGTTGATGGTGGCTACAGAGAGCGCTCTGTGGGTAAAAGATAAAGTGGAATCCAGCTTGCCCTGCAAGTACAATTGCTTGGAGAAGCTTTCCAATACGGAACCTACGGGCAGGGACTGTGCATTGGCCGTTTGCACCATCAAAAAGGTTAATAAAAGAAAGAGTTGCTGTTTGTATCTCATTAAAAAATATAATGTACGCCCAACTGGAGCTGTAAATTGAAATTATTTAAGCCATGCACAAAGTAGGGATCGTTGGGGCCTTGTTTCAGGTACCAGCCATAATTATAAGAACGGGTGGCCGTGATATTAGAGCTGATCAAGAGTTGGTTAAAATCCCATTCGGTATTTAGCCTTAAGCTTAAATCGTACCAATGCCTTCTAAAATCGTAGGAATCTTCGTAGGCATAGTAGTAAAAATCGTTGTTGTGCAGATAGCGTTCCACTTGCAGGCCTATCTTCTTCAATCCTTTATGCCAGCTGAAAGCTATTTGCTGCATGTTGGCTCCAGGCCCAATGCCGGCGCCTAGTGGCTGACCCTCGTGGGTATAACCCTGACGGATATAGGAACTGGTATACCAGGAATTGAAGTTGCGGATATCGCTCAGGTTGGTTTCCTGCAGTTGAATGACTTCGCCCGAAAGGCTAAAATAATGTTCACGATTGGGCCTCCACAATAGTTTTCTCAAACCAAATACATAGGCCCGGTTACGTTCGGGATCGAGGGCGGTGGAGCGAAAACTGGCCGATTGATCGTGCCTTCCCCATTCTCCATAGATCTCGGTTTGTGTTTCGGGCCATACCCATCTGAAAAATAGCAAGCCCATTTGCTGGCGTTTATTGAAAGCATCGTCGGCACGGTATGATTGAAAAGGTGCAAATAAAGGCAAGTAATCGCCTAAATATTGTTGATCGCCGGCATATAGCTGCATGGTTCTACTGAATCCCAAATAAAGTCCTTTGACCCATTTGGGCTGCCAGGAAAAGATCATTCCCGAAAGGTAACGCTGCCTGTCGGCTTTGGGTACATTGATGGGATTGTTGAAATAAGTGGTATCGGGCGATTGTACGCTTTGTCCGCTGCTTTGGGGCCAACCCGCTATTAATTGGGCTTCTACCCTACCAAAAGGAGTTTTGATGGGTTTGTTGGTTTGCAGGCTAAAGTGCTTGAACCCTGGTGCTGAGTTAGACAGGATGATGGAATTCTGTAAACCCGGCCCCCACCACCTGTTTTCGGTGGAGAAGCCAATACTGAGCGACTTCCAATTGTATTTGATGCTACTCTGTCCCCAAAATGCTTTCTGGTAGTTATCGTTTCCGAAGCGCTCCGGCAGATCGATGCGGTTATAATAATCGTAATAACGGGCAAAGATGACCTCGTAATGTTCTTTGGGGATGGTGGTAAAGGCGGGATTATCTGCCAGTACCAACTCGGGCTTCAATTGAATTTCTAGGTTTCCCCATTGGGCATGGATACCACCACTCAACAGGGTTTGGTAACCTTTGGCTGGAATCATGGCGCCATCATTCCAGGCTGCATAGGGATAGTGATTGTTGTGTTGTTGTATCCAGCTGAAAGGTAATATTTGATAATTAATGGGTTTATTTTGGAGATTAGACAGGGTTTTAGGCTGTGGCCGTGCTGCTGCCCAATCTTTCCCCTCTTCTGTAAGCATGGGTCGGATGGTGAAAGAGGTACTGGTATCGGTCCAGTTAATCAATTGGGCACGACGGTGAAAGTCGGCTCGTCCTGAAAAACTCAAAGGCATTACTTGTGCCTTTGCTACTGCTGTTATGCACAAGAGTAAACCAGTTGTGATGGCTACTCTTAAATAGGTCAATTTCCTGCTGTATGCCTTAGTCTTCATAATTGATCAAACTAATTTTCAGGTTATCGATCGACCAGCTTTCGTCGCACAGTGGGTCTTCTGCATTGGTTTGGATGAGTTGATCGCGACAGGAAACGGTTAACTGTCCTGATTGATGCACCACTGTTTTCTTGATCTTGTAAATGGTAGATCCATAGGGTAAGTGCGCATAGTTACAGGTAGGCGGCAAACCGGTTTGATAAGCTCCTGTTTTAGGGTTATGGTAATTTTGCGGATAGTTTCCGGGATAGGACTGCGGTGGACAAAATGGGCCGTAAAAGCAAGAGTTGTTTGAAAAAGTGGTATAGATATAGGGGACTTCGTCTACATAAAGAGCCCAAATATCCGGCCCGTCTATGCCATTGCCCAATTGGTTGCCATCCCATGAATCGTGGATGTAGAGATCGAAGCTCACTTCTACCATTTGATGTGCCGGCAGTTGATTCATGTAAAACACAAAACCGTCTTTGTTATAATTGCCCAACATCTTGGTCTGGTTATAGGAATAGAACTTGCCTCCGCTGATATTGCTCAGGTTGGCGGTTTCGAAATTGTTAAAATAGATCTCGGTGCGACTTTCTTTTCCTGATTGACAGGCCTGTATTAATCCGGCGATTAGGAACAGGAGGTATAAGGGTATTGAATAGGTATTTGTTTTCAATGGGGTGATGCGGTATAGGTTCAAATTTAATGATTTTGGATTAATTTCTAATCGGCTTTGAGTGCTCTTTCTAAATCAGGCTTTGCGCCATTTTTAGGTTCCATTGCGAAATTTATTTTTCTGTTTGCGCTTTCAGTTTAATTAAATGTGCTAATGCTGTATGAATTTGCGCTGATTATTACTGCGATTGCGTCCTCAGTTTATTGAATTGCGCTGATGATTTGGTGTATTGAGCAGTTTGATCAGATAATTGCGCTTTAGATTGGAAGGATTGCGCTCTTGGTTAATCGATTTGCGCTGTTTCGGGATGGGATTGCGCTTTAGGTTAAGAATTGGGCCCAGAGGGCCCGGGAATCATTTTGGGGGCTTGGAAAACTGATAGGCACTCAATTGTTTGAACTGCTGACTACTAGAACCAAAAATAGATTTAACATAAGTTTTGATCAAACGAGCCGTTTCGGCAAAACCAGTTTTAGGGGCGTACATCGTGTTGTAGCGTACAATACGGCTATTGCTCCAATCGGTATAGGTTTGCATCACGGCTTGGTTGGCCTCCACTAACTGGCTTTGATAAGCAAGTAGGCTTGCGGTTTGCAATTCACTTTCGTTGGGCTGATAGCTGGGAATGCTCTGGATAATTTCGAGCAGCGCAGCCAGGTGCTCCAATTGTTTGTCGATACTGCGCTGTGATACGGAGATATTTTCGGTAATGGGCTGCCCTGGATCGGGGCTCTCGTTGAGCTTACCCGAGCGCTTGCCCAAGAGCTTATTCATGATGCTACGGGCCGATTTGATGGTGTTCTCCTCCGCACCCGAAGCAATAAGTGCGTTGACCATCCGGGTGGCTTTGGGGATCAAACCCGCGAAATTCATCCTTCGGGTATCTCTGGCATTGTCAAATAAGGTTTGTTTCTTGATACAGTCGGCATGGGCATCTTCCCCTGCTTTTAATAACAGCAGCAAATTAGGGATTTTGATGGATTCGGTTGATGGGTTGTAAACAGCGCCATAACCCTGGCAAAAATTGATGATGTTTTTGAAATGGGCCAAATTTTTAACATGGCCGCTTTCTGAAATTGAACTCATAATACAATAGTTTTAATTAATAAATAAATTATTTTAACTTTTAAACTATTTTCTTATGGATTTATTGTGTGGAATTGGATATTTTTTGAGGGTTTGGAGTATAAAGTAATTAGTATTGAGTATTTATATTGGTGATATGAGATGGGTGCTTTTTAGGGGAACGGGATTGTCAGGGCTAAATAGTAAGGAGTTTTTTTTTTGGGGGGGGGGATTCTAGGAGATAATTAGTATGGACCACACTAATTATAGGGTATTTTACTCTTGATTATCAGTTAGTTAGGTTTCAAGTGCGCACTAAATTGCGCACCGGATAAACTATTGATAATATCTTTTAATAACATTACGCTTTTTGATTGAAGGCATCTTGAATTATTTTCACAGTATCGACCACATCATCAAAAGTTGGTACAGTACCATACATCATTTCGTTAGCCATTTCTTCATAATCACTTTTTAATTTTATTAGTATAGTTTCCGAAGGTATGATTGCTATTTGACCAATACAAAGTGAATTGTAATCGAAATGCCTCAGTCTAGAATAAAATTTACGATGTTCAATGATGTGCTCAATAAATGGAACGTCAGATAATGTTTTTGAATATTCCTTATTAATTCGATACAAGTCGTAGTAATGACGAGACATTCGATAGGTCCTCATTTTGCTCTCATCCTTTCGATTGTACTCCTCATGTAGTAAAAGGATTTTCTCAATAAAAGTTCTGTTGGGTTGTATGGTTGCAATCTCAAATAACACCTCTCCATAAATATCATTAGGAAAGTAATTATTCAATAGGGTTTGCATTGCGCGATAGTCGTTCGGATCTTTCTGTGATCGAACACTAAATTCAATTTTAACCCTATCGGGCAAATATGGATTTGGTTCAAATAAAGATTTATAGCTTACATAGATTGTTTGAGGATCTGTGTCGGGTATGTCTCTTCTTATGGTTTCTACCTCAACAGAATAAAGCTCTATTGGGATTTGCAGCTTTTCAAATTGGTTCCGTAACTCAGTTGCTATTTCATTACTTGTAAATAGGCAACCTTCTCTTCGCAATTGCTCTATAAATGTTTTTGAAGGTTTATCTTTATATGGCATTCCGAATGCTTCTGAACTCAATGCAATATCGATATCTTCTGAAAATCGATCTATAATGCCCCATCCTTTGCTTAAAGAAGTTCCCCCCTTAAAAGCAAAATACGTCGCATACTTTGAAGTGAACAACAATCTCAAAACAAGTGTAACCCACCAATCCTTCTCTATTGCCTTTGAATTTATACCTGAATTCAATGAAGCTTGATTCAATGAGATTCTGCGAGCATCATCATTAAGATTTTGAAGCCATCCAATCATACTGTTTGTTTTAAGAAGTTCTTAATGACAAAATCGCTTATTCTTGCAGGTGCTAATTTCAAATCATGCTTCAAATTGTTTTGATCTTCCTTTTTGAGTAAGGCGATGATTTTTTCTAGCTCTGATTCTGTCAGCCGATTTAAATCCAATTCCTCTAATCCCAAAAATAACAAGCTTGATATACTTCCTACCATGGCTAATTTTTTGGTTGTAGTTGGCTGGAACACAATTGAACTCTTCCCAATAGTTATATTTTTCTTTGTTCCATTTGTTAGAAAAACCATTTTCATTGGAACCTGATTAGAAAGTCCAATTTTGTTTAATGCATATTGACCAGTAGGCATGATTTTAACATGTTCTTTTTCCGCTAATGACGCCGCAATTTCTTCCATGGATGGAAGCACTTCGCCAAACAATTTATCATGAATGGGAACTACATAGACACCTTGTCCCATACGAACTAACACTTTCTGATCAACTAATCGAGAGAGCGTTTTCCTTATGGCCGTTGAAGTGCCCAAGTCCTTAAAGTCGGAAGGAAGAATAATTTGACCTGGCTTCGACCGCTTAATTTTGTTCTCAATTTGACTGCTTATAGACTCATTCATGTCACAAATATACGAATTATTGTGACGCATACTAATTTATACAACAATTATTCTAATTTCAGTTTAGCTTAAATATTGTAAAATAGATCTTATTGTACTAACCGAGTTAAAGCTCTTCTCACGTTGGCTGGATCGACTGTTAATCCAGAAAAGAGCTTTACTGTAAAAACAAAACCTCTGCCATTAGCCCTAATTCTTGCAATTAATTGTTTATCTGCTAGTTACACTATTTTAAATATATTTTGCTCGTAACAAATTCACGTTATTATTTGTTACGAATTAACAAGCTAAATAAAACTAAGGCTTTAATAGGTATTCTTCATGCTTGAAATGGAGCGCTTGAAAATAATTATGGGCGCAAAAGGCATGTTTGCATAAATAGTAGGCGCAAATCACAACATAATCGGTCTCCTTTTAAAATAATGAAACACCGCCTCATCATTTAAAAACCGATCGATAATACATTCAGAATTTTTCCATGGTTGATTAAACAAGCCAGCATATTCTTCCTTTTCACTCAACCATTCCAATGCGAGCTCCTTAATTCTTCCTTGTATTGAAAAACCATTCATAGTATCACTACGAGATATTTGAAACAATGAATAACTAATCCCAAAGAATGTTTTATATATAGTTGGGAATTCTGGGATATCAATTTTCGCCATTAAAACTTGATTATCATCCGCGTCAAAAAGATTCAAAACCTCCACAGAAATATTAATTTCATTGCTTGTGATAATTAAGCGCATTTCCGTTCGCAGCGCATTGATCATATTATGATACTCATCCATTTTAGAATCTACTCTACCAAGAGAATACATATGCCGATCCCGTATATGATTTAGTTCTTCGAAATTTCTTTCGGCATCTAATCTGAATTGATTGAGTTGTTTAAGCTGTTCCATAGAGATATTTTTAACTTATTTCAGAATAACGTTCCTTCCATATTTTCTCCAACTTATCCGCAAATTCTTCACCGCTGGCCTTTATATAGCGTAAGAAATTCTTGTAACTCTTGTGCCCAGATATTGACATGATAGTTGGAACATCAGTCCCTTTCATAAATTCATTGGTAACTAGGCTTCTACGAGGGCAATGGCCTTGTAAAAATTCATACTTAGGCTTCGTAATCACCACTTTCTCTCTTTCATATGTAATCTGCTTTGAAAACTCAACTTGCATCGATGGCATTAAAGCACCTACTTCTTTAATTAACCTATTGAACTCATTATTCTTGGGAACGTTAGGTAATCGATAATTATACTTTTTGAAAATTTCATTTACCAGAGGATGAATTGGCAAGGTGATTTTCTTTCCTGTCTTTTTTTGAATAATCTCAAGTCGGTTATTATGAATCTTTGCAAGATTTAAAGTTGAATAATCCGAAAACCTTAAACCCATGTAACATGCTGCAACAAATATATCCCGTACAATTTCATGGTTTGTAGAAGGCAAATTTTGCAGGTCATACATTTCCCTGATTTCTTCCTCGTTCAAATAAATACTATCCGTTTCTTCACGTCTAGTGTCAAAAGAAAGTTCTCCCATTTGAGCTTGGGTTATCACTTTATTTTTTAAAGCATATTTCAATATTTGATTGAGATCCATCATGAATTTGGAATGCGTATTCAAAGAGTGTTTTTTCACTTTCACCACAAAGTCACTTATCTGATCAATATCTTTCTGCGTTATCTCATTAATTAGGAGCAACTGCTGTTTATACACTTGATAAGATTGGAGATAGGCTTTCGAAGTCCTAAATGATTTTATAGTCGATTCTTTCAACTTTTGCCTTTGAGGACTAAGCCGAATCCCCTTTTCACAGTCTGAAATAAATAAATCAATAAAATCGATGAATGATTTAGTTGGTATTGATAAAGCCAAATTTTCTTTAATCATTTTGGTTCTAGGATTACCAACTATCTCATGCATTTTGGCTTGAAGCTCCAAGAATGTCATTTTGGAGATACCAAAACGATACTCATCAAACACTTCAGTCAGATCCATTTGGATTTTTCGTAGATACTTACTTGCCTTTGCAGCTGTGGTATTTCCAATTTGAGATTTGATAAATGATTTTTTGAAATCCCAAATTTCTGGCGAAATGGTTTTACCTGTGTATACAAAAAAATTCGCTCCTTGAGTTGAAATTTTTACTCTAACACTACTATTTCGTGCTTTTGGTCTTGCAAGTGAAAATGAAACTCCCATAGTATTTTTTTTTATGATGAAAAATTAAGAATCTAAATCAGGAAACAAATCCTCTGCTTCTTCTATTCCCTCCGTAAACAGATCCATAACATAGCGCGTACCTGCAAGCATCCCACTATTGAATCCATGAGCCCAATCTGAATCTGTTTTACTTTTAAGTTTAGCAACTTCGGCGGGATATGCTTCTTCAATTCTCGTCCGATTTTCTAAAACACCTGGTATTGAATCATGCTTTGAAGAAGAGCGAGCATACCATACCAGGTCACAATATTTACTCTCCATCTTTTTTACTTCTTCTAATATTAACTTCTTTTTCATGTTGATTTTTTTATTTTGAATGATTATTAACATTGGTAATGAGAAACCAATTAATGAAATTATTGAGGAATCCAGGAGAAGGTTCGTTTACATCGTAAATAGGGAAACACATCTCATTTAATTTAACACCAAAGAAGTCACGACAGCCCATTTCGAAATGATCGACTAAATATTGGTTGCTTAGTTCCCATTTTACATTCTCTTGATTTGCCCTTGCCTCTAAGTATTGTTCAACTAGTTGCATTTTTTGATTGATATTACCTTGTAATACCATCAATAGTTTGTTTTTTTTATTTTTCATGTTGACTACGGTTCACCCACCGCCAGGGGTTTTGTTTATTAATTATTTTTTGAATTTAAATAGTTGATTATGGCAGACTTTAGAAATCGATATTGTGAACCACTTTTCTGTCCAACAATTTTACCTTCCAGAAAAAGCTTTGTTAGTGTCTGTTCACTTAGTTTTAATAAACCAGCTGCCTGTTTACGATCTAAGACTTCATCCTTAAACCCATCTCCTAATCTTGGATTATTAACTAATTTTTCAATTTCTGCGTTAACAGCACTTGAAATCATATTAAGCAGTTCCCCAACAGGTACTGTTACTACCTTGATTGTGTTTGTTTCCATAATACTATTTTTTATATTGGACATAGTTTTTAAACATAATTAAACCATCTTTTATATTGGATATAGTTGCGAGGCAAAAAAATTAGAATAGCTCCGTTTGTTCTACACCCAGTAATTTGCTTTTTAAATGTTCCCTCATTTTTTGCACCGCTATCCACCGAACTTTCCCATTTTTATGATCAGGAAATTCTTTCTTTGATCCAATGTAAATACGTATCTCCTTCTTCTTACCATCCATCATTGGCCAAAAGGTTTTCGCAGTTAAATACTCTAAATCCGTCTTTGCATCTTTTAAATAAGCGAGATAGATCAAAGGTGATTCAGCAGTATATAGCTGGTTATAAATGACCATTGCTAATTCAATATTTTTTACTGCCTCCTTGTTTTGCTCTAAAATCTCAAGGACTTTATATCGAGCATCTTTTAATTGCTTATTTTCAGACATATTGGCATAGGGTCTATTCGTTTTATCTAATCGACCTAATTCGAATTCATCAGGTAGCTTATATAGTTCTACCCACTCATCGAAACACAATATTTGCGGAAATTTTACTCTCATATCAGATGCAAATGTAGTGAGGAATATTTATATATCCAAGTATTATCTTTGTTTTTTTAAAATAAATTTTTATTTCCTTGATTTTCTAGTCAATTAAATTTAAATTTTCTTTTTTAAATTGTTAATAGACTAGAAAATCAATAGTAAAATAGCTATTAAGTGATCTTAAATGGGGGTCTCCTCCCTACCCGTATCCCCCCTTTAACTAAACAGGCCCCTCCATCCCATATGAGTAACGATAACTTAGAGGAACATTTCGTCCAGGATCATAAACCATGATGTATCCCAAAATCTATGAGCTCGAATTTACTATAGGTTTTGCTTCAGCTTAATAATCATACTTCGAAATAATTCTGAGATGGTAAGTCCAGAATCAAGAATGTATTGGTCTATGAACTGTCTATCGTCTTCAGTAATTCGAACCCTAATGAATTTTTCCAATAATCTCTTACTCATTTGTGATTGTTTTGTTTTTGATCAAATTAGGATAGTTCATGTTAGCATAAAACAGTAGAGATCTGCGAACATGCTCACTTACGTTGGTATAATCTGAAGCATTGATATTTTCAATTATTTGACGTTCTTCAGGGGTCAAACGCAAACGAATAAATTCTGAGCGTCTAGGTCTAGTTTTGTTCATATTCATATTGTTTATCTATAAATATCTAAAAAGAAATAAAAGTTACTTCATTGGAATACTTTTTAAAATGTCCTACATATTTATTAGTAAATGAATATCATGAAAGACAGAATTTATCAATTTACCTACCACCCAACCCAATTAAACAGAAAGCCTGTATCCAAATATGAGAATTGGGTTATTCACAATAATATGATTCATACGGGCACAACTATTGAAAACATTTGTAAGCACATTGGTAATGGCTATGGCTACACAGTAACACCAAACCTCTATTCCGATAATAAACCATCATCCGCAAGCTTTATAGGAACATCCGGATTTTTTTTAGACTTTGATTTAAACTCAAATCCAGAACAAATCATCAATCGTTTTTACGAGTTGGGAATAAAACCCAATTTTTGGTATACCTCATTTTCAGATTCACCTGAATATAGAAAATTTAGAGTTTGTATTTTACTGGATGATATATTAACTGATAGAAATACTATCAGCAATGTCTATTCTAATATTTTTTATCATTTTCCTGCTGATAATGCATGTAAGGATGCTGCCAGAAAATTTTATGGGGGGAAAGAAGTACATTTTTTAACTGAAGAACCCAATAGTTTAGAAATATTAAAATCCGAATTTACTTGGTTAGGGGAAAAAGCTCCACTCCAATTTGATTCAGAAAAACCTGTTAATCTATTATATATCAATAATAAGATTACAGGAATTTCAAAAAGAAAAAAAGAAAAAACATACTCGTCTGATCAGGCTAAAGACTTTAATTACCTAGAAAAACTAAAAAACAATGATTGTGATTTTTCAATTATTGAAAATAAAGTAAGAGTTTTTAAAGAATTCGTCAACCTAGAAAATCGATTTGATTATCTGGTTCTATTTGGTCTAGCAACAAATATTCACTGGTTACAGGGAGGAATGAAACTAATGAAAAAATGCATGGACAAATACAATGAATACCATGCTAACAATAAAAATCAATTAATTTATCACGATCGACATTTTGAAGTAATAAATCAAGTAAAGAAAAGGAAATTACTTCCACAGTCACTTGAATCATTCTCACCATATCTGGAAGATTATAAATATAAAAATCTTATTAGCTGCCTAATAAATCCTAGAGGTGTTGTTTTTGTAGATGATCAAAGAGAAAAAATAAGCCTTCGAGAGGGTGAACAGCTATTCCAAGAATCATTCCAACAAGCTATGATATCAAATATGCCAATTACTATTATTAAAGCAGCTGTTGGTATTGGCAAAAGTCATATATTAAAAAATATCGATAAAATTATTATAGCTCTGCCAACTCATAAACTAAAGGATGAATTATACGAAGAAATGAACGTGCAATCTTTCAAAGTACCAGAATTGCCAAATTTTCAAAATAAACAAATTAATGCTCAGATTAAATCATTGTATCAATCTGGATTAAGAGGTGTGGTAATGAGTCTAATCCATCAGCTTGCAGAAAATGAATCTCCAGATCAAATTTTAGCTAAAAATTATTTAAAAGAATTAGATGAAGCTAAAAATTGGAAGGGTACGTTATTAACTACCCATGAACGATCCATTCATGAGGCAATGAATCAAAATACCATTATTTATGACGAAGACAGCATTCATAGTTTAGTATCGCAAAAATCCTTTAACCTGACAGATTTTGGCTTATTACTATTAAAATATCCAGATTTAGCATTATTCTTCAACGAATTCTACCAAAAACTTCAAGCAGCAGAAAAATCAATGATGCATGTAACTCCCGAATTTGAACTACCCATTCATTTATTGATTGAAAAAATAAAACATGAACCATCAACTTCTAATTTCATTGAGTTTTTTAATTCAAATCGATATTATAAAGAAGAGTTTACTAATAAAAAAGGGCAAATACATACAACAATTCATTATTGCAAATTCAATACTTTACCAAGCAATAATAAGATAATCATACTCTCGGCTACTATTAATACTTCGTTTTATGAAAAAGCATTTCCAGGAAAAGTCGAAGTACTAGAAATCCCTGAAATAGAAAATATGGGTCAAGTAATTCAGCACACAAAGTACTCATACTCCCGACAATCAATAAAAAAGAGAGAACAAGCAGACTTATTGGATAAAATTGGCAATAAGCCTGTCATTACGTTTATGTCAAACACACAAATCCTTAATCAGGAATACATTAAAGAAAACAGCGAATTAGGCATATATTTTGGAAATACACGAGGATATAATGATTTGAAGGGTAAGGATATGATGGTGATTGGTACACCTCATATCAACCCGATAGTATACCTATTCCACGCTGAATTTTTAGGAATTGATACCAATACAATTGATAAGAAGATGGAATATCAAACCATCCAATGGAGAGGGATGCAATTCAAATTTCAGACTTTCAATAATCCCGATTTAAGGAATATACAATTGTATTTAATTGAAGGGGAACTTATTCAGGCTATTGGAAGAGCTAGAACCATTAGAACGGATGCGCAAGTTCAGGTATTTTCGAATTTCCCTTTATTAATGACAGATAAGTTCATTTTTGATTGAAATTTACCCACTTATTAGTACCGATTGTGTCGTATTACTTGAAGAAAAATGATGTGGCTCATTGGTGGTAATTATAGAACTACAAAATAACTACCGATTTCAGATTTTAACACTAAAATCAGTAGTTATATTTGTGGAATTAAAAATAAAAAAGGATAGCTAAAAAGCCATCCTTTTGTGAAATACGAATAGTTTTTTTATAATTTTTGAAATTATAATTGAAAATAGACAACTTCAACTAACGCAATCTCATTTGAAGGAAGAAATTCACACTCAAAATAGCCGAAAATCAAATCTTCAGATTGAGAACTTGTAAAATGACCAAATGGCAAATCCAAACTCTTTAATTGATTTTTTAAATGAAGTTCCAAGATTGAATACGTATCAGGAAATTCATTTGGGTAATCTTCCTCAATCAGATTGCGTTTGAATTTGGTTAACTCTTTATCAGAGATTTGAAGTCTTATTATTTTGTTTGATGAATCCAGCTCGACTGAAATTCCTAGATCAATTAAGTCATTTACTGACAATTCTGGTCTTAAATTAAATATTATCATATTATTAAAGTTTATACTCTACAGTAGAGAAAAAACCAGAAAAAGTAAACTCTAAATAAAAATTTCAATATTTATTTAATAAAGAAACATATGAAAAAGAGAAAAATCATCATTATCACTGAAGCACAGGCGAAATTATTGATCAATAGAATTATTACGGAAGCACAAAAGATTAGAAAGGTGGCCTAAAATGGCATTCCGAGGAAAGTGAGCCTTATAGGATGGCGACCCAGCATTCCTGCGAAAGCATGCTATTATATTTTAAGCCTATAAAGCTGTTCAACCAATAAGGTTCGCAGTGGCCCAACAGGTGTTGTAGATAGCTTGAGCTTAAGATCAAAATAAATCTGAATTAATTCTTGCATTTTGGGCTCTGCCAAACAGGTTTGTAGCCAAGAGCCGAAATCAACATATTGTTCTTGATTTGCTCGATAAGGTAATTGCAGAGCCAATTCCAAGCCTTCCCAATTTGAACTTGGATCAAAACCTTCAATTTTATCGGCTGTACCCGAAAAAAACACTTCCCAAATAGATGGATTGGCCATAAACGCATTGAAAGCCATGGAACGAGCCTGGTCTAATTTCTTATTATAAAAATAGGTCATGCAAGCCTCGACCCAGAAAAAGGGAAAGCCAGCATCATCTGGAAAGTTCTTGAAAAACCAACGTAAATAAACGACTGCACCTTTGTAATCACCAATACTGACATACAAGTTTAAAATGGTATAACGCCTGCCAGCACTATCATCATAGCCTCCAAAACGAGCCCGCTCTGCAGCCAGTATTTTGCGCAGCTTGATAATTTTTGTTTTGATGCGTGTGATTTGGGCGGGTGTCATTTAATAAAAGTATTTTACAAAATTAGATTTATCGCTCTTAAAAAAGAAAAACCACCGAAATGGTGGTTGCTAAATGTAAAATGCAAGGTGCTGAACCTGCCAGATTGAAAGCTGAAAAAACTAAAATTCACTCCAATTTGGAATGAATACCGTTATATAAGCAAATAATCTTTTAAAAACTTATAATAAACCAGACTAAAGGCTTACTTCGCTACTGTCAACATCAGACTAAATCCTAAGCTTAGTAGCTCTACGCTGCGGTTTAGTCCTTATATATTATTGAATGGGCTTATTTTTCCCCCGGGTAAATAATATGGTCTTTGTCAAACCAAACAATATAAAAAACACCTTTAAATAAAAAGCCACAAGTACGAGCTTTTTGATTATAATGTAAGTCAAATTGGTAAAGTGTTGGAAGTTCTTCGTCACTTAAAAGTTCATCTTTGGTCGTCAAAACACTTTTGAAATCTTGCTTTTTTATGGAAATTTTGTCTTTTTCAAAATCAATAGGATGAAATCGATAATATGGATTTGTCCTAAGCTCATTATAAGTAATAAAAGAATTTTTCTTTAATCCTTCTAAAAATCCAATAAAATCTTTTGTTGTCAATTCTTCACAATTAAAACAAAGATTACTTTGGTTTAAGGATAAGTAATCAAACGCAAATGTTGGCCTTAATTCACGTATTTCATAGAATGGAATGCCGTTTTCGCCAAGATTGTATTTAGACCTGATTTTTTTTAACTCTTCAAGCTGTAATTTTGGATCAGGAATTTTATATTTTTCCTTATTACCTTTAGCCATAAGAAATATGACTAATTTATGTTAGAATAAAATGCTTTCATTCTATCCTTACTGATAATATTAGTACAAGGTTTGTGAGGAGGGTAGTCTTGTCTTGCTTCAAGCCAAGGTGCTTCACTATGACTCAATAATTCAAGTTCAAAAGATGTTAGACTTCCATATCTGTCTAAAACGGAATATACAAACTCGATAGTTTCGTCCGAAATTTTATTTCTCGATATTATGCTATTAATTTCTTCATCAACAGTTTCAAATTCATCATTAACAACTTTTAAATCATTAAATCCAAATTCTTTAAGTTTATGATAAAGTTCTGGCACTACAGGTCCGTGTACCCAAGCTTGAAAATCTTCATTTAAAATAGGATTATTGAAGTTTACAAGATGCCAAGCTTCAACATAATAAAGAAGTTTCTGCAACTTTTTATGTGAAATTGTATCACCTTTTTGGTTTACATAATTCGTTATAATATGTCCTAAATCCCAAGAATTCATACTGCAAATATATTGACTTTATTTTGTAAATAGCTTTAATTTAAGCGGTTTTGTCGTCTTAGCCTTGCTGCTAACGTTTTGCGGCTATTGTAAGTTGGCGATTTCGAAGCAATTCACTGTCAACCAAGCAGAAACTTTGATAGAAGCACAAAGCTTGATTTAACCACTGAATTGCCACTTTTGGGTAGGTGCTTTTATGCACTGTGCTTTTATGCTGCAATTCTAATCCTTATCTTCTTGTATATTTCAGAATACTCTGCAATAATATCATTGTAGACATTAGTCCCATTTTCATCATCAATTATCTCGATTACAACCGCATAATCTTGCAAATAATCTTCTTTTACAGTCCCCCTAGTATACAGTCTTAGTCTTAAGTCCCAAGCCCCTGTTAAATAACCTCTTGAAAAGCTTTTTTCGAACTGAATAATTGGATTCCAAGGAAGTATATATTTACCATCTCCTGATATATTAATTGGCTTCATTCCAGTTGTAGAACTTTTTATTAAAAGAGCTGAAATTCTTGCCATTGAATATTCAGAGTCATTATCTGGATTAACAGGCGGGTCGTAGGTAATAGTGATTTTTATTCTTAGATTTGTATTTTTATTAGTTTCTGCGAGTGATGAAGGAATGTGGAATGCGACGTATTGATAATTTTCTTGGTCTAATTGTCCTTCATGAATATAAGCGGCATTGAAAGAGCCCGCAGCTAAAGCATTATCAATAACTGGTTCGCCAAAACCAGTATAGTTTATAACATCATCTGTAATTTCTTCAGGTACATTTTTCTTTTCAGTAAAATGACAAAGTAATGCACGTACTAAATTCGGGTCACTATCAGGATACAAATCAAAGAGTCTTTGAGCATATTGAGATATTATTGGTGCTGAGTAACTTGTGCCATTATCAACACATAAATTAGTGCCATCAGCTGAAATCCCATAGGATGAGACTCTAGGGGAGAAATTATATGGCAAAACTAAATTACCTCCATGTGCAACTAATTCAGGTTTAATTCCTAAATCAGCTCCAGGGCCAATCCTTGAAAAGGGGGAAATTTCTTCTTTATTGGATAAACTGTCTGTGTTATCATATTTCGCTATTGAACCAATAGTAAGTGACAAAATGGATTCTGCCGGACACCCGATTCGTGAGCTGGAATTCAGAAAATGGTCAGATGGGTATGTTCCTAAAAGAGAATTAATATTACCTGATGAAACAATAAATAACACTTTGTAATGCTTAGATAAAAAGTCCAATAATTTGGCTAAATCAGAAAACTCAAAATTATTAATAGGGATACAACTACCAAGTGATAAATTGTAGACTTTCACACTTTCATGATATCTATCAACAACGTCTTCAATAACCGCCCTTAGATGAAATTCATCTGGATTCAAGTCCTGCCCTGAAGCATCTAATCCAAAAACTTGGATATCTATCAGGTTACAATATGGTTGAAGAAAGTGATTGCCTAAACAATTGTCTACATTATCGCCAAAGGCACATCTACTTGCAACGAAAGTACCATGGTTATAACTAGCACTTACAGAGCCGTATGGTAGCATAGGCACTTGCTCAATTACAAAGAAATTAAAAATGCCATTTGAAACATTAATACCCGAATCGATAATACAAACTGCTGAATTACTTATAGGGTTTCTTACTGTCAATGGATTAGGCATTGCTTGTATTGGCAATGCATTTTCAACGAATGTTGTGTAATTACTCTTAATTTCCTTGATTGTCGAAAATTCCTTCACAACAAGGGGAACTTCGGATGCTCTCAATGAGCAAGCAATAGAAGTTATTCCATTTTTAAAATTTCTAATATTTACATCCTTTGAATACTTCTGTACTTCTTCAATAATCGTTTGGTTAATCGCTAATTTTTCCTTCTTAGAAAGAGCGTTAAATAAATTTATTATGATTGGTATAGGTTCGTTCAGTTCGTAATCAATATCAATCTTTATTTTACTCTCCGTTGGAATGCTTGTTATGTCTTCAATAACAGAAAAATAGGTTTTACCAATATGGTCTGCGGATTCAGAATATTCTTGAATGCGTTTCTCAAGAATGGGCAGCATGTCCTTCTCGATTTTTGCTGTACCTATTGATTTATTGTCTTTTGAGTAGCTAATTAATTCAATACCTAATTTCTCAATTTTTAATTTTTCTGATTTGACCGATAGTTTTTCTGGAGTCTCAATTTGGAAAAACAAATCACTTGTTAAATCAGAGTCCTTTTTTGCGAATTCAATTTCTTTCAGTTTTAATGTGCTTCCATAAAGTTTTTGTCCATGCTCAGTATGGTTGTCACGCTGAAAACTTTCACCACCGCCAGTTTTTTCGAACTTCTCAAGTCGAACATTAGTAATTGGTATTTTGAAATGAAATCTATCGTCACTCATAATTTCTGTTTTTTAGCATAGTGCATAACTTGTAGATTTACAACACAAACCTTCGTATATACAACAATTATCAGGTAAATAATCTAAGGTTTACTTTGCATAATTGATTCTTTACAAATCAGCAAAAGGATTATTGTTTGATGAATACCTCTAGTTCCAACTTGCTTGTGAATTTCAGCGATAAGAAAGTATCTCCATAAAACAAAAAAAGCTCGCGCAATGCAAGCTTTTATAATAACCCAAAATAATTGTTTCTTAGATTCATAGTTTCTTAAACATCTTCCTGATCTTTCTCTTAATGACTCACCCCCTTACTCCCCAGGACATTCGTAAACGTCTTCACCACAATCACCACATCAAACCAAAAACTCTTCCTCTCCAAATACTCTTTCTCCAATGCTACTTTCTCCTCTATAGAAATTTCATCCCGTCCATTTATCTGCGCCCATCCCGTTATCCCTGGCTTTAACTTATCCACCCCTGCCGTCACGCGCAATGCCATTAAATCATCCTGATTATACAATGCCGGTCTCGGACCGACAAATACCAATTCTCCCTTAATAATATTTATCAAATTAGGTAATTCATCTAAGCTCAATTTACGCAATAAGCCTCCAATTTTTAATAAATATTGGCCAGGGTTCTCCAATAAATGGGTAGCTACATTTGGGGTATTCTTCTTCATGCTTCTAAATTTATAGATGTTGAAGAAGGTATAATTTATTCCTACTCTTTTCTGCTTGAAAAATATGGGCATACCATCCTCTATAAAAATAGAAATAGCCACTAGTAAAAATAATGGCGACAGGATTATTAAAAGAATTAAGGCGAAAAGTCTATTGAGCATTTTAGTAAATTTTTTAGGAATTGATATTCATAACCCTACCAAATTTTATCCTTAATTTCTTCATAAACCATTTTTATTCCCTCTTCTAAACTTGTACTTGCTTTCCAACCCAAACCATTCAATTTAGAAACATCCATTAACTTTCGGGGTGTACCATCTGGTTTACTAGTATCCAATTGAATCTCCCCCTCAAAACCAACAATCTTCTTAACAAGTTTCGCCAAATCCAAAATTGAAATATCTTCTCCTACCCCAATATTCACTAAGCCCGACTCATTGTACACATCCATCAATAATAAACAAGCTTCTGCTAAATCATCTGCATGTAAAAACTCTCGCAGCGGACTACCAGTGCCCCATATAGTAACAGAATCTGCTCCTTCACGCTTTGCAATGATGAATTTACGTAATAGTGCAGGCAAAACATGTGAATTACTTAAATCATAATTATCATTGGGACCATATAAATTAGTAGGCATCACCGAAATGAAATTACATCCGTATTGTGAACGATAGGCATCACACATCTTAATCCCTGCAATTTTCGCAATGGCATAAGGTTCATTGGTTGGTTCAAGTAAACCCGTTAATAAATATTCCTCTTTTAATGGTTGCGGAGCCATTTTAGGATAAATACAAGAAGAACCTAAAAATAGTAATTTATGTACACCATTTAGATAAGCTTGATGAATCACATTGCTTTGAATCATTAAATTTTCATAAAGAAAATCTGCCCTATAGGTATTATTTGCGACAATACCTCCAACTTTTGCAGCAGCCAAAAAAACATATTCAGGTTTTTCTTTTGAGAAAAAATCAGAAACATTTTTTTGATTTCTAAGATCTAACTCTGAAGATGTACGCAATACAAAATTCGAATAGCCTTGTGCTTGCAAAGCACGTAAAATGGCAGATCCAACCATGCCACGATGACCAGCAATATAAATTTTTGCACTTTTATTTATCATTTTGCCTTATTCGAATTGATTATTTACTCGATAACCTGCTGCATGTAAAATTTGTTCTTTTTTTATACGATTCAAATCAGATTGAACCATTTCCTTGACCAGCCCAGCTAAATCATATTTTGGGACCCAGCCCAATTTTGTTTTGGATTTAGTAGGATCCCCAATTAGCAGATCAACCTCGGTTGGGCGGAAATATTTTGGATCTACCGCTATCACTTGCTTTCCAATTTCTAATTGATAGGATGAATTGCTGCATGAAAGCACATATCCTTTTTCATTTACCCCTTCGCCTTTAAACTCAATTGCAATACCAAGCTCAGCAAATGCCATTCTTACAAAATCGCGTACATAGGTTGTTTCTCCCATAGCAATCACATAATCTTCTGCCACATCTTGCTGTAAAATACGCCACATAGCTTCCACATAATCCTTAGCATGACCCCAATCACGTTGTGCATCCAAATTACCTAAATACAAACAATCTTGCTGACCTAATGCAATTGCTGCAGTAGCCATGGTAATTTTGCGCGTAACAAACGTTTCTCCTCTACGTGGTGATTCATGATTAAACAAGATTCCATTACAAGCAAACATATTGTAGGCTTCACGATAGTTTTTTGTAATCCAAAATCCATAAATTTTAGCGGCACCATAAGGTGATCTTGGATAAAAAGGAGAATGCTCATCGTAAAAGCCCTTTTCATTCTTATTTTCCGATAAACCTCCATATAATTCTGATGTACTTGCTTGATATATTCGAGTTTTCTTTTCTAACCCTAAAATTCGAACTGCTTCCAAAATTCTTAAAGTACCAATCCCATCTACATTAGCTACATATTCTGGGGAATCGAATGAAACCTTAACATGACTCATAGCACCTAAATTATAAATTTCATCTGGCTGGACTTCCTGAATTATTCTGATAATATTGGTTGAATCAGTCAAATCTCCATAATGCAATTTAAAATTGACATGGCTTTCATGCTGATCTTGATAAATATGATCTATTCGCTGAGTGTTAAATGAAGAAGCCCTTCTTTTTACACCGTGAACTATATAACCTTTATCTAATAAAAACTCGGCTAAGTAAGAACCATCTTGGCCAGTAATACCTGTAATAAGCGCTACTCTCATTTGTATGATTTTATTGTAATATCGTATTTCTAAAGATTTGTTTTAGCACAATACATTTTTGTGCAAATATTCCAATACAGAACTTGGATTCCATCCAAATACGCGAGCTTTCGAATCATCGAAAGTTAAATCAGAAGTGATTTTTTGTACTTTAAAGGAGTTAATAGGAACTTTTTTACCCAATACATCACCCATTAAACCGATTGTTTTTGCAACTATTAACGGTAAATTGTAAACTGTTTTTCTGGCTATTGCTTGGCTTAAATCTGAAAAAGTAGGATGTATTCCATCTGTTAAATTATAGGTTCCTCCAATTACTGCTATGATAGGAATGAATTTAGCTACATCCTCAGCCAATACCATACTTTTTTGTGCAGTTCCACCACCAATATTAAAGTAGTAGCCTCGATTTATAGCTTTCAACATTTCTCCTAAATTACCTGGAGGATTTTTACCAACTAATAAAGGTAGTCGCAAAATAGTACAAACTACATTGTTTTTATAACACCAATTTTTAACTAATTGCTCTGCTTGTATCTTGCTTAAACCGTAAGAATCCTTTGCTACTAAAGGAAAATCTTCACTAATTTCAATTCCTTTTACACACCCATAAACAGAAACGCTACTAATATAAACAAATGCTTTAGGTAACTTGTCTAAAGATTCTAATGCTTTCAAAAGGTTATTAGTACCATTTAAATTAATATCAAAAAATAATTTTTTTTCAAATGCTGTATCAGGAAATGAATGCGCCTTACCCGCACAGTGAATTACGAAATCTATATCATTTACATTAATATTGGGAGACGCTAATGCCAAATCACATACAATATCATTGATAGGCTGTCTGCCCATTGTTAAAACTTTAAATTGTTTTAGGGATAATTGACGAGTTATTGCCTTCCCCAAAAAACCGGTCGCACCTGTAACTAAAAAAAAAGACATTAAAATTGAAATAATTTGGGGAGCACTCTATAAAAAGGATATAATAACCTATTAACTCCAATATCATTAATTGCAAATGCTTTTATACATTCTAGATTTTGCTTATAAATATTCACAAAACTCCTATTCGTTTCACCACCTAAACGCATTTTAACAAAAGGTTCGGGTATGTATATACTTGATATTTTATGTTTATCAAAGAATCGTAACATTAATTCAAAATCGGCTGCGAGTTTAAAATCCAGGTTAAATAAGCCAAATTTTTCATAAACTTCTTTTTTTAAATATAAAGTAGGATGTGCGGGATGCCAGCCCAAATTAAAAAATCGCTGTTTTCCTGTTACCCACTTGCGAACAATTTTATCCGTATTGCTTTGTGATACATAATATAAATCAGCATAAACCGAATCTAGTTTAGGATTATCTTCAAAAACTTTCATCACTTTTTCTAAAGCATAATCATCAAAAAACAAATCATCAGAATTTATTAACCCTATTACATCACCAGTGGCTAACTTAATACCCTTATTCATAGCATCATAAAGCCCCTTGTCTGGCTCACTGACCCACTTCATTTTTCCATTAAATTCAGGTTCATACTTCTTAATAATATTGAGAGATACATCTCTTGAAGCTCCATCGATTATTATGTATTCTATATCCGCATAAGTCTGTTTTTTTACAGATAAAATGGTAGCTTCTAATGTATTTGCACTATTGTAACAAACTGTTACTATTGAAATTGTCATGACTTGCGCAATCTTTTAAAAAGTGAATAAATCAAATAGAATCTGTACTTGATTTTGAATCCAAGTGAAGTATTAGCATTTAATGCCCCACTTGACACATTATTTGCATGTCTCCTGTAATAAATAAGTTGTTCATCTAACACATGATAATTAAAATAAAAAGCTGCTACTAAAAACAGCCAATTATCATGCCTACAAAATTTATGGTTTTTAGGAAAAGGTAGAGCTTTAGTTAATATTTTAGAATTAAAAGCTAAACAACAACCTAAAAAACTAAATTTTACTAAATTACCAATCCTAGATTTAAAAGCACGTCTATCGATATAAAATGAATTTGAAATAATTTTATCTTTACTATCAATTAGTACTGAATCCGAAACAACAAGGTCATATATTTTTAAATTTTCTAAACAAACTTCAACCTTATTTTGAAACCAAATATCGTCTTGATCACTTAGAAAAATATATTCCCCTTTAGCGTGATTTAATGCATTTTCAAAATTACTAACATAACCCTTTTTGTCATTAAGCATTATTTTAATTCTCTTATCTTTAAATTCTCTTACAATTTCTAATGTTCTATCGGTTGAATTATCATCAGAAATAATTATTTCATCTTCAGTTGAAAGCTGCGTTAAGATTGAGGCTAATTGCTTTTTCAGATATTGCTCTCCATTGAAAGTTGCAATACAAACAGAAATTCTCACGTAATTTAATTATAGTGACTAATTTTAATTCTATTAGAAAATAATGGTGCTGTTCTCCAGTAATTTATCTTTGCTAAACACAAATATAAAGGCCAAATTAAATCAAAAGATGTTAGAACAGGATTAGTGGCATCTGCAATTAACATAAAAAATAATCCAATTAATAGTGAAAAAAATAAAAGATCATTATTTTTTTTTGCTAGGTAAAGGCCATAAAAAAATACCCATAAATAAACTCCAATAATTAAAAAAAAGCCAACAATACCAGTACTCGCTAATTTAAAGTGGTAAGACAATTCGAATTGATTAGCGAATACAGCACGACCTGGAGAAGGCTCATAAAACATTGCCCCTGCTCCGTGTCCGAAAATTGGATTTTCCATAAATTTTTCGATTAACATTTTTTTCTGCACAAACTTAATCGGTTCTACATCGGAGTCGAAAGCTTTAAGAAATATATTCGTGTAGTCTTCGATAAACTTTGGATAATTTGTATTAACTATGGTAAAGGTTATTATAAAACCAAGTGCAAAAACAATGGAGCTCTTTATTATGTTATGTTTGATTTTCTTAGAAAAAAAACTTGAAAAGATTAAAGGTAAAAAAGGAAGTGAAAAAATAACTAACATAACACTTCTTCGTCCAGAAATAATTAGCAAAAAAAAAGTAAATGCCATAATTATTAATTGAATCCACTTAGGAATACCCAATTTATAATCACCTATCAAGATCAAAAATAGAACTGGTGTGGAGAAGGTTAGCGTATTCAAATTCACAAAATTCATTCTGCTACCACTTTCATGAAATGTAAATGCATTTTCTAAAAAATAAATATTAGGGATTTCAATTCCTGAAAAAACTGCCCAAGCATACAATAAATCATAACTCAGAATAAAAAAATGGGAAAAAAATATTACTTTTAAAATATTTTTAAAATAACTTTCTTTATCTAAAAAAGTGGTAATTAACAAAAAAAAGAGAGGATAAATACAATAAATCGTAGTAAATAGAAATGGATTAGGTGTTTGATATAATAGTCCAAAAAAAATACCATAAATACCATAGGTGAAAATTAAAGTATAAGCAATTTTTACATAAAGAGAGATTTTGGCAGGCTTTTTTTTAACTAAAATTAATAAGATCAACATCAAAAAGATTTTTATTACATAGAGCTGTGAAATAAATATCATCATCAACCCTAATAGCAACAAACCTGAAAATCCTATTAATTTACTTTTAGAAATTTTTAAACCCATCTACTATCCCTTTATGCATGATTCTTATTTTTGCAAGAATACTATCTTCAACTAAAACCAACACAACTATGGATTTTATAAAATAAAAATTCTTTTTTAAAATCCATAAAGGAAATTTGAAAAAATAGGTTCTTGTCAAATAAATATGATTTCTTGAATAATAATATCTTCTCAGTAAATTATGGTTAGATGAAATTAACCCGAATCTCCTAATTGGGGACCCTAGTTTATGCATAAGTAAAGATTGATTAACCCTAATGACATTATAGCCACAATTTTTCACTCGTAATACAAAATCGAAATCCACTGCGTCAATAAATAATTTTTCATTATAATAACCAACCTCATCAAAAATTTCAATTGGGTGCAGTGTTCCTGAAGTTATTAATGTTAAAGAGCGATTCCAAGAAATCTCATTTAACGTAAATTTTTCAACTGAAAACTTAGTTCCCAATAATCCAACATTTACTTCCTGCATGAGAACTTGAGAATAAAAATTTAATATATCTTGACTTGGTGTAGAGTCTTGATCAAAAGTTAATACCCATTTATATTGTTGGCTTTTTGCACGAGTTATCCCTTGATTTAATGCCCAAGCTATACCATTATTGGTTTGGGACTTAACAACTTCAAATTTTTCAGATTGAGGAACTAAAGAATCTATGTTGACTATTGAATTATTGTCTATTACAATTATTTTATTTACTATTTTTTGATAAACCTCTAGATTATGAGTAAAATCATTATCTGGGTTATAAGTAATGACTATAATACATGTATTAAATTTGGTTGGGTAGTTTTTAACCATTTTTATTAACATTGTATCTTACTTTTAGAATTGCTTCAAATTTTATAAGCAAATACTTAATGAAGGAAAATCGATTTATAGCATTTACACACTTATAATGCATATAATTTTCTTTTAAAATGTTAATTATATTGTTGATTTTTAAGAAATTTGAACTGATAAATTCTGAAATACCTAACGTATTTTTATCATGTTGCCTGTAAAATACAAGTGGTGTTTCTATTTGTTTTATTTTGCCCTTATTTAGATAAACACAAATTGCAATTAAATAGTCATGCATTTGAGCAGTATGTTTATGAGGTAATGTACATTGCTTAGCAATATTATTGAATAACATAGTACAACCAGTTGCAATTTTATTTACCAATAGAAATTTGGGGTCAGTTAGCCTAGAAATCCTAGTATATTCCCACATGGAATCTGAAATAATCTCCATAGACTCATTAACAACAAATAAATCAGAAAATACTAATAATGGCTCATTAGGATTTTTACTCTCTAATTTTAATAACTCATATAAACTAATTTCAATTTTGTTTGAAACCCAGATATCGTCTTGATCACAAAACATATAATAATCAGAATCAACTTTTTCCATTAGCCAAATAAAACTTTTCATTGCACCAAGTTTTATTTCATCACTTTTAAGACAAACTATATTTGAATATAAAGATTGATATTTTGATAAAATTGAAGTTGTACTATCTGAAGACCCATCGTCCCTTACATAAAGAGTCCAATTGCTATATGTCTGGCTAATAATCGAATCTAATTGGTCTGATAAAAATCGTTCGCCATTATATGTAGCTAAAAGTATAGCGATATTTTTTTTTTTCATTGTACTTAAAAAGAATTGTATTTACCCATCTTATTCCTTAAGCCATCCATTACACCTCTTAAAACCATTTTCACTTTCATAATTCTATCATTTTCGAGTATCAATAATGTTATAAATTTTTTAAAAGAGTCTACCAAATATATTCTTCTCATACTCGGCCTCTTTTTCATAAGATAAATTCGATTGCGAGCTATATAATATTTTCTTATAGGGGTATGATTATCACTACACCATAATTTACCTAAAATTCTTCTACTTATTTTTTCCCCAAGATTATGAGTTATTTCTACTTCATTGATCTTGATTAGTATATAATTAAAAAAGGATAAGCGAAAAGTAAAATCACCATCTACTTCATCGATGAACAAATTATCGTCAAATTTTCCTACATCATGCCATGCATTCAAATTAATTATAGAACCTGATGTATAATATTGTGGTTGATTTTTTAATTCACCTTGAAAAAAAGGGCTAAATAATGCAACATCTTCCGTAAGACGATTATTAACATGAGTCAAATACCTATAAAAATCATCCTGTTTAAATGAACTATCTTGATCCATAGTTAATATCCAACTGTAGCCCATATTTTTTGCGATATTACAAACATAATTTAATGCATAGGCTACTCCCATATTTTCTGATTTTGAATGGTAAACTATTTTAGAGGAGACGCACTCTAAATTATTTCGATTCAAAATAACATGATCAGAATTATCAAAGACAAATAGACAATCTAAAAAATCTAAATAAGATTTTATGTTAGCAACAACCTCTTCAAAATTTGGATTATATAATACTACCGCACCAACTATTTTCATTCTAACTTATTACCATTTAAGCATCAAAAAAATACTTTTTAAATGAACCTCAAAACAAAGAAGCACTTTACAAAAAACATTAGAAACCCTAGAATTAAGTATAAAGCTCTTTGTTAATTTATAATCATTTAATATATAATTAACTAAGCCAATTTTCTTTGTTTTAATCCCATAATGATCACAAATAATCTTATTGCTAAGTATTAATCGATATCTAATAGTGACGAGCGATAAGCAACCTCTATATAAATGTTTTATTATAATTTTCTCTTCAATAAAAGATAACTTCAAGGAATTTAAATGCCTTAAATATCTTTGAAACATTTCAATCCGCTCAGCAGGTGAAAAATATAAGTTTTTTTTTGCTCCAGAGTAAGAATATGATTTTATACTTTTAACTTCTTCAATTGTTTCAATATAAAACAAAGGAATATTCAAAACTGCTGTCATACCTTTTACACATATCTCAGCAATTATAAATTCAAATGGGAACGATCCAAATTTTTGAATATTTGAATAATCTTCTCTTCTAAGTAGTTCCTTGAGAATCTGGTTTTTAAAGAAATAACCAGTTGGATGTCTAGACAGATATCCAATATTAATAAGTCCATCTAAACCTGGTTTAAAAAATAAATTATCTATTTTCTCATGAACATCAAGAGCACAAAAACCCCCGAATATATTAGTATTATTTTTAAATAAATTTATTAAATCAGTAAGTCCATTTGATATTACAGAATCTTTATCTGTAGAAAAAACAACATAATCTCCTCGTGCATTTGAAACGGCTTTTAAATAATTCGGTATAGCACCAATATTATTTTGATTTTTTAGCACGCGTAGGCGAGAATCATTTATCTTTGCTAATTGCTCAACAGTATCATCGGTAGATGAGTTATCTGAAACAACAACTTCTAATTCACCTCCTTCATATAAGAGTAATTGATTAACTAATCTACAAACTTTGGAAGAACGATTATAAGTTGAAATGCAAATGCTTAAAATGGGCATTTCAAAAAAGTATTGTGCAGCTTTTAAGAATACAGTTTTTAAAAAACATATAATTTCTTAAAAATTAATTTTATGATGAATAAAAATATATTTAAATAAAAGTAAGTATGGTAAAAATAATTCTTAAACAAAAAGAACCACGATCCCTCTAAATTATAGTTGTTCTTTTCTTTTAAAATCAAAAAATTATATGCATTATGTAAAAGGAATTTTTTGAATATATCTTTTTTAATGCTGAAAAATAAGTCACGCTTAATCATTCCATCTTTTACATATTGTTTCCAAATATTTAAGTAATTGACAAGAAATACTTGGAAAAAATTATAACCTCCATTCGAATTAATATCTACCCCATCTCTAAAAACACGATCATAAATCATTAAATTTTTTTCATGTTTTAAAGCCGCATTCAAGTAAAGTGGTACTATAGTCAAATAAGTACCATAATATTGCTCAAAATTATAATTTTCAACATATTTTCTATTAACAATATTTGATGTTATGTAAGTTATCCAAAAACTAATTTCATCTAAAAATAAGATTGAATCTGTATATTCTCTCTTTGATATTTCAGAAGTAATTCTTGGATGTAGATGAATTAATCCATAATCACCAGATTCTAACTCAAAAAGAAGTTTTTGCAACATTCCATCAATTAAATAATCATCATCTCCAAGTACGAGTACATATTTCCCTTTTGCCATTCTATAGCATTGAGCAAAATTACCATCCATCCCTAGATTGACAGAGTTTTTAATATAATATACACTCAATCCTCGACTTATGAAATTATTAACTACACTTTCAGTGTCATCAGTTGAACAGTTATCTGATACAATAATTTCAATTGGCAAGTCTAAACCCTTTACTTGATTTAATAAAGCTTCTAGGTTACCATTTAAAACCTTTGCACGATTATATGTTGGTATACAAATTGATAATAGGGTTGCTTGCTTAATTTGAGACATTAAGTTTAATTTTAAATCTTTTGTACTTGATGTAAGCAACAGGTAGCCACCAAATATAACTTGTCAAAAAACCAACAAAGAAGAAATCTGGATTGAAATAGTAACCCATAATAACTGTTAAAAAAGAAACCCATAAAGCCACAATTATTGAAGGAATCATGTAGGGCTCTTTTTTGTATGCCCGAATATAAGTTGCCCAAGAATTTATTAATAGCTGAAAAAAATAGCAAATTAAAAGTATTATTATACCAGAAAATGGAAGAAATCGACTAACAATATTAGGTATAATCCAAAAATTAGAAAATAATTTATAAATTAATATTAAAAAGATAGAAAATAAAATATATGTAATAACGGCAAGCAAAAGCCTTTTCGCAAATAGATTATCTAATGATTGTTTATTATTTTGAGAGACTAAAATATTCATCTTTGGAGTAATGGTATAAACCCAAATATTACTTATAGTAAAAATAGCAGTTATAAGTGTTAGAGTTATACCAACTTTCCCAGCTTGAATAGGCCCGTTAAAATATTGCATCAAAGGAATGTATATGGAAAAAATAAAATACCCACTAGCAAAAGTTATTGAATATTTAGCGAAAAGTGGTAAAATTTCTTTATTCCATGGATAAATAAAGTCTTCAGAAATAGAATAAAACTGATAAAATAGTTTTTTGAATTTCAAGAAGACTAATAAAAAAATTAATCCCCCACTTATAAAACTGGCGAGAGCCAATGCATATATATTTCCACCTAATATCAATACTAACGCTACAATTATTGTATTTAAAACTGAAACCAATAGTTTATATTGTTGAATGATATGAATCTTATTCATACCTTCAATAAATGACATAATGGAATAATTTAAAAAATTAACTACAGTACCAACTGAAAATATTATCCATGGCAATATTAATTGATCAAGAACACCATCTCGCCTTAAAAACCAAATTCCTATAAAAAAAATTAAAGTAAATGCAACTATACAAACTAAACTTATCCATTTAATAATGAATCTGAATAGGCTACTAATCTTTTTTTTGTATTTATCTTCCCCAACTAACAAGCCATTTTCGTTTAAAGATAAATAAGCAAATTCATGAGCTGAAAATTGAAGGACGATATTTGAAAAACCTAAGTCGGCAAAAACAGTAAGTGCAGAAAGACTTAAAAATAAATACCAGTATCCTTGAATTGACTCACTTAAGTAAAGTGGAATAAGAACCATAGTTAATGGTCCTGATAATAATCGCCATAGTTGGTTACTTACAGTTGATAGTAAATCTTTGTGATTAAGATTCATTATAAAGCTATTTTTCCTGCAACCAATCAATCATGTGATGTATGCCAGATATTTTATCAATTTTTGGAAACCAATTTAATAATGAATTAACCTTATTATTGTCAGCAATGAATACTTTTTGATCACTTTCTCTCCAAGGTAATTGCTCATATTTCATTTTAATATTTAGCGTCTGCTCCAGCAAACTAAACAATTCTAAGAGTGATAAGCTATTGTCTAACCCACCACCAATATTAAATGCCTGTCCGTAAGCATTTTCATTATCTTTAGCTGTAAAATACAGATTAACTACGTCCGATCCATGTAAAACATCTCTAACTTGCTTTCCTGTACCTGAAATAGTAAATGATTGATTAGAAGGATTTTTTTTAAACTCCAAAGCCTTTTGACAAAACCATCCGACCCAACCTTGATCAAAAGTTGCATGCTGATTACTACCATACATAGATGAGTGTCTAAAAACTATAGTTTTCAAACCATAAATATGATTATAATCAAGTAAATACTGGTCAGCAGCACCTTTTGAACAGCCATATGGTGAGGAAAATTTGAGAGAAATTGTTTCAGGAAACCCATCTGGATATTCTTCACATAAATAGCGTGTAGAAGTTTCACTAAAGTTAAATTGGTCGAAATCACCATAAACCTTATTTGAAGAGGAATAAAGGACTACTGAATGTGGAGAGTATTTACGAACTGCATCCAACAAATTAAAAGTACCTACAGTATTAACTTCAAAGTCCAATCGTGGATTGGCAATTGACGTCGTCATTGCAACCTGGCCAGATAAATGAAAAATGTAATCTGGCTTTACTTCTTTTATTACTGTCTCAATATCGTTATTGTTTCGAATGTCGTATGGATAGTATTTAAATTGTCCTTTAGTTTTAAGCCATTCTAAATTTGCTGAACTGCCAAATCGAGATAAATTATCAAAAATGAATAGCTCTTCATTTTGTCTTAAAACTTCTGTTGCAAGATTTGACCCAATAAATCCACAACCTCCAGTAATCAAATACTTCATAAGGTATATTTATTTTTATTAATATTTTTAATAAATTCTGATATTCCTTCTTTTAAAGAATATTTTTTCTTCCAACCTAATTTTTCAAGTTGAGAAGTATCAGCCAATAACTCCGGCACTTCTCCCGGCCTATTGGGTAGAGCACCAAAATTTAAAATAGTTGACAAGTTTCCAGAAATTAATTTGCATAACTCCACAACTGACCTCAGAGTATAGCTTTCACCAGAACCAACGGGAATAGTTTGTCCACTTTCAATGTAATTGAAATTATTTAACACAGTATCAAAAGCAGAAATTACATCTGATATATATATAAAATCTCTTTTTTGTGATCCTTGGCTAAAATCTATTGACTGTTCATTATTAAGTAATTTTCTTATTACCATACTTATAAACTTCCAATTATCATCACCTGCTCCATAAAAATATTCTAACGCTAAGTTCACATTACGAATTTCATTTTTTCGAAAGACTAACCAATCATGGAAGTGAGCTTTAGATAATGCATAAGCATTAATATCTCTTGGGAGTGAAGATCCTGTATTAATGAATTCTTTTACACCATTTCTAATTGCGAAATCAAGTAATTTCAAAGGAAATAAAGTATTTGCTTCAACTATCTTACTTGTGTTCTCTCCATTTTTGCCATAATTAGCTGCTACATGAACCACAATATCAATTTGATAATTATCAAAAACCTTTTCCCATTCAGGCAGATCTACATCATAGTATTTACATCGATTGATAACTTTATCAACTCTTTTTAAAGACGATGTTGTACGCTTCAAAATAATAACCTGATGCCCTTTTTGAAGCCAATACTTTAGTAGCTCGCTTCCTAGAAAGCCTGTCGCTCCTGTTAGTAAAATAGTTTTTTTGATCATTAAAAATTCAATCCAAAAAACTCTTCTAATTTATCTGCAACATAATCCAAGTGTTTATTGGTCAAGGCAGGTTGAACTCCTATCCAAAAGGTGTTGTTCATAGTAATATCCGTATGGGTAAGATCACCTACTACTCTATATTCCACATCTTTAAAGTAGGGTTGTTTCAATAAATTACCCGCAAACAATAAGCGCGACCCAATTTTATTATCATCCAAAAAGCGAGTCAACTCTACTCTGGTAACTCCCGCACCGTCTTTCAAAGTCAATGGAAAACCAAACCATGAAGGATTGCTATTAGGAGTAGGTTCAGGTAATTCTAGGAAATCTGTTAGTGTTTCTAAACGGTTTCGCAAATATGTGTAGTTTTCTCTTCTGCGTTGAATAAAAAAGTCAAGCTTACTCAACTGTGCTAAACCACAAGCTGCTTGCATATCGGTAATTTTTAAATTATACCCTGAATGAGAATAAACGTATTTATGGTCATAGCCAAAAGGTAAATCACCATGTTTTTGTTCAAAACGACAGCCACAAGTGTTGTCACAACCTGGAGCACAATAACAATCACGACCCCAATCACGGAAAGATTCTGCAATTACTTTTAATTCTGGATTATTCGTAAAAACAGCCCCCCCTTCACCCATAGTCATATGATGTGCAGGATAAAAACTCAATGTGCCAATATCGCCAAATGTTCCACATTTTTGTCCATTGTACTCTGCTCCAAGTGCATCACAGGTGTCTTCAATTAACCATAAACTATATTTCTTACATAACTCTACTACTTTACCTAAGTTAAAGGGATTACCCAAGGCATGCGCTAACATAATGGCTTTTGTTTTTGGTGTAATAGCAGCTTCAATCAAATCCGCATTTACATTGTGTGTTTTAATATCCACATCTACAAATACAGGAATCGCTCCAAATTGAATAATTGGATTTACTGTAGTAGGAAAACCTGCCGCTACCCCAATTACCTCATCTCCTTTTTTGATAGCTCTATCCCCTAATTTAGGAGAAGTCAACGTACTAAAAGCTACTAAATTTGCTGATGAACCAGAATTTACAGTTAGACAATATTTAACTCCTAAAAAAGCTGCTAATCTTTTTTCAAATTCGGCATTAAACCTTCCTGTGGTTAACCAACCATCTAAAGAAGCCGCCACCATATTTTGCAATTCTTCTTCACCTACTAATTTACCTGAAGGTGGAATTATGGTTTCTCCTGGCACAAATGCTTTTTCCTTGTATTGTTCTTTTGCGTATGCACTAACTAAATTGGTGATTTCAGTTCTTAATGCTTCTAATGTATTGCTCATTTTAATCGTTTTGATATTTTGCAATTTCTTGCAAACATTTTTCTTGAATATTTTTTCCTGATATATAGTGTTGGTGCCAATTAATGATATTTTCCAGTGTATCTTCCAAGCTCCATTTTGGATACCAATTCAGTTTAATGGCGGCTTTGGAACAATCTAATTTTAAATACCCTGCTTCGTGCGGATTGTTATTTTTGTCTAACTCCCAAGAAGCACCATTACCCCATTTGGTTACCATTTTATCTAAAATCCAGCTTACAGGTTTACAGTCTTCATCTTTAGGCCCAAAATTCCAGCCCTCAGCATAGACATTTCCGTATTCGTATAGATGTTGCGCCAATACTAAATAGCCAGAAAGTGGCTCTAATACATGTTGCCATGGCCTTGTTGCCAAAGGATTTCTAACAATTACTGACTCATTTTTTTTGAAAGCTTTCAAGATATCAGGAATTAATCGATCCTCTGACCAATCACCGCCACCAATTACATTTCCTGCTCTAGCTGAAGCTAAAAAAGCGGAGTTGTTTTCATTAAAAAATGATTTTCTATATGCTGCTGTGATTAGTTCAGCACAACCTTTGCTACTACTATATGGGTCATGCCCTCCCATTGGTTCGTTTTCACGGTAACCCCATTCCCATTCTTTGTTTTCATAACATTTATCAGTTGTAACAGAAACTATTGCTTTTAAGTTAGAACAATTTCTTGCGGCCTCTAAAACATTCACAGTTCCCATTACATTTGTCATATAAGTAAGAACGGGTTCTTGATAAGAAAGTCTCACCAAGGGCTGTGCTGCCATATGGATTAGAACTTCTGGATTGAATGCTGTCATTGAATCAGTAATATGTTTCAAATCGGCAATATCTCCAATCTCAGAATCCATATTCTGTTCCACTTTCGCTTCGGTAAATAGGTTAGGGTTTGTATTGGGTTCTAAAGCAAATCCTTTTACAACTGCTCCCATATCCTGCAACCATAAAGACAACCAACTTCCTTTAAAGCCGGTATGTCCTGTGACAAATACCTTTTTTCCTTTCCAAAACGTAGGATCTACTTTTCCTTTTAGTCTTCCCATATTTTCCATGGTGCTGAATTTGATTCTAATAACTCTTCTAAATAATATTTATCTCTCAACGTATCCATCGGTTGCCAGAAACCTTCATGTTTGAACGCCATTAATTGATTTTCTTTAGCAAGTCCCTTTAATGGCTCTTGCTCCCATACGCTTGCATCTCCATCTATTCTATCAAAAACTTTTGGAGAAAGTACAAAATAGCCCCCATTAATTAAAGCACCATCACCTCTTGGCTTTTCTTGAAACTGTCTTACCTCATTATCTACAATTTCTAAAGCTCCAAATCTACCTGGTGGGTATGTTGCGGTTAAAGTAGCTTCTTTCCCATGTTTCTTGTGAAAAGTGATTAAATCGTTTATTTTAATATCGGCTACACCATCTCCATAAGTAAAACAAAAACATTCTTCGTTTTGCAAATATTGCTCTACCCTTTTTAACCTACCTCCAGTCATAGAATCATCTCCAGTATCAACTAGAGTTACAGTCCATGGTTCTGCTCTTTCTTTATGAACAATCATTTTGTTATCTTTCATGTCGAAAGTAACATCAGATTGATGTAGAAAATAATTCTGAAAATATTCTTTGATAACATATCCTTTATAACCACAACAAATAATAAAATCATTAATTCCATAATAGGAATACGTTTTCATAATGTGCCACAAGATAGGCTTACCGCCAATTTCAACCATTGGTTTAGGTTTTGACACGGTTTCCTCGCTTAAACGAGTTCCCAAACCTCCTGCTAATATTACTGCTTTCATTTTTTTAATATTAATTTGTTGCTACAAAAGCATCTGAAAAAAAGTTTTTTATATTCAGTCCGTTTTCAACTAACGTTTTTTTTGCACATTCAATCATATTGTTAGAGCCACAAGCATAAACTTGTGCATTTTTTAAATCTATTCCTGCTTTTAAAACAACTTCTTGCACATAACCCTTTTCACCATTCCAATTTTCTGTATCTCTCGATAAAACTGGTATATATTTCAAATTTGAAATTGCATTTAATTCATTAGGTCTCCAAAATAAGTCGCTTTCATACCTCGCTCCATTAAAAACCCAGAATTTTTTATTTTGATAATTTTGATAGTTCAGACTAAGGCTCTCTAAAATTGCTTTTATTGGTGCAACGCCTGTGCCTGTAGCCAAAAAAATAATATTTTCGACTTTTGTTTCTCTTAAAAAAAACGTCCCAATAGGTCCTTCTATTCTGATTAAATCATTCGGTTTGGCTTCATTAAACCAATAATTACTCATTAGCCCATTTTCAGATTTCTTTATAAGAAAAAAAAGACTACCATTTTCTTGATATGCATTAGCAATTGAGTAACTTCTTTTTATTTGACCTTTCGTAATATTCACATATTGACCAGAATTATATGCGAAATTTGAATTGGGAGGTATTCTTAAACTTACTTCTATAACAGTATCATTTAACTTATTTATGGTTTGTATTTTAGCTGGGATAATTTTCTTTTCAAAAACTTGAATATCACCTAAATCTTCAACATCTAAAACTAAATCGGAATTTGGAATCGCATTACAAGTTAGCGTCCAATTATTTGATTTTTCCTCAGTTGACAGTACCAAATCATCTAATTTATCAATTGTTGTTCCTGATTCAACTTTAACAGCACAACTCCTACATCTTGCTGTTAAACATGAATGTTCTAAAATTATTCCATTACTTTTTGCGGCTTCAAAAATAGTTGAGTTTTCATCGCATAAAAATGATTTGCCATTTTTTAAGTTTACCTTATACATTTACACCAATTATTTTTAGCTGATAATGCACCACATAAATTTTATTTTGATATACTTATTAAATATTCTCCGTAACCACTCTTTTGATATTCATTTGCTAAAAGCTTTAGCTGTTTATTATCAATAAAGCCCATACGATAAGCTACTTCCTCAATACACCCAATTTTTTGGCTTTGACGCTTTTCTATCACTCTCACAAATTCAGACGCATCAGATAAGGAATCAAAGGTGCCAGTATCTAACCAAGCTGTCCCCCTATTCATTATCCCCACCTGTAATTGCTTGCGTTCTAAATAGACTTTATTAACATCTGTAATCTCATATTCCCCTCTTGAAGACGGAGGAATATTTTTTGCAATTTCAACCACTTGGTTATCGTAAAAATATAAACCTGGCACAGCATAATTAGATTTGGGGTTCGTTGGTTTTTCTTCCAAAGACAATGCATTGTTATTCGCATCAAATTCTACCACACCATAACGCTCTGGATCATTTACTTCGTAAGCAAATACCGCAGCACCATCTACATCATTAAATGATTGCACTAGTTTACTAAAACCAGCTCCATAAAAAATATTATCGCCTAATACTAACGCTACTTTATCCTTACCAATAAAATCTGCGCCAATAACAAATGCTTGTGCCAATCCATTCGGCACTGCTTGTACCGCATAACTAAATTTGCAACCTATATCTGATCCATCTCCCAACAATCTTTTAAATTGATCATTGTCTTCTGGGGTAGTTATTATTAGAACTTCTTTGATACCAGCCAACATCAACACTGATAAAGGATAATAAATCATTGGCTTATCATAAATTGGCATTAACTGCTTACTTATTCCCTTAGTAATGGGATACAATCTTGTACCTGAACCTCCCGCTAATATAATTCCTTTCATAAAAATTAAAGTCTTATTATTTCACCAATTTCATTCAAATTTTTAAGCAATAAATCTTTCTCAGACAATAGCAAATCTTCTAATGGCAACTGCCAATTAATTGCTATTTGAGGATCATTATATATAATACCTCCTTCAGATAATTTGTGATAATAATTATCACATTTATAAAAAAAAGTAGCTATATCACTTAAAACAACAAATCCATGCGCAAAACCTCTTGGAACAAATAATTGCGTTTCGTTTTCTGCACTTAGTTCAATAGCAACATGCTCCCCAAATGTTTTAGAATTTGGTCTAATATCTACTGCTACATCTAAAACTTTACCCTCAAGTACTCTCACTAACTTAGCTTGTGCATGATCACCTAATTGAAAATGTAGCCCTCTCAATACTCCTTTAGTAGATTTGGATTGATTGTCTTGAACGAACTGAACGTTTAATCCTGTTAGTTCATTAAATTTTTGTTGATTAAAGCTCTCGAAAAAATAACCCCTTGGATCTTTAAACAAAGTATCCTTAATAATGAAACAATCTTTTAGTTTAGTTTCTTCAACCTGCATATTTAATTGTTGTTATACATTGATTCATAATAGTTTTTATAGCTTCCGCTTGTTACGTTAGTCAACCACTCCTCATTATTCAAAAACCAATCAATAGTTTCACTCAAACCTTCTTGAAAAGTAACACTAGGCTTCCATCCCAACTCGCGATTAATTTTAGATGCATCAATGGCATATCTTCTATCGTGGCCAGGTCGATCTTTGATGTAGGTAATTAATTTCTCACTTGTTCCAGCAGGCTTACCTAACTTTTCATCCATTTGGGTACACAATAATTTTACCAAGTCAATATTTTTCCACTCGTTAAAACCACCAATATTATAGGTTTCACCATTTACACCTTTGTGGAATACAATATCAATCGCAATAGCATGATCTTTTACATACAACCAATCTCGTGTATATAGACCATCGCCGTAAACTGGCAAAGGTTTGCCTTGAATAATATTATTAATGAACAGCGGAATCAATTTTTCGGGAAAATGAAATGGTCCGTAATTGTTTGAGCAGTTTGATATGACGGTTTGCAATTGATAAGTTTCATGGTAAGCCCTTACAAAATGATCAGATGATGCTTTACTAGCTGAGTATGGAGAACGTGGGTCGTACGCCGTTTCTTCGGTAAACAATCCCTCTGCTCCTAGGCTCCCGTAAACTTCATCAGTAGATACGTGATAAAAACGATGATTTTTTAAATCAGCTGCCCATTTTTGCTTTGCGGTATTCAATAAATTAACGGTTCCAATTACATTGGTATACACAAAATCTAATGGCGATACAATAGAACGATCTACATGCGATTCTGCTGCTAAGTGAATTACATCTGTTACTTGATATTGATCAAATAAATCTTCAACTGCTTTAACATCCAAAATATTTACTTTTTCAAACCGGTAATTAGGTTTATCCTCGATATCTCTTAGATTTTCTAGGTTACCTGCATAGGTTAGGGCGTCTAAGTTGATGATTTGGTAGTTTGGGTATTTATTGACAAACAGTCGAACAACATGAGATCCAATAAAACCAGCTCCGCCAGTAACAAGTATTTTTTTCATATTTTAATTTATGTTCATAACCTCCATACACTTTCTCAAGCTCTCTTTGTAATCTGGGATTGAAAGCGAATATGTGGTCTTAATTTTACTTTTATCTAACAAAGAAAAAGCTGGCCTTTTTGCTTGTGTTGAATATTCCGAACTTGATATCCCACTTACTTTACATTCAAATGAACCTATCTTTTGAATAGCTAAAGCAAATTCGTACCAACTAATTTCTCCTTCATTTGAATAATTATAAATGCCTGACTGCCAATTAGAATGATTTAGGATATCTAAAATCGCTTGGGCTAAATCAGCTGCATAAGTAGGAGATCCAATTTGATCATTAACTACATTTAAGGTGTCTTTTTCTTTCATCAAGCGAGACATTGTTTTCACAAAATTGGAGCCATAACTTGAATACACCCATGAAGTTCTGATAATGATTGATTGTGTATTCTCTATCAAACAAGCATTTTCTCCAGCTAATTTTGTTTTTCCATAAACATTGATTGGTGCAGTAGGCGCATTCTCATTTAAAGCAATGCTTGAAGATCCATCAAAAACGTAGTCGGTAGAAACGTGAATAAATTTACACCTATTAGTAAAAGTCCACTTAGCCATAATCGCTACTGCTTGATGATTTAAAACATCAGCCAATTCAATCTCAGATTCTGCTTTGTCTACAGCTGTATAGGCTGCGCAGTTGATAAGTATGTCAGGATTTATATTTGAAATTTGAGCGGCCAAATTTTTCAAATCAGACAAATCTAATTCTTGGCGATCAGTAAAAATCCAGTTATATTGATTATATAAATTGGATAATTCTCTAAGCTCTGATCCTAATTGTCCATTGGCACCTGTTACTAGTATTTTCTGCACTAAAAAATTAAATATGATTTCTGATTTCTAAAAGTCAAACTGCGCACCAAACTGCGCACCACAACCTTTATTTTCGTTGATTTTTGTTAAGCTGAAAATTGAGATAAAACTATTTATTGCTGTAAATCAGCGAATTAATGATTTACGTTTATTTACAAATACCTTTCATTGGTCTGGACCACACCAATCAACTCACTCTCTTAAAATCGATGATTTTGGTTTGATCCGTCTCTTGATCCAATTCTTCGAAAACCGAGTTGTTACTTAAAAATTCGGGTACCAGTTCTTTCATCTTTGCTACCAATTGCATATTGGCATTGGCGGCTTGTGCCAGGGTAAATAGCTGCTCAAAATGCTTGTTAATTTGGTTGATCTGCTGATTGCGGACACTGGCAATGAGAATTTTATCATGATAGGTCGGCAGGGTATTCTCTGCATCGTTAAGCAATTCTTCAAAAAGCTTTTCTCCCGGGCGTAGACCTGTAAATTCAATTTTGATATCTACTTCGGGAATCAAGCCATAGAGACGGATAATCTTTTTAGCCAAATCAATAATAGTAACCGGCTTGCCCATGTCGAATACGAAGATCTCTCCCCCATCGCCCATGGAACCAGCTTCCAATACCAATTGACAAGCCTCGGGGATGGTCATGAAAAAACGGGTGATTTGAGGGTGGGTGACCGTGAGCGGTCCGCCCTTTTCAATTTGTTCTTTGAAACGGTGCAATACAGAACCATTAGAGCCTAATACATTACCAAAACGGGTAGTGATGAATTTGGTCTTCTTTTGGCGGTGGTGCAGGTGCTGTATATAGGTTTCGGCCAGGCGCTTGGAGGCACCCATCACATTGGTGGGATTTACTGCCTTATCGGTAGAAATCATGACGAAACGTTCTACTCCGTATTTGACCGACAAATCTGCCACAATTTGGCTACCCCATACATTGGTAAGAATGGCTTCTGAAGGACAAAGCTCCATCATGGGCACATGTTTGTAAGCCGCCGCATGATATACGTATTGTGGTTGATAAGTTTGGAAGATTTCTTCCATCCGGGCCTGGTTGCGGACATCGGCGAGACAAGGAATACAAGCCACCTGATGATTCATTTCGGCCAGAACTAGTTCTAATTGATGCAGGGGCGTTTCGGCCTGGTCGCACAAAATGATTTGCGCCGGCTCGTATTTGAGCAATTGTCGCACAATCTCCGATCCGATGGAACCCGCCGCTCCAGTAACCAGGACTGTTTTACGAGCCAACTGGGTATTCAATAGTTCATTATTGATTTGGATGGGATCGCGTTCGAGCAGGCTTTCTATTTTGATACTCTGCAACTGACGGGTAGAGAATTCGCCATTCATCCAATTGCTGATGGGTGGTACGCTGAGCACCTTGATGCCCAGGTCTAAACACTGATCGATGAGGGCATTTCTTTTGGAGATGGGCAGCGTGAAAACAGCAATAATCAATTCATCTACTTCTTGATCTTTGGTCAGCTTAGCCAGAGCCGATGAATGATAGATAGGCACCCCATCTACCACTTTGCCTGCTTTTTTGGGGTTATCATCTAAAAAAGCCAAAATGGACACATTTGCCTTGGCATCGTGGGCTAAAACCCTGCGAGTGGCAAAACCCGCTTCGCCAGCCCCATAAATGATCACTTGTTTGCGATCGAGTTTGTAATTACGAGAATAGGCAAATACAAATTTGATGAGCAAACGGTAAGCCATCAAAAAGCTGAAGCTGAAGAGCGCATTTAAACTTAACTGCAGGTAAGAGGCTTTTACCTCCAGAAATCCCATCCGGAAAGAAAAGAAGTTGAGCAAGCTCAGGATGATGCCCGAAACTGCTACTGCATTGAAAATGCGCAAAGCATCTTGTTCGCCCGTATATCGGATGATACCGGCATAGGTTTTAAACTGGTAGAATACCAGGGCATTGACCAGGATAAAAATGACAGCTTCTCCTAAAAATTCGACAAAACTAATGGCCGAAAGGGAAAATTGCCGGTAGAGCAGGTATAAGAAGAGATAGGCGAATAAACAGATAGCGAGGTCTATGCTGAATATAAGCCATCGTGGTACGATGTTAATCTTCTGAAGCATGTTTCTTAGGTTTGGTGATGTGGTAGGTGATGTGTAGGTGTATTTATTTTCAGTTCAATAGGCTGCCCATTATTTTTTTAGCTAAAAGGTATAGTACGGTTAAAAATCCTGCTAGGAAAGCACCAATGATGATTCCCTTCAATTTCCCCAATTGCTCTTTTGCGAGCGGCAATACGGGCTTATCGATGACTTGGATCAATGGTGTCTCTCTTCTCAAAGCCAATTTGGCTAATTCCAGGTTTTTTACCAATTCAGTCAAAATTGCGGTATTGGCCTGCACATCTACCTGGCGCTGTTGAGAGGGTGCCCTCAACACCTGCATGGCAGGGTTCAAATTGGGGTTGGCATCGTTGGCTGAGGCAACTCCACTGATGGCTGCGTTTAAACGTTGGCGAATGGAATCGGCTTGATGTTGCAAAATGGCGACATTCTTAACCGATTTTTGTGTTTTGGTTTCTACATAAAATCGAGATACCTGAGCAACCAATGCCTCGGCAAAATGCTTGGCAAATAATTCATTATTTGAGGTGACCTCTACTTTGATGATGCTCAGTTTCTTATCTACTTTGGCAACCGATAAGAAGTTTTTCACCAGATTTTGGTGGATGTTTTTCAAAATACTGTCTTGAGCTCTGCTGAATTGAGCTGGATTGGCATTGACCGGAAATTGCAGCTTGGCCAGCTCCGGTTTTTTTTCCCAGGATTCTCTGAATTCATTAAATTGGATGTAATACTCTAACAAACTGGTAGTTTTACCCTTGATTTGTACAGGGCTTAATAAGGCTTGTTGTACCATGGAGCGGGATTTCATCAATTCTAACAAATTATCGCCGGCAAAGGCGCCCCCGCCACCACCGCCACCCACATCTAAACCAAACTGAGAAGCCAAACTGAGTGCACCTCCTAAACCACTTGATTTTTCATCTTCCAATACAAAGGAATATTCGGCTTTGTAAACCGGCTTTTTGAGGAAGGCATAGATGAGGCCCAGTACAGCTCCCAATAATCCTGCTAAGAGGATCATTTTCCAATAGCCCAGCAGGTATTGGTAGAACTCACCCATTTTTTGAAAGAGTTCTTTCAAAGAAATTTCGTCGTCGGCCATTTGGGAGGCTTGATTATTTACCTGATCCATGTATGCTTATTTTGTTAGATTGATGATTCCTAATATCACGGCTCCTAAGGAAGCGATACCGGAGGTGATACCCAATAATTCTTGCGGACTTAATTTGGCTCTTTGTGCTTTAGCAGGAACAAATATTTCGGCGCCCGGTCCCACATTTGGATAGAAATTAAATAAGAATAAACGACGGGTACTTTTGACCGATCCATTGGCCTGGATGACATAAGCACGCTTGATCATTGCGTTTTCGCTGGTACCCCCTGCTTCAGAAATATAAGTTTTGAGGCTCTTTCCGGAACGGTAGACTACCGTAATTGGAGAAAGTACTTCTCCTCCTACTTTTACTGTTTGTAATTTTTTAGGGACACTGATGGTATCGCCGGCTTCGAGGATCAAATCAAGACTGGAACCGGGCCTGTTTAAAATTTTAGCTAATTGGATACCCACCGCCAAATTGAGGGCTTTTTCTTCGGCTAAATCTACTTGGGTGGTATCGTTTAGCTTTTTCTGCAAACGTTTTTGCAAACTCAGTTTGTTCGCTACGTCTTCATCGGCATCAAATTTATCTTTTTTAGCGGTTGCCTGATTACCCGGACGTTTCAAAGAGGCGCCCTGTGGATAGGCCAATTCGCTGAGGCCCCCTGCACGGGCAATGATGTCTGATATGCGCTCGTCTTTACGGCTCAGGGCATAAGCACCCGGATATTTCACTTCTCCTTTGAGCACCACTTGGCGCTGTTCTTCAAAACCAGGCGCATTACGTACCGAGATGATGTCAAATGGTTGGAGGCTGAATTGGGTTTTGCTGAATTTGAGTTGCGGATCTACATCGATCTGAAAGATTTCTGCTGTTTTGGAAGATATCGCATCGTCTTGGTTTTTTACCCGACGGGCTACTTCAATTCGTTTGGCAAATCCGGATTCGGTAAAACCACCCGCCTGAATGATCGCATCTTCTAAAGCCATGTTTTCAGCAAATTTTAATTCGCCTGGCGTACGAACGGCTCCGTCGATGGTAATTTTGTATGCATCTCTTAAATCAAAAATGGAAGCAATCTGGATCTGATCTTCTCTTTTGAGCAGGATATCATCCGGGCCACCATTTAAGACTTTATTTAAATCGAAGGCAATTAATTCGAAGGTATTATCGGCTTTTAAGCGGGTTAAATAAGCTCTTTGAGTAAAGGCATCTTCTGTTAAGCCTTCTGCTTTTTGCAATAACTGACTCATACTGAGGCCCTGGGTTAAAGCATACTCTCCGGGACGGAAGACGGCACCTTTGATGCTCACCCGGTTCTCGAAACGTTCTAAGATGGGTTCTACATAAAATTTATCACCCATTTGTGGCTGGTAATTTTTAAAGTCTGCCGCAGCCACATCGTTCATGCGGCGCTCCTTATCGGTATTTTGCAAGACCTTGACGCGGGCAGTATAAGCCGACTCTGTAAATCCTCCGGCAAAATCAATTAATTGGGCTAAAGATTCGCCATTCAGCATTTCGAAAATGGCTGGGCGTTTAACCTCCCCTAAAAATTCTACTCTTTGTTGGTAAGGGGGGATGCGGATGATGTCCTGATCTTGCAGGCGAATGTTATTGGCTTGGTCGCCACGTAACAAGAAATCGTAGACATCGAGCTTACGAATGATTTTATTGTTGCGAATAATTTCGATTTGACGTAATGAACCATTTTCTGAAGGACCGCCGGCTGCATATAAGGCATTGAATGCCGTAGCCAGAGAAGGCAAAGTAAAGGATCCCGGCTTCACTGCCTCGCCCAATACGGTTACTTTAATGCTGCGAATATTGCCCAATGCCACATTTACTTGCGTGGCTCCTGTACTAATAGCCGGGTAATACTTAGACAATCGGCTTTTGATGCGGGTTACCGCTTGCTCTACAGTAAGGCCGCTCACAGAGATCAGTCCGGCATATTCTACTCTTATGGTTCCTTCTGGTGAAACCGGCAACTTATAAGAAGCTTCATTATAGCCGGTTAATTCCAACCGCACCTCATCATCAGGTCCTAAAACATAGTTGGAAGGAGTCGCAATGCGTAAATTGGGCTCAAAACTCATTTTAGCATTTTTAAAGAGGGCTGCACCAAAAATTTTAGAACGCAGTTCAGCTAAGGCCATATCGGCTTTGCTTTCAGTACTTTCTTTAAGCATTGGTGCATCGATAGCGCCGGGATCGGTAATTTGACGAGAGGAAGCTCCCTCTGTTTTGCTGGCAGCAGCATTTGAAGGTCTAGCGGCCTCCTCTTTTTTTATTTTATCAACCCTTAAGCGCAATTTTTGAACTTCTTCCTGGCTCATTCCCCTAGCCAATGCCACTTGTTCTAATTGGGCCTCACTTAAGCCGGTAGATTCTACCTGTTTGATGAAAGCCTTGATTTGGGCATCACTCAGTTCATTAACCTTGACATTGCTCAGGTTTTGAGGATTGACAGACTGGGCACTGGCGGTGCCAATTGCCAAGATCAAGCAGCAAATGAAAGCGTAAAATTTGAAGGAATATTTGTTCATTTCGTTTGGATACAATTGGGTGTTTTAAATCATTTCTAAAGCGGAGGCTTTGACCGTAGCTGTTAAAGTCAAAGACAAAGATGGAATCTCTACCTCTACTTGATTGCCTTTGAAAGCAATTACCTGGGCTTCGGTATTCATCAAAGGACC
>Ga0078894_10000128_pt1 | contig 46042 bp, 54 predicted proteins | sample LauGreSu1BDMLBSD_2_FD_67506 | JGI IMG/M metagenome (GOLD analysis project Ga0078894, IMG submission 67506) | Freshwater lake microbial communities from Lake Michigan, USA - Su13.BD.MLB.SD (version 4) (version 4) | ecosystem: Environmental > Aquatic > Freshwater > Lake | place: Lake Michigan...
TTCATTTCCAGTCGAAATTGCAACATGGTTGGATCAATGACATGATGCCGCCATATCAGCCAAACATGTTTCATGATATGGTTTGTATGATACACATGTCCTTGCACAACACGCGCGTCGGGTATCAGCTTTGATATAGCATGGCACGCTTCTGCACAGTCACCTGGCTCGCATGATATGTCATGTTGACGAATAAGTGCGCGCACATATCTTCTGATAAACGCCAAATCGTACAAGGGCATTTTTTTTACTTGTATCTCTCAACAAGGGCAATAAATTTTGTTTTACGATATGTTAAATGTGTATTTCGCAAAATGTATCTATAGCGGCGTACATTATAGGATTAGCTGGATCTGTGGGCGCATTGAGTACAAAACAATATGACGTGGGTGTTTTGGGTCTGGCTGTGATTCATGTGCAATTGTTGGAAGCCTTTTTATGGCGAGCATTGAATACCCGCAACATGCGCTTAAATATTTCCACTACAAACCTGATATACTTGGTATTGGCGTTTCATGCTATAGCGGCGGGCGTGGGTATAATTGCCCAGGCTCATGCAGATAACCAAAAAGTAACGTGGGGCGATGCGGCGCCTCTGATTGCCGGCACAGTCCTATTTTTAAGCATTGTGGCGGTTTTTCCTTATGATAAACAGCCATCGTCGGTCATTCCGCGCAGCAGTGGCGCGACGTATGGGTTAATACAATATGGATTTCAACATAGCACCATGTGGTATTCGGGAGTCATGATTTTTATTATACTTGTAGCCTGGACCTTTATGCGACTGGATACCGCCGCGTTGATAACATTGTATGCAGGTGCGTCATTAATGATAAGTAAGTTGATATCGTCCTCGTCGTCGGCGTCCATCGGATCCATGTGGTGCTTGACTTCGGCTTTTTTGTTGCCCTTGTTTGTTGGCGTAAATTATTATTTACGGAAAAAAGAGGATGACGCTAAAAAATAAATTGCAAAAATCCATGAAATCGGAAGCATGACAACATTAGCTCATGCCTTTGATATTGAAACATCCGGGCCACGTATAGGACGCCATTCATTAATGAGTATTGCCGCCGTTTGTTTAGAAATCCCTAAACGGGGCGCCATCGCAATCATTGATCAATTTTTCATGACCATTCGTTGGCCTGAAGGATTGGTGTTTGATGAAAAAACGCGCCAGTTTTGGACCGAACATCCGGCGGCATTTGCCATAAGCACGACCAATACCGTGCCTGTCAAGGAGGTTGCGCAAGCCTTGTACAATCACGTCTACAACGTACAGAAAAAGGCGCATCTACGCAACGCCAAGTACGTAGTCGTTACAGACAATTCGTATTTTGATGTGGCTTGGATTGATTGGTTCTTGAGTACGTATACCGAGACGGGCATGCCGCTGCGACACAACTATTTTTCTGGATGGATGCGTACTGACCGAATGATAAATTTAAGTGAACGCCTGTGCGTGTTGCAGGAAGCCGGGTATCCTTTAGATATGCGATTTTTCCACGCGTCGGTGTTGCATGATCATACACCTTTAAATGACGCCAAGGTGTTGGCAGAAAAGTATGCGTACTACAAGCGACAATTGCGCGCCGTGCGGCATAGTGATTCGTTTGCTTTACCACGGGGCGATGTGCGTCCTACGTAAAACAAAAAAAGAAGAGGAAAAATTGATTGTAATTGAAAAGTTTTATTAAAATTAAAATGAACTCTATTGTGTACATCTTTTGGCAAACCAATAAATGCACCATTTATAAACGACCTCGCTAAACGTTTATAAATAAAATCTACTGGCGCATGCTGTACGGACCGCCCATGCGGCTCAACACCGGGTACGAACCGCGCGGGCGGCACGAGTAGGCCTTGACGGCAAAGACGGCACCAGCAACCAGAATACAGACGATAGCGGCCACGTCCATGCGAGCGGCCTGCTTCTCCGTAACCTGCGCCAGATCGGGGTCAATGACAGCCTGCTCAATAGCCTGCACCTTCTGGATCTTAGTGATCAACAACAGAATGGCAGCAACGACAATAAGAACAGATATCGTGACATAGATAGTTTGCTTTTCGCACCATGCAGACTGAACAGGGGAAGACATGCTTGTTTTTGTATCTTATGAATCTTTAAAATTTTTAATGTAATTTTTACTGAATGTGTGTGGTAAGTCACAAGTCATGGGCGATTTTATAACCTACAAAGAAGATCCATTTCCATTAGTGCGGGTCATCGTGCATCATAAAAAACCCACTGAGCAAGACACCAATGATCATTTTGAAAACTTTAAAGCGTATTTAACCGGCGGGCGCCCGTTTGTTATTCTTTTTGACGTTACTCATGCCCCCATGGTACCTATGGCTTTCGTCCACCGACAGGCAGAGTTTATGAAGGATATGGAACCATTCATCCAGACAACCTTGATCGCCTCGGCCGTCGTGTCTCATAATGTTTTGGTCCGGGGTCTGTTGGATATTTTATTTAAAATACGCAAGCCCATCAAACCCAACAAGGTAACCAAAAAAGATCAAAAGGCCGTTGATTTTTTGTATAATCACTACATGGCCTTTGAGGCCGGCCACCCGCAAGTTATGCATGAACCCGATAGTGAAGATGAAGACGAGCACACCAACGCCGTTTTGGCTCCTTCAAAATAAAATAAATTACAATTATATAACATCCGCACTATTGTGCTGTGCGTGCTGCACATCTGTATGCACATCTGTATGCACATCTGCAGGCGCATCTGTATGCGCATCTGTATGCTGCAGCTCGGCAATTTCACCATTAACCAAAGCCGCCAGGTATACCGCATGGCATAGCGAACCTAAATTGCAAAGACAGCCCAATTGCTTGCCCCGTAAAGTCGATAGTTGCGACAACAACTGCGGATTGTTGTGAACATATTCCTTGTATTTGCGCAAACCTTCGGCCGCCGGCGTTACAAATTGAAACGGGTTCATCCAAATCGATTTAGGCAGCCGCCATCCATTACGGGTCCAGGTGGGTCCAGTCCACACATGGCAGCCTTGGATAATATGATCATTGTTACGTTGTATGCGAACAGCAACCGCTTTGCCGTCCGCCGTACTTCCCGCGACATCTACGTCTGATATAGTTAACAAGTCCAAGCCCATACGCGTGGTGCGAGTGTCCATGGCCAAATTAGATAAAAAATCAGCATCCGTGTTGTTTTCTCGCAGCACGTGATCAAACGTACATTCAGTAAATGTCTGCACTAAACGCTGAATATCTTGACATAAAACTCGCAGATGGGGGCAATTGATTTTCCACCGACCCGTCACTTGCATGATAACCAATTTGCTGTCGCCAAACACGTGTAATTCGCGCACCTCATTGGCTTGCGCGGCTTGTAACAAAGCCAGCAGCCCACGATATTCGGCGACATTGTTGGTTGACTCTAACGAGACAAACACATGCCCACAGTTGACGACCGTGTCGTCCGCAGCACGAAGAATCCAACCTGCGCCAGAAACTCCAGGATTGCCGCGGCTGCCGCCGTCAAACCAACCCGAAAACATACGTTGCTGTTTTTACCAATAAAAAATAAACATAAAGATTTTTTTTTGGCATTTAAAATTGTTATGGAGTCATTTCTGGAACACCAGCCCATTTATGGGTTTGCAGATGTGCCTTTTACTATACAAGGCTATTCGCGTGCAGCTCGATTGACGGGGTTCTGGATTCCTGAGCTGGCCATACTGCTGGATGCTGGCATTCGAACCGACGTGACGCCCAAGGCAATATTAATAACTCATACGCATACAGATCATGCTGGAGAGCTGGGTCAAATTTGCATGAACAAGTCGATAGAATTTCCTGTTTTTGCCCATCCCAAAGCTACACAGCCTTTGCGGAATTATTTAACGGCGATAGCCAATCTGCGGGGCTGTTCCACGCAGATTACATGGAACCCAGTATTGTTCAAGGCCACTATTTTAGCCTTGCATCCGGATGAAGGCTTTGTTCCTATCTCGACTATACGCAACTGGTTTGTTAAAAGTGTTTTCCTACGCCACACGATACCTAATGTTGGATTTGTCTTGGGGCAAAAAATCCAAGACACTATCAAACCATGGCTGGCGTATCTGTGTGATGGGACAACGGTATCTATATCAAACGCCTTGGATAACATGGATGTCATGCCGGCCATTGTCATGGTTGAGTGTACGTTTATCAATGATCAGGCACAAGCCGATTCTTGCAAACATGCGAATTGGCAAGAACTTAAAACTATTGTCGCCAAATACGCCAACGTGCAATTCGTGTTGTTTCATTTTAGCACTCGCATAACAACATTAACGCTGCGCGAATGGAGTCGCTCGTTGCCGGCCAATGTTAAAGTTGTCCTGTAAAAAAATTAACGCTGCAAACAATCTTGTCAAAAAATTTAGAATAGCAACAGAAATTATGTCGGCTGCCATGTTTATCGGTGTGGGGACGGGTGTTGGGGCTTTGGCTGGAGCTGGCGCTGGTTTTGCATTTTTTAAATTAAAGAACAAGGCGCCTAAAAGTCTAAAGCATAAATCAGACCCTGCTGCGGCTGGTGGTAGTAGTAAGAAAGCCGAACTCACGGCGCAGAAAAAAGGCGAGCCTGTATCTGCTCTCAAAGACAAAACAAGCACAAGCGGCGCCACTGCTACAAATAATACCAACAACACCATAACTACCGCGCCCCTACCGCCGCAACAAGTGGTGTTGTTTGATGCCACCGTGACTTATTTGACCAAAGCGAGCGAACTGTATACCCCCCTGATTCGATTCGAAAACTATTTACAAGCGCCGCAAGAGCGCAAATCGTTTGCCCGCGCTGTAGAACACATTGACAATTTTCTTGGTATGGATGCGCTGTTGCATGGCCGCGAGCCCATCTCGCGCGGCGCGTTACCAACAATTGCACAAAGCGCTCGGAATAAGACTCTGCGTCTACTGGACGATATTATTGCGTTTAGCTACGAGGATCGCACAAGTACTACTAAAAAGGAAGCCATGCAGGAGATTCGCAATGAAATTGCTACAGTTTTGGACGAAATGGTCACGGATATGCTTAAAATTGTCGCGGCTACTAATATATAAGCGCGTATGGTATATTATAATAAACACTATAAATGCAAAACGTATAACAAATTTTACAGTTCCAACACAGACACCATAGAACAAACAAGATCGTTCCATAAATAGTTTGGTTCATCGTCACAAATCACAGTGTCGAGAACAATAGTTAAGGCTTGTGCCCATATGGACCACGAGCACTGATTCGACAGCTCGTTAAAAAACATGTTTTGCTGACAAGCGTATAACATGGGCATGTGCGGTACAAAATAAAAAGGCGGCGGCATCGGCAAAAATGTTGGCGTCGGCACAAATTTATAAAAAGGCGCGATGACATGCCCCAGAGATGACGCCGGTGTATTATTCACAGTGATAACAGGTCCAGTAGATACAGCAGTGTGTGCAGGCGACTTTTGTGGCACGTCCGTCACAATCGATTTTTTGTTACCTTGAGCGCATTTCGTCACGGATCCGACGCGCGGCACGACATCCAATACCACATCCGATACCACATTCGATACTACATCAGATGCTACGTTAAAGTTGACTAAAATAGATGGCAACAATAATGTAGGTTGTTGAATAGCGTCAAAAACAGCCAGTAGAATTGCGGCCAGCGCCTTGTTATCTTTGTTTAAATCAATACCCAGCAAATGATTGATGACGCCAACCTGCCAAACAACGTCCTTGTCCTCGCGACTTTTTAAAATCCACGAGCGAGAGTTTTGAAATGCAATTGGCGAAAAGCAAATATAGTTACCGTGTGCATCCAACGCCGATACAGTTTGTAGCAAGGCAAACCCCTGCACTTTTTGGTTCAAATGAAATGTTATTCTTGAGTTTTGCACCTGATTAAAGCAAATATCTTTGTAACGTAAAATATACCCGACGTCAGCAATTTCCGATGGCGTAGTATAAAACACATTGACGGGCGCCGTTCTGATAATATGACTAAACGCAACCGATAATGCGTTTTTTTGCGTATCAGCCAGCATAGTTGCGTCAATAGTCAATTGCCCTACACATGGCTGCGTTTTGGTGCCCACATGCACATGATCCATAAAAACATTTTTATAACTGTACGGTTGCACACTGGTGATAACAAACGAAAGACCCACAGTTGATGAAACCGGCACTATATCATCAATGATAATTTCAGCTAAGCGTTGGCGCGCACGATTCGATTCAATGATTTCACCAATATTAGATCGAAGAGCATTGTTGATAACAATTGTCTGCAATTTTGAGTTGACCGAAACGGGCATGTTAAAAGTCCAAACAGCATTGCATGGTACACAAGGGAAGGTTATAGTCGTGTTATTCTGCACACCAAACGGCGTAATGGTCATATGCAAGTCGATAGAAGTCGGCCATACGTGATGCTGAGCATTTTGCAAAAGCACTTTGCGTTCCATACGCAAATGTAAAATATGTTACACGCAAATTATAATTTTGATTTTTTAATACATATTTTATACGTAATACAATTTTACGAATTTAAAAAAGATATTTTTTATAACATGTTATGAAAATGGATCTTGATCAAAATGCCTCGACTGTAACCACAGCCACCCATGTAGTTTTAAACAAACCCGCGTTGCGCAATAGAAATAGACCAGGCACGCAACATCCTGGACTAAACACATTATCAACGCATCCTTTAGCATCACATAATGTATCATCTGCTATGCCAAGCTCTATGCCGGTTTCCACGCCAGCTTCCATGCCAGCTTCTATGCCAAGCGGAACCGCGTCTGCCGCAAATATGCCTTTAAATACGCATTTAGGATTTATGGATGATAAAAAAGATTTATTGCATATGAATTTAGAACTAAGCCGGCAGCTAAATAATGTCATGACAAAGCAAATCAAATCGCTGGAACAAGAAATTGCTCGTTTACAAGATTTATTGCGTGAAAACAATACGTTTAATATTGTTGTATTTGGTCCACCCACCGACCTATCCGTAGCCGCCATAACAAACAATAGTGATGAAGGTATAGCATTGTGCAGTCGCATTTCAGAAATGTTTCATCGCAACCAACAAAATCTATTAAAGCGCGGTATAACTTTTGCTGTTATTGAAGATGTGCCGTTGAATCGCATGTATGATACGCCATTTTTAAGAACAACCAACTAATATAACCAACTAATACAATCAATCAATACAATCAATCAATACAATCAATCATCAGAACAATCCATGGCCGCGCCATCATGGACAGCAACGAGTAATGGGCACGTTGATTGATACCATGTCGTTACACCAGTATGTTTTATCGTTTGTTGTGCACCATGTTCATATCCATCTTTGGTTGATGGCTGTGTAACCTCAACTGGGTGTGTGTCTGCAGGTCGTTTGTCTGCGCAATCGTCGATCTCAATTAAATCCAAAACGTCAAATTCAAGTGACATGTTGTATGTATTCAATAAATCATTTTTGTGCAAAAAATTAAATATTTTATTCAATTTGACGAGAATATTCCAACCGCAAACCATCCGATTTAAATTCAACAATGCTACCAGGCTTTAAAGCCATAACCTTATCACGAACCAAATTGTACGGTTTGCGCGCCATTAAATAATACATGATAGTGCCCAACGTCATGGAATCGGCTACGATGGCAGTGGGTATGGGCGCATCCTTGTATTTCTGGAAAAACTCGTTGTCAAACCAGTCTATGATGCGGCGTTGAAATTCGGCATAATTTTCAGGGCCGGGAATAGTTCCAAGAACGCTTTGGCGATTCATCTTGTACTGCATAACAACGTCCAACGACAATGGCTTCGGCCGATGTTCAGGTAACAAAACCGGGTTGTGTAAATCGTAGTGCGCTTCAACGCGGCAAAAATGATTATGGGTTTTGCGATCATGTACATATGGCAAAATTGTATCCAAGGCGCGCATATACGGGGCCGTATAGATGCATTGTATATTTAATAATTGCATGACAGCTGCAATATTAGTGACTTGATCCATACCAACACTTGTTAATGCCGACTCGAACAAATCACCAACTGCTTCCCCGTGATGTATAAGATAAAGCATTTTTTAAGTATTGTTGTTGAGTTTTTTATGATTGTAAAAGCTTAGGTGTATAAAAAATTAAAGTTTATTTTTAAATTATGTAGCAATTGTACCTACCTTATTATTTAGATGCTTTAGCTGCTTTTTCTAATTTTAAAGCCTGTTGCTTTTTGTACAATGTAACGGCACCAAAAACTACAAAAAATAAAAAGATGCCGATAGCGAACGCTATGCCGGCCCACATACCGCCTTGCTCGCCGACTTTTTTCTGTTCTTCTTCACGCTGTTGTTTTAAATATTCATCTATACACTGATCCCGCTTAACTGAATCTTTTAATGCCTGGCAGTTTTGAAGTGTGCGGGCACGATCTACATTCATAGGCGGCTGTGGTCCAGACGGTCCAGACATGTTACTTTGACACTCATTGAACTTAAATTTTTACTTTTGGTTATTTACAAAATGGCCGAACGTCGCAATTCTTTAAAACGTCTGCAACAACGGCAAGCCGGTGATCGTTATGTTAATGAATTAAATAGAGCAAGTTCTGAGCTTTCAAATCGTGTTCAAGATTTAAAACCCGAAATTGATATTATTGAAGAGCAAGCAGCGCGGGATCGCATGCAACGTTTACAAAGTCCGCCCATGATATATTGCTGCAAAGAATGCAAAGGACATCTCATTTCAAATTATCGAGTTTAATAAAACAATTTATGCTTCTACCACTTCATCTTTCTTTGCTTTGCGCCGTTTGGTTGTCTGGGGACCAGACTTGTGATGATTTTCATCAACATGATCCACTTCGTCTTGCGACGGCAAAAATAATGTTTTGCCGCGAGCTGCGGCCGCGGCCGTTTTCGCAATCACGGCAGTCTTCTTGCGCTTGCGCTTGGCTTTGCGATCGGCCTCTCGCTGATCACGGATACGTTGGCATTCTTCCGGCGATGGCAGCGTTTGCGACTGCATAAATTCATCAAATACACTGCCATGCGCTTGACCATCCAAATTATGATGCGGGTGGGCCGCTTGCAACTGATCCATAGTTGTAATAATCTTTTCAGGCCGCTGCAGGCCTTTTAATGAAAATGCCGCTCCGTGCTGAATAGCCTGTTCTTCCAACGAATCAACCTGATCCATTGCTTCCGGTGGAGCCGTTTGATCAATTTGATACATGCCCTTGGATTCCGTTTCGGTAAAAATCACAAACGGTACAAACGGCGGCATTTTAAGTTGCATGACAATACCCGGCCGCACTTTACGCCATTCCGCGATTGTCATGTAACCACCAAACACATCAATGGCTTGCCACGGATTGGCCGCCGGTATAGGTTCATTGGCAGGCCAGCCAAACACTTCAATTAGCATCTTGGTTTGCCAGATTAAGCGTGTGCGCGAATCGTTGTTGCGCATGCTTATAATATAACTTTTACTGCATGGTCCTGAACACGAAACGCCGTAAACATCATACAGGTTTTTGGTAGAGTCGTATTGCTGTACAATAGGTATCGGCTGCGTATCAAACGGCAAGCGACAATACCAGCACGCCAAATGCGTCGTGGCCGGCCATTCTCCATTCTCAAATTTCAAGCCCGGTAGTCGACGATATACCAATTTGCGCGGCTGTGGGCCTTTGCGAATATCTTGTTCACATAACACTTCTTGTTCTTGGACTACATCAACCACATCCGAAATGCCTTGACGGCGCTTTTGACTGATGCGGCGACTCATGGTTTTTTGTCAAAGAATTCCATCAAGAGGTTTTTTAATCATAAAATATGGATATGATATTTTACTACATGTTTTACTTTATTTAGGCGACTGTGTAGGCGGCGGAGTCATAACAAACGCATTTCTGGCTACTCGCGGCAAGGCTACTGCAGGTGGAGTGAAATTAAATGCCGATGGCGACCTACTTGTATATGGGTTGGGGCTTGCACTTTGTAATGGCCGGCGAACCTGACGACGCGGTGTTATCCGTCGAGCAGTCGGAGCTGGCGGAAGTAAATACTCGCGATTCGGATCAATTCCATCGACGACCGGGGCAAGCTGAGCTGCAGCCGCAGGAGTTGGTTGACGCGATACTTGAGGTGTGGGTGAACGTTTACGCGCAAGAGTTTGTAATGGATTATTTTGCAGCGCATTAGTTTGCAGTGCAGCGGCTGGCATGCGCTGTGTTATGGGGGCAAATGATTCGTTAAAAGGAGCAGTTTTTATGTTATTGGCGTTGAGTAATTCTTGTACAACATTCGCCGGTTGGACATTTGATTGAAACATGGGTTGTGCGGCAGCAGGTACGGCTTGAGTAATCTGATTAGTAGCAAACGTCTCTTGGGCTGGAGGTTGGTTCTTATAAACGCCAGTGTCGCGAATAAATTGTTGATTATTACCTATATTACCGCGACCTTGATTGTTGTATGGTGGCATAAAGCGATTTCTGTTTTGGACTTGACGGATTGGTAACGCAAACACAAATCCGTCGCGGCCGGGTCCTGTTGGTGGCACGGGAACATACCGGGTATGCGGTCGCTGATATTGCGGATATTCATCATTCCAATCACCTGAAAACGGAGTCTCGTCTACTGTGATATTGCCGCGATCTGAACGCGAAATGCGCGAAATGCAGGCACTGGGCTCACCGGGCATGCCTGGAACCCACATACAGTCACCAGTGCAACTATTAGCGTCAGTAATGCATGGACAAGTACGCATAGAGTATACTTCCGGGCCGACGTTACCAATAAACATTTGCTTATTGCAATACGTTTCGGGCACTTCACCGTTGGGGCCCAATGGTCGTGGTTGTTGACCCTCGTTGATTTGACAAATTAATATACCACCAATATTGACTGGTAAACTTTGCAATTGAATATTTAATCCTGCCTCGGGCCATTGCGCAATCGTACTGCGCGCATGCTGCAAAAGATCGGCGATAATATTAAACCCCATTCGATTCAACGGTCGCGCTAAATAGCTTTGCTGGCATTGTTGTGCATTTTCATTAACAACCAAAGGCGCGATGGCTTCAAAAGCCTTGATTATTGGATCATCGTTGTTGTTATTAAACATGTCGCGCAAAATGTATTGAATCAAATTGTACAGTGTAGTTATATTACGTTGATTTAAGCGTTGTTGCAGATACGGGCCAATATACTTTAAACTTTCTACCGGGGATTGCCATGTCAAATTATATCTGGCAAATTGAGCCGAAACTATTGGTTTGAACGGTCGATAATTTGCCATTTATAATTTTCCGTGTTGAAAAAAAAACAACACAATTACAGCATGGCTGATAGGCCGCGACTTACCGTTTCCACTCCACCGCCGGATAATCAATATTATGGGGGTCCGCCTGGATCGCCATCGTATATTCCCGATACGCCAGGCTTTGTGCCTATTGCCAACTCGCCGCCTACAAGCAATCAGTCATCTTTCAACAATATTGTCTATCCGTCTCAATTTGGCCAGCCAAGCTCGCATGTACCTGCGGTTGTGAATATGGGACAGCATAGTGCTACGATTACGCCGAGTGCTACAATCACACCAGCGGCGAGCGCCGCATCTGGCAATATTGGAACTGGATATGCAGCGTCTTACAACGCGTATCCCAACATATATCCCAACACATATCCATCGCCAAACCAAGATCGGCGCCCGCGATCCCGGTCGCGCTCAAATCGTCGGTCGCGTTCACCGCCCGCTCGTCGATCACGGTCACCGCGCAACAATCGCGACTATGACGACTATTCCAATTCTCGTCGCGCACCACCTCCGAATCGCGCGGGGCCTGCGCAACGAGGCCGCGGTCGGGGCGGATATCAAAACGGCACGTCTCACGGAAACACAAATACGCATGGAGGTTTTAATGCAGCGCAAAGTAGCGCATCAACAAATTCTACTGCAACCGCTCCCCCGATGCCCATGGATGTTGCCATTTCACTTTTAAGTTGGATACCGCCGCAAATCTGGAACGAGCATGGTATGCATCCTCCGATGCGTATCGGTACTGAGCAAGCTTATTTTAGTAATTTTTACCGCGCGTGATTTTTTGTGTGTTGTTTACAATAAAGTTTAAAATGCCTTTTGAGCCACCTCACTTTATACGCTCATTAACGGATTTTAGAAACAATCTTGGTGCTGTAACGGGTGGTTTGTTTTTGTTTTACGTTATTTCGGCATCCAGTTATGTCAACGATTCTTTTGGATGCGGGTTAAACAATTTTTTGAAAAACAATTTCTGGGCTCGGCATGTTATTGGCATTTTAACCATATTTTTGTTTACGAATGTGTTTTCGATATCCAAACTGCACATTGCGGCTAAACTGTTTTTCTCTATTGGCTTGTACATGATCTATTGGTTGAGCAACAAAAGCATCACGCAAGCGCAGACGATGTTGGTTTTATGCGCCTTGGTTATTTACTTTATTCAAGTTTTTCGCTCGGACAATGATGCGCGCGCAGATGGCGATACGGATTTAAGCGATGAAGATAAAGCGGCTTTGAAAGAAACCAACAATACATTGTCTAACGTGCAATTTAGCTTTTTAATCATCGGTCTTGTGTTGCTTATCTTGGGTCATGTTGTATATATTGGTAAAAAGAAACTGGAATATGGTGCCCAATACAGTTGGTGCGAGCTTATTCGCGGCGAATATCCTTGTAAAGGGACAGATCGGCGTGTTTATACTTTAAAGGAATGCTTGGAAGCATTACGCAAATCGCCAGAGGAAATCATTGCTGCCGAAAAAGAATTGCAAAAGTCGTGGTCGGCCGCAACAATAAAAGCCGCCACAAATGTTGCATTAAGCACTAAAGTATTCAGCAAAAGCACAGATAATAGTACAAAACTGTTTTCCGACGACGAATGGGTTGATCATCGCGTGCCTTCTGGAGTTCAATTCTTTAAAAAAGAAAATGTTCTGGATGAAGTTCAAATACGGCAAAAAGGCAATTCTATTATGTCCAAATTTTCAACCGACAATAAGCCTGCTGTATTCAACAACACGGCATTTATAACTGGCAAAAATGACAAAAGCGTTAAAGACGTATTTGAAGGGAAAGATGAATTGACTATATTAAGTTTATTGAAAGCAGCGCAAGCTATACAAAGCGACCCCAGTTTGAAAAATGCATCGGATGACAATATGTTAAGTAAGTATGCTAAAATCTATACTGAACTTCGCAACGATGAAGTAACTGAATTTTCAAAAAAATTTTTACAATCTGCGGGAGTACCTTTATTGCGCAACGTACAAAACCCATCGTTTTTATTACCTAACATACCAAGAAACTCATATTCGGTATCTCAATCAACTCCTTCATCTGGAGATGGCGATTGGCTTTTAAACGGAAGTGTGGCGTAAATCAATACAAAGCATAAATATTTGTGTAAAGTCTGAGCGAGGTTGGCAATGTGACAGGATTGTTATGTAAAGATGGTTCAAATCAAGTAATAAAATATTTTATTGTTGACATCATTCTAAATGCCGGATATCAAACAAATTGGTGTTGGTGTCGCCTTTTTGATTTTGATTTTATGTGTTGTGATTGTAATTACTAAACCTTGGTCCATACGTGCCATAGGCCATCATCAACCGCATGGTCAGCATGGTCAACAATTACCCGCTGGATCTACATCTATTCAAAAGCAAAGCCCTACTCAAACCAAAAACAAGCCAGTAAAGCCTGTTCAACAACAGCAAAAAGCATTTCATGCGGCCAAGCCGTTGTACACTTTAAGTGCTTCAGCTACTGGCCCGGTCTCGTCGTATTTACAATTACCCAACAACAGTGTCCATAACAACACTGTCCATAACACACTCAACAACAGCGCTTCGGATATGCCGCTGATGGCACCCATACCGCCCATGCCGATGCCCATACCGCCCATGCCAGTGGCACCTACGCCTGAAGTCATGTCGCCGCCGATTCCCATGTTCAAGGTTGAAACGCCCGAGATGCCCAAACCGGATATTGAAAAGACTGTCGATAATAAGGTGGATCACAGCGCACCCAAGGACACTAAAGAGGAAACGCATCGGGCTGAATTATTGCGCGGTAGCTCTGTTGGTCGCACCAAAATGGCCACGCCGACTACAAGCGCCATGATGATGGCGTCCATCAATACTCGCGATGAAGCCGGCGGTAAACAATTTGGCGGCTCCACGGCTTTGATGGAACGTTTAACCGGCCGCAGTATTTCGCAAGCTGAGCGTGATTTTATGGACGGCAAGGAAAGTGATGGTGTTCCGGAACCGTATAGACCGTAATAAAGTATTATTATTAAACTTGTTAAACGTCAGGATAAATTTTATATTGGCCATGCTCTCGTAATTGAATAAAAAATATAATGACCTATAAACAAAATGAGTTCTCCAGCCACGGCGTACATAAGTAGCCCTGCCAAAGAACCGGCTTTGCCGCTTTTGATTTTAAACAAATTATTTCGCCAAAATATAACTGCTATTATTTTATTTATTGCGTGCAGCGCTATTCTTTTGCGGATGTGTATTATTTTGCAAGGATATACAGCTGATAATGACGATGAAAAACAAAAACACAAAGAAATAATAACGGGTGGCATCGTTGTAGCCAGTTTATTGTTGGTGTATGCGTTTATTCGATTCTTATTCAACTTTCCTGCCATCAGTTGTCCTGTAGACAAACTTCTCGATGTAATCATTTCCAAGACAAACTATTGCAATGGCTCGACCTGGTAGTTTCATTTTGTAAAACACAGTGTAATAAAACCTTATATTATTATTCATCTATATCGCTATCCTCATCACGCTCATGAATGTCAATCTTGTTGTGTTGAAACAATACATCATATGTTGTAAAGCGAAAACCATCGGGGCTGTACTTGGCCAACGTTTTGCAAGCCGCATCCACACACAATGCCATAACACCATGAAGACCACCGTTGGCAGCCAAAGGCTTGTATCGATCGCGTAATAAAATCAATTCTGGCTGTTGTTTGTGTGCATGGTCGCGAGTTATACGCCCAATAGCTTGTTGCCAAAACGTGTTGTTTACATAGCTGCCGCCAGATAAGACAACCATAGTATCCAATTCCGGTATATTAAGTGCTTTGGCAACTATGGAAACAGACGCAAATATGATTTGCTTCTTTTGAGCTGTTAAACGTTCCTCTGAGCTTAATTTTGTCCCGTCGGAATGTTCGCCGACAATTATACCATAATCGACTTGATATTTGGCTTGTATAGTAGCGGCCATTTCTTCCATGTGTTGAATGCGCGTACCCAAAACCAAAATGCGCCGACCCGTGCGCAAACGTGGCATCAAAACATGCTCCAATAAAAATTCGTTGCGAATTGGCTTGTTGACTATTTGTCGAGTAATACCTTCCCAGTACGTTTCGCCAGCTTTGGATACAATATCCTTGATGGGATGATCAAGGTATTGCAGATCGTATATAGTAACATCTACGCCGCCCCACCGCAGCTTGCTGATATCCCGCTGTTCCAACCAAGCTATCGAGCCACCCAGCCATTGCAAATACGCGCCACAATGATCTGCTGCGCGTTCTGGCGTGGCCGTTAGTAGTATGACGAATTGTGCCCCGAATCGATAAAACATTTGCGAGTTGCTTTCGGTAGCATATTCATGCGCTTCGTCTATAACAATGGTTCCATATTCACTGAGATCATAATTGATCGATGCCACGCTGCGCGCCATGGCTACGACTATATCCTTGTTCGTCGTGTCCCATTTCTTTTTGTCACTGGTAGCTAATGTACCTACGCGAACCGTGCTTCCTAAAAACTTGACCATTTCGGCGGCTACTTGTGCCATAAAGGGCTCGTTGGGTACCACAAACAAGGCTTTGCGACCCAAGCGCTGAATCAAGTGCGCAGCACACGATGTTTTACCATAGCCTGGGCTGATGCAGAAAATGCATGCACCAAATCCATTCTGGGTCGTCTGATCGCGCAAATACTTTTCCACGTGACCAACGGCCGTGTATTGATCGATGCCGTTCAAGGCTCGGCATGTCTCGGCAGTCAACAACGGCGTCGTGACTGTTAATGTAATGCCAAGACCTTCATGGGTACGCACTGTCGCTGGTCGACCCCACACGGTAATACCAAACATGCGCGGTATGGCCACCCAATCACCGCGCTCGTGGTACAGCAGCCATGGCTGACGAGTCTCTTTACCTTGAAATTTCTTACTCTTGGGGCGAGCCGTCAAGACATCATACAGACAAGTGCGAATTTGCAACGAACGCAATATACCCATGGGCACGAAATAGGCAGTGGTTAATACCGAAACGGCGGCGACCGCAGTAGCATGCTGTTTAAGTTGCTGAACGCGAGCATCTGCATGTAAATCTTTTTTAAAAACACCAGCTGCTTTGACGCGAGGCGCTTTTTTAGATTTTTTAGCGGCAGGTTCCGCGACTTCAATGTCAATGTCCAGATCCAAATCCATACCGCCATTCACATTCAATACAGCATCCAAAGTGGTCATGATGATATTTGTTGCAATATGTGGCAGTGTTAATTTTATGTAGTTTGCTATGAAATGCACAGCTTTTTTTGTGTGTATTGTTCGCTTAAATTTAACCAAAAACAGGCCCGCGATGAGCATGAAAATTTTTGTTCTGAAAAAAAATTAATGAAATAAATTTACGCTACATTTGTTGAACATGTCGCGTCATTGGTGGATAGGCGGGTTGTTGCTTATGACTGTCTATCATGCGCCTATGCCAAGTTTATACGCAGCCGTAGCATACTTGACAACAACCATATTGCGCCAAACCAGTCTGGTGCACATGACGTGCATTTCGGCCTTAAATTGTTCTTGGGCATTTTATGGCCTGGCCCAAATACAACATATTCCGACGAGCTATGCATGGTATTGTAATTGGCAGGTATCCAATGCGTTATTCGTCGTCTTTTTTTGCGATGCCATTGGTGATTTTTTAATATCTATTCGGGAAGATCAAGCTTTTATTAATGTACTGGCGCACATCATACAACAATTAAATGATATCAAAGAGTTGTGGGAAAATAAAGTATCGGAAGACGATCTGCCGCCTTTGCAATATGGCAAAAGACATGTCGGGTTTGCAGAATGCGCCATTTGTCAAGATGAATTTGCACGCAAGGAACTACATCGTGTTCTACCATGTGAACATGCCTTTCACGCTGCTTGCGTCGATCCTTGGCTTATACATCGTTCGCCAACATGCCCTTTATGTCGTCAACAGGCTTATGTTAAACGCAAGTAAATATTACGATTCATAAAAAATAAACTTGTTAAGAAACAAAATGGTTTTAAAGCAAGCATTAAATCATGTTGTAACATTTCAAAACGAATTGGGCATTTTGTCCTTGGGTGTTGTGGCGGCCATATTTACATTTGGCTTTGTGCAAGGTGTTAAAAGAACGGTTTTGACGCCAGTAATTATGGCGTATATGGTTCCGGCGCAAACATCCAATGCAAAAATGATAAGTGTGTTACCGCATCATCAACGTGTTATGTGGGGCGAGTTTATTGCGGAACTTATTCAATGGTTGATATTTATGTTTATTTTCTTTGTTATTTGGCAGTTTAAAAAATGGCATTGATTTAAAAATATTAATTTACAAGTCGGACATCACACATCGTGCACCACATCATGCGCCACATCCTGCATCACAACGCGCCAAATGTGTTTTAAAAATTATACATGCCTTGTCAAAAAATAATGGACGGTGCCAGCATTGCGATAATTGTTATCGTTATTTTGATTGTTATGTTGATGTTTTTTGGTACTGGGGCGTGCATGCTGGCCCCGGCCACGGGCGGCTTAAAGTCGTCGCGTGCCTCGCAGACGAAAGGTATGCGCCCGGTTCATGCGCACAAAAGCAAAAAAAGCGCGTTGCATGCCCAGAAAATAAGCTATCAGGGCACCAGCAACGTGCCGCATCATTTTGGAGAGGCTTCGTTTAGCAGCGCGGCTACGTTACACAAATCGAGTGTGTACAAGGATGCCACCAAGCCCGTTAATGTTTTTTAAAGTTTGCGCAACGTCAGTTTTTCTTTGACTTGTCCCTGAGCAGCATTATGCATGGCATGAAACTGTTCTATACTGTGTTTTAATAAAATGTCTTTTACCCGATTCCAGTCCGCCTCTGTTTGAATTTTAGTTGCAATTACATCTTTGTGAATAATAGGCGTTAAGGCCTGCACAAATGCGGTTCGACCCGGCGCTTTGCCTCTACTGGTATAGACTCGTTGCTTAATTTCAACGCTACACGCCAAGTTTGTTGATGGTATAACCAAAGGCGCAGTAGCCGAAATTATAGCAAGTGTATTATTGGATGCAGTAGTCATATCAGCTTGTGCTACTCCATGATCACTTAAAATAGACAAGTCGGGTAAAGCCGGTAATTGCCGTTCGACCGGTTCAGAAGTTTCGCCTGCAGACGAATCCGGTGAAACCCAGTGCACTACCTTTTTATTTATCTTGTTTGTGGTCAAGTACGCTTTGATAACAGGTTCGGCAATGTTTTGCGCCGCGCAACAGCGCTTGCGGCCTTCTTGTTGATGGTCCCGCAATACCTTGAGTTTCTTTTTCAAGGCATAATATTGCAAGGTATGCTGACGCAACATGTCATCTCCAGCACGCCATGCGACTGTTGCCGGAACGTGCTGCGGACGCCGTTTGGCAACACATGGTTTGTGAGTTACATTTGTACATTCATCGTCCAAGTTATCTTCTAAACTGGCAGCTATACACGCATCCAACGACTTGTATTCAGGATTGTATTTACCGGTTTCTTGAATTTGCTGTAATGTCAATCGCTCAAACGCAGCTACTATACGTTCTTCATTCAAAGCGCGATTGCTAATACTTTCTTTTAAAAATAAATAATCGCCGTTATCCAATTTTATGTATGGTTGATTTTTTAAAACAGCTTCAAACACGCTATTTATGCCATCCAACTCGGTTTTCAAAACCTGCTGCTGTTCCTTGCATTCGTCTTTAAAACATCGTTCCTTGTCATCAATCTGGTACATAATGCCAGCGGCGTCCTCAAACGATAACGACATCTTGATATACAAAGTACTTAATTTTTGCAATCTATATGTTGACAAATGATCAAGAACACTCAAGTTTTTGTAGACACTTTAAACGAAGCCATTACTACTTCTGTTATAAATGTGGCAAAAACATGTTCTGCCGTTGCCAACAATCGCGTAAGTATTCGCGTAAAACGCGTTGGTGGTAATGTAACTATTGGCGGCGAAGTCTCGCAGGAAGCGCAATCCGATTTGAAATGCGAGCAAAGCTCGGATATTCAAGCTGCTTTAAAGTCGGAATTGGTAAGCGCCGTCAAAGCCGAAGCTAAATCTACCGACATGAGCTGGTTATCTGGCGATTTTGGAATATTTAGTAATACCCAGGCGTTTATCGACACTACCAATCGAAGCATTATGAATTCTGATATTAATGATGTCATGTCTTGTTATAATACGGCTAACAACGAGTATAATTTGGAATTCGGAACGATCGAGGGTGATTTTTCATATAATACAAAAGTTGACCAAAACGCTCGGGCAAATGTCTTGAGTTGTGTTCAAAAGTCCTCAACTTCGGCTAATATGATTAATCAACTAACCAGTACAGTTGATGCAGCTGTCTCCAACAGAGGTACTTTGGCCGACTTGGCCAGTACTATGAGTGGCGTTATTATGCTTGCTATAGTTGCATCCATTATAAGTTGTATTGTATTGGCTGTCGTTAAATTGAAAGGTAAAAAATCCAAGCCCGAAGCACCGACTTTGGGTAATCTTGTAAAAGGCGCACTTGCCACAGCGCAAAGGGCAATGTCAAATTTACCAGGAATCGCCGGTGTTGCTGCTGGTGTGGCTGCTGGTGCAGCCAAATCTGCTGCTGGTGTGGCTGCTGGTGCAGCCAAATCTGCTGCTGCATCAGTGACAGCCACAGTTGAAGGAGCCTCTAATAATTTTAAGTAATAAAAATACTTTTATTGTTCACTTTCCACTTTACACGCAACTACATGAAACACGACATTTTTAGCATGCAAAGGCAAACCTAAAATAAGAAACGAAGCCTTGCCATGTCGCCCCATCATCAAAGTCAAACCATCTTTCAGATTTTTAATATGGTCATTGATCAGCGTAGCCAGCATTTTACTGTCAAACAAAGAATGATCCAATAACTGATACCGAGCGTTATTTTCAACAGCCAGTGTTTCAACTTTACCTTCCACCAATGCTTGCGGAAACGTTCGGTGATACCGCGCTTGCCAGGATTGTAATTTAGCATTCATGTCCGGCGACGACTCGACCGTGTCCTCGATACGTAAATCATGCCATATAGTACCGACATCCGACCGAACCGAATACGTATCCATCAATTGATACGACTGATCCGTAGTACCCAATGTCAAAAACGTCGTCTTGCTGTTGCCGGCTAAAAGTGTATGCAAAGAAATGCTGGCGGCCGTAGTATCCAAAACGCGCAGTTTGTCAACAAAGTCCGGCCCTTCCATGCGAAAAGCAATGGTTTCCGATACTTTAATAAAAAACGACCGCCCATCTTCTTTGTTGTCCAGCAACACAAACGGAAATGTAACCTGTGCCGGATTGTTGCTCTTGCGCTGTAAATGCAAGGACATGGATGTTTCCGTGAAAGTAACAACGCATTTAGGACATTTCACATATGATTTCAAAACATGTAACACCGAGGCTGGTTTAAATGCAAACTGTGCAAACGAATTCAGTTCCGCGCCGGTTATCTCTGCTTCCAAAAGAGCAATACTCAGCCGACACCGGTCACGCGACACGGCTAAAAAAACCAAGCCGGTAAACGGATCTTGAAACATATCCTTTACAACAGTGCGATACTCTGATCCATGATTGTGCAAATAGATGTTGTCGCCAAACGCAACTTGCTCAAAAATAACTGGGCAATCATACAGAACCATGCACATGAGTTCGTGTTGCGTTTCATCGGTTTTACTTTGAGGCCGCAGCGAATTGATCATATTATGCATAGCCGCTATATCCGAAATCGTCACTGTAATATCCGCCAGATTCATAGCCCGCGCCGTCGACGGCGCGTCTGGGTTGGTTTCATGGCGCGACGAATCGGCCGAAACATACTGCTGTCGAGCAGGAGGTTCTGCCGCCATGATATATAATTGAGTTTTTGGGAAGAATGTTTTATTTTAATAAATTTTTTACATGTATTACGATCTAAATTAAAGTAATGGAGTTTCCAAGCGACCCACAAACCTTAATTTTTGTAAAAGACATTGGCCATGGCGCGTTTGGTAAAGTTGCGTTGATGCAACATCCAACAAACAATACATTAACATATGCCGTTAAATCAGAAAGCAACGACGCGGCCATTCCGCAGCTGTATTACGAATACCGCGTGTATAAACGATTAATAGGCTTGGCCGGCATCCCTCGAATATATGGTTGTTGGCAATCCAAAGAACACACTCATTTGGCCATGCAGGTATTGGGGCCCAGTTTGGAAAAATGTTTACGGCAAATCACAAAATGGGATGTTATGAATTGGATTGCGCCGAAAGCATTAACCATTATTGAAGGCGTGCATATCCGCGGCTTTGTGCATCGCGACATAAAACCGGACAATTTGTTATTGTCGCCTAAAGGTTTGTCAGAGCGGCAAATATTTTTAGTCGATTACGGCTTGTGCAAAAAGTACAAGGTCAATGAGGTAGAGCATATTGCTTTTAAAAACGGCAAACGTTTAACCGGCACTATTCGATACGCCAGCTCGCATACGCATTTAGGTGAGGAGCAAAGTCGGCGTGACGATTTGGAATCCTTGGGGTATGTTTTGATTTACCTTTTAAACAGAAAGCTGCCATGGATGAATATAACTGGCAAAGATAAAACAGAGCAGGCAAACAAAATCACCAACTTAAAGCTTAACACGCCTTTGGAAGATTTGTGTGCGGGCTTACCGCCCGGATTTATATTGTTTTTTCGTCATGTGCGCGCTTTAAAATTTGACGAGATGCCCGATTACGCTTTTTTAAGAAGCGTGTTTCGGCATGTGTAATTGTAATGATAGATGCTTTGTGATGTTACAAGTTGTTATACAAGTTGCTGTGGTTTTATAGCCATGTGAAGTTGCTGCAACACGTCCTCAAAATTGGTCCATGTGTTGTGCTGATAATACAAATAAAACACTTTGTTGCCATATTTTAAATTTTTTTGTTCATTGATGCGATGCACGGCGGGCTTGGCATACTTGTAGCTTTCAGGCTTTACTTGAATGCCGACTCCACTTTGGTTATGCACCAAATCAACCGCATAGGCACAATCTTCAACAGGCGTGGCGTGGCGAAAGTTATATCCGCAGCGCGTCAAGTCTTTTTGGGCAGAGAGTTCCCATGCAAATCCGCGTACCGGAGCTTTGACAAATAAATCATACATAAACGCATGACAATCTTGCAGAGTCAATGATCGGGCTTTGTAATTGCCCAGTTTTTGCTCTGCTAAAACAGCATGAAACAACTGCTGCGCCCACATGCTCAAGCCGTTGTTTTTACATTGTTCGCCACAGGCGCTGCATTTGGTTTCATGGGCCTGCAACAATTGCAGCATGTCTTGTTCGGTAGCAGGATGATGTTTTGTCACCAATGCAGATGTGCGAACAGTACGCTCGGGATCATTGCAGCGATACTTTTCATTAATGACATTCAACTCACCCCCAGTGCGTAGCGCCATAATAATAATAAATTTATGCTCGTAAAATATTTATGCACGAAAAAGAATTGCGCGAATGGCTTTCCAATAATCTTGGCAAAAGTTGTACGAGTGTTTCACATGACTGGCCGGCCTGGTTGCAGGTGTTGGGGCTGCATCCGCGTTGGGGGTCGCGTATACATGACATTACGAAAGCGCGCGTTGTAAAGAACAGGGTCAATGCCGCCATGAATTTGCAGATTGCTACCAGCGCGCGGTGGTTTACTATCAGTTGGCTGGCGTGCGTTCGGCAACCAAAACCAACCACAAACAGTTTATCGGTCGCAATGCGCTCGGCCATATATTACCAAATCCGACAGTTTCGAAATGTGCAAAAACTAAAACAGTGCGCGTTGTGTCACGCCGTCACCAGCTTGCAAGTAGATCATGTTATTCCTTTAAAAGTATTGATTTTGCAATATCAGGAACAAACTAATATTGCAACACCCACCACCTTTCCATATGTTCGCAAAACTCATGCCGTCACATTACCCGCCGGAAAATATCGGCAAATGTGGCAGCAATTTCATAAAAAATATGCCGTTTTGCAATTATTATGTAAAACCTGTAACTTACACAAAGCAGCTTCATGAATATCGCAATACCTATAACGGCCTGTACACATATGCCACCGGCACCGGACAGGTATCAAGTATATGTTGGTAACATCAAGTTGGGAAGTGTTAAAAAACATTGGTCGTCAAAAGCAATTGTTTTATTTAAGATACATAAAGTGCCGTTGGTCAATTTAATGACCCCCCATGCGCATTTTTATGGACCATCTACATATGGCACTCTATGGTACAAAGGTAAACCGCTGACAGTTGCTGATAGTGTCCATAATCGTGTTTTAAAAGACGCAACGCTGCATTTATGCTCAAAGCACGGTCAGCCAGTACCAGTCATGTCATTGACACATGATTATTTATCGACGCGTATGTTTATTGTGCCGGTCAACTATAGTACTTTTCATGCTGCGCCTATTGACGACACGTGTGTTTTGGAATTGGATCCTGACCGAATAGACTCGGCAAAAATCCCTGCGCAGGTTGATTGTGTATACACGTTAAGTAACACGCGATTGCGGCACAATAATATTTATTATCACAAACTATTCGTTTTAGAGAAAACGCGCAACCTTAAACTCCAACACGGAACTGTCAAATACGCATTGGTCGGGCATTTATGGAAACCCAGCGTGATACAACCGGCTACAAGTCGTGATGTTGGGGCTTGCACCAAAGATGAATTTATAAATACACCGGAGCGAGCCAAAAAGAGTGCCATTCTTCCTGTCATATCACAAACCTCTCAGGCTCGCGTTAAACTGGATGAAGATTTTGTTATTGATAATGTAGCTATACGTATTGTTAAGATAACAGCATCTGGTTATGAATATAAAAAACTTTTGTTGTAAATAAATGTACATGTAAAAAATACCCCCGGCGGGGATCGAACCCGCGACATTTGCATGTCTTAATATACAGTGTATAAGTACAACGCTCTAAACCATCTGAGCTACGAGGGTCCAATATTTTCAGATTGTCTTGTCACTAAATACAAATATGGGTGATAAAAGTGCCTTATATATGGACTTGTTAAACCAATCGCTATTGCCAAAAGATGCGGTCCAAGTTATAAAAAAGTTTATAGATACTATAACGGACATAAAATACCCGACTACGCCTATTCATATACATTTGGTAGATACAAAAACAAAACCAGGAACCATAATGAGCATGGATTTGTTAAAACACGTACAAAATAGGGAATTAATAATACAGGTCGAGTTAAGAGGTTTAAGTGAGAGCGAATTATCCAGATTATCAATCTCTATATTAACAGCATTTATTAACAAACTTGAGGTCGTTAAATTCAAGTCTGATAATATAAGATTGATTTCCAAATATAAGTTAACGGAAGGCGAGGTTCCCGAGCTAAGCAATGTTGTGAATATACAAAGTTTTATTGATCTTATTGTGCAATTTTATATTAGTGCTGTAATGAATAATGTTAAATCAGAACAAAAATACGACATACGTGTTGCTTAAGAGGCCGGGGCAACGGCGCGAGCCGTGCGAACCATATGCGTCAATACACTGGATAATATGATATTGACGCCAGGCACCCAAAACAAAGCAAAGGACGACGCAATCATGTTGACAATGGTGGCGCGTTTACCGGGCGCGAGTAACTTGATCTTGTCATTGGCGTTCCACTTGGAGAACTTGCTGGCCGCCCAAATAGCCATGATCAGCGCAGCTACCCAAAAAATCAAAAACAACATGCTAAACGCCGACGTAGTGTAGCCATCCCAACGATTCAACAAATAAATGCTGCTGCTGGGCTTCAGTTCATCTTCTTTTTTGGCGCAACCACCGCTTTGCTCGCACGACTGAAATATAGCTTCCGAACCAAAGTTCATGCCAGCCATCGTCGCGGCAACATTTAAAAGAGACGCTTTTAAAGGAGTCAGAGTACCCGACATTTTATTTTTTAGACACACATAAAATTTCCAACATCACAAAGCCCATCAGTTTTGCCAACCGCACCGGGAATACGAGGCGTACGGCCCATTACATAAACAATCCGGCGAATGACCGCTGGCTTGCAAAGCGCGCGGCGACCGTTGCGTGTACATGGACGTCGCCGTGTCATATGCGCGCGTAGACGCCGGTCCGTACATACGCTTGCTATTGGTATACAACGCATCACCATAGCCATCGCCCGAATACTCATCGTCACAATCAGCCCGCGCCGGCTTTAAAAACACGGGCGGACGAACAACGGCCTTGCTGCGAGGCGACGCATTGTTGTACAAATTATACGCCGTACCGACAAAACTGGACGGCGCCAACGGCTTTTTGACAGCGCCAATTTTATCCAGGATCTCCTTTACTTTAATCAAAGAGCCATCGTAATATCCAATGATCGAATCGACCTCTATGAACGAACCATCGGCTTGTTGTTTGATTATAATGGTTTGCGGTACACCCGTATTTTGTTTAAAAAACGGTTTAGTCATGTCATCCATAGGCTGTGTCACATCAATAAGGCTAAGATTAACTTGCCGACTATTTAATTCAGGCTGTAAAACAGGCAACGTTTCTTTTAGTAATCTTTGGCACCAGCCACACCGGGGAGAATGAAAAATTAAAATTCCAACCGACATTTTTTACTGTAATTACTTGCTAATTTTTATGGATTTAACTGGAAATGTTCGGATTGCCTGCATCTACTATGCTACCGTATACTCACAGCGTGCCATATTTAGCACCTTTGTATCATAACGGAGTTATGTATCCGCAATCTTATCCGGTAGCCATGTCACCGATAGCCATGTCACCGATAGCACCAACCATTTCACAGCCGTGTAATTATCCGACACATTTAACATATAACAGCCATGTCAATACATACCCGAACTCTATAGGGTCAGCACCTTGGCCAGCGTACAATCCAGTACCGGCTGTGCATTATAATCCATTGCTATCACCATACACTCCTTATGTCAACAGTATACCTTCCAATTACAATGATGTATTGCTTGGATACGCGCTTGCAAATACTCATGCGAATACTCATGGGATAAATTCTATTGGCAACAATGCTGTTGGTAACAATGCCCTTGGATCAGGTGTTGCGCCTGCAAATCCCAATACTGCACCCAATCCGAGTTCGAGTACTACACCCAGTACTACCCCTGCTGCGTCTACGCCCGCGGCTGCCGCGCCTGAAGCGACGTCCGTCACCGTCGGATCGGTGCAGGTCAATCAGCCAAATAATCAAAACTCGGAACGCATGGTCATGTTAAATTTAAATGATGCTGTATTGCGCATGTTATTTTCGTCGAATCATGACAATGACGACGACGATGACGATGATGATGAAGGACAAGACATATTAGACGTTGAAGAATATATCGCCTTGTTTGATTTGCGCGAACACACCAAAGTGGAATTGTACTCTAACAATAGTTCCTTTGAAAACAAATGTTCTATTTGTCAAGACGAATATGGTCAAAATGATATAGTTCGCATTCTTCGGTGCAAGCATGCCTTTCATATGCGCTGTGTGGATCAAGCATTAGAAGATACTATTATTTGTCCTTTATGCCGGACGCCGGTTATTCCACCCGAGCCGACAATTCAAGATGAATCCGAGGACGGATCTGAAGATGAATCTGATAATTAAGTGATGAATAAATGTTTTTAATTTTAAACAGTAACCATTATATCCTGCCCCTCTTTCATGTGCCGGGTTACCGTAGAATTCGATGACCGGTTTAATAAACGATCCAAGATACCACCCGACGAAGCGTTGCGTCGCGGAGATTGAACAAAATCACGCGGGCTGGGGCATTGGTTCTCCGGAATCAAATCAAAAGCGATCAAGGCCCCCACATTTACATTATCTTTGAAAACCGGCGTCGAGTAAACAATTTCCTTTTCCGTGGCCGTTTCTTTCAAGACCCGGATCAACGGCGTGTCGTTGGCAGCAAACGATACGGCGACCAAACATGCCTCTTGCAAATACGCCTGTAAATTACAATTTAAATTAGAACCCGACACTATTTTAATGGGTTTTTTGTTGATGGCGGTCGTAGTTGCGATGCTTATTGTCGCGTGTTGATATTCCGGAAGCGACGTATAAAAGTACAGCCGCTCAGGTATATGTGTGCACGGCAAAACGGCTTTGCATTTATGAATTATTTTACCTTCCTCTGATTCTTTTCCAGGTATCATGGCCGTCAATGGTAAAAACGGCACAATTACTTCAGTTGCCATATTTTATTGCCATACTACACTAATTTATTTTAACCGCGCCTGGTCTTCTTTGCGTTTTTGAAAATACAATTTACAAGCCTCGTCCAATTTTATACTTTTAGCCGACAATGTCCAATGATACAAATGATTATCGCCTCGCTCCAAGTGCAACGCCGGATTAAAATCGGCCAACATGACACCGCGGTTATGATATTGTCGATTCTCGCGTGGGCCATGCCATAAATGAAATACTTGTCCGTGCATACATCCAACATCCCCTTGTATAATCTCACAAATGCGCTGCTGCCATTTGCGAATATCGTGCTGCAAATAAACACTCCATCCAGGATTCCAATGCGCCTCCCAGTCATCGGCTATAGGACCATCACGCAACACATTGTGTGTAAATGCAACCCCCATGACGATATCGGCATGCCCCAAAATACATTTATCATACAACCCGCCACATTGACGCCATATATCGCGACGCATAGCCCAGGCATAGCCAGGGTGTCCTTCCAAAATATCAGGTTGTTGTACCAGCGATCCTTTTTTCTTTAAATAATAGCGGGCAAAACTAACCGACGGCTGGAACGAGCCATATTGATTCGGCGTTTCCGTCGGCCCCAAGAAAATGGCTTCAGAAAAGGGCTGGATGATGCGATGTTGCTGTAACAAATCGCTGCTTTTCCAGGCCCATCCTGGATCTTTAAACAGCACATCGCAGTCACACCAACATATTTGCGTACACTCTGCCGGCAAATGCTGCTCGGCGATATTGAGCAACTGCTCTTTGGCCCATAGCACATCTTGCTCCACCACCGATACATATTTCGTGCACGAGTCTGGCTTCAAGTGCGCCTGTTCGGCGGTCAATGATAATTCCACGGTTAATAGCTGCACTCGCTGCTGCGCCAAATTATGCGCAAAGCGGACATAATTTTGCAGGCGATTGTGATACTGACAGGGATTAAAATAACAGGTTATGACCCAAAAACATTTAGGGCTGGAATTTTTGCGTCCCAAATTAGACAATTGAAATTGCGTCGTTGATCTGGACATGTGATATATGTATTTGTATTTACTTTTAATAAAATTACCTATGCAATTTCGAAATGGCTTGTGTTATAACATTGATGGCATGATTGGTTATGCTGCTCATGCCTTGCATTTGCTCTAAATTAAAGCTAAATCGATGATGCTGGCTAATAGTGTCAACATACTCTTCTAATAACGTGTACAGCGCTATCTCGGGCCCCTCGACGTTGGTTTCTTGCTGCAACCGCGCTTTATTTAAAGTGTCTATGCGACGCAGTGCATCTTTGATTTCATGCTGCATGCTTTGAACGCGATAATCGATCTTACCTTGGTGGGCATATGCTACTTGCAGCGATTTCTGCAACAAACTTTCAGTGCTGTGAAACATATTTTGAGTATGATGTAAAAATTGATCTTGCACCAAGCGCTGTGTCATATTTTCAATATCAATAGCCGCCTCAAAGCCACTTTTCATGCGCCGACACGCGCCCATAGCGCTGTGTATGACTTTATTTAATTGCTTTACGCGAAACGTCTTTTCCACTGGCGTTAATATGGTTTGCTTAATTTCATGTTGCAGTTCCGATATGGTTTGCTCGGTACTGGATAAATGCTGCTGCAACAACTTTTGCCGTTCGTCGGCTAAGCGGACCACCATACTCAAATGTTTGCCGTCTGTTGTTTCTTTTAATTCTGCTTGCACGACCTGCTGCGTTTGCAAAATGCTTTTTTGAATTTGCGCCAGATAATCCTTGGCTTTTTGTAATGTTTCTTGCCGATTGCGACGCTCATTTTGCAGCGCTTGCACTTGTTGCTGCAATTCCATGTCGGTGGTCTCGCCCGATTCGCTTTTAGATTCCACAAGGTATCGATGCAACTCTTGTACAGCAAAATCGCACCGCTGCACGCAATACGGATCATTGTCGTTGGTCAATACTTCATGCACCATTTGATTGTTGCTGTTGGTCGCGGCGGTCAGATCATATAGCAACTCGGTTAATGGTTTGTGCACGTGCAATGTGTATTGTTCCTGCAATCGCTGGCATGTTTCAGCCCAATATTGTTTTTTAACCGATATTTTATGCTCCAACGCTTGCTGTACATGTTGCATATCCTTGCGCAGATCAAACACGTCTTGTTTAAAGTTGTGAACGAACCGCAAGATGGTATCCATCATTTGGGTGGTAATCAATATAGTCTGGTCGCAGTCAAAGCTGATTTTTTGTTTTTCCATTTGCTCGCGTTCGATACCAGTATCTTCCAAAGCTTTGGTTGCATTCAAAAGAACTTGCACGCCCGCTCGAATTTTGTTATCCGCTGTTTGTATTTTACTTTGAAGTTTGTTGTATGCATCCTGCTTATTGCGCTGCAATAGACCCAGCGTTGTCCGCAACGAGTTGAGTTCTTCATTGATAAAACGATGATGTTCGCGCCACGCCCCCACGGTGGTTTGCAGTTGATGTATATATTCGCGCAAGCGCGCTTTGGTACCTTCGTCGTCCAAATCACACAATTGCTGATTGATGATTTGCAACTTTATATGAGCCATGGTGGCGATTTGTTCTAAAATAGAGCTGCGCCACGCATTCCAATACATGGTGGCTTCTTGCAAGCCATGTGTGGTTGGCATAATGTTCATGCGAGGTTTTGCTCGCAACGTATGCAACTCGGATGTTAATGTCCGACCCCGGGGATCCAAAACCAACAATTTGTCACCATCCCACTCGTCGGTTGGTTCGGATTCGTTTATAACCCGAACATTGGGTGCCGTGTCTTGGTTGTGTATGACTAATTTGACAGCCTTTGTGGTCATTTATGTTAATAATGATAATTTATTTATAATAATTGTATGATATATGATAGTTAATATAACAATATTTTTATAACCGCTATTCGCATGATTTGTTCAAGCGCAGCTGTTCGTTAATAGCACTTATGCACGATAGCAGGTTGATCCATTTGCCATCATTATCATAATACAAGTATGTAACATGATGCGACCAGGCTTTATTTTTTTCCTTGTTCATATTCATAGCATTGTTGTTGCTCTTAAAGTTTATAGATTTGACTTGCACGCCACATATAATATGGTTGTGGCGGCTAATGACCATATCTACGGCATATACCAGATCTTCTTGTGTAGTAGCGATGCGAAAATCCATATTGGGGTAACCATGAAAGTGTTTTTTCAAATCAGTCAGGGCCTTGTCCTCCATTAACTGCCCGCGCAGCGGGGCGCGTACATACAAGTCGTAAATAAAGTTGCTGCAGTCTTTGAGACTGATTTCTTGATGACCTTCTTTCTGAGCCGCCTTGTAAAGACTCTGCGACCAGCCTTGCAGCCCGCCATTAACCGTTTCACAGTCGCACACGACGCAGCGATGTCCCTGGTGGCTACTTATCAAATCAACAACTGCTTTTTCCGAAACAGGTCGATGCACTTGAAGTAAACGCATAATGGGCACAGACCGTTGCGGCTTGTTGATGCCATACGCTTCGTTAATATGATTTAAGGGGCCGCCTGTGCGTAATCGTGAAAAATTGGATAGGTTACGGAACATTTTTTAACACTTTGAAATATTTTTTTCTTCAACAAAATTCTTTACGAATGTCTACATTACCTTTGCCTGCGCAGACAATAAATGTAGCACATTTAAACGATACCGAAATACTGGATAGCTATAAGCATGCGTTGACGGAAACTATTGCTACATTTATGACATTGTATGGCCGCGCCCCTATTGTTTTGAATATTGGCGCACAGGCTGGTCTGTTGGCTCGGTTTGCTTTAGAGGCCGATGCGCAGTTTGTTGTCATTGTGGACGCCAACTTGGAATCGTTAAGTTTGGCGCGAGAAACATTAAAACAATATAACAATTTTTCTTTGATCCATTCGCATTCGACGCAATTCTCGCACCCAACCAAGTTTGATATTTTGGTGTTTGATCTCTTTGGCGCTGCGCTCAACGATAAAGGGGCCTCGTTTATCGTGTATGATATTTTGTCTCGGCAAATGTTACAGCGATATGACAATCAGTTTTTTGTTATACCGTGCGAGGGAGCCATGTCTGTGCGTTTGTACCATGCCCCTGAACTTGGGTTGCACCATCACGCCAGCTACTATCAGATGCCCTTGTATAAAACGTACAATAACACGGCACCCAAAAGTATAGACGCTATAAAATGGCAAGTTAACACAACCAACATGTTTCAACCATGGTCGCAACTAAAAGCACTCTCGCCGCGAGTCGAAGTGCTGCATGAAATGTATGATAAAGTAACCAGCCCCACGTGGCCTTCGCATATTACTTTGGGGCCTATAGTGCCACCAGCCTCTTTGCCGAGTAGCACAGATATTGCCGCCGGCACGGTGTTGTTGGTGCAAGAATGGTCGGTTGCGCTGACGCCAAGTATTACGATTCGAAACACAACGACAGGGCCATACGTGCGCCGGCACGGTTGGGGCTTGGCGTGGAGTGTGTATCCCACGGATATGGCGACTACGTCAACCACATGGAGTGTCTCGCCCAAAAACAGCGGGGGTGTCACGCTGGCGGTCGTGCCTGAACCCGTTGTAGCGAGCGTCAAAACGCACACTGCCAAAAAAATTACTTTACTTTTGCAAAACACTTTTGCCAAGGCAGCTTTGGCCAACCAAATGTCAGAATAAACCTTAATATGTTTTTAAGAAATGCGGATCATGACATGTAATGTGTGGGTCGGGTCCGCCGATCCGTTGGATGGTTATTATGCTTTAGCATGGCCGGCGCGTTTACAAAAACAAGCACGCCGATGGCTGGCAGAAGATCCCGATGTTATATGTTTACAGGAAGTTTTTCTGCCATGTCAATATGCGGTCTTGTCCAATATTCCCGGCTACACGTTATTTGCACCGCGTAGGCAGCCTATTAAATGGTCAGGTGCGTGTATCTTTGCTATCTGGATATTACTGTTATGCTTATTGCCAGTTGTTGCTATGCCCCATCCGCTAATTTTAATTGCTGCCTTCATTATAGCATTGGCTGTTTTGGACCTGCACGCCATTACCAACTGCATGCTGGCAACCAACGCCGGCACCTGTATACTTGTGCGCGATACCATAAAGGTTATTAAACAAAGCGATCATGTATTTGCCAATCAACAAGGCGATTCGGCCAATCTTGGTATCTACCGGGGTTATATGAGTATTGTCGTTGCTAATGATACAGGTGATGGCACAACCAGTAATGATAGCACAGCCAAAACCACCACAACTCAAATTATCACCGGCCACTTTAATCAAAACCATAGTTGTCATCGCATGCAACAAATCCAAGAATTTCTTCAGGCCGTAGATCAAGCCGACGTGCATGTTTTATGCGGTGATTTTAACGCAGTGCCCGATAGCCCTGAAATAGACACTATCATCCAACACGGGTACACGCGGCATGAGAATGATATAACCACATGGAACAACAAATCTATTTTAGACCATGTATTTACCGACGGTGATATAACATCAAGCCAAGTGCTGCCTTTGGTGGCTCAATTATCCGATCACTCGCCGATTGTAGTGAATGTAGAAAAAAAGTCAAGTAGCTAAGAAACATGAACTACTGGTGGGTCGGGCTTTTGTTGCTTATGGTTATGATAGCCGTATCTTATTGGCGACGCAAGAGTACATTTGCCGCGCAAGCCGAATTGGAGGCGGTTAAACAAAACGCCATGCGCGCAGAAGATAATTACAATACTATCTTCATTGCCATCCCATGTTATCGCGACGAGAGCGAGTGTGCGCAAACGCTCTTTTCCATATTCAACGAAGCGGAATGTCCGTGGCGCGTCCGAGTTGGTATACTGCATCATGTGGAGCCGGTCAATGATTATAGTGATAATATTTTGAATTTATACGAGCAGTTGTGTGACCGGCAGCACGCCACGTCATTTCAGAAACAAATTCGCGTGGTTATGGCGGCCAGCCAGGAAGCCAAAGGACCCTTGAGTGCGCGCGCGTTTATTGAAGCCAACATGTTTAAAAATGAACGGTTTTACATGACTATGGACAGTCACATGCGCATGGTGGCCGGTTGGGATACCAAAGTATTATCCATGTACGAAAGTTGTTTAGCCTTGAGCGAGCGGCCTATACTAACCACGTTTCCAGCCAATTTTAATCGTCAGACGCAACAACCAGAAGATGATCGCCCGACATATGTTGCAGCGGATGGGTTTGACCAAGATGGATTTCCGCGGCCTAAAGCGTTACCTTTTGTAGCCATGCCTGTGCGGCCCGTAGAGAGCTTGTTTTGGGTGCCCTGTTTTAGCTTTGCATCGAGTCGAATCATAAACGATGTACCCTTGCTGGACACGCTGCCATATCTGTTTTTCCCGGAAATGTATTTTCAAAGCGCTCGGTATTGGACGCATGGCTGGGATTTTTTCGCGCCCACCGATACACTGGCGTATCATGTCGCCGATCGAACGTATAGACCCACATTCTGGGAACAACTGCAATCCAAAGATGCCCTGGTTGTTCGCATGCGCTCTTTAAAAACACTGCAAGACAATATCCGCGTTGACACGTGCCGCGTTTGTTTACAGCCCCGCGAGCAGCACACGGGTAATCATACATTCGAAGCCGCCGCGGCGCTTGTGTGGTTTGGTCGCCACCGCGCGTTGCTTGATTATAATATATATTCGGGATTACAAAATGTTGGCGATCCTACAGATGCTAATATGGAAGAATTTACTCGAATGGGATGCACACAAGACATGAGCGACGCGGAACAAATTGCAAAGTTCGGAAAAGTAGTACAAATGATTAACAAATAAACAAAACAACAGCATATTTACGTAAAAAAATCACGACACTCAAATTGTCGGCTGGTAAACACAGAATGTATAGTCGCCAAAGGCGCCACCATTAAGGTTTTGGCCTGTGCGACATTAATAGACGCCAGCGTCAATGCCGGAATTTCGGCGACCGTAAAGGCCTCTTGAAATTGCACCAAAAACAAATGCAAACAATCCAAAGCCGGTGCCGCTACGACACTGCTTATGGCGGTAACTATGGCCATAAAATCCAGTTTGGGTTGTTGCAGATTAATGTATAAACTCGTAATGTTTTGCACATGCAGCATGGTCTTTTCCATAAACGCAGGCGTAAACATGAGATTATTCAAAATCGCCGGCAAAGGCACGCAATCGAAATAGTTGCTGCTATCAATAAAGACACATTGCCGCTCCGCGTACCCAATAACATCCGCAATAACCGTGTTGGCTTTAGAATCGTAAAAATACACCGACCGCTGATTCAATCGCATCTGATTTAAAAATGGCAGTTGCCACAGCTCCTTTAACGACGATAAATGCATGCCCGCCAGCGCAGCCATGTGTTGGCAAATAACAGCGTCCGATTTCAGAATAAAATACATGTGTTCAATCGATGGATGTTCCGCAAACAAAACATCCAAACAGACATGATATATCTGCACCGAGGCAAACAATCCCAAGTAGATATCGTTGGGTTCTTGCGTCTTGTCGGCATGATTTGGTGCGACGCCCAAGCCGTATTTTAAAGCAAAAAACCAAGGCAATTCATTTTTGGTATCCGAATTGCCAACGTCCGCATGGCACCATGGCAAGTCCAGTTTTCGTTGAAAAAACATGACAGCCTTGACTTGCGCTTCATTCATGGCTTTATCAGCCGTAGTTGTAGTATCCAAAGTATCGACAGCAAAGCGTTTAGCCATGATCGATAACACGCGCGCTACAGCAGCCACTCGCAACATACCAAAACTCCAACACAACAGCGATTGATCGTGATCGTGTGGCAGCCCTTGCATAAAATCCGGATGCTGCAGACACATGGTGATCATGTGCGCAAACCATACCTGAAACAAAGGATCTTGTGGCAACGCGCGGTCGCGATACACTTGTTTGCACAAGGCCAGCGTTGCAGCTTGCAACGAGTCCATAATCCACTATAATTTGTAATTTTAAAAAATGTAAATATTATTTATTATTTTGATCAAAATGGGCTTTAATTAAAGCCGTAAAACAATGAAACGGCATGGCTGCAAATATTATATGATTGGCGCGATTGCGATTGAAAAGTAAGAGCGTATTCGGGGCTTGTTCATCCCATATCTTCCAAAAGTTCATGACCGACTTGTCAAACGTAACCAGGGGACCAACTGTCCACGGTACAAATATACTTGTCAACGTGGACACGCCGGCTAATTCCAAAGTCAACAACGGATCGGCGGGTACATTTAACAAATGCAAAACGTGGCCCAGCGGTACCAAGACAACAGGCTGTATATGATTTCGTTTTACCACGATACACGGATGCGTGGCAATGCCTTGGTCTTGCAAAAGAGACCGGCGCATGGTTTGTTCAATCGTTGCCCAAACCTGAAAGTTTTCTACATTTTTCATTTCAAAGTTGTACGGTAATGCTTGCAACGCCAACGGCGACAAAATCAAGTCATCCCCGTTGGCGCCCATAGACAACGAGCGTACATCGTTGCCTTGTAAATGAGGAAATGTTTTCTTAAACTCGGTGGCACACCATTGTTGCAGCCGCCGCCCTTTTGCTTTGCAGCTCTGCGGTCGCAAGCCTTTGCGTTCTGGCTTTTCAACGGGATCGGTGTAAAATGTTGGAAGCATGGGCAGAAAAATGTGCTTTAAAAATGCAGACGGTAAAAAAATTATGGCAAATTTCATTGAAACATCATGGGTATACAGGGCTTTTGGCCTTTTTTTGTAAAAAACTACTATGATGTCTTTACAAGTCTAAGCGATTTAGAGGCGTTTCGTGGGCAAACATGGGTCATTGATACATCTATTTACATGTACAAATTTGCCACCCGCCAATCATTTGTGCAAGAATTTTTACAGCAAGCATATGATCTTCGCGCATGTGGCATAACGCCAATTTACATTTTTGATGGTTGTAAACATCCCGTCAAGCAGCACGAGCACGCGCGGCGCAGGGAGCAGACGCGGCGATCCTTAGAAAATGCAGCCAATCGAGCGGAATTGCTGCAAAAGTTGACAACAACGCCTAATTTAAGTGTGGTGCAAGCGCGAGAATTGATGGCCGCATATGCCACCGATGAGGTCGTCAAAGCCATGTCCAATACTGCGGTAGCGGACATTACAGGCTGCGAAGACGTAGAAATCGAATTGAATGTGCAAAGCTTGATTGCATCCATTCAAGAACGCCATGATAAACAAGAAACGCGAACGCTTCGCGTGCCCGATGAGCATTATCATATATTGATGCAGACATTTGATACGCACAATATTCCGTTTGTTATTGCACAAGGTGATGCCGAAAAGCTGGGGGCGCAAATGTGTCGAGATGGTCGCGCGCATGCTTTGGTTACCGACGATGGCGATGCTTTGGTGTTTGGCGCGTCTGTTGTGATTCGCAATTTGTTTCGACCGGGCAAGTCGGGCATGGAAGCCGTGTATTTGGATAAATTGCTCTGCAAGTTGCAATTGACGCAAGAACAAATGGTGGATATGGCCGTCATGTGCGGCTGTGATTACACGGAATCCCGCGGCATTCCCGGATTAGGCCCGGCCAAGGCACTGAAAGTGTTGCAAAAGCACGGTACGCTGGAAACATATCTGGCTTCATCGGATTGGTCAAGTAAATTGGCTACGTTGGACAATTTTTCTTTGGACACATTTCAGTATAAAACGGCCCGAGCCGTTTTTTTGGATAAAAACAATCAAGTGTTTTACGAATCGCGCGCTATTAATGCCGCAAGCCAATCTATACAAGCCATCATACAGCTGATGCAAAGTAGCTATGACACGGACATTATTGTAGCGGATAACACTACTGCGGCTGAAGTTATCGATCATACTGCAAGCACAAATAATGTACATGTAGATGTAGCTGTGCATGAACCAGTTGATGTATCCGTTGATGTACATGTTGATGATGCTGTGCATGAAACAGTTGATGTATCCGTTGATGATGCAGTTGATGTACATGTTGATGTCGTGGGTTTAGACCCGATGTATAATTCTTTTTTGGATCATAACAATACCGTTAATACCGTTGTTACGAGCGGTACTGATATGATGGTTGATGTTGCGTTGCCTACGTTTTAATAAGGGTATATAGTTGTCTTTATTATAATAGAACCGTGTGTAATGTTGTGTTGCAACTTGTACAAGTTTGCTTGTTTTACATTATTAAAAACATTTTATTAGATATTAATTACAGCTTCATAGTGACCGGATTACCGAACCCACCAACAGCCGGCTTTACGTTACCCAAAGGATCATTCATCGCGCTCGTAGCAGCCAACGGGCCCGGGCCAGCGTACTTGGGCACCTTGCCCGAGTTGAGGTTGGTCGGCGTCATTGGCTTTTGCTCCGTGGGCACCATCGTGGCGTTGGTCAAATTGAACGACACGTTGTTGCGCGTGTCAACCTTGGCCGGCTGACGGCTACCATTGTCAAAATTGATCTGCTTGTTAGCCTTGGTCGAGCACTGCGCAAAGCGCATGGTAGCATACGATTCGTTGGGATCCGCCACACACATCTTGATAAAGTCATCTTCATTGGTGACCGACGAGCAATCCATGCACGCGGCCGGGGTCGACAAATCCACAATCTCATTAAACGCCGGATCCTTCGCGTCCTGCGTCGGGTTAAACGTGTACGGCACACTGCCGTTCATGTGCTGATCGGCACGCGCCGACGAGCCGGCAAGCGTACCAGTGTACGCCGCCAAGCACGTCGGATCGGTTACATTACACGCCTGGGTGCCCGAAAGCGCCTTCTGGCCAACCAACGCCCCGAAATTAGCCGGGTTAAAAGGATCCATCGCTAAATGCTTATTGACCGTAGAATGATCCATTGCAGACGAACGATTTATTGTCATGCGGCTTCCAGAATTTTGCAAAGTGTCTTTGACAGGAGTATGAGTCGTGGCCAACTTTTTAAAAGCAAAAGCTATTTCAGAGTTCAAGGCCTGAGAAGCAGCGCCACCGCTCATCGTATGAGAGGTCGCATCGAAAGCCGCGCGAATCGGATGAACATTACGTGACGCCATGTTTTTTTAATAATGTAAAAAGACTTTTTTTTTAAACCCGGTGATAAGCTGCCATGTACTGAAGAAAGTTGTTCGTCATTGCTAATTTTTGATTAAGGTTAATTGTGTATAGACCGAGCAAAAACAGCAACACAAACAAAACAATAACCAAAATAAATAACTGATTGACTTTTTCATCTTTCGAAAAAGGACCAACGGTAGCCGGCGGTGTCGTGGATAGCGGGGCCGTCACGGCGGGCATCACGGGCGCCAGTGGCGTAGGCAGCATAGGCGGCAACGCCGACGTAATCGGCGGTACAGCGACCGTAGCAGCTGTCTGCGGCGCCGATGACGGATAAAGTAAGCGCGGCTGTTGCAAAACCGGCAATTGTTCCGTCGCCGGCCCCCAGTGTAATTCGTCCACACGCGAGTGATACGCAGCCATTTGTCAATTACCGTCACATATTTTTTATTTACTCGTCGGAAGCATGTACATTACTTCTTGGTGTTTCTCGACGGGTGTGTATTTTTTGGCGCGCTTCCGGGCTGGTATATGCTTTTATGTCAGTCGGCTTGCCATCCTCATCAAAAACAACCGTTGTCACGTTGGGTGTAAAATTAACATTTAAATGACGACGAAGCCGGCGCGGCCAAGCTATATGTGGTTCGTATAAAACACGATCGGGATTGGTGTCATCAATTGCACGCATTGTGTAGCGGGGAGTGCACATTACCATCGGTTTATTGTATTATAAACTATTTTTTCATAAACGTTTTAGAATTCTACAATTCTACAAGACTTGACTATGCAATTTTTATATTTATAAATTATAATGATGACTCGCCAGCGTGCACGCAAATGCGATGCTTTGAATGTATCATTATTGCAGGCGCAAGCGCAACAACGAGAACAGCCTTTGAATGAGCGCGTGTTGATTGATTTCACAAAAATGTTTGTTTCTACAAAACACTCGTGTCCATTATAGCCTACATGTACAAAATACATTCTACAATGTCAATATCAAGCGCACTTCGTGTTCTTTTCCTTTCAAGTAGTCGTCGATCGATGTCATAATAAATACATGCTCTTTTTGCAAATCGGGATTTTTTAAAAGCTCGAACCAGTTAAGCAGCGCTTTGATCTCGGCGGTTTTCCAACATCGGCGTAAAGCATGTTCTGTCGACGTCAACGGCTCCTCATCCGATGTTGGCGACGCCAAGGTATGAATGGCAAATGTAATGGTATCAACTACATTACCGCTGCTCAATTGATACGTTCGTTGCAATTTGAGCAATCCATCACAGGCAAGATCAAACAGCAGGGGTACATCATACCAGCGACGCGCCAGCAACAAAGGATACCGCAACGTATATAGACTTTCGCGCGAACATCCAGTGTTTCGAAAACTGAAAAATGTTCGCAAAGCACGATCCATGAGTGTATCCTTGAAAACAACTATGGCATGTTGTCGTATGCCGATTTTAACACCGTCTTCCATAAAGCTCAGCAAGGCCAAGCGCGCCAAAGTGCTAAATGGATCCAATGTTAGCGACATTTTTTGCGGCGCGAAAAAAAAAGTTTTGCCATGGTTTTCTCGGGAATTTTTTTACAATTTAACAAGAAATGGCACCCAAACGTATGCGTCGCGAGGTTCCCGACGTTCCTGTCGGCGAGTCGAACCCGGAAGCCGTAAATTTGCCCATTGTAGTACCGGTAGCCGTTATTAATGATACCGTGGTTTTGGCCGTGTCCACCAGCCCTCGCGTCGTCCTGCCTGCGCCCGCGGCGCCGAAAGCCAAGCGGCAGCGTCGAGTAGTCGAAAGTGATGATGAAGATGATGTAGATGATGAGGAAGACGATGAGGACGAGGAGGAGACTGAAGAGGATCGCGCTTTCATAAATGACGGCAGAGTGGAAAAGCTCGAGGTTGATGTTGCGGCGATAGACGCGTCAAATATTATTGTCAGCGCCGATGGCGGTCGCCCGCGTCGTAATCGGCGCGAGCCGACGCGGTGGGAGCATCCCGACGCGGCGCAGGTTATGGAAAAGTTTTGCAAAAAATGGAATGTAACCGACGAAGATTTGGAGGATATTATGAAGGAAGATATTCCCGAATGCGATGACCCGGAGGACGCCAGTTTTCGCGAGCCTGAGAATATTGATGAAGTGGTATCGTCTACCTCGGATGAAGAAGACGATGAGGATGATGAGGATGATGACGATAATGAAGACGAGGAGGAGGAAACCGAGTTTGAAGAGAGCGGGCATGAGAGTGATGAGGATTACGACGAGGAAGAGGATTGAAAACCAGTTCTACAATATCAATAAATGTTTATTATTGTCTAATTATGATGCAGCATTTTATGTTATTTATTTTATGTTATTTATTTTATGTTATTTATATTACCGTCCGCAACAAGCCCGCAATAGAGCCCGTGTTAGTAGCCTTGGCCCGGAAATGCGCCGTATGAAATACGTTGTGGTCCGATAAAACACTGGCAAAAGGCTGGTCCGTGCTGGAGCTATAATCGCGGCTTTCATCAATTTCGGGTATCATGTACTTGTCAGGACGCAACGCACCGGCAATTTCTTTTTCCATTCTTTGACGAGCCTTTTCATATTTGGCCTTGTCTTGCGCGGTCCATACCTTGACGTCGCCCCATTCCATGTCGCGACGCATGGCGCGCTGCAAGGCAAAGTCATCGCGTTGTTGTTCTTTCAGGTTTCGCGTTTGATTGCGCGGAAACCATTGCGCCTCGCACATGCGATCCACTTGTCCTGGATTTTGAAAAGGGTCCGATTCCAATACAACCGTCGACGACACGTCAAGAGGTTGCGGCACCGACCCTTCGTACGTGTCCTGGCCCGATATTTCCACGCACTGACCATACGGCGGTACAACAGCAGGCATGGCCGGGGTCATGGTCGTATCACGCATATCGGCCGCAGCACTGGCACTCACTTTTAATGGTGCGGGTTGATGGACTGTCTGCAGAGTGGCCGTGGCGCTGGGTAAGTACGGGACGTGATCTTGCGGCAATATGAAATAAAGAACCAACATGGATGCAGCAATCGCCACCCCAATCATAGGGTAACCCGTTACCAAAAGTAAAATTAAAACGGCCAACGTTATTAAAATCCATCGATTCATTTTGACGTTTGTTTCTACCGTCCTTCATTTTTTTTCCTAATGGCAAAGCCGGTGTTTGTCAAACCGGGATTGCGGGCAGTCAAGGATGCTGGGTTTTTGCAATCCAGGCCACATACCTCGACCGTAAAACCACGCGACCATGTTCCACATCCGCCAAAACAATCAACCGATGCACATTATGTACAGGCCCATGCGGTTCTATCGACTGCCATGATGGCATCTACACCAACTGACTCATTTACCAAGTTGCAGATGCCAAGTGCACTGCCGGATATGGGCTATATGGTCGATGGCATGGCCGTCGATGGCGTGGCATATCATGATATAACCATGTTGCCGGGTGTGTTGCCCAAAACGTATTTACAGGAACCATTTCACAACTTGCAACATGTACACACCATGCTTGCGCCCATCTTGGTGAATATGGGCTCTTTGGACGCATATCATCATATTATGCGCTGTGTCGAGCAGATATGCTTACGACAACCTATTATGACAGAAGCTTCAGCTATAGCATCTGCAACTTGCGTGTTGCTACAAATGCAAGACTCGTTTAGCACAGAAGCGCGCGTTGCTTCTTTTATCCGCAAACAATGGAACGCATCGGCAAATGTATATGATGACGGCGATATAACACATTATTTGGCGCAACTACACAATGGCTGTAATATTGATTTAACGGACGATGCACAAATTGCAGTGTTTCTATATCCAACCAGTGATATGTTGCAGACTATCATGTCGGCGCCACTGCGTCCAAAACGTTATGTTGTAGTGTTGGATGATGCCTTTGCGGCCGATTATGTAGTGCGCAAGTTTCGACAGCATGCTCAGGTATTGCAAGTGCCTCGTTTCAGCCACTACATTATGGATTGCGTGTTTACATATCTGGCGCAAACGTTGCGATTTAATTTGGATCATGCCGCATACTTGAAAAACGCAGCTAATGGTGATCCCCGTTGGCTTTTCAACACCATGTACTTTTTACAGCCCAAAGTGCATAGTGAAACGTTTAATACGAATATCATGACCCTGACGCATTATAACTGGCTGGAAAATGCACGGGCGCATTATTTGTACGGGTATACAGCATCAAATACGTGGCTGTGCAACGCGCCGATAGAGGATGTGCGTAAAGTATTTGCGCATGCCCAACCGGTTGGTACTACCCAAAGCATAGTCATAAGACCGTCTGTCAAAACCATGCATTCCAATTTTGTACCGTTTACCATGTCGTTATTACCGACGCCACCAACACAATCCAATTCGGCTTTGGAGCTGTACATACATGTAACTGGACCGTCTGCGTTGAAAACTCTTGCCCCTCAGCAATTTGCACAAAATGGGTTGGCCATGCTCGATGCGCTGGGTGATTTGATGGATATCATGTCATTGTCGGATACAACCTCGGATATAGCACGCGAGTACATGCAAACATCTGCAGTGTACGCTTTGCGACAAAAAAATAACTGGCCGGCATGCACACTAATTACGACGGCTAAACAACTCGATACGTGCTACTTTAATCATTTGCGACTGCATACGCATAAACACCGACCACTGGACTGTACAAACTTGTGGAAATACCATATACCAGTTGATGCTGGTCAGCTGGAAACGATGGTTATCAAGTACTTGGCCGTCGCAAAAAGCGAACAGTCGTTTGTTTTCAATCCGCAGACATATGTAGAATGGTCGCCGCAAACATTGGCCTCGTGGTTGCACACAACAACGGGCGGCGAACCGCCGGCCAAACAGTTGCATGTACATCCCGATTCATCATATCCAACAAAGCTGCCCGCACCGCTTCCTATAGCGTGGATGCTGGCCATAACGCTGTTTTATCGTCTGTTCACCAGCCCGCCAACCGCGCATGCCGTACAGGCGCGATTTAATAATTTGATGCGCATGGCCGACCATTTAGCAGTACCGAAAACAATGGCCGCCGCTGTTAAACAAGGGCCTTTGCCAACGCTGGCGTGTCCATTTTGCATGCATCGCGTTACGGAGAAAGACAAACAAAAAGACAACAAGGAATGGGTGTGTGCATTATGTCAGCAACGGTCGACATCTATACAACGTGTACAAAATCAAGTGTTAAAAATTACGTAAAGTAATATCAAAATTATGGCAGAAGTAGAGCCTATTATTATTGACATTAAACATCCGGGCACGTGTCAATTTTGCCGTAATTTTGACAACAAAACCAAAGCTTTATTACTGCCATGGCGGCAGAACGAAGGTTGGTGGAGCTGCATGGAGTGTAAAGATAAAGCCACCAAACGTATGCAAATTGTCATGGATGGGCGCCGGATTATGGGCATCAGTGCCTTTCCGGATTGGTTTCGCCAGCATGGCTTGTTTGCGGTAAAGCGGTCGGATAATACGTTGACGGAAATGTTTCTGGTTGATTTCGAGTGCGAGTTTAGCAACAATATTGGCAATGTGGGCAACTCGGAAGGGCGCGTTCGCTTGAGCAACAACGACATATTTGTAGACATGTGCACTTCCGACAACAAGTTTTTCAAACAAGTTGCGTTGTCGAACTTGTATGAAAACAACGCGGCCTTGCATGACTATGGGCCTATTCAATTTTTGTATCCATCCTACGTCAGCAACGAAGCCAAAATTGATTGGCATGCCGCCGCGGAAACGGCCAGTTTAAAAAAAAAATCCATCGACCTACCTGAAGCTCCATCGGCGGACACGGTAGATAATGTCGATGGCATGGCTGATCCCGACACTGCAGTTGTTTCGGAATCATGGCCTGTAACAACGTTACCCGATAATGCGGCAGTATCACCCCCTGTTGAATTTGTGTCTGATATTTCCCCCGAATCATCGCCCCTGCCTCAAGATAATGTTGCAAGCAACGATCAAGAAACATTGTGCTCGCAAATGGTCATTGACAACACGCAGGATGCTACGGTGATTTTGGAATCGGCGCACAAAGCATTTCGGTTTTGGTAGCCCTTTCTTTATTTTGTTTGCAAGGATAATAAATGTTTATGTGTATAATAAATGACTTCTAAAAACATAACAGTAGACTCGGAACATTTTTCTAAACTTTTAGGCCAAGTAACACGCATAGCTGATGCTTTGCAGCTGCAGCAAGAGATAAATTTGGCCACTTTGCAGCATTTACAACAACGACCGCGACCGAGCCCCGAGCAAAACAGTGATGTGCAAACATGCAAAGCTTTAATTATGGCCGCCAATCGCGTCAGTGACAGTTTTCAAACCGTGTCCGACGCCGTAGACACTGTCAATGCCGGCCGCGCTCAAACACAACAGCAAATTACCAAGCAGATTCAAGGCACACAATCGCGCGCTCGTTCACAGGAACAGGAACTGGATGCGGCCATAAGCAGCTTACAACAAGAGCGCCGTGGTATAGTACGCGACTCGATGAATAATATTATAAATGCTAAAACGTCTTTGCCGTAAATTTTATTTACGATATATTTTTGGCAGTGTAATAATTATTGGTGAAAAGTCATGGCTTTACATGGTCTCAAGGAATTATTGCCATTAAAGATTTATGCCACGTTTGAGACGTATGCGGCCGAAGCCGCGGTGGTCGATTTTGTCACGTTGGCAGGCGACGTGTTCAAGGTCGGTGTTGTGATTGAATGGAACGGGCAAACGTTTAAGAATCCATGCAAGGCGGGACTCAGCATGACGCAAGCTTTGCGTCAGCATATGCATATGGAAGACACCAAATGTACAACGTTTGACGGCTGGCATCGGCTTAAAGTTATTGTAAACAACACCGTGTATCGGCTGGATGAGATCATGACGTCGGATATCCGGCGCGGACTATATACGTTTGAGCATATGCCGCTGCCGGAATTGGATGTGCCAACGCAACGTAGTTTGTTTGATATTATTCGGCGCAACAATGTTATCAATAATGCGTCGGCCAGCAGCGCGCATTATGCAGCCATGGGATCAACGCCCAGCATGGATAACTACGGTGCTGTTTCGGCTGCACATTTGACGCATATTCCGCTCATAATACGACCGTTTCTGACAGTTTTGATGGATTATTTCAAAAAGGGGCCTGCGGACATTATGTCTTTGATGCCACAATTGCCTAAAAGTGTTTTGATGATGGTGACGGATACTACGGAACGGCAAGTGGATGAGCTGCTGGCGGCGCTGACCAAGTAAATATAATAGCATATGTA
>Ga0078894_10000129_pt1 | contig 45755 bp, 35 predicted proteins | sample LauGreSu1BDMLBSD_2_FD_67506 | JGI IMG/M metagenome (GOLD analysis project Ga0078894, IMG submission 67506) | Freshwater lake microbial communities from Lake Michigan, USA - Su13.BD.MLB.SD (version 4) (version 4) | ecosystem: Environmental > Aquatic > Freshwater > Lake | place: Lake Michigan...
AAATAATATTTTTTTTCAAAGTTGACAAGATATCATCAACTAATAACAAATTATTATTACTGCTTATTAATATTGTTATTAATCCTTCAACAAATTCATCAATTCTATCATGAAAAAAATCCTCATCTATTTCATCCAACCACATACTGTTAAAGCGAAATTTTTTATGTTTTGTATGAAATTCTATATTAATATTTAAAAAATCAATAAATACTTTTTTGTATTCTAAAGGTAGTAGCATATTGTTAATCATTTGGTTAAGTCAAATTTATTAATTTATTCTACTTGTTACGAAATTTCTCCATTAATTTTTGCATATCCTCAGAAACATTCGAATCAAGAATTTTGGCATAATGCTGGGTTTGCCGTATGGTTTTATGACCTAGCATCGCTGATACATTCTCAATTTTTATCCCATTACCTAGAGTAACCGTAGTAGCAAAAGTATGACGGGCAACATACCAAGTAAGATTTTTATCTAATCCAACAAGCTCAGCTATTTCTTTTAAATAAGCATTCATCTTTTGGTTAGAGATTTTAGGTAATAAGGACTCCGATTCGAATTGGTATTTATTGATTATTCGAATGGCTTGAGGAAGAAGAGGTACATTAGATTTCGAATCTGTCTTTTGGCGATTGGTTTTAATCCATAAATTTTTATTGGCATCTTGAATTATGTTTTTTCGTGTTAGCTTTAATGCATCAACTGGAGCATAGCCTGTATAGCAACTAAATAAGAAGATATCCTTAACTCGCTCCAATCGATCAATCTTGAAATCTTTATTTTCAATTCGCTCCAATTCTTCTTCAGTTAAAAAGGAGGTTTCCACTTCTTTTATTTTACCACTGTATAAGTTAAATGGATTCTTCTCTATTAATTCCATCTTTATGGCGTAATTACAAATCGTTTTTAGATTTTTGAAGTACTTTACCGTTGAATTATTTTTAATCCCTAATTTGCCCTTATATTCGCTTTCGAATTTTAAATAAGACTCAAGATTGTAGATATAGGCACTATTTACTTTATCAATTTGAAGGTCTTTAAATCCATACTTTTTCACATTAAAGGCTTGTATTAAATCTTTAACCCTCATGTATTTCTGAAGTGATGCTTTAGACCGCTCACCAACAGCAACCAATTTGGCAAAATAGTGATTGTGCTTATCTATTAAACCCAATAAAGTTGGAATAGAATCATCTACATGTTTACCTAAAATCATGAGTTTAAATTCAGAGATGCTTATCTCCTCTTGATACTTTACAATTTGATTGTAAATTTTTTCAATTCGTAAAACATACAAATCCAAGAATTCTTTCAAAACCTTCTCCTTGTCTTGTCTTAACTTTCGTCTTAAATTGTCTGTTTGAATCCATCGTTCCTCCGAAATGTACTTTCCAGCACTAATAGTAATGGACTCATTTTTAAAATGAATTTTGATGTAAATTGGACATTCACCATTGCTTTTTACTTTGTCTTTTTTGATGTAAATCATTGTTCTTACCATAATCGATTTTTTTAGTTAAAAATTAACGGTACAAATTGAACAAAAAAAAGCGGGAACCCTTGCCGATGCTGGAGATCTCCAGGAGAAGTTTTAAATTTAGTTACCCTATTTTGACTAAAAAACCGATAGGGTAACCTATAGGGTAACTAAATTATGCGTTTTTATGTGTTTTTTGACATAGTGTCAAAAACTAAAAAACCCTTCAAACACTGATGTTTAAAGGGTTTTTGAAATTTTATGTTTCTTTTGAAACATGCTTTTCGCGGAGAAAGAGGGATTCGAACCCCCGGACCTGTTACAGTCAACAGTTTTCAAGACTGCCGCATTCGACCACTCTGCCATTTCTCCAGTTTTGTCGTTAGCGGTTGCAAATATAGTAACCTTTTTTAGTTTTCCAAATAGATTTTAAACAAAAAAATATTTATTTTCATTACAAACAACTAATCGATTCATTTACTATTGTTTACTTTGAATAAAGTAAATTATTATTCTTTTGCAATTAATTATCTAAACCTTTTTAATCAAAATTCATTCAAACTCTTAATTTTCAAGACCCCCTTTTTACCTTTAAATTTTAGAATTCGTTTTTCATTGGGTAGTAAATCCAAGAAATTATCTTCAAATTCCATTCCTTCACCTTGAATAAAAACATCTTTAGCCAAAGCGGCAGCAGAAATTTCTACCCGATTAGTATCGATAAATCGGTAAGTAATTTTGGGTTTGGGTAATCGCAACGCTTTTGGAGCAACAAAATAATAGTTTGCCGTGGTTGGTTCTCCTTTTGTGTTGGTGAATTTCGCTTGCAGCATACAATGATTCCAAAGTTTAGCGTCTGGTATTTGAGCTTGTGATAGTTCTAATGCATTAGTAACTGTATTGGAAGGCAATTCGATTTTTTTGGTGGTATTCCATAATTCGGTTCCGTCAAAATCAATCACGCGCAATTGGAGCGAACCTTTTTCGTTAGTGACTTCTTCATTTACGAGTTGCACTTGTATTGCGTTTAATTCTTTCTTATCGGTACTTTCAATTCCTTTAATTACAATTAATTTGGGTGCAAAAGAGCGTTTGATTTGGTATTGCGCTGCTTTCCAACGACCGTAATAATCCAAGCTACTCCAAGAAGTTACCGGCCAACAATCATTGAGTTGCCAATACAAACTTCCCATACAATACGGCATCGCCGATCGATGGGCCTCAATAGCCATTTTCATACCTCTAGCTTGCAATAATTGGGAAACATAGATATAATCCACAAAAGCGGTCGGAACTTTATAATCGCGCTCCATATAGGTTTGAATTGTTTCATAACCTGTTGGGTGTTTTTGATGCGCTTTTACGGCCCCCGAAGTAGTGCTCATTTCGGAAGGCTTAGCAAAGGATTCAAAAGTTTTGTAATCGGGCATTCCTTGAAAGCCATACTCACTCATAAAGCGCCCCACTTTTTTTGTGTAATTCTCTAAAGGCTCCATACCCCACCAAACGCCCCAATAATGGGAATCGCCTTGCATAAGACTTTCTTTTTTTCCCCAGCCAATAGAAGGCGAAGAAGGCCAATACCTATTGTTTTCTTTTGAAACTAAAGAATCTAATACTGACGGAATTTCCTTTTCAAATAGGCGCTTGTAATTGTTCCAAATGGTGGTAGAATCTTTTTCAGAATAGTGGTATTGCTTCTGCCAACCCCAGTTTTTCCAGCCTTCGTCCACTTCGTTATTCCCACACCACAGCGCAATACATGGATGATTTTGCAAGCGAACCACTTGGTCTTTTACTTCTTGCTTCACATTAGAAACAAAGGCTTCATCACCCGGAAACAAGGCACAAGCAAACATAAAATCTTGCCAAACTAAAATTCCTTTTTGGTCGCATAACGAATAAAAAATATCATTTTCATACACTCCACCACCCCACACGCGCAGCATATTCATGTTTGATTTAACGGCGGTATCAATTAGATTTTCATATTTTTTTGGTGTCATTTTGGTTAAAAACGATTCAGGCGGAATGTAATTGGCTCCTTTCATGAATACATTTTTGCCATTCACTCTAAAATAAAAACTCTTCCCAACTGAATCTTTATCTTGTACCAATTCAATAGTTCGAAGCCCTATTTGCAATTTCTTTTCATCCAACACGGTTTCTTTTTTTCGAAGCTGAATCGTAAATGGATATAAATTTGGAGCTCCGAGTCCGTTAGGCCACCATTTTTTTGGATTCGATATTTGATAAGGAATTACTACAGTTTGAATTCCTTTTTTGAGGGTAACGGTTTTTCTTTTATTGTTTATTTGAATCGAATAAACTCCAGTATATTCACATTTTACGGTGCTTTTAATTTTTAAAAGCGCTACTTTATCACTTAATTCTTCTTGGGAATAAGAAACCGATTCCAGATGGGCGCTATTCCAAAATCGAAGTTTTACCTCTTTCCAAATTCCTGCGGTTACAAAACGAGGTCCCCAATCCCAACCAAATTGATAGGGTGCTTTTCGAACATAGACTTTCTCGTCTCCTGGCAATACAAAAGGGGATAGGGCGGCCGCTTTTTTAGCTTTCAATGCTGAAGATTCAAATTCGACTCGTAAGGTATTCTTTCCTTGACGAAGTAATCCCTGAACCGGAACCTGCCAAGTTCGGAACATATTGTTGGCTTGCAAAACCAAGGAATCGTTAAGATAAACCGTGGCATCGGTATCCAAACCATAAAATAGAAGTTCCTTGTTTTGAGCCGCCAATTCTTTTTTGGTCACATTAAACTGGGTTTGGTATACCCAATATTGTTCTTCAATCCATTGCAAATCTTTTTCATTCGCCCCATAAAATGGCTCTTGAATGTACTTATTCAAAAGTAAATCGGTATGCACCGTTCCGGGAACTTGGGCTTTACTCCATTGGTTGTCGGAAAATTTTTGGAATTTCCATTGTTCTTTAGAAAGGGATCGCTCCCAATTTTGAGTCCACCCAAAAAAAGAATTGAATACCAAAATCAAGATCAATAACCACTTTTTATACATTGGAAATTACGTTTTTAAGTGCATTAATTTCGGTAAGATTTGCAATTTCAGAATCATCTACAATACCTGAAGTATGAAAATAGCCAGCTTGAGTTATTTCTTTAATTTTTAATGCATTGGAAGATCGCAATCCGCCACCTGGCATCAACTGAATTTGATTTCCAAATTGAACAATTGCCTCTTGCACCGCTTCCATTCCGAGATCAATTTTTGATGCATTCCCGGAAGTCAAAATAGTTTTGAAACCCATTTCAATACAGGTTTTTATAGCTTTCAAATAAGCATCGGTATGATCAATAGCCCTGTGAAAACTGCACGGCAATGGGCTCGCCAAAGCAACTAATTCGGAGTTTCTTTGAAAATCAATTTGGTTGTTTTGTGTTAGAATTCCGAATACAAAACCGTCAATTCCGGTATCTTTTAATTCTAGAATGGATTGTTTCATTGCTTCAAATTCCTTTTCCGAATAATTGAAATCGCCACCTCGTGGCCGAATCATTACCAACAAATCTTTAGAAAATAAACGTCTTGCTTTTTGGGTATCTGTATAACTTGGGGTTGTTCCACCCAAATTAAATTCGGCACAAAACTCTACACGATCTGCTTTGCTTTGAGCTGCAACGGCTACAGATTCTAAATTGAAACAAGCGACTTCTAATTTCATAATTACTTCAAATAAAATGGCGCGTCAATTAATCTATTTCCTGTAGCATCATAAACGGCATAATTAAAACCGCCTTGAATGCAGTACGAACCGTATTCACCGGCTTTATTTAAGGCAATAAATCCCACTTGAATATCGATCAGGTTTTTATTTCGCAACTTCGTTAACTTAATAATTCGTTGCACCGCTTCCTCGCAGGCTTGCTGTGGCGATTTCCCTTGACGCATCAATTCGACTACCAAATGGGCTCCTGCAATACGAATTACTTCTTCTCCATGCCCAGTAGCGGTTGCTGCTCCTATTTCATTATCTACATATAATCCGGCACCAATTATTGGCGAATCGCCAACGCGTCCGTGCATTTTAAAAGCCATTCCACTTGTGGTACATGCCCCAGATAAATTTCCGTTGGCATCCATAGCAATCATGCCAATGGTATCGTGATTTTCAATATTGGCCTTAGGCGAATATTCTGATTTTTTAACCCATTCTTTCCATTCCTTTTCGGAATCGGGCACTAATAAATTCTCTTTTTTAAATCCTTGAGTCAAGGCAAAATCTAAAGCTCCTTCCCCAACCAACATCACATGAGGTGTTTTTTCCATAACCGCACGAGCCACCGAAATGGGATGTTTGATGTGCTCCAAACAAGCCACCGAACCAATATTAGCCAATTCATCCATGATGCACGCATCAAGAGTCACGCGACCGTCACGATCTGGTCGACCACCATAACCCACACTTCGCTCTTTTGGGTCTCCTTCTGGGATTTTAACACCTGCTTCCACCGCATCCAAAGCGCGTCCGTTTTGCCTCAAAACTTCCCATGCTGCAACATTGGCTTCAATTCCGAAACGCCAAGTAGACAAAACGATTGGTTTATTGATTTTGTTTGGCAAAGTATGTTTCGTATCTGCTTTCACTCCGGTAAATGCGAGTCCGGCGCCTGCAACCGCAGCGGTTTTAAGAAAATCTCTTCTTGTTTTCATTATTCTACTTTTATTTCATCGATAAACAACCAAGCCGGTTCTCCTGCGCCAGGATTTCCCTCTTGAATCATACCTTGATTGATTGCACTTACTTTTATATATCTTGCGGATGCGCGAGAAACAGCAACCTTTACAAAACCTTTAAAATCTTCTATTTCTTGGCCAGAAATGGTTTGTTCATCGTAATAATCGGTTCCATTTTCAGAATAGGAAATCGTAATCTGTTTTGGGTAATAAATCCAACTTGCTGAACTCGACAGCACATCAATTAATAGGGTATGTATGCTTTTTACTGCTCCTAAATCAATAGTTGCCAAAACATCCTTTCCAGAAAACCCAAGCCAGTCTCTACCGAATTTTCCGCGATCTCCATATATACCGTCAACCAAACTAAATGCGCCATTAGCTTTGTAGGAATTGCTCGGTTCTTGCTCTAATGTAACCGAAGCTCCAGTTGCCAAATGGATATCAAATTTTTGTTCTAAAACAGCGCTTTTTTGAACCGCACCTTCAAAGCTTGCGGCTTTAACTACAGTATTTTTAGTAATACTAATGGGTTGTGAATACAGCAACGATTGATTTGTAGGCTGATTACCATCAATAGTGTAAAACAACTTAAAAGTAGGATTCGCCGGAATTAATTGCACTTGTAGTGAATTATTTTCAGCGGCTCTAACCGTTGCTTTAACCTCAAATAAAGCTTTGCTGTAATTTACTTTCATTTTATCTAAAAGAGTAAAATGCTTGAGTAATCGTTCTTTAAAATCCGTATAATTTGAAGTAGCGTCTTTGCCCCATAACACTTCAGCTAGTGCCGCCATTCTTGGCATTGCCATATATTCTACTTTAGAAAAATCATCCATATATTCGGTCCATACATTTCCTTGAGCACCCAGGATGAACTTGCTTTCTTCTGCGTTTAATTCGGATGGAATGGGATTAAATTCATACACTTTCTCCAAAGGGGTATAACCGCCTATCGCTAGAGGTTCTGTTTTTTGCTCGCCTTGATAATGATCAAAATAACAATGCGAACCCGGACTCATCACCACATAATGACTTGCTTTGGCTGCAGCAATTCCGCCTTCGGTTCCTCGCCAACTCATTACAGCAGCATTTGGCGCAAGCCCACCTTCAAGAATTTCATCCCAACCAATTATTTTTTTCCCTTTTGAATTTATGTGTTTTTCTATTTGTGAAATGAAATAACTTTGCAATTCGTGTTCGTCTTTTAAGCCTTCGCGTTGAATTAAATATTGGCATTTTGTACATTGTTTCCATCTGGTTTTAGGACATTCATCCCCACCAATATGAATGTATTCGGATGGAAATAAAGGTAGAACTTCGTCTAAAACATCTCTTAAAAAAGCCAAAGTCGCATCGGTAGGACAAAACACATCATCAAAAACACCCCATTTTGTAGCCACCTCAAAAGGTCCGCCTGTGCAAGAATACTCAGGATATGCAGCCAATGCGGCCATGGCATGTCCTGGCATTTCAATTTCGGGAACAACCGTAATATGTCTTTGTTTGGCGTAAGCCACAATTTCTTTAATATCTTCTTGGGTATAGAAACCACCGTAAGGTTTTCTGTCAAATCGTTGCTCGTTGTAATGCCCAACCATCGATTCTTTTCGAAAGGCACCACTTGAAGTAAGTTTTGGGTATTTTTTTATTTCAATGCGCCATCCTTGATCATCGGTTAAATGCCAATGAAACACATTCATTTTATACAAAGCAAGATAATCTATGTATTTTTTGATATCCGATTTTGGAAAAAAGTGTCGGGCTACATCCAAATGCATGCCACGCCATTTCAATTTGGGCTTATCAACTATTTTTAGAGTTGGAATCTGTTTGTTGGAATAATAATTCAATAATTGGTTTAAAGTTTGTATTCCATAAAAAAGGCCTTCTGAATTTGCTGCTTCAATTAGAATTTTATTCGAATTCACAACAATTTTATATTCTTCAGAATCTGTTTTTATATTTGGATTTAAAGTCAATTCAATGTAGTTTTTTGATTTTGGTATAATCGGACTTACAGCTAATGCATAGCCCAATTGACTTTGAATAATTTCTTTTAGATATTGAATTTCTCTATTTCCTTTTGGAGCAAGCAAAACAGTTTGGTTTGTTATAGAAAAGGAAGGTGCTTTTTCTAAAAGAAGGAATTTAGGTTTTGGTATTAGCGGAACAGTTGATTGTGCGAACAGCACACAATTCATGAAGAATAAAAAAAGTAAGGCTATCTTTTTTAACATGGATTCAAATTTGAAATATAGGAATACCAAATATAGTAAACTAATTTGTATTCTTTATTCAAATTCCATAACGCGTTTGGTTCTTCTAAAACCACTTTCGAGTGAATAAACCAACAAGCACTTGAGGAGAAAATGTCATCATAAATCGAATCTTTTCAGCATATTTGGTTTGGGTAATTTCAAATCCATTAGATGATTGTATTGGAAAATACAATTCAAAATAGTCGGTAAGTAAATTCAATCGAATTCCACTATCATATCTAAATTGCGCTTCTAGAGTTTTATTTTTTAGAATCCCAATATCACCATAAACTTCAATCCAATTCCAGATGTTAAAACTTCCATTTACAGTAGTCATCCAAGAATTTGCAAGTGGTTGCGCTAATTTTGATTTGAATCCACCTTCCGCTTGAATGTATTCCTGGCTGAATAGTCCAGTGCTTTCTGATCTGCCTAAATAATTGTAGTCAAATAGATAGTCGGTTGGTCGATCTAAGGCAAAACTAAAGTAATTGGAATTGGTTTTATTATACATAAAAACTCCTGCGAAGAGGCGTAAATTAACTTGGCGGTTGCCTTTAAATAATTTTCTGTAGCTGATACTCGTTGAAGCTTTTCCAAAATAAGAGGCTAATTGTAAATCTGTTGTATAAGAAAAATAATCAGTAATCTCGTTTTTTACATCAACGTATCGAAGATTAAAAACGGAGTAATTTCCTTCAATTACATTTGTTACAAATTTACTTGCTTCCCGGTTTACATATACCTGTCTGACAATTAAGTTGCTGTAATGATTATTTCGAAAATCCTCTTCCCTAAATTTAATCAACACAAAAGGATTTAGCTTGTTATAGTATGCATCAGGTGCGTAATGGTAATTTTCTCCGCTCAGTCCGTAGCGAATAAAAAAGCGCTTACTTTCTCGATTATATTGATTTACAAATAATGAAAATCTACCTGTAAATGTGCTAGTTTTTGTTGAATAGGAAGGGGTGATGTCAAAATTGAAAGGTTTGTCTAACATGGTTTTGTTATGAAAACGCATTCCTGGAATAAAACCGTCGTAAAAATTATATTCTAAAATAGGTACGTATAAAACTTGATTGAATTTTGGATCCTCCAAATCCTTCATAAAATTAAATCTTACAGGCTTGTTGAGCAAACTGCCATCTTTTAAGGATTTCCAATTATTTCTTTGGTTGAATTCTGGAACTGTGCTGTTGTAATTGATTACAATTTTATCGGCATCGCATCTTTTAAAGTTGTAAATACTGTCTTCTTTTACATTTGAAATCCATTCTTTAAAAACAATTTGCTTGTTTTTTATTCCGAAAACAGGAATAGGGACTTGGGTGCCCGTTTTATTTTTTAATTGAATTGAAACGCTATTTGCAGTTTTTTTTACCGATGAAAATTTATAATCAATTAATTTTCTAGTACTGACTAAAGTGTTAAAAAACCAATCAATTTCTTTTGTTGTATTCGAACTAATTATTGATTTTAATTGGTTGGTATTTGAAGAATTATTTATAGAATAAGTTATGAATTCGGAAATTGATTTATTCAAATTTTCTCCTCCAATATAGTCGGCTAAATACTTAAAACTTAATCCTGCTCGGTATTTAGAAGCTATTTTTTCGTTAAACTTAATTAAATTATTTTTTGGTTCATCTAAGGCTTGATCTAAATTTTTTCGTGCCATTAGTAAATGAAAATAATTATATTGTCCATTAAAATCTAATGAAACTAAATTATATCCTTGCAGAATTTTGAATTTATAAATACTGCCCACCATTTTCGCTTTTGGATAATTTTCCTCTACATATTTCATCATATAATAGATTTGAATGGCATCGTAAATCCAATTGTCCTTTCTTGGATCAAGTTGTAAAGTAGTTTTTAAATAATTATTTAAATAGGTCTTTAAAAACTTCATTTCATAAATAAAATCTTCTGTAAACGGATTGATAAACGAGGGCAATTGATTCAATCCATAAAAAGGATTTTGCTCATAATCTGATTCTGAAACAGTGATTTTTGACTTTGGGTATTTTCCCAAATTCTCTTCGGTATAGGCAATTACCTTATCAATAAGCAGTGCTTTTTTGTTTTCATCCAGTTTGCCTTCAAGGTTGGTCGTAATGTCTAGATCTTTGTTTTTAAAACTTAAAAATGTGTTCTTTTTTTGTATAAATAAATGCACACTAAATTGATTGGTACCTACAAAGTGATAGCTGTTATTTTCTTTTTTTTCTAGGATTAAATCCGATACAACACTGTATCCTTTGGAATCCGTGATTTTCAAATCTACATCGGTTAAGGCATTTGGTGCATCGTCTAAATTTAAATTGTTATAGAAAATAAAATTCGAATCGGTATATAAAGCCGGAGTTAAAAACCAATTTTTTAAAGTCAGATCGCCATCCGAATTATAGCCGTATCCGGTGAATTTATCATCGGGAAATTTTAATTGGTAGGATAGGATGAAACGCGCTTTTTCTCCGGGTGCCAATTTGTTTTTCAATTCAATCCGAATAAGATCTGGAAAGCCATCCGGTCGATTCCAATTAAGCGCAGTATTTGAAGCATCTGCAATCAAATTGATCGTACTGCTTCCCCGTTCTTTTTCGGAAGCAAAATGAAAGCTTCGTAAAAACTCATCAGAAAATCGTTTTCCAAGTGGTGTCTTGTTGTTTGAATAAGCATTATTCCAATCATTTAAAACAATCGAATTCAGCGTGTCTTTCGATTGATTGAAATAGGTTAATTCCTGATTGATGTTTAACGAATGATTCTCATGATTAATGGCAACTACTAATTTAGATTGGTGTTGGGCGGAAGCACAAAAAGCGCAAAGCAGCACGATGTAGTTGATTAATTTCACTATTTTTTTGGTTTGAAGAGCGCGTTAAATACTACTTTGGTGTATTCAATAGCGCCATCTTTATTTAAATGTCCACAGGTCGAAAAATACTTATCATCGGAAACTGCATTTTCAAATCTAAGAATTTCTGGGTACACTTTCTGTATATGATTGAAATAGTCGCGATTTATGGTTTCCATACACATTGGTGTGGTGAGAGCAATTAAATGAATGTTATTTTTCTTACAAATTGCTTTTATGGTTTCGTATCCTTTATTTCTTTTTGGATAATACTTAGATAAATCGGCGGGCACTAATTTATCTGGTCCATTAAGCAACGGATGAAATCCATCGTTTTCCAAAACATTAGTCTTTTTATGAATTGCCGAATAGTACATTTCTCTAAAACCAATTCGGGCATCATAATGCATATAGCGGTAAAACGGAATGTATAGCAATTGATTGTATTCCGGAAGGTCGCTATAGTATTCTCTAATAGTTTTTGAAGTTTGTAAATAAGGCATAAACAACGAACGTATTGCCTCCGAATGGTCGTTGGTATTGATGTTTAAATCTACTTGCAAAATCAGGTGTTTTATTTTGTAATTCCGCTCAACCATCATTTGCAACATCAAGGCCGATTCATCCAGTCGGGATCTCGTAATTCCAAAATTAAAGGTTTTATATCCTGCTTTATTGAAAATTTCGGGAACAAAATGGTTGTTTACTCTCGAAGAACCTAAAAAAACAACATCATAATTTTTGTCTTTAGAATTGTATAAGTAATCTATTTTACTTCGCGAATCCGATTGCAGGTAAACTGCTGTGTACAAAACATCCAGTAACACTAAAGTTACTAGGAGTAAGGCACATCCTTTTACTAAAAAAAGTAAAAACTTCTTCATTAAAATTGGAAATAAATAAATTCTTTATAATCAGAAAAAACGCCAAGCGCAGCAATAGCAGCCAAACACAAGCTTAATTTCACCCAACTCCATTTACCAGAAATAGGTTCTAGTTTATGTCGGTTATTCCATTCGATAATTACAAAAACAAGCACAAGTGCAAGCAACTCATTACTGTAGCGTTCAATACGAAAATATTCCGAATTGAATTTATGATTTTCAAACATTCGTTTGATGTACAAAATAGCATCAGTTATGGTTTTTGATCTAAAAAAGATCCAAGCAATACAAGTTAACGAAAAGGTGGTGAGAATACTAAATAAAGTTCGAACCGAATCAAAGTTGAATCCTAAAGTAAAATCGTCTACGTTTTTCCGATTTTGATTCAATAGCAATAACGGTAAAAAGTATAAAGCATTAATCAATCCCCAAGCAACATAGGTGAAATTGGCTCCATGCCAAAAACCGCTTACAAGGAAAATGATAAAGGTATTGCGCACCTGAAATAACTTGTTGCCTTTGCTTCCGCCAAGGGGAATGTACAAATAATCGCGAAACCACGAGGAAAGGGAAATGTGCCATTTACGCCAAAACTCAGCGATATCTCTAGAAAAATAGGGGTAATTGAAGTTACGTAATAAGTCGATTCCAAATAACTTGGAAGTTCCTAAAGCAATATCGGAATAACCCGAAAAATCGCCATAAATTTGGAATGCAAAATATACAGCTCCTAAAATTAACGACCACGAATTCATCGAATTGTAGTGGTTGAAAATGTCGTTGGCATAGATCGCACACGAATCGGCAATGACCACTTTTTTCACCAATCCCCATACAATTTGGTAAATGCCTTCTTTGGCTTTTTGGAATTCAAATTTTCGGTTTACTTTTAATTGTGGAAGCAAGTGTGTAGCTCGCTCAATAGGTCCAGCAACTAACAGCGGAAAATAACTCACAAATAAAGAATAATCTACAAAGTTCTTTTCTGCTTTAATGCGGTTGTAATAAATATCAATGATGTAAGATAAACCATGGAATGTGTAAAAGGAAATTCCTACCGGCAGTATTAATTTTAGTAAAATCGGACTTGCGGTAAATCCAAATGAATGCACAAGTTCGGCAAAAGAAGAAGCAAAGAAATTGTAGTATTTAAATACGCCTAGAAATCCTAAATTAATGGTTACACAAACCCAAAGCCACATCTTTCTTTGGGATGTTGTTTCGCTTTTTTCAATTTTCATTGCCGAAACATAATCCAGTAAGGTTGAAAAAACGAGAAGAAATAAGAACCTCCAATCCCAACAAGAATAGAAATAATAACTCGCTAAAATCAGAATGTAATTTTGATTTATTTTTGATTTTCCTCCAACAAACCAATATAAAATAAATACTATTGGAAGAAAAATAGCGAAATGAAGCGAGTTAAAAAACATAAATTAGAAGTTCGGACTTAAATTGTATTTTTTATAAAAGTTATCAAGTGCTTCTACTACTTCTTCTGCAGAATCAACTACTTTAATTAAATTTAAATCTTCATTATTAGCATTTTTTTGCTTGTCAATAAGTACATTTTTTATCCAATCCAATAACCCCGACCAAAATTCGGTTCCAACCAAGATAATTGGAAACTTACCAATTTTTTTAGTTTGAATTAAGGTTAACGCTTCAAATAATTCATCCAAAGTTCCGAATCCACCTGGCATAACCACAAACCCTTGGGAGTATTTCACAAACATTACTTTTCTCACGAAGAAATAATCAAAGTTTAGGTTTTTATCTTTGTCGATATACGGATTGAAATGTTGTTCAAAAGGCAATTCGATGTTTAATCCTACCGAAGTTCCTTCGCCGCGGTGAGCACCTTTATTTCCTGCCTCCATAATTCCGGGACCTCCACCAGTAATTACTCCATATCCGGCTTTACTGATTTTATAGGCGATTTCTTCAGCTAATTGGTAATACTTTTCTTCAGGTTTGGTTCTTGCCGATCCAAAAATAGTAACACAAGGTCCGATTCTTGACATGGTTTCGTAGCCATTAACAAACTCCGACATGATTTTAAATATCGCCCAAGAATCATTACTTCTTACCTCATTCCACGTTTTTTGTTTGAATTTTTCATGAATTCTGTGGTCTTCATTTTCGTATTCACTTGCACTCATATATTCTCTATTTTAGATTCGATTCTGCTAATTTAACTCTTTTTTCAAAAATTGAGCTGTGTAACTTTTTTTGTTTTTTATTATTTCTTCCGGAGTTCCTGAACACAATACTTCACCACCTCCTTTTCCGCCTTCCAAACCAATGTCAATAATATAATCGGCCAATTTTATCACATCCAAATTATGTTCGATAATCAATACCGTATTGCCTTTGTCAACCAATTTGGTAATTACCTCCATCAACACGCGGATGTCTTCAAAATGCAATCCAGTAGTAGGTTCATCCATAATGTAAAAGGTGTTTCCGGTGTCTTTTTTAGATAATTCGGTGGCTAATTTTATACGTTGGGCCTCACCGCCAGAAAGGGTGGTACTTTGTTGTCCCAAAGTAATGTAGCCCAATCCAACATCTTGAATGGTTTTTAATTTTCGATGAATTTTCGGAATCATTTCAAAGAAATCGACCGCTTCATCAATGGTCATGTTTAATACATCGGAAATAGATTTTCCTTTGTATCTAATTTCTAAAGTTTCTCTGTTGAAACGCTTGCCTTGGCAGGTTTCACATTCTACATAAACATCAGGTAAAAAGCTCATTTCAATTGTTCGCACTCCCGATCCTTCGCAAGTTTCACATCTTCCACCACTTACATTAAAACTGAATCTTCCCGCTTTGTACCCACGAATCATCGCCTCTGGTGTCATTGTAAACAAACTTCGAATCTCCGAAAATACTTCCGTATAGGTTGCCGGATTCGAACGAGGTGTTCTACCAATCGGACTTTGATCGATGTCAATAACCTTATCAATATGCTCTAATCCTTCAATTTTTTTGTATGGCTGTGGTTTTTTTACTCCGTTGAAAATATGCGCATTTAAAATAGGGTAGAGGGTCTCGTTAATCAATGTCGATTTTCCACTGCCGGAAACTCCCGTTACACATATTAATTTGCCAAGCGGAAATTCAACCGATACATTTTTAAGGTTGTTTCCTGAAGCACCTTGGAGCTTGATGAATTTTCCGTTGCCACTTCTTCGTTTTTTTGGAACTTCAATTTTAAGTTCGCCGTTTATATATTGCGCTGTTAAAGTATGTTCCTTCAATAATTCGGCAGGGGTTCCTTTACTGATGATTTCACCACCATATTTTCCAGCTTTCGGACCAATATCAATCACATAATCGGCACATTCAATCATGTCTTTATCATGCTCTACCACCAAAACGGTATTACCAATATCGCGAAGGTTTTTTAACGAATTAATCAATCGCTCGTTGTCTCTTTGGTGCAAACCAATACTTGGCTCATCCAATATATAAAGTACGCCAACCAGTTGAGAACCTATTTGAGTTGCCAATCGGATGCGTTGTGCTTCACCACCAGATAATGATTTTGAACTTCTATTTAACGATAAATAATTCAATCCTACATCTAATAAAAACTGAATACGGTCATTGATTTCTTTTAAGATTTCAACTGCGATCGTTTTTTGTTTATCCGATAATTCCTTTGGTAACGATTGAAACCAAGTTGCCAATTCGGAAATATCCATAGCAGAAAGTTCTGCAATATTCTGATTATTTAATTTAAAAAAAAGCGATTCTTTTTTCAAACGAGAACCATGGCATTCTGGACAATGCATCTCATCCATGTATTCTTTGGCCCAACGTTTTATGGAACTCGAATTACTATCGTCAAATTGACTTTTTATGAATTTGGAAATTCCTTCAAAATCAATTTTATATTCCTTGGTCACTCCGGCTGTTTTTGAAACCACTGAAAATTTCTCATTTCCACCATTCAAAATCATTTCAATCGCTTCTTCGGATAGGGTTTCAATTGGATCGGTTAGTTTGAATTTGTATTTTTCTCCAATAATCTCCAATTGCTTAAACATCCAGGAACTCTTGTATTCACCAAGTGGCGCTAAAGCTCCTTTTTGAATTGATAGCTTCGGATTTGGAATTATTTTTTTTCTGTTGATTTCATTTACAATACCCAATCCGTTGCAATGTTCACAAGCACCTTTAGGGGAATTGAATGAGAATAAATTGGGTTCCGGATTTTGATAAGAAATTCCGGTTGTTGGACACATTAAAGTTCGACTGAAAAAACGCACTTCGTTACTTTCGTGTTCCATAACCATCATCACATCTTCTCCATGATACATAGCTGTTTTGATGCTTTCGGCAAGTCTTTTTTGAGTGTCGGCAGTAGCTTCCACTTGCATTCGATCGATTACGATTTCAATATCGTGGGTTTTGTAACGATCCAATTTCATGCCAGGCGTAATATCTACAATTTTACCATTCACTCTTACTTTTACAAAACCTTGTTTGGCAATTTGTTGAAATAACTCGGCATAATGTCCTTTACGGGCTCTAATGATAGGAGCAAGGACATTAATTCGTTTGCCATTGAAAGTTTCTGTGATCAAATTCTGAATTTGCTCATCCGAATAGGAAACCATTTTCTCTCCAGTATTGTAACTGTAGGCTTCTCCAGCACGTGCATACAACAAACGAAGAAAATCATATATTTCGGTAATGGTACCAACAGTAGATCGTGGTGATTTACTGGTTGTTTTTTGTTCGATAGCAATTACAGGAGACAATCCGTCAATTTTATCCACATCAGGGCGTTCCAATCCGCCAAGGAATTGCCGTGCATAAGCCGAAAATGTTTCGATGTAACGGCGTTGCCCTTCGGCATAAATGGTATCAAAAGCAAGCGATGATTTCCCAGACCCCGAAAGACCAGTTATAACAACTAGTTTTTCTCTCGGAATGAAAATATCGATGTTTTTTAAATTGTGTACTCGAGCACCAATTACTTCAATAGTATTTTCGTTTTCTAGCATAAGATTTGTAAAAACGCAAAAGTACGATTTTAGGAATAAAATTCAGTTAGTCAGTTTAGAAGAATTTGTTAAATCTCCCTCCAAAAATTAAGCCGACTTAAATAAATTAAGCCGGCTCTCTTATGGTTTTTAGGTTGGTTTGTATTAGTTGTTTAGCATTACCGGCATTACAAGCATGGTAACGGTTTCTCCTTCGTCTAATCCATCTACTGGAGTTAAAATTCCAGCACGATTTGGCATAGACATCTCCAATTGAATTTCATCCGATTGTAAATTGGATAGCATTTCCAATAAGAAACGAGAGTTAAATCCAATTTGCATGTCATCACCTTGGTAATCACAAGTCAATCTTTCCTCTGCTTTGTTAGAGTAATCAATATCTTCAGCAGAAATATTTAATTCAGCACCAGCAATTTTCAAACGAATTTGGTGTGTAGTTTTATTTGAGAAAATAGCCACACGACGCACAGAACTGAAGAATTGGTTTCTATCAATTAATAGTTTGTTTGGATTTTCTTTCGGAATTACCGCTTCATAATTTGGATATTTGCCATCAATTAATCGGCAAATCAATAAGTAGTTTTCAAAAGAGAAAGTTGCATTGGCATCGTTGTAATCAATTTTTACTTCTGCATCCGAAGTGCTTAATATACTTTTTAAGATGTTAAGCGGTTTTTTTGGCATAATGAAATCTGCCACTTGAGAAGCTTTTACATCAGTACGTGTATACTTTACTAATTTGTGAGCATCGGTTGCAACAAAAATTAATCCTTCTGGAGAAAATTGGAAGAATACTCCTGACATAACCGGACGTAAATCATCATTTCCTGCAGCGAAAATAGTTTTGCTAATTGCAGTTGCCAACACTTCTGCTGGAACCATTGTAGAAGATGGGTCTTCTAATTGTACTGATTTTGGGAATTCTTCTCCTGGAGCATAAGCAATAGCATATTTACCCGAATTCGAGCTAATTTCTATAGTGCTATTTTCTTCAACTGTAAAAGTTAAAGGTTGCTCTGGAAACGTTTTAAGTATATCTAAAAGTAATTTAGCAGGAACTGCTACGCTACCATTATCTGTAGATTCGATTTCTAAAGTAGCAGACATAGTCGTTTCAAGATCGGAAGCCGAAACGGTTAAAGTCTTCTTATTTAATTCAAATAAAAAGTTGTCTAAAATAGGCAGCGTGTTGCTGCTATTAATAACGCTACCTAAAACTTGTAATTGTTTTAATAAATACGAGCTGGATACAATAAACTTCATCTTATATTATTTTTTACAAATATATCTTAAAGAAATAGATCTTGAAAAGAAATTTATTAACATTTATTCCAATATTGTTAGGAATTTTTTTCGATAGGAATCAGTATTTTTTTTGAGTCAGTTATTGAAGGAATTATGATAAATTTCGAATTTCAATTGGTTTTCTTTCATATAATTGAATGATTATTCCTTGATTTGTTATAAATCCGTAAAAAAATAGTTTTAAGCGTAGGTTATTTTTTTATATTTTTGATTCGCTAAAATTACACCTATGAATTTCGATAGAAAAGACTTCGCAAACGAACAATTATTGGATTTATATTCTAGATTGTTAAAGCCCAGATTGATAGAGGAAAAAATGCTGATCCTATTACGTCAAGGTAAGGTGTCAAAATGGTTTTCAGGAATTGGTCAAGAGGCAATTTCTGTTGGAATTACTGCAGCTTTAGATTCGGATGAGTATATTTTGCCAATGCATAGAAACTTAGGTGTTTTTACCGGTAGGGATATCCCTTTGCACCGCTTGTTCTCGCAATGGCAAGGTAAGAAAAACGGATTTACCAAAGGACGTGATCGCAGCTTTCATTTTGGAACTCAAGAATATAAAATTATCGGAATGATATCGCATTTAGGTCCCCAACTTGGAGTGGCCGATGGGATTGCTTTAGCAAATAAATTAAAAAGAAACGGCAAAGTAACTGCGGTTTTCACCGGTGAAGGAGCTACAAGCGAAGGCGATTTTCATGAAGCATTGAATATTGCTTCGGTTTGGGATTTACCGGTTTTGTTTGTAATTGAAAATAACGGTTACGGATTGTCAACTCCTACCAACGAACAATACCGATGTGAGAATTTGGCAGACAAAGGAGTGGGCTACGGAATGGAAAGTTATATCCTTGACGGAAATAATATTTTAGAAGTATATGCTAAGATTAGTGAGTTGAAAGCTTCATTAGCACAAAATCCTAGACCCGTTTTATTGGAGTTTAAAACGTTTAGAATGCGTGGCCACGAAGAGGCAAGCGGAACTAAATATGTGCCACAAGAACTTATGGATGCCTGGGCTGTTAAAGATCCGGTTGCGAATTATAGAAATTATTTGGTTGCTACCGGTGTTCTAACCGAAGAAGTGGATGCCGAAATAACTACAAAAATAAAAGCTGAAATTGATGAAAATTGGGCCATTACACAAAGTCAACCAGATATTGAAGCAGATTTAAGTGAAGAGTTAAACGATGTGTATCAAGAGTATGATTTTGAAGAAATTAAATCAAATAATGAAGTAGAAAATATTCGTGTAGTTGATGCTATTTCTCAATCATTAAAACAATCGATGGAACGCCATGATAATTTGGTTATTATGGGGCAAGATATAGCCGAATATGGTGGTGCATTTAAAATCACCGAAGGCTTTGTAGAACAATTCGGTAAAGAACGCGTGCGCAATACACCTATTTGCGAAAGCGCCGTAGTTTCAGCTGCTATGGGATTGTCTATTAACGGACACAAAGCCATTGTAGAAATGCAGTTTGCTGATTTTGTTTCTACTGGTTTTAACCCAATTGTAAATTTATTAGCGAAGCAACACTACCGTTGGAATGAAAAAGCCGATGTGGTTGTGCGTATGCCTTGCGGTGGCGGAACTCAAGCAGGTCCGTTTCATTCGCAAACCAATGAAGCATGGTTTACAAAAACTCCTGGTTTAAAAGTGGTTTATCCGGCATTTCCATATGATGCTAAGGGATTATTGAATACGGCAATTAACGACCCAAATCCGGTTATGTTTTTTGAGCACAAACAATTGTACCGTTCGGTATATCAAGATGTGCCAAAAGATTATTACACTATTCCGTTTGGTAAAGCGAGTTTGATAAGAGAAGGGGAAGCAGTAACAATAGTTTCATATGGAGCTGGAGTGCATTGGGCATTAGAAATTTTGAATTCCAATCCAGATATTAAAGTAGATTTAATTGATTTAAGAACACTTCAGCCATTAGACTTAGAGACAATTTATAATTCGGTTAAGAAAACAGGTAAATGCATCATCTTGCAAGAAGATACATTGTTTGGAGGTATTGCTAGCGATATTTCTGCTTTGGTTATGGAAAATTGTTTTGAATACTTGGATGCTCCTGTGCGCAGAGTGGGAAGTATTGAGAGTCCGATTCCGTTTGTGAAATCTTTGGAAGATCAGTATTTGCCTAAAGTTCGATTTGAAAAAGAATTAAAACAACTTTTAGAATACTAATTTCAGTAGGGGTATAAAATACAAAAGCCAACCTGGAGCAGTTGGCTATTGAGGTGAGGTGTAACTTCCTTTCGGAATCCTCGATGCAAATATACTTTGAATTTATTAATTACGAATAAGTATTTTTAATTATTTAATAATTATCTCGGAATCCTTCTGTAACTTCTTAATCTTAAGGCTAATCCTCTTTCTGTCCCATCATCATCAAATAGGATTTTAAAAACGGATCGATATTACCGTTCATAACCCCATCAACATCGCTGGTTTCATATCCAGACCGAACGTCTTTCACTAATTTGTAGGGTTGCATCACATAATTTCTAATTTGAGAGCCCCATTCAATTTTCATTTTTCCTGCTTCAATATCGGCGCGTTGTTCCAATTGTTTTTTCAATTCGATTTCATACAACTGCGAGCGAAGCATTTGCATAGCGCGTTGTCTGTTGTCTTGCTGGGATCTCGTTTCCGAACATTGAATTTGAATTCCTGTTGGCTTGTGAAACAACTGCACTTTAGTTTCTACTTTGTTTACATTTTGACCACCAGCTCCACTAGATCGTGAAGTGATGATTTCAATATCTGCCGGATTGATGTCAATTTCAATCGTGTCGTCAACTAAAGGATATACATAAATCGAAGCAAAAGAAGTGTGTCGTTTTGCATTACTGTCAAAAGGAGAAATTCGAACCAAACGATGTACTCCATTTTCGCCTTTTAAATAGCCAAAAGCAAAATCACCTTCTATTTCTAGCGTAACCGTTTTAATTCCGGCTACATCACCTTCTTGAAAGTTAAGTTCTTTTATCTTATAGTTTTGCTTTTCGGCCCACATCATATACATACGCATCAACATTGAGGCCCAGTCACAACTTTCAGTTCCGCCGGCACCGGCAGTTATTTGCAATACGGCACTCATACTGTCTCCTTCTGCAGAAAGCATGTTTCTAAATTCTAAATCTTCGATGAAATTATTGGTGATTTCATATTGAGCATCCAATTCGGCTTCGGTAACTTCTCCTTCTTTGTAGAATTCATAAGTCACTTGAAGTTCTTCTGAAAGGGCATTGCCTTTTTCAAAATCTTCAACCCATTTCTTTTTGGATCTTAGATTTTTAATAAGTAATTCAGCTTCCTTTGCGTTGTTCCAAAAATTGGGTGCAAAAGTCTTTTCTTCCTCGTTGGATATTTCTATAAGCTTGGCATCAATGTCAAAGATACCTCCTCAACGCACCAAGGCGTTCTACAATACCTTTTATTTGTTCGGTATTTGTCATAAATTGCGTAGTTTTGTAATTGCAAATATAAGGCTTCAAACTTTGATATGGAAATAAATTTAATCAGTGATACGGTTACCAAACCAAGCAACGAAATGTTGCAACATATGTTCAATGCAAAAGTTGGTGACGATGTATACAAGCAAGATCCAACAGTAAATGAATTGGAAGCTGCAGTAGCACAATTATTTGGTATGGAAGCTGCGCTGTTTTTCCCTAGTGGAACGATGGCAAATCAAACGGCTATTAAATTACATACCAATCCGGGTGAACAAGTAATTTGCGATAAATATTCCCATATTTATCATTATGAAGGCGGCGGAGCTTCTTTTAATAGTGGTGTTTCGTGTTGTTTGGTTGATGGTCATAGAGGAATGATTACTGCCGATTTAGTTAAAAATGCCATTAACGACCCCGAGTTTTATCATGCGCCTTTAACTTCGTTAGTGAGTATTGAAAATACTACAAATAAAGGCGGTGGAGCATGTTATGAAATTGAAGAATTGCAGAAAATAAAACAAGTTTGTGTTGAAAATAATTTGAAATACCATTTAGACGGTGCCCGATTATGGAATGCGATAGTGGCTAAAAAACAACATCCAAAACAATTTGGAGAGTTGTTTGATACCATATCGGTTTGTTTGTCTAAAGGATTGGGAGCGCCAATTGGTTCGGTATTGTTGGGTTCAAAAGCCGATATAAAAAGAGCCTTGCGCATCCGAAAAATATTTGGAGGTGGAATGCGTCAATCAGGATATTTGGCTGCAGCGGGTATGTTTGCAATCCAAAATAATCTTAACCGATTGGAAGAAGACCACCGAAGAGCTAAAGAATTAGGGGAGTTGTTGCTAACTTTAAATTGGGTGGATAAAGTAGAACCTGTTGAAACCAATATTCTTATTTTCTCGGTTCGCCCAACATTAGAAGAAAAATGGATCATTGAAAAACTCCAGCAAAAAAATATCTTTATTAGTTCTATGGGACATGGGAAATTGAGAATCGTAACCCATCTAGATTATAAAGAAGTCATGCATAATTATGTGCTTGATGCCTTATCTAAATTGCAATTTTAATTTCTAAGATGCTGAACTTAATTAACACCATTCCTTTACCAACCTTTTTTGCTACTGCAGATGATGTGATTGTTCATGCCAATGAATTGGGGTTGAAGTTTTTTAATACTAATTTAGATTCTCTAAAAAATCAACCTATTGCTGTTGTATTTTCGGATATTTCAAAAGATCATATTAAAGCTGCACAACTAAGTGAGAACGGCGTTTTGTATCATATTTATTACATCATGGGCAATACGAAAGTCTCTGAATTAGAAGAATTAGTGTATTCAGTTTCCCATGATTTACAAGAGCCTTTGAATGCCATAAGCGGGTATTCCAATTTATTGAAAGAAGAATATCAAACTAAATTGGATGCCGAAGGTAACTTGTTTGTTGATTTTATATCAAAATCGGCAGAGCGAATGCAAGGACTTGTAAAGAGTTTGCTGAATTTTTCCAAACCAATTACAAAAGATACATTTGGTGCAGCCGATTTAAATCAAGTATTGCAAGAAGCGCAAGAGGATTTGGCTTTTGCTATTAAGGAAAGCGGCGCTAAAATTCATTTTGAAAAATTACCAACCGTTTTCGGTTCTTCAATGTATTTGAGATTGTTATTCCAAAATTTGATTGGAAACGCAATAAAATTTAGAAGCATAGAAAATCAATCTATTATTGTAATTTCTGCAGAAGAAAGAAATTCCGATTGGCTCATTCAAATTAAAGATAACGGAATCGGAATTCCATCTGAAAATTTGGATTCCATTTTTATTCTTTTCAAAAAAGGAAGCCAAAACCAGCAATTTGAAGGCAACGGAATTGGATTAGCCCATTGTAAAAAAATAGTAGAAATGCACGGAGGTACCATTTGGGCAGAATCGGAACTAGGAAAAGGAACTGTAATTTATTTTACCATTTCCAAAAACAAGTAATATGGAAGCTAAGACAACTTGCGTTGTATTGATTGAAGACGATCAAGCAATGAATTATTTCCACCAAAGGTTGTTTGAAAAGCAAAATTTTGCTGATTCTATTTTGTCTTTTTCCAATGCAGCAGCTGCCTTAAATGAAATTCAGAAATTAAAAAACATAAAGAAGCTTTCTATTTTTTTAGATTTAAATATGCCTCAAATGAACGGCTGGCAATTTGTTGAAGCGTTGGCTGATTTAAAATTAGTGCAGGATTTTCAATTGCAGTTGTTTGTACTTAGTTCTTCGGTAAACCCGAATGACTTGTTGAAAGCCAAGCAAATTCCGGAAATAACCGACTATCTAACCAAACCGCTTTCTATTGAAATGCTGAATACAATTAACACTAAACATTCGTAGCTAGAAACTATTTCGAAGCTTTGAAACCAAATAAAATGAATAAAAAAAACATTCCCCCTGTAGCGAAAATAATTCCGCATAAATTAGTTAAGCACAAACACACGCGTGTGGATAATTATTATTGGCTTAACGATAGAGAAAATCCCGAAGTTATTGATTACTTAAATAAAGAAAACGAATATTATCATTCGGTTACTGCAGAAACCAAAGGATTTCAAGTTGAATTATTTGAAGAGATGAAATCTCGAATCAAAGAAGACGATCAATCGGTGCCGTATTTATACAATGGGTATTATTACATCACCCGATTTGAAAAAGGGCAGGATTATCCAATTTATTCAAGAAAAAAAGAAACGCTAGAAGCTAACGAAGAAATGCTCTTTGATTGCAATGAATTGGCAAAAGGGCAATCCTATTTTAATTTGGGTGGATTATCGGTTAGTCCCGATAATACTTTGGCACTTTTTAGTGTAGATGTTGTGGGCAGAAGAATTTATACCATTCAAGTAAAAAATCTTCAAACAGGTGAATTGCTTTCAGATTCCATAAAAAACGTTACCGGAACAGCAGTATGGGCTAATGACAATAAAACCATTTTTTATTCGAGTCAAGATGAGGTTACTTTGCGTTCGGATAAGATATTCAAACATAAATTAGGCACCAGCCAGGAGGAGGATGTTTTGGTTTATTTTGAAAAAGACGAAACGTTTAATGTTGAAATCGCTAAATCAAAATCCAATAAGTACTTAGCCATTGAGTCGGGGAGTACCTTAACCACCGAATATCAAATTTTGGATGCATCTACTCCAGATGCGAAATTTAAGTTGTTTCAAAAGAGAGTGCGTGGTTTGGAATACAGCATCAATCATTACGGGGATAGTTTTTATATTTTAACAAATAAAGACAAAGCGGAGAATTTTAAGTTAATGAAAACTCCGGAAACTGCAACTTCCAAAGAAAATTGGGTTGAGGTGATTCCGCATCGAGAAGATGTATTATTGGAAGATATTGAGTTGTTTAAAAACTTTTTAGTGCTTGAAGAACGCGCTAATGGTTTGAATACTATTAAAATCATCCCTTGGAATGGTGATGAAGCGTATTATTTGCCTTTTGATAGTGAAACTTATACGGCAAGTGCAAGTACCAACGTAGATTTTGATACCGATATTTTGCGGTATTCTTATCAATCTCTGTCGACGCCTTCTTCAGTTATTGATTTTAATATGAAAACCAAGGAGAAAACCATACTTAAGGAACAGCAAGTGCTAGGCGGAAAATTTGATAAAAACAACTATCGAGAAGAACGCGTTTGGGCTAAGGCTAGAGATGGAGTGAAGGTTCCTGTTTCGTTGGTTTACAAAAAAGATTTAGTTAAAAACGGAACCAATCCGTTGTTGCAATATGCCTATGGCTCATACGGTTATTCTATAGATTGTTCGTTTTCTTCAACACGATTATCGCTATTAGACAGAGGATTTATTTTTGCAATAGCTCACATTCGTGGCGGTGAAGACTTGGGGAGAAATTGGTATGAAACCGGAAAATTATTGCAAAAGAAAAATACCTTCACAGATTTTATTGATTGTTCGAAATTTTTAATTCAGGAAAAATATACTTCTTCAGAGCATCTTTATGCCGAGGGTGGATCTGCAGGTGGATTGCTAATGGGGGCTGTTGCAAATATGGCGCCTAGTTTGTACAACGGAATTATTGCTCAAGTTGCATTTGTAGATGTGGTGACTACCATGTTGGATGAATCGATTCCGTTAACAACTGGAGAATATGATGAATGGGGTAATCCCAATAAAAAAGAATTTTATGATTATATGTTGTCGTATTCACCTTATGATAATGTTACGGCACAAGAGTATCCCAATATGTATGTTTCAACCGGATTGCATGATTCGCAGGTACAATATTGGGAGCCAGCAAAGTGGGTTGCAAAATTAAGGGCAACGAAAACCGATTCGAATTTGTTATTCCTAGATACCAATATGGATGCGGGTCATGGTGGTGCTTCAGGGAGATTTGAAGCGCTTAAAGAATTGGCCAAAGAATTCAGTTTTTTATTGGATTTAGAAAAAATTAAAAAATAATTTATTAGATTTGCAAGGTTACGGTTCAGCTAGTAAGTAGTGGTTCTGTCAAATTTTTTTTTATTTTATGAAAGAAGAAATAAAAGCCTACAATAATGTTCTGGAATTAATAGGAAGTACTCCTCTAATTAAACTTAACAAAATTACCGCTGACTTTCCTGGTAATTTTTATGCAAAAGTGGAAGCTTTTAATCCGGGTCATTCATCTAAAGACAGAATCGCATTATACATCATAGAACAAGCAGAAAAAAAAGGAATTCTTTCTCCTGGCGATACAATCATTGAAACTACTTCGGGTAACACCGGATTTAGTTTGGCGATGGTAAGTATTATTAAAGGGTATAATTGCATACTTGCCGTTACTTCTAAATCTTCCAAAGATAAAATAGACATGCTCCGCAGTCTTGGAGCTAAAGTATATGTTTGCCCTGCTCATGTTTCTGCCGATGACGAACGATCGTATTACAATGTAGCAAAGCGTTTGCACGAGGAAACAAAAGGATCTGTGTATATTAATCAGTATTTTAATCAGCTTAATATTGATGCACATTATCATTCAACAGGTCCAGAAATATGGAAACAAACAGCTGGAAAAATTACCCATTTAGTGGCTTGTAGCGGAACAGGTGGAACTATTTCTGGAGTAGCTAAATTTTTGAAAGAGAAAAATCCAAATATCAAGATTTTAGGTGTAGATGCTTTTGGTTCGGTTTTGAAAAAATACCACGAAACCAAAGAATTTGATACCAACGAAATATACCCGTATCGCATTGAGGGAATTGGAAAGAATTTGATTCCTACTGCAACCGATTTTGATTCGATTGATACTTTTATGAAAGTAACCGATGAAGAAAGTGCCCACACTGCTCGAGAAATTTTAAAAAAAGAAGGTTTATTCGTGGGTTATACATCCGGTGCCGCAATACAAGCAATTAAGCAATTTGCCAAAGAAGGTGAATTTAATTCTGAAAGCAATGTGGTAGTTATTTTTCCAGATCACGGATCAAGATACATGAGTAAAGTGTTCAGTGACGACTGGATGAATGAGCAAGGCTTTTTTGACAGTGTCAATACCGAAGAAGCTCAAAAAATAGAATACATCAAGTAACAAAGCATAAAAAAAAACTCCAATGAAAATTGGATTTTTTTATTTTTTATTTCTTTCTGATAATATCTTCTAAAACGGCTTTATTGGAATAGTTAATTACTCTTAGTGTAATAGTATCTTTTCGCATTGTTTGCCCTTCAATGATGTAAAGTTTCCCTTTTTGATATGGAATATTACTTTTATCAAAATCAACATCTCCGTAGGTTAGGGTATTTTTAATATCGATAGTGTCAATCCAATCTTCTGATAGTTTGCGAGACGCTTCAATGCTGTAGTTAAATGGTTTATTTCTCAAATCATTTAAAACTCGAGCATTTGGGAAATAGTTGCAACGGGAATCTTTTCCTGATAAAACCGCAGCCACAAAAAAACTTCCAATAATTAATCCGATTAAATAGTACGCAAATCGCTGATAAAATTTCATTGTAAAAATAATTTCTGCAAAGGTAATGCAATCCTTCTGATATTTGTTAAGACTAAATATTAAAAAACAATTAAATTGATATCGCTGTCATTTAAATCAAACCATTCGCCAATGGCTTTGTTGGTTAATATTCCGTGGTACAAATACACTCCGTTTTTCAAACCATTATTGCATCGAATCGAGCTTTCAATCCCGCCATCTTCTGCAATTTGAATTAAGTAAGGGGTGATGATATTGCTAATAGATAAAGAAGCTGTTTTTGAATAACGTGAAGGAATATTCGGAACGCAATAATGAATTACATTATTTTTAATGAAAGTTGGTTTTTCATGGGTTGTGATTTCCGATGTTTCAAAACAACCTCCGGTATCAATACTCACATCCACAATAACGGAGCCCTTTTTCATGTATTCTACCATGGTTTCGGTAACTACAACCGGACATCTTTCTTTGCCACGCATAGCGCCAATTGCTACATCGCAACGGCGTAGGGCTTTGAGTAAGGCTTTTGGTTGTATTGTTGAGGTAAAAATGCGTTCGTTGAGGTGGTTTTGTAGCCTACGCAATTTTGTAATGGAATTGTCAAATACTTTTACGCTTGCACCTAATCCAAGGGCCGATTTAGCAGCAAATTCACCAACGGTTCCAGCACCAATTATGACCACTTCGGTAGGAGGAACTCCAGTGATATTCCCGAATAACAAACCTTTTCCAAATTGTTGGTTGATCATTAATTCGGCTGCGATTAATATAGAAGCGGTTCCTGCAATTTCGCTCAATGACTTTACGGCAGGATAAGATCCATCTTCGTCTTTTATGTATTCAAAGGCTAACGCGGTAATTTTCTTTTGCGTAAGCGCTTCAAAATATTCTTTTTTTCTAGTTTTCAATTGGATAGCAGAAATCAGAATTGAATTAGCTTGCATCATTTCAATTTCAGCCATGGTTGGTGGTTCCACCTTTAAAAGCATCGGACATGAAAAAACCTTTTTGGTATCTTGGGTAATTTCGGCTCCTGCATCGCTATATTCTTGATCGCTGTAACTGGAGCTTTCTCCGGCTCCTGCCTCCATCAAGATGCGATGTCCGTGTGAAGTTAAGGAATGAACTGCATCAGGGGTTAAGCAAATTCTTCGCTCTTGGTAGCTCGTTTCTTTTGGAATTCCAATAAACAATTCGCTTTTTTGACGAATAATTTCTAGTTTTTCCTCCTGAGGAATCAATTGTTGCTTTGTAAATGGTGTAATGGCCATGTTTTCCAATTAATTAAAGGAGCAAGTTACGAAAAAAATAATTACTCCAAAGTCAATCTTCGTTTTCCGTCGGGAAGTAGCTCAATGGAAAGTGTGGAATGCTGAGGCGGAATTAAATTCGGGATTTTTTCTGACCATTCAATAAAACACCAATTTCCAGAATAGAGGTATTCATCAATCCCCATGTCCATGGCTTCCATTTCGTTTTTTAATCGATATACATCAAAATGATAAATATATTGATTTTCAGAAATTTGATATTCATTAACTAAAGAGAAGGTTGGACTACTCGTCACCTCATTAACACCAAGATTTTTTGCTAAATATTTAATTAATGTCGTTTTTCCAACACCCATTTCGCCATTAAAAAGAAGCACTTTATTGGGGTTGGCGGCAATAATTTGATTCGCAATCGCATCGATTTCTTCTAATGAATAAATAAGTTCCATGGTTTGAAAAAATATTATCTAGGGTTAAAAACTAATAAAGGAACTATCACTTCTTCTAATGAAATACCTCCATGCTGGTATGTATTTTTGTAATAACTCACATAATGATTGTAGTTATTTACATAAGCCAGGAAATAATCATTCTTAGCAAAAATATACGAACTACTCATGTTTATTGCCGGTAATCCAATTTTTTTAGGATCTTTCACCGCATAAACCTCTTTATCTTCATAAGTTAAGCTTCTGCCGGTTTTATATCTTAAATTCAAACTCGTGTTTTTGTCTCCAATTACTTTCGATGGATTTTTCACATTTATCGTTCCGTGATCGGTGGTGATGATTAATTTGAATCCTAATTTTTGAGCTTGTTGGATGATATCCAATAAAGGCGAATTCTTAAACCAACTCAATGTTAATGAACGATACGCCTTGTCATCGGAAGCCAATTCTTTAACCACATCCATTTCGGTTTTGGCATGCGAAAGCATGTCGACAAAATTGTAAACAATCGTAACTAAATTATTGTCTTTTAAGGTTCTAAAATTATCGGCTAGTTTTTTACCGCCCGCCAAATTGGTGATTTTAAAGTAATCTTCTTTGAGATTCAATCCCAAACGTTTTAAATGTGCCGACAAAAACTCACCTTCGTATAAATTTTTTCCGCCTTCATCAACATCATTTTTCCAATATTGTGGAAACTGTTTTTCCATTTCAAGTGGCGTTAAACCCGAGAAAATGGCATTTCTGGCATACTGAGTAGCGGTGGGTAAAATAGCATAATACGGCACCTCTTTTTCTAATTTGTAGTAATTATTAATGGTGCTTTCCATTACTTTCCATTGATCGTAACGCAAATTATCAATTACTACAAACAAAATCGGCTTGTCTTTTTTAACCAATTCGGGAACTACTAATTCTCTAAAAAGGGTATGCGATTGCACTGGTTTATCTGCTTTTGGCGAAGCAAACCAGTCTTCGTAATTGCGTTCTATGAATTTTCCAAATTGCGAATTGGCTTCCACTTTTTGAGATTCTAATATCGAAATCAAGTTGGAATCTTCAATATTTTCTAATTCCAATTCCCAGAAAATCAATTTTTTGTATAATTCAATCCAATCTTGGTAGGTGTATACCATGGCTAATTCCATGGCTATTTTTCGGAATTCCTTTTGGTAATCTAAAGTTGTTTTTTCTGAAACCAAACGCGAATGGTCGAGGTTTTTCTTCAAACTCAATAAAATCTGATTTGGATTCACTGGCTTAATCAAGTAATCAGCAATTTTAGAACCAATGGCTTCCTCCATAATATATTCTTCCTCACTCTTGGTAATCATGATTACCGGAGTAGAAGATTTCTTTTCTTTTATCTCCGCCAAGGTCTCCAATCCGCTCATTCCGGGCATGTTTTCATCTAAGAAAACTACATCAAAATTATTTTCGGCAAAAACATCAACGGCATCTCTACCGTTATTGCAGGTAGTGACTTCGTAGTTTTTTTGTTCTAAAAAAAGAATGTGTGGCTTTAATAAATCAATTTCATCATCCACCCAAAGTATTTTGATTTTATCCATAATGTCTCAAATTGAGGTGCAATTTACTTTATTTAAAACGATCGTTGTGCTAAAATTATTGTAAATTATTTTAGGAATAAAATTAATTTCTATTCCAATCGAAATTTTCTTAGATTTGAAGAATAAAATAGTGAAAAATATTCTAAAATTTCAAAACATACCCAACATGAAAACCAGTTATAAAATTGTATTAGGGGCTTTAATTGCAGCCAATTTAGTGGGCTGTGCCAAAAAAGAAGCACCTTTTGTAGATCCGTTAATTACAAACAGAGACACCACGGTAAGTCCGTCTGAAGATTTCTTTCATTATGCTAATGGAGGTTGGTTCAAACAACATCCCATTCCGGCATCGGAACGAAGCAACGGAATCTTCCGAATGATTCAGGATACAATTAACAACCAAATCAAATCCATTTGCGAAAAATCGGCACAAGAAACCGATGCAGCTAAGGGAAGTAATGTGCAAAAAATAGGTGATTTTTATGCTTCGGCAATGGATACCGTAGCAATTAATAAAGCAGGAATTGCCCCTTTAAAAAGTGTATTTGCTAGAATTGATGCCATTTCTGATGTGCCTAGTTTGTTGAAAACTATGGCGCATATGCACACCATTGGTTCGGGAGCGGGATTTACCTTTTATGTTTCGCAAGACGACAAAATAAGTTCAAAAAATGCGTTGCAATTTATGCAAGGTGGCACAGGGCTAGGGCAACGCGATTACTATTTCAATACGGATGCTGAAACGGTAAATATTAGAAACGAATACGTAAAACACATTCAAGCGATGATGCAATTGCTAGGCGTTCCAGCTGCTGAGGCGGGTAAAAATGCAGCAACCATTATGCGATTAGAGACTGATTTGGCGAAAGCTTCAAGAAAATTGGAGGAATTGCGCGACCCAGTTAAAAATTACAACAAAATGAGCATCGCCCAATTCAAAACGCTAACACCTAATATTGATTGGAGTGCCACTTTAAAAGATTTAGGAATTGCCAAAGCCGATTCGGTTATTGTGGGCCAACCCGAATTTTACAAAGCGCTGAGTGGGTATGTAAAAAGTTATGCTATTGCCGATTGGAAAACTTATTTAAAATGGGATTTGGTAAATACTTATGCAGCCTATTTAAATAAAGAAATTGAAGATCAAAATTTCAAATTTTACTCAACCGTAATGGGTGGTGTGAAAAAACAAAAACCAAGATGGAAACGATCGGTAGAGCAAACAGACGGTTCGCTTGGTGAGTTGATAGGGCAGGTGTATGTAAAAGAATATTTGCCAGAAGGCTCTAAAGAAAAACTAATGGAAATAGGTAATAACATTCGCGATGTTTATGCCGAGCACATTAAAAAACTCGATTGGATGAGTGCCGCTACCAAGGTAAAAGCACTTAATAAATTGAGCAAAATTGTAATGAAAGTAGGGTATCCAGATAAATGGAAAGACATGAGCAGCATGGTGATTGATAGAAAATCGTATTGCAAAAATGTAATGGCCGCCAATCTTTGGCAATACCAATACATGACCAATAAATACGGAAAACCGGTAGATCGAACCGAATGGAGCATGTATCCGCAAACTTACAATGCGTATTACAACCCAAGCAACAACGAAATTTGTGTTCCTGCTTGTAATATTTTGGTGCCAGGATATGAAGGCAGAATGCCGGATGACGCCATTCTTTACGGAATTATTGGTGGTTCTACTTTTGGACACGAAATCACGCACGGCTTTGACGATCAAGGGAGTCAGTATGACGAAAAAGGAAACCTAAACAATTGGTGGACTGTTGAAGATCTGAAGAAATTCCAAACCAAAACCGGATTGATTGTATCGCAATTTAATAAGTATAAAGTAGGCGATAAAAACATCAATGGCTCGGCGACACAAGGAGAAAACATTGCCGATTTGGGAGGTGTAGTAATGGGGTATGAGGCGTTCAAGAAAACCAAGCAATACACGAGCAAAGAAATAATTAGCAAACTCAATCCAGACCAACGTTATTTCTTAGCTTATGCGTATGCTTGGATGGTGAATACCAATAAAGAAGCACTTTCGCAACAAATTATGAGCGATGTGCATTCACCTGCTCAATATAGAATTAACGGACCATTAAGTAATGTTCCTGAATTTTATAAAGCATTTAATATCAAACCTGGAAGCCCAATGTACCAACCGGATTCGTTACGTGTGGTGATTTGGTAATTTTTTAATTAATTGTTTATGTATATTTGTAAAAAAATGCTAAAAAGTAAAATTTAATTATTAACATAAATTAAAAAATAATAAAAATGAAAATTAAAAATTTAATCTTTTTATTGTTAACAACAATAGGGATTTCTACAAGCAATTTCGCTCAGGATTTTAGCTTTAATTGGCTAAAAAACATCGGTAATTCATTAAATACTGGATCTAGTCACATTGAACATGATTCTTCTGGAAATATATATATATCAGGTGGATTTATTGGTACATTAGATTTTGACCCAGGTGTTGGAGTTTATAATTTAACATCTCAAAATAATACTTATGGAGATTATTATTTGCTTAAACTTGATCAAAATGGTAATTTTTTATGGGTTAAGCGATGGAATTTTAATCCAACTAATAATTCAAATATTACTGCAGGAGGTCCTTCATATGGATATCCATTTAAAGTTACTCAAAATGGAATATTTATAACTGGTGAATTTACCGGAACTTCTGATTTTAATCCTGATTTAGCTACAAATAATCTTACTGCTGCAGGAAATGGTTGGTGGGATGCATTTCTATTAAAATTAGATTTAAATGGAAATTATGTTTGGGCCCAAAGATATGGTGACACAATTATTGATTGTGGAAGAAATATTTCATTTGACTCTAATAATAATATTTATTTAATTGGATATTTTAGTGGAACTGTTGATTTTGATTTTAGTGCTGCAAATAATAGTGTTTCTTCTACAGGAGGAGCTGACGCATTTATTTTAAAATTGGATGCAAATGGTAATTTTAATTGGGTAAAAAAAATAGGTGGATTTGCAAATGATGATTTTGTTAACATAGAAATTGATTCTCAAGGAAATATATATTATGGAGGTGGTTATTTTGCTTCTTCTACAATTGATATGGATCCTGGGGCAGGAACATTTAATTTGACTTCAAATGGAAATTGGGATATACCTTTAGGTAAATTAGATGCAAATGGTAATTTTTTATGGGCAATTAATATAGGTAATTCTGGTCAAAATTCTGCTGCTTTTAAATTAAACACCTCTTCTAATCAAATAATTTTTTATGGTGCATTTAGTAATACTTTAGATGTTGATCCGAGTACTTCTACTAATAATATTGTAAGCAATGGAACTGATGATATTTTTATACTTTCATTAAATAGTTCAGGTGATTATGTTTGGTCTAAAAATTTTGGTGGTTCTGGGGATGATTTTGTTTATCAACTTGATTTTGATTCGAATGGTAGGATAATGATGACTGGGTCATTTTCTCAATCTGTAGATTTTGACCCTAGCTCTCAAAGTAATTTAATAAACTCTTCAGGTTTAAAAGATGTTTTTATATCTTCATTTTCTGCTGCCGGTAATTATATTTCAACTAAAACTTTTGGAGGAACTGGAGATGATATTGGAACTGGAATAATAACATTACCACAAGATGTTATTTATTTAACAGGGAAATACACAAATACTGTAGATTTTGATCCAAATACTGGAGTGTCAAATTATACTTCTTCTGGATTATTTGATACTTATATATTAAAATTAAATTCATCAATTTGTGGATATACAACCTTTGACACTGTAACAACTTATATAACAGTTACTGATATGTTGATAATAACTACTTCACTTTCTAATAATAGCTCTCCTAATAATGTAAATACAATTAAAATTTTACCAAACCCTGCAAGTACTCATATTACAATAGATTACGGTAATTTTGCAATTATGAATGGATATCAACTTAAAATATTAAATTCACTTGGTCAACCAGTTTTTCAGACTAATATTTCACAGCAAACAGACTATTTAAGTCTAAATAATTGGGGAGGGAATGGTCTTTATTTTGTTCATATAATAGATACTCAAGGAAATACTATTGATGTAAAGAAAATTATGCTTCAGTAAAATGATATATTTTACAAAAAACAAAAAAGACTAAGTTAAACTTAGTCTTTTTTTATTTTTGTTACTTCCCAACATAAGGAAAATGGCACCAACTAACCCAATTATTACTAAAGCAAAAATGCCAATCATAATAAAAGCTCCATTTTCCCATGAGTATAAGGGTACAATTAATTTGTTCATTAGAGTTTGTTTTTAGCTTTTCAAATTTAAAAACACTAAACCACAAACAACATGATAATTATCATGATTAAAATTGGCTATTCAATTTTATTTCGGTCGTTCCACAAATTCCAGTAAATCCAAACTCACTTTAGAAGTAAAGACGCCATAATTTACCACCACTTTATTCTTTTCAATTTTTTCTAAAGTTCCAATAGCTTTGCCATCGTGCATGCGCACACGATCACCAATTTTAAGTACCATTTTAGGTTTTTCGGGTACTAAGGCGGCTTTGATTTTCTTCTCTTTCTTTTCTTGTCGAATTTCTTCTACTTTAACAGAAACTTCCTCAACAATTTTCTTTTGAATCACTTCTTGTACTTTCTTTTCTTTCACCGAAACTTTTCTGCGCTTGCTGTTTTCAATTTCAATCATTTTTAAGAATTCGCCAATAAGCACTTTCTTGTCTTTGTTGTTGAAATAGGTGTCGGCAATATCATCAATCTTTTGTCCAATGTAAATTAGGCGTTGGTTGGCATCATACAATTCCTGGTAGCGCTCTAATTTCTCCTTTATCTTCAGGTTAATTTGTTCCATTTTTTTGCTTTCTTCCCGTACTTTGGTTTCTTCTTCTTTCAAATTATTAGAAGTTTTTTCCATTTTGGAGCGCTCTTTTTGGAGCGTAGCAATCGTCTTGTCAAAGCGCACTTTTCCACCTTCAATTTTCTTTTTAGCACGGTTAATTAACCCAAACGGGATGCCGTTTTTTTGCGCCACCTCAAAGGTGAATGAACTTCCGGCTTGTCCTAAAATTAATTTATACAAAGGCTCCAATGATTTCTCGTCAAACAACATGTTGGCATTGCTGGCATGCGGCAATTCGTTGGCTAATATTTTAAGGTTTGAATAATGCGTGGTGATGATACCAAAAGCTTCTCTATGATAGAATTCTTCCAGAAAAGTTTCTGCCAAGGCACCACCCAATTCGGGATCAGAACCGGTCCCAAATTCATCTATGAGGAATAAGGTTTTGGCATTGCATTTCTTCAAGAAATAATTCATATTTTTCAATCGGTAGCTGTAGGTGCTTAAATGATTTTCAATCGATTGGTTGTCACCAATATCGGTCAAGATGCGATCAAAAAGAAAGGTTTCACTGCGTTCATGCACCGGAATCAACATCCCCGATTGCAGCATTAATTGCAACAATCCCACCGTTTTTAACGAGATGGTTTTTCCTCCGGCATTGGGTCCTGAAATCACAATAATGCGATTGTCTTGATTTAATTCGACCGTCTGCGGAAAAGTCACTTCTTTCTTTTCCAAATTATTCAAATACAGAATAGGATGGAAGGCTTCTCTAAAGAACAAGCGTTTTTCTTCAATGATATTGGGTAATAACGCGTTTATTTTGTTGGCATATTTGGCTTTGGCCGCAATGACATCAATGTCGCTTAAAAAGTCTTGGTATTGCAAAAGCAAGTCCACAAAAGGTCTGATTTCATTAGAAAGCTTCTTTAAAATCTTGGTGATTTCTTCGCGCTCTTCGTATTCTAAATTGCTTAATTCTCTTGAATATTTTAAGGTAGCTTCGGGTTCGATGTAGGCAATACTTCCGGTTTTGGAACTACCCAAAATGGAGCCTTTCACTTTTCGGCGGTACATGGCCAATACAGCCAAAACTCTACGATTTTCTACAATACTTTCTTTTATGTCATCCAAATAGCCCAAAGAATTGTATTGCGATAAAGCGGTGCCAAAACTTTGATTTACCTTGCCGCGAACGGTGCTCATTTCTCTGCGAATGTGAATTAATTCGGGCGAGGCATTGTCTTTGATGATGCCATATTTATCTACAACTTCATCAATTTTTTGAATAATGATTTTCGTGAATTCAATTTGACTTCCTTTCTCGTTCAGTTTTGGATAATACTCATTGAATTTTTTAAAAAATAACAACAAGACATTCGCCGTTTCCGAAAGGGTGGCTAGTTTTCTAAAACTTCCCACTTCAAGAAAGCTGTCTTCAATGGCCAAGAAACTAATATCGTTGGTACTGTTTTCAAATCCATGGTTGGGGATGGCATTGTTGTTGGCAAACGACGAAAGGTATTCTGAGGTTTGCAACAAAGACTGCATAAGCACCTCTTTATCCTGAATTGGAGTAATCTGCAACGCTTTTTCCTTACCGATTTCGGTGTTACAACGATCCGAAATGGTTTGCAAAATGGTGATAAATTCGAGGTCTTGAAGTGTTTTTTGAGTTATTGAAATCATGGATGAGTTTACGAATTTTCAAATTTACAAAGTTTAAAGGGAATTAGGTCAGAAATTCCTAATTTTGAAGAAAAATTATAAAATGTTTATCCAAGAAAATTCCTGGCAAAAGCTATTGGCATCCGAGTTTGAGAAACCGTATTTCTTGGAGTTAATGCAGCAAGTAGAACAGGAATATGCTACGCAAACTTGTTTTCCCCGAAAAGAATTTATCTTCAATGCTTTCGAAAAATGCAGTTTTCAAGATTTGAAAGTGGTGATAATTGGGCAAGACCCGTATCATGGAGAGGTAAACGGAAAATGTGAAGCCAACGGATTGTGTTTTTCTGTAGAGGATGAAATTCCGATTCCGCCGTCATTAAAGAATATCTTTACTGAAATTAACTCCGAATACGATCGCATCTTTTTTCCGACTTCTGGAAATTTAGAGGGTTGGGCAAATCAAGGAATTTTATTGTTGAACTCAAGTTTAACGGTGCGTAAAGATCAAGCCAACAGCCACAAACATTTAAAATGGAATGTATTTACCGATGCGGTGATTCAGAAAATATCGGAAGAAAAAGAACATATTGTTTTCTTGCTTTGGGGTGGATTTGCTCAAAAAAAAGGAAGTAAAATTGACCGATCCAAGCATTTGGTTTTGGAGTCGGGGCACCCTTCGCCATTAAGTGCCAACCGAGGTTTTTGGTTTGGAAACCAACATTTTAAAGACACCAATTTGTATTTAAAAAGAAACGGAATTTCCGAAATTGAATGGTGATTAATCTAAGGTTAAAGCACTCAATATTTCTTCTTTCATAAAAGGTCCTCCCGGGTATTTAGCTGTATAATCTAGGTTAAGCCAAACATTTCCGCGCTCGTCAATATGGTAATGTAAAGGTTTTTTATGACTTTCTTGTGGAAAAAGCACCTTTTTTATTAGATAATTTATGGTTTCCATTTCAGCTCTTTTTCCAATTAATATTTCAGGATAAATATGTCCGTTGGTGTGTATTAATCTTGGTGTACCGCCAATAGATTTTATGGCAGCAGCCATTAATATAGAATGATCATCACAATCTCCAGATAAATAAATTACTGATTCGCTTGCTGGTGCTATATATTCTTCCCCTTTAGGATCATTAACATAGGTCCAATTAGTATTAATTTCTTTAAAAACTGCAAAGCACTGAATTAAAGTAAGGAATTCTTCATACCCCTTAGTCTCAGTTGTGTTTTTCTTTATGGCTTTAATTGCAAAATCGCGCACTTTTGGATTTCCGTATTCTATAGCATTTAACGTTTTTAATTTATTTGGAAAGGGTAAAAGTTTGTCTATAATTATATCTTGTGGATATGGATTTTCAGACATAGCATATAGCATCGACTGGTATTCTTTAAATACTGTTTGAAAGTCATATTTACCAAAAAAAGTTCCGTAAATTAATGCAATTAAATAGAGTATAATACTAATTAATATAATGCGACGCATGGCATATAAAACCAATTGTATTATAATTAATATAACTATGAAAATTAAAATACGATCTAAATTTATATACCAATTATATTGAATTAAATTTTGATGTGTTATGATGAAAATCGGAATCGCAATTAATACATTTAATACAAAAATAATGATGATATCCCACGGTTTGTTAATCGTGAATTTATCAGAAATTTTAGTGTAAAAGGATGATATTTTTTGTTTCATTATCAAAAAGCTAAAGTGCTTTTACCAAGTTTACATAAGTAGCTTTTTGGTCTATTATTTGTAATTCCAGTAATTGATTTTGAATATTTTCTGTCATTTCTTCTGAAAGGTTATTTTGAGACCATTCGGTTAACTGTAGCCATTGCTGAATGTCTTCAATTTTTTGTTGGAATTTGGTTTCCAAAACGGCATCTATATTTGGAATGCTTTTAAAACTTTGAGTTTGCTTGTTGATGACTTCTAAAAGTTTTTTTATTTCTTCAGGATTTTCTTGAAGGATTACCTCACGCACCGCAATTACAAAACTAGGCCAAGGAGTAGGGCAATCGGCAACTCTTCTAAAAATGCCTTTGTCAACCAGTGGTTTGGTCATGAAATGTTCCCACATGAAGTAATCTGCAGTTCCATTTGTTAATGCTGTTACAGCGCCATCAAGGGTATTTACCACTTCAAAAGTTATGGTTTTTTTATTCCAACCTTGATTGTTTGCATTGACATAGGCCATTAATTCTGATCCCGATCCAAATCGAGAAATCGCAACTTTGGTATTTTCCAAATCGGCAAGCGTTTTGTACTTGGAATTTGCAGCAACATGAATCCCCCAAATTAAAGGGCTTTCCACATAAATTTGAACCAGTTTACTCTTGTTACCATTTACGATGTCTTTAATTATTCCCTCCGTTAGAATCACAGCAATATCTGTAGATCCATCGCGTAGCATTTGACATAATTTTCCGGTTCCTTCCGGAATATCGGTCCATTGTAAATCGATACCAACTTCTTCAAATTTTTTATTCTCAATTGCTAGTTGCCAAGGAAGATTAAAGTGTTCGGGAACTCCTGCTATTTTTAGGGATTTCATTTTTTAGGAATTATTAAATAAATTATTCAGCCAATTTATTTAAGGTGTATTCAATTAAGGCATCAACTGCTTTATAAGGGTCTTCACTAAAAGTTCCAGTAGCCCGATTGGCAATAATGGCATTCATTGACAAACATTGATGCCCAAGAAGTTTTCCTAATCCATAAATCGCACCGGTTTCCATTTCAAGGTTGGTCATTTTAATGCCTTCGTATTCAAATTGATCCATTTTACTATTCAGTTCAGGATCTTGAATCGGCATTCGTAAAACACGACCTTGCGGACCGTAAAATCCACCGGCAGTTCCGGTAAATCCTTTATAAATGGAATCGCTATCCAATCGTTTGGCTAGGATTTCACTTCCTTGAATCACATAAGGACGTCCTTTTCTTAAATCCCAATTGGTTTGTTTGATAAAGGCATCTTCCATATCGGTTTCCGAAATTTCGTCAATGCAATAGGAGCGAAGCATGTTGTCTAAACCCAATCCGTATTGACTCAATACAATGCTATCACATGGAATTTCTGCTTGTAAGGATCCCGAAGTTCCAATTCGGATAATATTTAAAGAAGTTAGTTTTTCTTTGATGGTTCTGGTTTCAAAATCAATGTTCACTAGAGCATCCAATTCATTCATTACAATGTCAATATTATCAGGGCCAATTCCGGTTGAAATCACCGTAATTCGTTTGCCTTTGTAAATTCCGGTTTGGGTTTTGAATTCTCTTTTTTGAAGGGAAAATTCTATACTTGAAAAGTGTTTGGTAATTTTTTCTACACGATTTTGATCACCAACAAAAATAATATCTGTTGCAATGTGTTCTGGTTTTAGATTGAGGTGGTAGACACTTCCATCAGGGTTCAATATTAATTCGGATGATGCAATCATGTTGTTTTTTTTAAAGTTGGTAATTTATCCACCAACTCGTTTTGTTTTAAATCCTTTAGCTTGTAGAATTTGCATTATTTTGTCTCGGTAATTCCCCTGAATGATAATGGCTCCCTCTTTAAAACTTCCACCCACACTGAGTTTGGTTTTTATTTCTTTTGCCAAAATTTTGAAATCTTCTTCATCGCCCTCGTAGCCTTCAATGATGGTAGTGGGTTTGCCATTTCGTTTTTCGAATTTGCAAATCATCGGCTCTTTTTGAATAAGCAATTCATGTGCAACTTCCTCTGTTTTTTCAGGTTCAGAAGAAACTTCATGGTCTGGAAATAACTTTTTTAATTGATCTTGTAAGTCCATTATTGTTATTTCTTTATTAATCCCAATTCTACCAAACGCTCATTTAAATAATCGCCTGCGGTTATGTCTTCAAATTGCTTTGGATTTTTTTCATCAATACATTCCGGCAAGCAATTTAGTTTCATTTCACTCACTGGGTGCATAAAAAACGGAATGGAATATCTTGAAGTTCCCCATAATTCTCTCGGCGGATTAACCACTTGGTGAATTGTTGATTTTAGTTTATTATTGGTATGTCTTGAAAGCATGTCTCCCACATTGATCATCAATTCATCAGGCTGTGCTATGGCGTCAAGCCATTCGCCAGCATGATTTTGAACCTGTAATCCTTTTCCTTGGGCACCCATTAATAGCGTAATTAAGTTGATATCGCCATGTGCAGCAGCTCTAACTGCACCATCTTTAGGCTCGTCAGTAATTGGAGGGTAGTGGATTGGTCGTAAAATGCTATTTCCTTCTTCAATATATTGATCAAAGTAAAATTCATCTAAACCAATGTGAATTGCTAAAGCTCTTAATACATAAATTCCTGTTTTTTCCAATTGCTTGTAGGCTTCTTTCCCAGTTGTATTAAAATTAGGTAATTCACTAACGATTACATTATCTGGATATTCGCTGGCATATTTCGAATTTTTATCCACATATTGGCCGAAGTGCCAAAACTCTTTTAAATCGCCTGCAGATCTTCCTTTGGCATGTTCTTTTCCAAAAGAAATGTAACCTCTTTGTCCACCTATACCTGGAATCTCGTATTTCGCTTTGGTTTCCAAAGGCAGGTTGAAGAAGTTTCGAACTTCAGAATATAAATCTTCTACCAATTGATCATTTAAAAAATGTCCTTTTAATGCTACGAAGCCAATATCCTCGTAAGCTCTTCCGATTTCATTTACAAATTTTTGTTTACGTGCCGGATCATCCGACAGGAAATCACGTAAGTCAACGCTTGGAATTTGTTGCATGCTTGTTCTAAATTAAAATTGATATTAATATCTTAGTTACAAATATAGCGAATTTTAGAAATTTATTCAGTATTCAGTTGGTTTATGTTTTAAAATACGATTTCATCGTTGTGTATTATTTTGAAACGAATTACTTTTGCAAAAACAACACACAAAAATGAATACAATCACAACTACTAATTTTCATTTCCCTAATCAAAAATCGGTTTACCGCGGTAAAGTCCGTGAAGTTTATAATATCAACGATGATCTTTTGGTTATGGTTGCCACCGATAGACTTTCTGCTTTTGATGTAGTGATGCCAAAAGGAATTCCGTACAAAGGTCAGATTTTAAATCAAATTGCAACTAAATTCATGCAATTAACTCAAGATATTGTTCCGAATTGGTTGGTTGCTACTCCAGATCCTAATGTGGCAATCGGACATTTATGTGAGCCTTTTAAAGTTGAAATGGTTATTCGTGGTTATCTTTCAGGTCATGCTGCTAGAGAATATGCTTTAGGAAAAAGAGTACTTTGTGGAGTTGAAATGCCAGAAGGATTGAAAGAAAATGATAAATTCCCAACACCAATAATTACGCCGACTACTAAAGCAGATATGGGTGTTCATGATGAAGATATTTCTCGTGAAGCGATTTTGTCAAGTGGAATTGTATCGGAAGAAGATTATTTGGTTTTAGAAAAATATACGCGCGCTTTGTACCAACGAGGAACAGAAATTGCGGCTTCTCGCGGATTGATTTTGGTGGATACCAAATATGAATTCGGAAAAACAAAGGACGGTGTTATCGTGTTAATTGATGAAATTCACACTCCCGATTCTTCGCGTTATTTTTATGCTGATGGATACCAAGAAAGACAAGATGCAGGTGAGGAGCAAAAGCAATTATCGAAAGAATTTGTAAGACGTTGGTTGATTGAAAATAATTTCCAAGGTAAAGAAGGGCAAACCATTCCAAACATGACCGATGAGTACATCGATTCGGTTTCGCAACGCTATATCGAGTTGTTTGAGAATATTATTGGCGAACAATTTGAAAAAGCCGATATTTCAAATATACAAGACCGAATTGAGAAAAATGTTTTAGCCTATTTGAATAACAAATAAAAAAAAATCCCAAATTATTTTGAGACTTTTTTATTGTAACTAATTCTATTTGAAATAGGAAAAATCGTGGTTGTTTTCAATCTTCAACAACGATTCATAAATCAATTCAATTACATGTTCTACATCTTCGCGTTGCACCATTTCTACAGTGGTGTGCATGTAGCGCAGCGCTAACGAAATCAATGCCGAGGCAACTCCGCCGTTACTGTATGCAAAAGCATCCGTATCGGTTCCGGTTACCCTAGAAGTGGCATGTCTTTGAAACGGAATTTTCTTTTCTTCTGCCGTGCTAACAATAAGTTCTCTAAGAATGTTTTGAGTTGCAGGAGCATAGGCAATTACTGGGCCTTTTCCAATTTGTAAATCCCCTTCAATTTTCTTTTCAATCATTGGGGTGGTGGTGTCGTGACAAACATCAGTTATTATAGCAACGTGTGGTTTTATAGTTTGGGTAATCATTTCAGCACCTCGAAGTCCGATTTCTTCTTGAACGGAATTCACAATATATAACCCAAACGGTAGTTTCTTTTTGTTTTCTTTTAGTAAACGAGCTACTTCAGCAATAATAAAGCCTCCCATTCGGTTGTCAATAGCTCTGCAAACAAATTTATTTTCGTTTAAAATCATAAATTCATCCGGATACGTAATTACGCAGCCTACATGAATCCCTAGTTTTTCAACTTCTTCTTTAGTAGCACAACCGCAATCAATAAATATATTGTGTAACGTTGCTGATTCTTCTTTTCCGCGATTTCGGGTGTGAATTGCAGGCCATCCAAAAACACCTTTTACAATTCCGTTTTTAGTATGAATGTTTACTCTTTTAGAAGGGGCAATTTGGTGATCTGATCCGCCATTTCGTATTACATAAATCAAACCATTATCAGTAATATAGTTCACATACCAAGAAATTTCATCCGAATGTCCTTCAATTACAACGCGATATTCTGCCTCAGGATTAATTACTCCAACAGCACTTCCGTAGGTATCGGTGATGAAAGTATCTACATAAGGTTTTAAATAATCCATCCATATTTTTTGTCCACCAGCTTCATATCCTGTTGGTGACGGGTTATTTAGGTATTTTTCTAAAAATTGAATAGAGGATTCGGTAAGTATTGATTTTTTCGACATAAAAATATTTTTTTGCTAAAATATAAATTTGGCATTACACTTGTTAGTGTTATTATATATTTTTACACTAAATTTTTAAGCCATGTTAAAATCAAAATTTCTTTTACTGCTTTTTATTTTATCGATCCCGGTATTTGCTCAAGTAAACGATGAACTTTTGTTAGAAAAAGATCCTCAAATAAAAGAATTGGATTCAGTTAAAATGGATACCATTTTGTTAAATGATGTTTCTTTTTCAAAAGTTAGAATGAGTGCTGCAGAAAGAAAAGAATTTTTAACTCTTCAAAACCGTGTTTTAAAAGTATATCCTTATGCAAAAATTGCTGCAGAACGAATTGCTTTGTTGGATAAAAATAGGGATAATTTACAATCAAATAGAGATAAGAGAAGGTATTTTAGACTGGTTGAAGATTATTTGGATAATGAGTTTAAAGACAAATTAAAAAAACTATCTCATAAGCAGGGTCAAATATTGGTAAAGCTTATTTACCGCCAAACCGGAGTTTCAACCTACAATCTTATTAAAGATTATAAAAGCGGTTGGAAAGCCTTTTGGTCAAATAATGCAGCACACCTATTTAAAATCAACCTAAAAGAAATTTACGATCCATTTAATAGTAATGAGGATTATTTAATTGAAACGATTTTATATCGCGCATTTTCTACAGGCAGACTTCAAGAACAACGTGCTGCAAATCCAATCGAAATAGATCAATTAAATGAACATTGGGAAAAACTTGCACAAAAAATCAATAAAAAATAATTTTTTTCAGGAGCGAATCCTGGTGTTTTTTTGCAAAGCTAGTTCCTGCTTTCGTCTTTAGTCTTGCTTGAGACAAGCAAGCGCTACCGTCTCAATCAGGGCTAGGAGAGTGAGATTTAGAAAATATTTTT
>Ga0078894_10000130_pt1 | contig 45721 bp, 44 predicted proteins | sample LauGreSu1BDMLBSD_2_FD_67506 | JGI IMG/M metagenome (GOLD analysis project Ga0078894, IMG submission 67506) | Freshwater lake microbial communities from Lake Michigan, USA - Su13.BD.MLB.SD (version 4) (version 4) | ecosystem: Environmental > Aquatic > Freshwater > Lake | place: Lake Michigan...
TAGTAATAGAAGAAGGTATTTCTCCAGATTTTATTTGAATATCTGCATCTAAGATTAGATCCGTTTGATATAATTCAGGAAAGTTGATCTCTGAAGAAATTTTCAAGCCAAATGCACGATAGTAAAACATAAACGAGGTAAATTCTTAGTTAAAGGTACATTTAGAAAACGAGGAACTGATCCCATAATAACATTAACAACAAACTGGGACTTAAATGATTATTTAAAGATCCTTCGGGAAATTAGCAAAAATGGCCTTAGAGGGAAATAAAGAAAAAATAATTTTTCGGGCAACGGCAGGAGTTTCCAATCATTTTCGCTAGTGAGATACCTTAATAAAAGCGAGGGATTAAAAATTCCCTTTTTGTTGATAGATAATGAATATCTAAAATTCATCCACTTTTCTTTATCTGTATCGCAATACAGTCCTTTGTAATATATACAATGCTCAATGTATGAGAGTTGACTTTTCATGTTGGAATTTATCTTATCAGATCGCAAAGGCGCTGGAATTTCATAGCCCAGTAACTTATTCAATAGTAAAAAAGTCAGCTTTAATTGATCTTCACAATTTAATTCTATGGCCCTTTTTTGCACTTCTTTCCAATCATAATTTACTGATGACATTAGCTGTGGTAAATCAAATAGCCATTTAAGTCTATACCATGCATGTTCACATCCATGTGTGCACAGATAAAGAAAATTATCAATATGATTGAATACAGAGATAGCAACACCAGCAATTTCATATGTTGCTGTTAACTCAACATTTTCTTCAGGATTGAAAGTGAATAACCCAAAACGATCTTTGATTTTCCAATGCAACTCTATCACTGGAGGAAGAGCAGGATCTTCAGAAACAAAGAGTAAATGATGATCTGTTTTGAACTTATACCTGACCTGCCTTTTATTAAGTTTTTTAAGATCTAAATTAGATCGATAACCAAGCGATGTTAAATAATCTGAAATAACAACAAATCCTTTCTTTTCAACCCATAGATCTATGTCCATGCTCTCACGAAGTGAAATATCTCCATAATACATGGCAGCCAATGGAATTCCCTTAAGAAAAATCCCTTTAATTTGATCTGCATCCATTTTTTTTTGGAGTCGAACAATCATCGACGTGGCAGAAAGTGACATCAGTTGATTTCGCTGAACACGCAGATTTATTTTAAAAATTAATTGATCAGAAACACCTGGGATACTTTTCAAGCTATGATGGACGAGTGGCGCAACAGCATGCCTATCTACTAGCTCAATAAATGAATCATCGTTTATCTTATCATTTAAAATGACTTTATTTGATGATAGATCATTTTCTCCTACATAAAGCTTGGAGCAACTTAACAGCAATTTGAATTCGGGATTTTGCATATTCAAATATTAATCTGCAACCTATCGCATAAGGTACATCTTACCGTATCCCGATTGAAAATATTTATCCGTATTAACACCGCCGGACTTTAGCTTTTCGATTTTTTTTCCATTCATGTCAGTTACAATTCGATACAAATAGATTCCATTTGCCAGAGGTTGTCCATATTGATCTCTCCCATCCCATTTGTATTCAGTTATATTGTTACCAATATGGATTGGTCCAAGTTCATTTTTCGTTATTTCTTTTACAATTTTACCCGTAATGGTTAATATCTGTATTTTGAAATTTGTAGGAAGCTCAGAACCTGTAAGTGTAAAAACAAAGGCAGTAGAAGTTGTAAAAGGGTTTGGATAATTTAATAAGTTGCTGATCATTGGCTTATTTACAACATCAAACAAAACCCTGTAATCATAAGAACCGGATTGATTATTGCTTCTGTCCTTTCCTGATACGATCAATTCATATTCTCCATCCTCTTGAAGAAAGGGTTTATATGTAACCGTTGCAACATTGTTGTTCCCACCCGGAACCAGAGGTGATGGTGTGAATAAAAGAGTATCATTGTCAAATCTAACTGAACGAATTTGACCACTAGGCAGACGAAGCTTCACTTTAAATAAAGCAGTATCGTTAAGCGCCAGATACTTGCTTTCATCTTTTAACTTGATCACAATAACTGGTTTTGAGGATACAATGTCTTTGTTGAGAATGTGCATCCCGTCAAAAGTAACATCTAAATTAGGTGCATAGCTATCTGACTTAACTGTTACTTTTTTGTCGATATAGTTATTAAATAGAAACTGCTCTTGCTGCAATCCACCTGGATTGAAATTTACATAGAGGCTATTATCCCCTATCCTATTTTGACTATCAAATGAATAGTCGATCATGATTGTATCCCCTTGGTTAGTTAATGGCTTTTTATTACCATCAAAAAGCACTTTAGTATTGTTTCCTGGATCTGTAACAGAAACGAATAATTTCACACTATCAAACGGAATAGGGGTAATATTTTTAAATGCCAAATTCACCCTCATTGGTTCACCAATTTCAAGCGAGTCCTTCAACGGTATGGAACCCGCTGTGGTAATTGCACCCTCGGGCACTGGATCGTATTTAACTTGAATATATTTGGTCTGCCAAGGGGTATTATTTTTGATGTCTGTATTTTCTTGTATTATTTTTAAAAAGGCATATTGCTTTGCATCTACGAAACCAATCGTTGTATCAATTTGCTTTTTGTTGCTTGAAAACAACAATTTTGTAGTAAAATCATTGGCCACTCCATATATGTTGTACTTTATTTCATCTGCAGTATTAGATTCCAAAGAATAACCATTCCATTTTACTGAACCCCATTTTTTGGCAGGTCCTATGATATCATAGGAAATAACAGAATTAATATCTTTTCCAACAAATGAAAATGCAGAAGACAAAATATCCGATTGCTTTGTGCCAACTTGTTGATCAATCATTTTCCATGTCCCGTTGTTTTCCTTAGAAACAATAAAGATGAATGGCTTATTACTCGTAAATGAATCAATAAGAGAAAACCCAATTGACTTGAGTTTATGATAAATTGATTTATTTAATCCAAGCGTTGCAGAATCTTTTTTCCATTCATTGATAAATTGGTTTGATGAACTTGTAGAAGCCCAATTTATTAAAACCAATATATGATCATTGGGTACAGAATCAATGAGAGCAGCAGCAGCGCTTCGAGAATTTGGTGAAACATATGAATACCACAATTGATTGGGGGCAAAGGGCGAGCAAGAGTTTGAATAATAGGAGTTATATGTACCTCCATTAGATGATCTGATATTCTGAATGGGAAGGCCAGTTTTTTTATTGATCAACACAAATTCCAATGAATTAAAGGTCTCCCTACAACCTGCTTGTGTAAGAAAATTCAGATCGTTTGAAATGCTATTTTGAGCATAATTAAAAATCGCTGTTCGAACTTTAAATGAGTAGGGTTTTTCAATAAATTCACTTACTGTTGGTGTATTAAAAAGAAGGTTCCCTGAGTGTCCATTCTTATGCTGGTATGCGTGTGATTGATTCCAACCTGACTCACTCTTCGAAATGTACACAAATGAGGAAGCTGTCCACTTGGCAGTATCAACTTTTTCAGCCAGCTTGGATACACGCCAATAATAAACGATGCTGTCTTTCATTTGATTCGTTGGATTGAATTCAATGATGCCTCCAAGTGATGATTGAATTTGACTCAACTTAGAAGGAGAATTGAATTTTTCTGTAGTATCTACCTCTACAATATAATTTTTTGGTGATGAAGTAAATTGACTGGTAGTAGCAACCAACTTGATCTTATTATCATTTACAATGCCAAAATTGGAAGGGTACACTGGCTTGACCTCGTCTTCATTTATTGAAAACAACTTGGAAACTATGTTATTTGAGGTGGTTTTTTCATTCAGCAAACCATCAGGATCCAATGTCACAAGTATTTTATTTTGCCCCCTATCGGTGTATGTATTAATAGGAACAGAAATGGAAATAGAATCCACAAATTTTGGTGCTTGTCTCTGCTCGTCATACAACACAATCGATGTACCATCTGGCAACTCTCTTTTCACCAGAACGCGTATTCTTTCAGAGACAGCCTTACCTAAGTTGTAATATTTTACTTTTACATCAAAACTTGAATTAGATATAGAAAGTGGCAACGGACTGATCCTAACGATCGGATCTTCCACCACATAATCAGGTAACGCATGTGGGTATAGCTTAGCCGCAGGATCACCACCCAATAATATCTGCTCCGCAGTAATTTGATTAAAAAAATCTTCTGTTCCTCCATTCGCCAAAACATCCTGCATTGTGTTTCTCTGCATATCACCTATCGAAGATTGATAATCCTGCACAGCCATTCTACGATAGAAAAAATTGGTATAAATATTCAGGTAATTTACAATTCCAAAATGCGTACTGGCAAGAAATCCAATACTTCCGCGGTTGGGTATCAACAAATAATTTTCTGCAATAATCCTATTTCCGTTTGTTGCCCTAAGGGTATCATAGTTGAAATAATTTCCAACATTACAACCATTTGCCATAAACAAAGGATACTTCCCTGAGTTTTGATATACTCTTGGATCATCAAGATTATATTCCATTGTATTTGCTGAAGAATGACCGAAGTAAGTGATCATTGCCAATCCTTCTGAAAATATCGTACTTAATTGTGCAGAATTGACTTGTTCTATTGGTGCGGAAGTAAGTTTATTGAATGTATATACATTCGCTCCAAACGAAGTATCCTGAATAATTGTTTTTGCATAAGTCATGTAGCCATTGATCACAGCCTGAAGGTATGGGTCACCCCCACCGATGATATGAGCGATGTTTTTCATCCATGCCTTGTCCTTCACCGTTTGTGCAGATGAATTCAAGGCCATGTCATGCAGTTTCAACTTCTCGAGATAGTCATTTATTTCATCACCGTTTACAACAGACAACCTACCTATGGAAATTTCTGGAGATGGATCGTTGGTTTCGGAAGCAAGTATGTTATCAGATCCAGGGTTTCCGAAAGTTGGAACAAGGTTGATTTTCTCTGTAATGGCCCTTGACTCATTGTATCGATATTGATCGTAAGTAACCCCCTTCCCAAGGAGCAAAACATACTTAGGCTGAATGGTAAATATTTTACGTGCGTAGTTTATGAAATTCTTTACAGAAGATGGATGCTTTTTTATACCAAATGCGAATTGATCAACCAACTCATCCATTAAATATACTTTTGATTTATATAAACCACCTTCTGCACTTGCTCTATATGCACGGTAATTCTCAATAGCATCTCCCTTAGAGCTAACAGATAAACTTGGATGAGTGACCATCAAATAATCTCCCTGATTTTCAGGCTTTGAAAAATCGATGAATTGTTTTTTTGATAATGAACTAATGTTTCTTATTCCCGCAGTAGATGCATTCATCAACACAAAATTGCGGCTGCCACCTGGTGGTAATGCAAACCTGAACTTCCCTACCACTGATACATCAGCAATATATCTTCGTTGACTAGTGAGGTCATATAAAATTGGAGCGATACCATTATTCGAAAAATTGGTTATCTCCAAAAAATTTCCTGAGGTTGATTCAGGTAAACTAAATTCAAAAAGGGATTGACCTCCAAAATTGAATTGTCTGGCATAGGTTAATTCGTACTTTCCAATTACCATGCGGTCTGATCCAATTGTGGAATTATTTATGATTCGAATTGTATCGATTGGCCTTCCCAAACTTGACCTGGAAAATGTAGCCTCTAACATTGCTGAAGTAAAATAATCCATATTGGATTCAACAACCTTTGTGCCATTAACAAATACTTCTAAATTCCTTGTATTCGGCGCATTTCCAAATGCGGCTATCTTAAGCTTTGGATCTGGGCCATTTGTAGAAACAAATAGATTATTGTACTGTTCCACCAGCGGTGAATTTGACGCAATGTTCCTGCTTGTCCAACCCTCACCATTGTCGTAGGATGAGGAGTAAACATAACTTCCAACCAACGATGCAAACCCAGGATTAATTTGATCCTTGTAATTATTTGAAAAAGTATGCATAAAATAGGGCTCCGCGGGAAGACCATTCAAAGCAACTTGATTTTGTGCATTCACCATACGCAAGTTTCCACCTGCATTGACCGTAAGAAAGTATGCTGCTGTATCTGTTTGCAGACTCCATTTGTCAGCCAATTGAAATTCTGGTTTTTTATATAACGGTGCATCAGCCTTCCCGTCATTCATCAAGCCAAAAAATTCTATAAAATCATTGGCTCCAAGCAATCCAGAAGAATTTGATAGAAAAAGCGGGACTTGCTTACCATTTCGCCACAATTGAAATTCTTCAGCATTGGTATTTTGTAGCCCTGCTGATCTCAATGTTGCTGATGATATTCTGTAAAGTCCGTTTGACCCAACCTTAAACCGGTAGTATGTTTTATTATAGTCAATCCATTCATTGTTATACTGTGCAAAAAGCGATGTGCTTGTGAATAAACACAGTAATACAACAAGAAATAATTTTATACTATTTTTTTGCATCATCATCTTTTATCCTTTTTGATCAAATTCATCTTTAAGGAAAATATATGTGTGTACAAAGGATTGGATTGATTTGCCAGGTTGGTGAATGCGTAGTCAACTTGAATATTTTTAATCTTAAACCCTACTCCAGCACTTGGTTGATATATCCACACATACTTAGTGTTGGTGGAGTCCCCGTCTTTAAGTCCTTTCTGAAAATTATAAATCCCTAACCGTCCAAAGATCAAATCGCGATAACCCACTTCCATACCAACCCTGGGATCAACATTTAAGGGCATTGAACTTATCAACACATTTCTTTTACCATCAAATGTTAGATCAAGGTTCACTTCAGCCTGGACATTAATTTTTTCAGATAGTTGCTTAGTATAAGCCGCACCCAATATAACACGCGGTGCAGTTATCTCTGTAGACTTAATAGGAATCTCATTGTTGGTAAGGTATAAAACCTCTTTTTCTCTTTCAGTGAAATTGAACTTCCATGCATTGAATGTGGTGGTAATATCTCTGATCACCAGTCCAAGTTTGAGTGATTTCGATTGATATTGAAGAGAAGCATCCGAACCAATTCCCCAAGCCTTGGCAAAAGATCCAACACTTCTGTGTATCACTTTTGCGTTAACACCTAATGAAAGTTTGTTCTGTTCTCTTTCAAATAGTATTTGTCCGTAAGAGATCAACATTGCATAATCAGCAGATGAAAACGATCTGATATTATTATAATTCACTGAACCATCGGGTTCAACTAGAAATAATGTATTTGGTATGTCATCTACCGCAAACCTTAGTAATGATAAAGCCAAGACCTTTTTTGAAGTTAGCGGATCACCAATTGGAACTGCCAAAGAAGCATAATCGTATTTACCAATTCCAGCGAAATACTCAGCATGCATTAATGAAACAACAGGGTATTCTTTAACTCCAGTAAGTCCAGCAGGATTCCAATACCCAGCGGTAGCATCGGAAACGGATGCAACTTGAGCACCTCCCATTGCCAACCCCCTTGCACCCGCTCCAATGTTTAAAAACTCATTGGAATATTTTCTAAACTGGGCTTGCGATATAAGTATGGAAAAAAAGAACAGTAAAAATAAAGTTGAAACCTTTTTTAAAGGTTGATGCCCGGGTTGAAAAAAGGTAGAAAAGGCCGTAAAAAATTTGTTCATTTTATTCAAGTGGGACTTAACCCAAAGTTACTAAATCCGTTTATAAATGACTATAAATGTTAGGTTATGACAGAATTAAGTATGAATAAATTGGTTTTTTATATACTGCGATTTTTCTGTCAATACAATCTGATTTACTTTTGTTAAAAGCGTTAAAAATGAGCCTGATTCAAGAATTGAAAAATCGTGGTATGTTACAGGACATCATGCCTGGAACCGAGGAGCAATTAAAAAAAGAATCGACTTCGGCTTATATTGGATTTGATCCTACAGCTGATAGTTTACACATAGGAAGCCTTGTACCTATTCTTTTGTTATATCACCTTCAACAGGCAGGACATAAGCCCATTGCACTAGTTGGTGGAGCAACAGGTATGGTTGGAGATCCAAGTGGCAAGAGTGAAGAAAGGAATCTACTTGATGAGGAAACTCTTCAAAAAAATATTGCTGGCGTTAAAAAACAACTAGAAAAGTACCTTGACTTCGACCCTAATAGATCAAATTGTGCTGAGATCGTAAATAATTACGATTGGTTCAAGAGCTTGGGTTTCATTGATTTCTTAAGAGATGTGGGAAAGCATATTACGGTTAACTACATGATGTCGAAAGACAGTGTAAGAAAGAGAATAGAAGGAGAAACTGGTATCAGCTACACTGAATTTGCATACCAGCTAATGCAGGGTTATGATTATTACTGGCTTTACAAGAACAAAAACTGTAAACTTCAGATGGGTGGTAGCGACCAGTGGGGTAATATCACTACAGGAACTGAGCTTATTAGAAGAAAAGCAGGTGGAGAAGGATTTGCCTTTACTTGTCCGTTGATAACGAAAGCAGACGGTGGGAAATTCGGCAAAACAGAAAAGGGTAATGTTTGGCTCGATCCAGAAAAAACATCCCCCTACCAATTTTATCAATTCTGGCTCAATGCCGCTGATGCCGATGCTGAAAAATGGATCAAGATATTCACCTTGCTTCCATTGGATGAAATAAGTAGTTTGATCAATGAACACCAGAAAGATCCAGGACTGCGTTTACTCCAGAAAAAACTTGCTTTCGCTGTTACTTCATTTGTGCATGGAGCAGATGAGGCAGAAAAGGCAATACAAACAACAGAACAACTGTTTGGTAAAAAGGAAGAGATGAACCTGAGTGAAATGACCGAACAGGATTTATTAGGATCAATGGAAGGGGTTCCAGTTCATACAGTTTCAAGGGAATTGATTGAACAGGGCATTGATATAGTTTCAATACTTGCTGATACTGGTATCTTTCCAAGCAAGAGTGAGGCCAGGAAGATGGTACAAGGAGGAGGCGTTAGTGTAAACAGGCAAAAAATAGCTGACTTCAACCATATAATCGATAAAACTGCACTCATTGCAGAGAATTACATCCTCATACAGAAAGGAAAAAAGAATTATTATCTCATCAAGCGCAGCTAATTAAGATTAATATATCCTTGGTTGAAAATTTGGGATCAACGATAAAATCCTTATTTTTGCGCTCCATTAGGCTGCCCGATAGTATAATGGTAGTACGACAGATTTTGGTTCTGTTTGTCTTGGTTCGAATCCAGGTCGGGCAACAAAAAACCTGCAAAATTATTTGCAGGTTTTTTTATTGGTATGAATTTCCAGTTTAAAAATGATCATCAATTCATTTTCACTTTCCCTGACTTTCTGATCCATCTCAACAAAAGATAGTAAACAGCCAAAACGAGAACTACTGCAATTGATTTTGAAAGTTCATTGCCCTCTCCTACCAGTTGAGGATACTTGAATATGATCGTGAGAGAAACACCTGCAAGCCAAAACACTTGTGTATTGTATTCTGTAAAAAACCATACAGGCCAGTTGAACTTCATAGATTTCATCGTAGAGCCAATACCTGTTAGATTTGGTAACCACCTGTTAACCTTTGAACAGTATTCTTCATACTGAACACCAAACTGATTTTTTAAAAAATTTTCCTCCGCCAACACAATGGCTTGATAAAGAAAAAGAAATATTGGTACTACAATGTATACATAGATCATGGAATTGGACAAGATACCCAACCCAAGTAACATGAGGTTGTTTCCAACATAGAGCGGATTTCTGCAATGGGTGAACAAACCTCTTGTAATGAGTGCATCAGCATGGATCTTCAGATCCTTTCCACCCCTTTCAATAAAAGTTAGTCCAATGGTCAACCCACGGATAGCAATACCTAATGTAGTGATGATCATTCCCAACACAAATGAATACTTCCAGTATTCATCTCCAAAGCGCTCCTCACCAAACAACGGTGTTGATGGGATCAGTAACAAAGCATATAAAAAAATGAAAAGTTGATTTCTATACTTGAAGAAAAAATTTCCAATCTTGATCATGTAAAAAAAATTGAATTGATAAATCGTTTATTTTCCTAATGCCTGTAAAATCTCCTCAATAATATCGTCCGGGTGCTCCAAACCAACGGACAACCTGATCAATCCAGGTGTGATGCCAACTGCTGCACGCTCTTCCGGAGAAAGCTTAGAATGAGTTGTACTGGCAGGGTGTGATGCAATGGTCCTGCTATCGCCTAAATTATTTGTCATTGACAACCACTTCAGGCTATTCAAAAACTTACGTCCACCTTCAAGGCCTGACATAAGTTCAAATGTCAAAATACCACCTCCATTTTTCATTTGCTTTTGTGCGATTGCAAATTGAGGATGCGAAGGCAAATATGGATACTTAACCCAACTCAATGCAGGATGTCCTTCCAGGGCTTTTGCAATATAAAGGGTATTGGCAGCATGTTTTTCCATTCTAACATAAAGTGTTTCCAAACTCTTTGAAAGCACCCATGCATTAAATGGACTAAGTGAAGGACCAGTATTGCGAACAAATAGATATAGTTGTTTTACCAGGTCTTTATTTCCTACCACAACTCCTCCTAATACTCTACCCTGTCCGTCCATGAACTTTGTAGCAGAATGTATCACAAGATCTGCTCCGAATAACAATGGTTGCTGAACAGCAGGTGTTGCAAAACAATTATCAACAACAAAAAGAATGTTGTGCTTCTTGCAAATGTCAGCCACATATCTCAGATCGATGATGTCAAGGCCTGGATTTGAAGGTGTTTCAACATAGAGCATTTTAGTATTGGGCCTGATCAAAGCTTCAATACTTTGAGGATCGTTCATATTGAAATAACTATACTCGATACCCCACTTAGGCATGTACTTTGTAAGGATGGTATGTGTTGATCCAAACACAGCAGATGCAGAAACAACATGATCACCTGCAGAAAGGAATGTCATGAATGTAGAAAAAACAGAAGCCATTCCAGTGCCTGTGGCAATACCATCTTCTGCCCCTTCAAGCAGACAAACTTTTTTGATGAACTCATCAACAGAAGGATTGGAGAAGCGACTATAAATATTTACATCCAATGAATCATCTGCGAATGCAGCAGCCATATCTTCAGCAGAATCGTAGACGAAACTACTTGTCAGAAATAACGGTGTAGAATGTTCTTTCTCCCCTGTTCGTTCAGTTTGCGTTCTTATTGCAATTGTTTCTGGCCTCATGCTAAATTTATTATTAATCTAATTATGTTACTATGCAGTCACCTGCTCATCGTTAACAAAAACATCATATGTGATCGTTGCCCCTGCCATTCTCAGCGTTTCTGCAACAGAACAATATTTTTTCATAGACAAATCAACAGCCCTGAATCCTTTAGCGGGTTCAACTTCACCAGTTATTTTGAAAATGACATGAATTTGTTTCCACAGAGAAGGCTCTTTTCCTTCTTCCCTGCTGCCATCAATTTCAACTTCTAAATTATTCAGTGTTTGCTTTTGTTTTTTCAATATGCTAATTACATCTACCGAACTGCATCCACTAAGTGCCGCCAACATTGACTGCATTGGTCTGAACCCTGAGCCATCACCACCTTGGTCTACGGGAATATCCATTCTAAGGGTATGACCGTCTGCATCGTCAATATCCATCCCAAACGCATTATTTCCCAAGCGGGCCTTTATGATCGCCATGATGTTGAATTTGAATGCAAATATACAAGATTGGTTATTAATGACTTTTCGGCGGTTCAAGCATGGAAACTTTGCTGGATAAACTAACTTGGTTAAATTTGGAAAGTATGAATAATGAACCGGGATTATCGCTTGAGGAAAAAATAGCCAGGCTTCAGGGCTATTTGAATCAGTTTGAAACCGAAAAACTTAAAATGCAAGCTGAGATTGATATTCTCACCAAAGAAAAGACCATTCTTATGAATGCGTTGGAAAAGTACAATGATCTGGAAGAAACCATGGAATCATTAAGAGCCAGGAACATTCAACTAGAGAGTCAATTGACTTCACTGATCGGCTCCATTGAAAAAATTGAACAGGGACTCTAAACTATCCTATCAAACAATTAAAGTCCTTCAATACATTTACGAAGGCTCTCCTTCCAGTCCTTTAATTTAACTTGATAAACTGATACGATCTTTTCTTTGTTAAGAACACTGTAATGTGGCCTTTTTGCTGGCGTTGGATAAGATGAAGTAGGGATGGAATTCACAATACATTTACTGCCGATCAATTTTTTTATTTCAACTGCAAAATCATACCATGTTGTTTCACCATCATTTGCAAAATTATAGATCCCCGGAACCCAATTGGTAGCATTGACTATTTGCATAATGGCGGATGCTATATCAGCTGCCCAGGTGGGTGTTCCATGTTGATCAGAAACAACAGAGATTGAATCCTTCTCATTCATCAACCTGATCATGGTTTTTACAAAATTGTTTCCGTGCTTAGAATACACCCATGATGTTCTGATGATGACAGCATCCGGATCGTTCTTGAGCGCCTCTTCTTCACCCATTTTCTTTGACAAGCCATATACTGATTGCGGGTCAGTGATTGCATCCTCTGTGTATGGAACTGTCGCCAACCCATCATATACATAGTCCGTTGATATATGAATGAATTTTGTTTTATGAAGATGAGACACTGCAGCCAAGACGCCGACTGATTCTGCATTCACCAACAATGCAAGATCTTTTTCTTGCTCTGCCTTGTCAACAGCAGTGTAAGCAGCACAGTTGATGCAAAAATTTGGCTTGAAGGAATCAAAAACATTTCTCACCAATTCAAAATGATGAATTGGTAGGTCTTCTCTTGAAAGAAATAAAAATTCAACATCAGGAAATGTAACGGCCAAATCCCGAAATTCTTTTCCCAACTGCCCATTGGCTCCTGTTATGAGAATTTTTATCATGAAAAATAATATTAGAAATTGGAATCCAGATCGTTGAAGGAAGAAAGCACCAGGTCTTTTTCTGAAACGATCACTTGATCTAGTGGAACCTTCCAATCAATTGCTAATTCAGCATCATTATAACAAATACCAGATTCTGATTCTTTGTTATATAGCGCGTCACACTTATATAACACATCTGCTGTTTCACTTAAAACAGAAAAGCCATGTGCAAACCCTTTTGGTACCAAGAGTTGTTGTTTGTTTTCAGCTGATAACAATATGCTAAATACCTGACCAAAGGTTGGTTCAGCCCTTCTGAGATCTACAACCACATCAAGAATCTCACCTTGTAGCACCCTCACCAATTTGGTTTGAGCTGCAGGATTTTTTTGAAAATGTAGTCCCCTGATCACTCCATACGTTGAGTGCGATTGATTGTCCTGTACCCAATCGTATCTCAATCCAGCCAAGTCAAGTGTTTTATTGTTGTGACTTTCAAAAAAATAGCCTCGGTTATCAGCAAATATTTTTGGTGTGAGTACCACTAAATCCTTGAAAGGAGTTTTATCAATTTGCATAACTATCTTTTTGAGTACTGTTGATCATAATATTCTTTGTATGAACCTGATGTTATTCTTGAAACCCAATCCATGTTGGCAAGATACCAATCGATCGTTTTTTCGAGGCCCTCTTCAAATTGCAGGGATGGTTTCCATCCCAGCTCCCTTTGAAGTTTTGTAGCATCAATTGCATATCGAAGATCATGACCAGCCCTATCTTTTACATAGGTAATTAACTTTGCACTTTCACCTGCAGGCCTATTTAACTTTAGGTCCATCACTTTACACAATAGGTGAACGATGTCAATATTTTTCCATTCATTGAAACCACCAACATTGTATTTTTCTCCGTGAACGCCCTTGTGAAAAATAACATCAATTGCTTTGGCGTGGTCTTCAACCCAAAGCCAATCCCTAACATTTTCACCTTTACCATACACAGGGAGTGGTTTCGAGTGAATGATGTTATTGATCATTAATGGCAATAGCTTTTCAGGAAAATGATGTGAACCATAATTATTTGAACAATTCGAAATCACCACTGGGAGATCATACGTATGATGATAGGCCATTACAAGGTGATCTGATGCTGCCTTAGAAGCTGAGTAAGGAGAACGAGGGTCATACGGTGTTTCTTCTGTAAAAAATCCTGTTTCACCGAGTGAACCATAAACCTCATCTGTTGAAACATGGTAGAAGAGTTTATTGGATCTGTCATTCCAATATTTTTTAGCAGCATTAAGCAATACGCCTGTTCCAAGCACATTGGTTTTTATGAAAGACATAGGATCCAGTATGGATCGATCAACATGGCTTTCAGCCGCCAGGTGGATCACAGCATCAAAGTTATTTTCGGCAAAAAGATTGTCGATGAAAATTTCATCGGTGATATCTCCCTTTACAAATCTGTAATTGGAAAGGACTTCAACATCCTTGAGGTTTTCAAGGTTACCAGCATATGTAAGTGCGTCAAGGTTTGTTATATGATATTGAGGATATTTATTTGCAAACAATCTCACAACATGTGACCCAATAAATCCGGCACCACCGGTAATAAGTATTTTTATCATGCAATTAAAATTAATATTACAATGTCCAATATTCTCTTTGTTTTATTTTATTTCTCATAATTCCCTTAAGATCTGCAATACACGCTGTAGGTTTCGTAATGGAAAGATAATGATCCTCCTCTAATTTCAGATATTGATCATGCGGAACGGTGATCAAAACAGCATCATATTCTTTGCCTACTGAATTGGCCAACCGCAACCCATATTCTCTCAACACTTCCTCTCCGTCAGCATAGGGATCTTCGATATCAACCTTTATATTAAAAGCCAATATCTCCTTTACAGTGTCTATGATCTTTGAATTTCTGATATCGCTTACATTCTCTTTAAAGGTAACACCCTTAACCAATACACTTGCCTTATTAAGATCTGGTGTAGTCCTGAGCACATGGCGAATTATTTTTCTTGCAACATTTCGAGCCATGTTGTCGTTGATAAATCTTGAGGCAGTGATCACCTTTGCTTCATATCCTAATGAAGCAGCTTTGCTTGTGAGGTAATATGGGTCAACACCAATACAATGTCCTCCAACCAAGCCTGGAGAGAATTTTAAAAAATTCCATTTTGTGCCAGCAGCCTCCAGTACATCATATGTGTTTATATTCATTTTATCGAAGATCAATGAGAGCTCATTCATCAATGCGATATTTAGGTCACGCTGCGTATTTTCTATCACCTTGGATGCCTCAGCCACCATGATTGATTTTGCCTTGAAAACGCCTGCATCCACTACTGTTTCATACACTTTTGCAATTTGGTCAAGCGACTCGCTATCTGACCCTGAAACAACTTTCACAACTGTTCTGAGTGTTCTTTTTTTATCTCCAGGATTGATTCGTTCAGGAGAATAACCCAATTTAAAATCAACATTCAATTTTAAACCAGATAGCTTTTCAAGTATGGGTAAACAATCCTCTTCAGTACAACCTGGGTAGACCGTTGATTCATATACTATATAATCACCTTTCTTAATGATATTTCCGATGGTATTTGATGCTGAAACAACTGGTCTCAAATCTGGTTTATTCATCAAGTCAACTGGTGTTGGCACAGCTACAATAAAAAATGATGCTTCCTTCAGTACCTCAACATCAGAAGTAAAAACAATATCATTTCCTGAAAATGCACTTGCGGGAAGTTCCTTGCTAGGATCAATTCCCAGGTTCATCATTTTGATCCTACTATCATTTATATCATAACCGATAACAGAAAACCTCTTTGAGAATTCAATGGCCAATGGCAATCCTACATAGCCCAAACCCACCACAGCAAGCTTGGCTTTTTTTGAAGCTAACTTTTGAAAAATGTCAGCTTTTGCTGTTGAATTCTTTTGGTTGTTTGTTGAGTTCTTCATGGGGTAGGTTCTTAAAATATTCATAGGTTAGAGCTAGTCCTTCTGCGCGGTTGACTTTAGGTTCCCATCCTAGCAATTGTTTTGCTTTGGAAATATCGGGTTTTCGCTGTTTGGGATCATCCGCCGGCAGTGGCATGTATACGATCTTGGACTTGGCTTCGGTAAGCTTTAGGATTTCTTCTGCAAAATCTTTCAATGAAATTTCAACAGGGTTTCCAATGTTAACAGGATTGCTATAGTCACTCATCAACAACTTATAAATTCCTTCTATCAGGTCATCAACATAACAAAAAGAACGGGTTTGAGATCCATCTCCAAATACGGTTAAATTCTCACCACGCAGTGCTTGGCCTATGAATGCAGGCAATGCCCTACCATCATTGAGTCGCATACGTGGACCGTATGTATTAAAGATCCTCACGATCCTTGTCTCAACTTTATGGAATGTATGATATGCCATCGTGATCGATTCCATAAAACGCTTGGCTTCGTCATAAACACCTCTTGGGCCAACCGGATTCACATTGCCCCAATATTCTTCAGTTTGAGGGTGCACCAATGGATCGCCATATACTTCAGATGTTGAGGCAACCAAAATTCGAGCACCTTTGGATTTGGCTAGACCGAGACAATTGTGCGTACCAAGTGCTCCAACTTTCAACGTTTGAATAGGGATCTTCAAGTAATCAATTGGACTTGCGGGAGAGGCAAAATGAAGAATGTAGTCTATGTTACCTGGAACATGAATAAACTTGGTTACATCATGATGATAGAACTCAAATTCCTTTAATTTAAAAAGATGTTCAATATTTCTAAGATCACCGGTGATCAGGTTATCCATACCAACAACATCAAATCCTTCTTTTATGAACCTATCACATAGATGAGATCCAAGAAAACCAGCGGCCCCTGTGATGAGCACCCTTTTTTTATTCATAGTAACAAAATTTAATTTATCACAGACCTTCCAACACTTTCGTAATGGTACTTCAAGTCAATCATTGTATTTAAATCGAATAGATTTCTTCCATCAAAAATTACTTTTTCTTTCAGGCTGGAAGAGATCTTTGAAAAATCTGGCGTCCTGAATTCATTCCATTCTGTTGCAATTATCAATGCATCGGCTTTGAAAAGAGCATCATATTGATTGGCGGCGTATGAAATTTTATTTCCCAACAATTGTTCTACATTGTTCATGGCTTCTGGGTCAAAAACTGTAACAGTTGCTCCCTCTTTGAGTAATGCTTCTATCAAATACAAAGATGGGGCTTCTCTTATGTCATCAGTATTGGGTTTGAAGGCAAGTCCCCATAAAGCAAAATGTTTTCCTTTTAAATTATTGTTGTAATAGGTTTTAATTTTAGGGATAAGATATTGCTTCTGTTTGTCATTTACTTCCATCACAGCATTCAATATCTTAAAATCATATGCCACTTCTTTAGAACTTTTTACCAATGCTTGAACATCTTTCGGAAAACAACTTCCACCATATCCAATTCCTGGAAATAAAAAACGTTTTCCGATCCTCGCATCGCTTCCAATGCCCAGTCTTACCATGTCAACATCTGCATTAAGCTTTTCACAGAGTTGAGCAATTTCATTCATGAATGATATCTTGGTAGCCAAAAAAGAATTTGCTGCATATTTTGTCAACTCAGCAGAACGGATATCCATAAAGATCAGAGGATTACCAGACCTGACAAAAGGTGCATATAATTCATTCATTAATTTTTTAGCCCTTTCAGAGGAAGCACCAATTACAACCCTATCGGGTTTCATAAAATCTTCAACAGCGACACCTTCACGCAAAAATTCAGGATTTGAAACAACATCAAATTCAATGGAGGATGATTTAGCAATGGCCTCATGAACCTTTTCTGCAGTACCAACCGGTACAGTGCTTTTATCTACTACTACTACATATTCTTTTAATAAATCACCAAGTTCAGATGCAACACCTAGGATATATTTTAAATCAGCAGAGCCATCTTCCCCTGGAGGAGTTGGCAAGGCCAAGAAAAGAATTTTCGCTCCCTCAATTCCACTTTTTAAATCAGATGTAAAATGCAACCTACCCTCTTTCACATTTCGGAGAAATAATTTCTCTAGTCCAGGTTCATAAATAGTAATTTCTCCTGCATTTAAGCGATCAACTTTTGATTGATCTATGTCAATACAGGTAACATCATTACCCGTTTCTGCAAAACAGGTGCCTGTAACAAGCCCTACATAACCAGTTCCTATAACTGCGATTTTCATGGCGTTCTCATTTATTTATGTATTCTAAAACATGACCTGTTATATACTCAAGCTGATCATTATCCAACTCGCTGTGTATAGGTAACGAGACCACTCTTTCTGTTAACCAATCGGTTACTGGCAAATCAACTTCAGGCAAATTCAAGAATGTAAACATCTGCTGACGGTGTGCCGGCACAGGATAATATATCATAGCAGGAATCTGCTTTTCAGAAAGATGGGAAACAAGTCCATCACGGTCAACACCGTTCAAGACCAATGTATATTGATGGAAAACATGGGTGTTTTTTTTAGAAACGGCTGGTGTTGTGATCTTGGGATTGTTTTCAAATGCTTTAGAATAAAATGTTGCAGCTTTTCTGCGCGCCTCGTTGTATTGATCCAAGTACTTCAATTTTACATTGAGCACAGCAGCTTGTATGCTATCAAGTCGGGAATTACACCCAACCAGATCATGATAATATCTTTTGCTTTGTCCATGATTGGCTATCATGCTGATCTTATTTGCTAACTCGGCGCTACGAGTGAAGATCGCACCGCCATCTCCGAATGCACCCAGGTTCTTTGAAGGGAAAAAAGAAGTGCATCCAATATCCCCTATGGTCCCAGTTGTATGAATACTGCCATCGCTATACTCAATAGTTGCTCCTATCGCCTGTGCGTTGTCCTCAATTACAAATAAGCCAAATTCCTTTGCGATCAACATGATCTCTTCCATCGGAGCTGCTTGCCCATATAGATGAACTGGCACGATGGCCTTTGTGTTGGTGGTAATTGCCTTTCTAATAGAATTGGGATCAATACAAAATGTTATTGGGTCAACATCTACAAAAACGGGCTTTAATCTAAGCAATGCGATCACTTCGGTAGTTGCGATATAGGTGAATGAAGGAGTGATCACCTCATCGCCTGGCTCAAGGCCCAATGCCATCATGGCAATTTGTAACGCATCAGTTCCATTTGCACAAGGAATTACATGTGGAACATTCAAATATCTTGAAAGCGAAGCCGTAAAATCGGAAACCGCCTTTCCATTAATAAAAGCAGTATTGTTCATTACCTCTATAACAGCCTGATCTACTTCAGTTTTGATAGCTGCATACTGCCTTTTTAAATCCACCATTTGGATCGGAACCATAACCTTTAAATATTCGGGCGAAGGTAAGAAAAATGAAGTGCAGTCTACATAACATCGTAATTTTGATGCGAAAATGCAAACGACGATGCTGGTTTTTTATGATTTCTTTTTAATTCTCTACAAATTCTCCATTTCCTTGGCATCCCTCTGGAATCCAAAAGCGAAAAAATGGAAGGATGGAAGGCAAGATATTCTACAAAGAATCAAGGATGCCAGAAGTCAATTTAAAGGCCCCTTAGTTTGGTTTCATGCAGCATCGCTAGGTGAATTTGAACAAGGAAGAAGCCTGATAGAGGCAATCAAACTACATTACCCACACTACAGCATATTACTTACTTTCTTTTCACCTTCTGGATATGAAGTAAGGAAAAACTACAAAAATGCTAACATGATCTTTTATCTTCCAATGGATGGCAAAAAAACATCCAACGAATTCCTTGAGATCATCAATCCTTCATTTGCCATCTTCATAAAATATGAATCTTGGCACTACTATCTGTCGGCACTAAAAACGAGGAACATCCCAACTTTTTTAATATCAGCACACTTCACTCCAAACCTTGTTTATTTTGGAATTGTTGGATCATTTTTTAGAAAAATGCTGAATAGCTATTCACATATTTTTGTTCAAAATAACGACTCGATTAAATTACTTAAAAAATATAATGTATCTGTTAATACTTCAATATCTGGAGACACCAGATACGACAGGGTATTGGAAATAACATCTTCTGATTTCAAGAATGAACGCATTGAAAAATTTTGTCAATCAGCGCAAGTAATTGTGGCGGGCAGCACTTGGGATGAAGATGAATTGTTACTTAAGCACCTTCAGGAAGAATTACCCCAATTGAAGTTGGTCATTGCTCCACATGATATTGGAAAAGCTTCGATTGAAAGAGTTAAAAGTAATTTTCACAATCCAATTTTACTTTCTGAAAATAAGGATTATGATTCCAACGTTTTAATTATTGATTCCATTGGAATGTTATCAAGTCTATACAGATTGGGTACACTTTGTTACGTAGGTGGAGGTTTCAATCCAAGCGGCATCCACAATATACTTGAGCCGGCAGCTTACGGCAAGGTGGTTATCTTTGGAAAAGAATATTGGTATTCGTTGGAGGCAAAACAACTCATTGGTTTGGGTGCGGCGTTTTCAGTCAGCACAAAACAGGAGTTATTATCAACTGTTGAATTGTTGTTGAAGGATAGTGATGCACTAGATGCCAAGAATAAAATCACATTGGATTTTGTAAGATCAAACCAAGGTGCTACTAAAAAAATAATGAGCTACCTAGAATCAAATATGATTTTAAAAAAGGGATGACGTTCCCTTTAACTAGATAATGAGCGGCTAACTTTAAAGCAAAAATGAAATTTATTTTTTATCCAAATCATTGAAACTTTCAATTGTATTATGGTACTTTTACCTGAAGTTGGAAAGGCAAAAATTGAGAAAAAACAATGACAATATTTGAAGAACCCAGTGCAAGTGTAAACAAAATCGGTTCCATTGAAGTGGTTTGCGGTTCAATGTTCTCAGGAAAAACTGAAGAGTTGATCAGGAGATTGAAAAGAGCAAAAATCGCCAATTTGAAAGTGGCTATTTTCAAGCCCTCAATGGATATTCGGTATCATGAAAATATGATCGTTTCGCACAATGAAAACGTACTTGAGGCTAAACCAGTTTCTGATGCAGCTGAAATTCTTGATCATGTAAATGAAATAGACGTAGTTGGAATTGATGAAGCACAATTTTTTAACGAAAAAATTACCGCTGTTTGTGAAAGCCTGGCTGGTATGGGCAAAAGGGTTATTCTAGCAGGCCTCGACATGGATTATCTTGGCAAGCCTTTTGGCCCTATGCCAAACTTACTTGCAACAGCAAACTATGTAACTAAATTACATGCAGTGTGTGTTAAATGTGGTGGAATCGCAAGCTATTCATTTCGTATCAGTGACGAAAGTGACCAAGTGGTGTTGGGAGAAAAACAACACTATGAAGCAAGGTGCAGAAATTGCTATAAACCATAAACAACAATCAAGTGGAATCAGGCATACACTTTAGGGCACTCTTAAAAAAAGAATTTCTTCTTGATTTTCGTCAACAACATTCATTTTTTGGCATCCTCCTTTACATCGCATCTACAGTGTTTGTGCTTTATCTAACCATGGGCGACATTGAGGCTGAAACCTGGAATGCGCTCTTTTGGGTTACCCAGTTATTTATATGCATTAATGCTGTTGCAAAAAGTTTCTTACAGGAAGCAAAAGGCAGAATGCTTTATTATTACACTACAACCAGTCCTGTTGTTTTTATTCTCTCCAAAATTTCCTACAACGGTATATTGATGATCGTTATGAATGTCATTAATTTAATTTTATATACAGCCTTGTTAGGAAATCCTACCAGTTCCTTTTGGCAGTTCCTTGAGATCAGCTTGGTTGGGTCTATTGGACTAAGTTTGGTATTCACGCTTTTGGCTGCAATTGCATCAAAAGCCTTGCAACAAGCATCACTGATGGCAATACTTGGCTTCCCAATAATTATTCCTCAATTGTTGTTATTAGTACGGTTATCCAAAACCGCCTTCTCCGAAATTTTTAAAGATGGAGCACCAACACAAATAATATTACTTTTATTGGCATTGGATATCTCCGTTGTGATCCTTGCCATGATTTTATATCCATTTTTATGGAAAGATTAATGGAAGGCACTAATTTCGCTTTTTAGTCCTGCTATTACTATTTGCTTGAAAGAACCATTTAAAAAGAGAGAATGAAAATTTCGTGGTGGAAAATACTATCGATTGTTCTACTGGCTTATGCAATTGTTGGTGGCCTGCTCTTGCCTGTGCCTGAGCTCCCACAACTTGGAGAAACAATTCGAAACCTATATTTCCATGTATGCATGTGGTTCGCCATGATGATCCTATACACCTTTTCAGTTGTATACAGCATTAAATACTTAAGAACTTCATCATTTAAATTTGACATAAAGGCAAAAGCCTATGCAGATGTTGGAACATTCATGGGTCTGCTTGGTTATTCTACAGGTGCGATTTGGGCAAGCTACACATGGGCAGATCCCAACAACCCCGCCTATGCATCATTTGGTTCAATTATGAGAGAACCAAAATTAATTGGTGCAGCCATGGCCCTGCTGATCTATGGAGCTTATTTTGTTTTAAGAAGTTCAATTATTGACATGGACCAACGAGCAAGGGTAAGCGCAGTATTCAATATTTTTTCTTATGCCATGCTCTTCCCTTCAATCTGGATCATACCGAGGTTATTACCAAGTTTACATCCAGGTCAAGAGGGAAATCCTGCCCTTAATTTCAACGACATTGATCTAAGAATGAGAATAGTATTCTACCCAGCAGTAATAGGCTGGACACTCATGGGTGCATGGATAACGAATATCAAGATCAGAACAGAAATGATTCGCGAAAAGAACATACTATAATAATATGAAAACAAAATTGTTGGTTTTTTTGTTTCTAGTAATAGGAAGCAATTTAACAGCTCAGACCAATTCAATAAAAAATGAAACTATGGCTGACTTAATGAGAAGCAACGGAAAAATATATGTTGTGGTTGCTGTTGTAGCCACCATCCTGATTGGATTGATTGCATATATGCTCAGGGTTGAGAAAAAAATTAGCACACTAGAAAAAGACCTAAAAAAATAATCACGATAACACCATCTTAAAAAACGTTTGCCATGAATCCAGAATATAGTTTTTTTGATGCCGTATGTAAAAGCTTCGACAAAGCTGCTGCGTACACAAACTTCGACGCAGGAATACTTGAACAAATAAAGCAATGTAACAGTGTATTGAGACTTCACTTCCCAGTAAAAATTGGTGACAAGGTTGAAGTAATAAAAGCATATCGCGTTCAACATTCACACCATAAATTACCTTGTAAAGGTGGAATCCGTTTCAGCGAAATGGTAAACCTCGACGAAGTGATGGCATTGGCTGCTCTCATGACCTACAAATGTGCAATCGTAAATGTTCCATTTGGTGGAGCCAAAGGTGGAATCTCAATCGATCCCAAAAAATACAGCGCATACGACCTGGAAAGAATTACAAGAAGATATACCAGTGAGTTGATCAAAAAGAAATTCATTGGACCTGGCGAAGATGTTCCAGCGCCAGACTATGGAACTGGTGAAAGAGAAATGTCTTGGATATTGGATACTTACATAGCAATGCATCCGGGAGAAGTAGAAGCACTCGGTTGCGTCACTGGTAAACCAATCACACAAGGTGGGGTAAGGGGAAGAAAAGAAGCAACTGGATTAGGTGTTTTCTTTGGTATCAGGGAAGTATGCAACAATGAGGATGTGATGAAAAAGCTCGGATTGTCAACAGGAATTGCAGGAAAAAAGGTAATCGTACAGGGACTAGGAAACGTAGGATATCATTCTGCAAAGTTTTTCCAGGAAGGAGGAGCGATCATTGTGGGCCTTGCGGAATTTGAGGGATCAATCTACAATGAAAAAGGACTTGATGTAGAAGCAGTTTTTCAACACAGAAAAGCAACTGGTTCCATTTTGAATTTTCCTGGTGCAACAAATTTTTCAAAGTCATCTGACGCCTTGGAAGCACCTTGTGATATTCTTATTCCTGCTGCGCTTGAAAATGTAATCAATGGCGACAATGCAGGTAATGTAAAGGCAAAGATCGTCGGTGAAGCTGCCAACGGACCTCTCACACCTGAAGCAGACGAAATCCTAATAAACAAAGGCGTATTGATTGTACCTGATATGTACTTGAATGCAGGAGGTGTAACAGTATCATATTTTGAGTGGTTGAAAAACCTAAGCCATGTTTCTTATGGAAGACTTGAAAAAAGATTCATGGAAAATCAAAATGCCAATATTCTTTCACAAATAGAAAGCATGACTGGAAACAAGGTTACAGATTCACAAAGAAAATTATTGGTACACGGTCCTGATGAAATTGATCTAGTTAGAAGCGGACTTGAAGACACGATGATCAAAGCAACCAATGAAATTCTTGAATGCTGGAAGAACAATCCTGATATAAAGGATATGCGTACTGCATCGTTTGTGGTTGCGATCAATAAAGTTGGCACAAGCTATATGGAATTGGGAATCTTCCCATAGGTGAACACCATAGCATCATTTGAATTCCGGAAATTGTTCAACCCAATGAGATGAACCGTTGCGGATATCTGCAATAAAACATTGTTCGCCATTGGTAATCATTATGTATTTAACGGGAATCCCAATGTTGTAGTTGAGAATTTGGGTAATAACTGAAGAATTCAATTCAACCCCTTGTGCTTTTACTTCCACCATCATCCAGGGTTGATGATCTCGATCATAAATCAACATATCACATCTCCTAGTCATTGAATTTACTTTAACGGATTGCTCAATGGAAATGAATGTTCTAGGAATTTTATGAATCAACGTGAACCAATTGACAAGGTTTTGCCTTACCCATTCTTCAGGTTGCAAGACAACCCACAACATTCGTATCCGATCGAATACCTGAATGACCTCTCCCACTTTGCGGGTGTTAAAATCGGGTTCAGGAAAATGCAAGTTGATCATAGATGCAAAGTAATCAGTAATTTTATTGAAAGGACAATCTAAATAAATGACCACTAAAGAAGATATCGTAAAAAACTGGCTCCCTCGTTATACGGGAATGACATTGGATAAATTTGGTAAATATATCCTTTTAACAAATTTCAGTAAATATGTGGAGGTATTTGCAAATTGGAACAATGTTGAGATTCATGGTAAAGACAAACCTATGCAATGTGCCACCTGGGATGGCATCACCATGATCAACTTTGGAATGGGTAGTCCCTCTGCTGCAACAGTGATGGACTTGCTATCTGCCATTGAACCAAATGCAGTTTTATTCTTGGGAAAATGTGGTGGGCTGAAAAAAAGAAATAAACTCGGCGATCTGATTCTTCCCATTGCAGCCATTCGAGGAGAGGGAACCTCAAATGATTACTTCCCACCAGAAGTCCCGGCACTTCCTGCATTTGCTTTACAAAAAGCGATTTCAACAACCATCAGGGATTTGGGTGTTGATTATTGGACAGGCACAGTTTATACTACGAACCGCAGGGTGTGGGAACATGACCTGGAATTCAAGGAATACCTTCAAAAAATAAGGGCTTATGCAATTGATATGGAAACCGCAACGATATTTTCAGTAGGTTTCTACAATAAAATTCCAACCGGAGCAATCTTGTTGGTAAGCGACCAACCCATGATACCCGAGGGCGTCAAAACGGAAGAAAGTGACAAAAACATTACTGCAAAATATGTTGACACCCACATTAAAGTTGGAATTGAATCATTAAAGCAATTGATTAATAATGGACTGACAGTCAGGCACTTGAGATTTTAAATTTCAATTCATAAAATCACGCATACATCATTTGAAAGGCTATTGTATTGAGAAACCGTAAATTTTCTCTAATTTTGCACCTCTAAATGCCAAAAACAAATCTGGTACCGTAAGATCAGATTTTGTAAAATGATTCATAAAGAATCCGGGATTTGTTTTCAGGCAATAAAAAAAGAAAACATGAAATTATCCCAATTCAGATTCGACTTCCCTCTTAATTTAATTGCACAAACTCCAACAAAAAGAAGAGAAGATTCAAGATTGATGGTTGTTCACAAGGACACTGGATTAATTGAAAATAAATTATTCAAGGATGTTCTAGACTATTTTGAAGAGAAGGATGTTTTTGTTGTGAACAATACCAAGGTTTTCCCAGCCAGGATGTATGGAAGGAAAGAAAAAACCGGTGCAAAAATAGAAGTGTTTTTATTGCGCGAGCTAAATCAGCAAAACAGGTTATGGGACGTGATCGTTGATCCCGCAAGAAAAATCCGTGTAGGTAACAAGCTTTATTTTGGAGATACTGATGAGCTTATTGCTGAAGTCATTGATAACACTACGTCGCGCGGAAGAACCATCAGGTTTTTATTTGAAGGAACGGATGAGGAGTTCAAAGCAGTTCTTAATTCAATGGGTGAAACACCACTTCCAAAATACATAAAGCGTAAGCCTGATGAATTGGACAGGGAGAGATACCAGACTGTATATGCAAAGCACGAAGGTGCTGTTGCTGCCCCTACAGCAGGTTTGCACTTCTCTGTTGAATTAATCAAGAGACTTGAAATTCAGGGAATACGTTTTGCAGAAGTTACACTGCACACCGGCTTGGGTACTTTCAGAACAATTGAAGTTGAAGACCTTAGCAAACACAAAATGGAAGCAGAATACTACAAGGTAGATGATAATGCATGTAAGATTGTGAACAAGGCAAAAAGTGAAGGACATCGTATTTGCTCTGTAGGAACCACTACCATGCGTGCATTGGAAAGCACTTTTACCGCAGATAAATTATTAAAGCCTTCAGAGGGTTGGACAAATATATTCATACATCCTCCACATGATTTTTCTATTTGCGATTCACTCATAACCAATTTTCACTTGCCTAAAACAAGTTTGTTGATCATGGCTTGTGCGTTCGCTGGATATGATCTCACGATGGAAGCATACAAGAAAGCCATTAAAGACAAATACAGGTTCTTTAGCTACGGTGATGCGATGTTGATTATCTGATAGTTTCTTGAACTATTTTAATCAAGTCCGAAAATACCCTTGTTCAACAACTGAAGTGTTCTGTTTTTTACCTCGGTTGGTACCAAGATAGAAACGTTGTGATTACTTCCGCCATAACTGATCATATCTATTTCAAGATCAGACAGGGCATTGAATAGTTTTCCAAGTAATTCTTTATCGTGTGTTAGCTTGTTCCCAACTACTGAAATGATCGTTCTTTCCCTGATGATCTCAAGTTCACCTAGCGGTGTGAGTTCTTTTGTGATCTCATCCAAATAAGCAGTATTGTCAATTGTAACTGAGACCGCCACTTCGGATGTTGTGATCATGTCGATTGAAGTTTTGTATTTTTCAAATACTTCAAAGATCTTTCTTAGGAATCCATAAGCTAGGAACATCCTACTGCTTTTTATTTTTATCATTACAATACCATCCTTTGCAGCAACTGCCTTAACGCCATCAGATTCAGCTTCTTTCAATATGATGGTACCCTTTGCATCTGGCTGCATGGTGTTCAACAATTTAACTGGAATATTAAATTGTTGTGCAGGCCATATGGATGCAGGATGAAGGATCTTAGCTCCAAAATATGCAAGCTCTGCAGCTTCATCAAAGCTGAGATGTTCGATTGCTCTTGTGGTTTTAACTATTCTAGGATCATTGTTATGCATTCCGTCAATATCAGTCCAGATCTCACATACAGAAGCATTCACAGCAGCTGCAATTAACGAAGCAGAGTAATCGCTACCACCCCTTTTTAAGTTATCAACTTCTCCTTTTGCATTTCTACAAATATAGCCTTGGGTAATAAATAATTTTTTACCAGGGTATTGACCAAGAACTTTTGTAAGTTTTTCACGAATGATAAGTACCTGCGGTTCATCATTTGCATCAATCATCATGAAATCCAGTGCAGGTAAAAAAACATGATCTATTCCATTTTCTTCAAGAAAAAGACAAAACAACTTCGTGCTAAGCAACTCACCTTGTGCTAATATATCCTTGTTCAGTGCATCATTAAATGATATTTTCAATATAATGTATAGGAATTCAAAGTGTTCTTCAACCACCTTCAATCCTTTTTTATTTGTAGTGTCTCCTTTTAATAATAGGTTTACAAACTCTACATAATGTGCAAATAATTTGTCAATTAATTCTTTTGCATGAAGTTTATTGGATGATGACATTGCATCACCAATGGCAACAAGTGCGTTTGTAGTGCCACTCAAGGCGCTCAACACAACAATTTTATGTTCATCATCTTTGGTAATAAGTTCCATCACCTGTGCCATTCTCTCAGGCTTACCTACAGATGTTCCTCCAAACTTCATTATTTTCATAAAAGTAAATTTAATTGCAGGTGGCAAATTTATAACTTGATATTGAATTTATCTGCAGTCAATCTTATATCTTCCCATACCATTTCCAATAACGGGATGCCTTCAACAAGTCTCTTTTCATGCATTTCAAATTCAGGTTCTCCAGGAATCAACACAGGTTGATTGGCTGAAATTGGTTTTGCTTCCTTGAATCTTCGAATCCATAGATCCATATCCTTTTTGAAAGCTTGAGCATCCCTAAATGCATCAATGCGCATGGCACCAAAAAAATGTCCAATACCCTCTCCTGGCTGATTTTCAGGCATGGGAACATATGCAGGAAATGGTGGCACCCAGGGACCGAAATTCGCTCCGCTTAATACTCCTGAAAATATATCAACAACTGAGCCGAGTGCATATCCTTTGTGACTTCCATGATCGCGATCACCTCCCAATGGCAGCAATGCTCCTCCCGTTTTGAGCGCATGTGAATCCTTTGTTGAATTTCCATTACTATCTTGGATCCATCCAACTGGGGCATCTAAATTTTTACGTTGTAGAATTTCCAATTTGCCATTTGCGGCAGTGGTAGTTGCAAGATCTGCTACAAAGGGTTTTTCTTCTCCTGCCGGCACAACAACGCAAATGGGATTTGTACCCAACATACGTTCTTTTGAAAATGTTGGAGCAACCAAAGCACTTGCATTTGTCATGGCAATTCCAATCATGTCCTTCTCAAGCGCCATCATAGCATGGGATGCAGCTATTCCAAAATGATTGCTGTTTTTTACTGCAACCCAACCTGAACCAACATTGGCAGCCTTTTCAATTGCAACCTTCATTGCAAATGGACCAACTACCAAACCTAACCCTCCATCACCATCAACAACTGCTGTGGATGGAGTCTCGTGTACAACATTTATAGAGGCTGCAGCATTTATTCTTTTTGCCTCCCATAACCTAACATATCCTGATAGCCTCGCCACACCATGTGAATCAATGCCTCTTAAGTCTGCAGAAACAAGCGTATCAGCAGCGGTCTTAGCTTCATCAACCGGACATCCCATAGCAAGGAAAACAGCTTGTACTATATCAGTGAGTTCTTGATGCTGAATGATCTTATCCATGCCACAAAATTATACGTATTGAACGACACTCATAACAATAGAATTTAATTAAAAAGTAATTTATACTGCAAACAAAGTGGAAAACTCTCTTGTAACTGCTGTTCTTTAAACCTTTATTTGACTTTAACTTGGGTGAAATTGCATTCAAAATAAATTCAAATGTTAAAACTTCAAGTTATCGGCCATTTAGGCAAGGACTGTACAACGAATGTTGTCAATGGAAAAAACGTTATCAATTTTAGTGTAGCTCACTCAGAGAAGTACAAAGATTCCGCAGGAGTCCAAAAAGACAAGACCCTATGGGTGGAATGTGCATATTGGACTGAAAGAGTTGCCATCGCACCGTACCTTAAAAAAGGCCAGCAGGTTTATTGCGAGGGTATTCCAGACATAAGGACCTATACCAAAAATGATGGGACAAGCGGAACCTCTTTAACATTACGTGTTCTAAGTGTGCAACTTTTAGGAGGTGGCTCAAGGAATGAATCGGGCGATGCAGATTCATCTACTGAAAATATCTCTACAGTTTCTGGCGGCTCAGATGATATGCCATTTTGAACATTGTTAAAAACTACAACAATCAATCTGAAGAAATGATGGACCTGAGTAATTCTTGAAGGTCCATCACTTCTCTTTTGTGATCGATCCTATTGGCCATCACAGGATTAATCAACATCATTTCATCATGGCTATTATCTATCATAGTAGATATGACTTTTAAACCATGTTGGTTTAACCCTGTATCAATCAAAATATTTTCCTCACCATTCTTTAGGTCTTCTTTGATATCTGCAAAATCATCTAGAATTAAAAAATAAGTTATCAAAGCATACCAACCCTTGATTGCTTTATCCTCATTAAATTTTCCAGCTGGAATACATGAAACCAGAAACAAATATGTATCTGCACGGTTTAGAGAAGGATAGTCTGTTCCAAAACGGGAATTTGCACTTTTAACCAATGGGGAACTGCCAAGATATTTTTTTAAATCATTGTAAAGCTCTTCACGTTTAACATGTGGCTTGATCAAACTACATACATCATCCAGGTGTGCATGCCAGTCGATTTGATTATGCTCGAGTTTGGCAGCGCTATTCAAAATCATTTCACTTAATAGAAAAAAGCGATCTGAGAGAATCAACTCTTTATCAGCACCGCATCTAAATAATACATCAAAAAACAAAGGCATGAAAATATACCCTGGTGCACCAGGAAGGTAGATCTTTCTACTTTCCCAATATAAATTACCAATTGGAACTTCCCTATCAACAAATTGTTGGGCAATTTTTATGTCAACGCCATACGCAAGCTTAAGATCATCTTTTGTTAGAAACATTGGCCAACTATTTTTTTCCTCTACTACTCTCGATGTTGATGGCCTCTTCTCTATACCTCTGTGCCCTGGCATTGGCACTATCCATTACCTGCTTGAATAAAACAGGTTTATTAGTATAATATGAATAGCTTTTTGAGAAAATGGCTGGAGTTGTCTTATGAAAATGTAAAACCTTATTTATTTCGCTTTGATAAACAGAATCCTTAAGTAAAGTAGTGTCTTTTAGCAAAAAAGATTCTGTGTATCCTTCTGCGAGTGAAATGTCAAATATTATTTCAGCCATTGGATCTACACCAATTAAATCTTTTGGCACCTCATCTTTACATCCAACTACAATGAGTTGCATAAAGAAAAATAGAAGCAATTGATTTATTTTCATTTTAACTCTTGCTTGTATTTTGTAGAATTGGCAATATCAAGTCTCTGACAAATATCAAGAACTCTTGATTTTTCTTGAGAGTTTCCTTTCTTAAAAATTCTAATAATTTCATCCGCTTTCCCCTGAAAGAAAAATGGTATGATCATCAAATTGGATGTTTCAGCATGCAATGTATTCATCATTGACATGGCATTTAACATTTCCTCCCTTGCCATCACCTCATTTTCAGTTAAAACATCAAAGCCTTTTTTATAGTAGGTGTAAATGGCATCATGAGCAAGTGCATAGCGTGAATTTTGGAAATTTTCAGCCAACCAATAACGATTTCTCAATCCATCAAAAGGCTTCCAGCCTGCAATAGACCTGCCATCTGGAGCACTGCTAACGATGAGATTGGCTTTTTGAAAATAAGGATCTCCGCCTCGTGGAGAAAAGGAATCATAATCCAAACCAAAAATGATGTTTACATAATATGCAAAAAGTGCACTTAAATTCCCTGTCAATGGTTCAGTTCCACTAATTCGGTTTTCATTGAATTCAATGGGTTGAAATTCAACATACCTGAATACAACATCATTGTCAATATAATTGATCAGTGGAGAAATATAACTTGTATTGTAGATCGCTCTGCCTGCTTGTATCGTAAGTGTACCTTTATAAACATTAGGTTCAACAACGGATTGAAGATTTAAAAGAAAACTACATTCTATTCTTTCATTTACATCAAATATGTCGTTTGTCCACTTTCTTTTATTGATAAAATTCAACAATGAAGTCTGAAGTGTTTGAAACAATTTTTTATCAACCGTATTTCCAATTTGTCCATATGTGACGGTAACCTTGGCGCGAATTTCCTGGGCTTGAAGCGTAATACTTGAATTGATCAGCATAAAAATGAGCATAAAAAACAAAAGCTGGTATTGCTTTTGAATGCATCGCTGAACCTTTTTTATGATGCTCATTTTGTTGATCATTGAAGATGATACTAAATTAATCATTTTGTGTCAGGCATCTTGTGATATTACTTAAAAAAAAAGCGGAGACAAAAACTCCGCTTTAAATAAGTAACATGTAAAATTAACGGAAAAGATCCTCGTCGTTTTTACGGAAATATATTTTGTCTTCCATGAATTCTTGGGTTGCCAAAAGAGCTGGGTTGGGCATTTTTTCGTATGCCTTTGATATCTCAATTTGCTCCTTATTTTCATGGATCTCCTCGAGGCTGTCTGTATGACTTGCAAATTCTTCAAGCTTATTGTGAAGCTCTTCCTTAATTGAAATATTTATTTGTCCAGCCCTTTTTGCGATGATTGAAATCGACTCATATAGGTTACCTGTTTTCTTTTTTATTTCAGATAGATCTTTGGTCTCTGCTACGTTGGTAAGGCTGTTACCTAGCTGCCTGCGAAGTCTGCTCATTGTTTAGAGTTTTTAAATTATTCTTGGATAAAGTTATGAAACGTTCTGCTTCTTTCAGGAATTTACTTTCGGGAAAACGGTCCTGGAAGTCCTCTGCTTCTATGATCACTTTTTGATAACGTTCCTCCAGCTTGGAAGAAATACTTAAAGCAGCGTACTTAAAATATGCCCTAATTGACATGATCTTATATTCATCTGCTTTGGGGGAATCAGGATAGTTATTGAGCAATGTTGTATAAGTAAGTGCAGCTGCCCTATATTGACCCACATTATAATACATCTGGGCTGAAAGCGACTCTTTTAATTCGAGTTTTGCCTGGCACTTGGCAATCAATGCCTCAGCTTCCTTTACCTTGGATGATTGGGTATGAGTATTGATGAACATTTGAAGCATTCCAATTGCCTTGATGGTATTGGTTTGTTCCAGTTCTGCTTTGGGTGATTGTCGATAATAACAGAATGCCTGCATGTATTCAACTTCTTCAGCCCTTTCACTATTAGAAAAAACCTCAAGATATCCTTTGAAAAGCCCTTCAGCAGTTATAAAGTCACGCATGTAATAATGTGAATATGCATACTTGTAATAAAGGTCATCAAACTGAGGTGTTCCCTTAAATACTGGAAACAATTCTTCGAATAGTACCTGTGACTTTCGGTATTCCTTTTTGTCGAAATAAGAATTGGCCATCTTCAATTTATACTCAAAATCCTTGTTTTTCAGCACTTTACTGAATTTTGAGCAAGATGCCAAGGCAACTACGAATAAGAGAATTATGAATCGTTTTATCATCATAAGGGACGCAAAAGTAAGTCATTTAGGGCAATTTGCTAAATTAAGGGTTACCGACCGCATTGAAGGTTAAGCCAATCACAAAAAAACCTCCAAATGGAGGTTCTTGTTAAAAGATTGATCTAATTCTTTCTGAGGTTTGGGTAAGGAGCCGGTGGCATATTGGGTAAATCGCTGATTTCAGCTGTTCCGCCCATTTCAACGGTATTAAAGTCCCCACCCAACTGACCATATCTTACAATAAAGCGATCTGAACTAATGCCTTGTTTTTCAAAAAAATATGTCACAATTGCATTAACCCGGTCCCAACTCAACTGTTGACTGGATTTAGATGCATCAGCATACCCCGTTACCATAAGCTTGCAAGATGGATTCATTTTTAAACGTTCAGCAGTGGACGCCAAAAGCGCTTGTGCTGCAGCAGTGAGCTTAGGTGATCCCTTAGAAAAGGGAATGCTTGGAACAGTATTGATCCCGCAAGTTGACACTGCAGAAGCAGTTATTTTACAACATTCAGGGTCAGGACATTTTCCGATCCCATCATTATTTACAGGTTGACACGCTGTAGGGGTGATCAGCTCCTTGTCTTTGTAGTCTGGCACACCGTCACCATCGGTGTCTTTGCTAACCCCATGTGAGTCAACCGGTGCACCTGACGGAGTATTAGGCTCCAGGTCAAATTGATCAGAAACTCCATCACCATCCGTATCATCCAATACAGGTTTTGGTATTTTCATTCTTCGTGGTGAATTCAATTCGTTGTACACGAATTCCAATGGATTTTTCCAATATAGTGGCTCTACTGAACGCTTTATGTTTTGCGCATTCCCCTCAACTGAACACAAGGTGAAACATGCGATCAGCATCAATGATATAAACCTGGTTGCTTTCATAAATAAAGATTTAGGGGTTATTAAAACAAATTAATATTTAACCCAATTGAAAGAAAATTATAATAATCATTATCAGCCGTCAAAGCAGCATCACCTAGTGGCGTTGCAGCCCAACGTTGACCATCCAATAAGTCGCTCTTGGTTAGTACGATCCTATCTTCCACAGCCAGATTGACTTTGGGAGATAGTTTAAATGCAAAACCAAGTCCGCCAGAAACAGAAAAGGTAGAACTCTTGCCAAACAGTTTGGAGCCCTTCAATGGATCAAGCTCTGCATTGGTTTCATAAGTCCCATCCAACAGGCCTTTTACTTGGTCTTTCACTTGGCTTTTGTTTTCCCATGTTCCATCAGGGATGCTATTGAAAGCATATTTTTGTGAGGCACCTTTTAATGCATCAATTTTCGTCTCAAAAAAGGTAAGGCCAACCCCCATTATTGAATAAATATTGAATTTGTTTTGTGCCTTATGGAAACGTATGTTATTTAAGTTGATGATACCTTGGACACTGATATCATTTAAACTTGATTTGTAGTTATAAAACACCTTGTCTTGTGCAGCACTATAGCTATTGCCACTTCTGATGTTGGCTAAATATCCATTGTTTACCCAAGCAGTATTGTAATTGTAGTTTCTACTTGCCTTCCAATCCAACCCTGAGGGCGTTCCGTGAAAATATTCAGCCCTGATTGAAAGCAGGTAACCAAGAGACTTCCTCATATGTATCCCAAATCCCAAAGCAGGATTATTGGCAGAAACGTCACCTATAATTGCGGGTGATCCTACTTTTAAACCAAGCTCCCATTTGCTTCTCGGCTTTGATGGAAAGCTGTAAAGATTATTTAGAAATTCACTGTGCTGAACCATTCTTGATATTGGGATCAGTGATGAATCCCGCCATTCTGGAAGCGAAACTTGGGATGTTGCAAACAAAGACACAAAAAGGAACACTCCGATTGTGAATAACTTTTTAAAATACATAGGAAAAATTTTAGGTTTAACGCATTGCGAAAACTAAATACCAAATTCAAAGCTATATATATAGTGTTAATAATCAAACAATTTGCTGTTTTTTTGTATACCATTTTAGGGTTATTTAACCTTTTTTTAAAAAGTCAATAAATATAACTTTTGTGGTTAAAAAAAGTCAATTCCACTAACAACCCAAATTATTCTTAAGTTCGCAGACAGTACAAATGAAATCCAGCTCATCAATAATCAGTGCCGAGATAAAGGAATTTGAAAAACTTTTCAAAGAAGCAGTGAAAAGTGATGTGCCCCTATTGGATAGGATCACCAAATACATCGTAAAAACAAAGGGCAAGCAACTTAGACCAATGTTTGTATTGCTTTCAGCCAAGCTCTGTGGCAACATCAACGATTCAACCTACAGGGCTGCTTCATTGGTAGAATTACTCCACACAGCAACATTGGTTCACGACGATGTAGTAGATGAAGCGGCAGAAAGAAGAGGATTTTTTTCCACTTATGCCCTTTGGAAAAATAAGGCCTCTGTGTTAGTAGGTGATTATTTGTTGGCGAAGGGGCTGTTGCTTTCACTCGAAAATGATGACTTTAAAATACTCCAGATATTGGCAGATGCAGTCAAGAAAATGAGTGAGGGAGAATTATTACAACTTGAAAAATCGAGGTTATTAAATATAAATGAGGAAGATTACTTCACCATTATAAGAAACAAAACTGCTTCACTTCTTGCATCAGCATGTTCTGCGGGATCATTTTCTTCCACAAAAGACTTGGCCATTGCAGAAAAAATGAGGCAATTCGGGGAATATACTGGCATTGCATTCCAAATAAAAGACGATCTTTTCGATTATGGATCTGATGATGTAGGCAAACCAACAGGGAATGACATAAAAGAAAAAAAGATGACGCTTCCCTTAATTTATACTTTGGAAAAAACTACACCATCAAATAAAAAAACCATCATAAACATCATTAAAAATAAAAATAAATCCAGAAGTGATATTGAAACGGTCATACGTTTGGTAAACGATGCCGGAGGGATAATTTACGCAAACGAAAAAATGGTTGAATACAAAGAGAAGGCTGAAAAAGTGTTGTTCGAATTTCCTGCATCAGAAGCCCGTGATGCACTCTTCGAAATGTTGCATTTCACTACAGAGCGAAAAAAATAAACAATGCGGATAAAAGAAAAAAGATGGACATTAAAGCCTGAACTTAGTTTGCAAGAGCTGCAATTGAAGGAGCAATTGAATATCCATCCGGTATTGTGTAAACTATTAAGCCAAAGGGGTATAACTAATTATGATGAAGCCAAATCATATTTCAGACCTGATCTCAGCACAATGCATTCGCCATGGCTCCTGAAAGGCATGGAGCTTGCAGTTAACAGAATACTTGAAGCAATCAATAAAAATGAAAAGATCATTGTTTATGGCGACTATGATGTTGATGGAACTACTTCAGTTGCGATTGTCTATGATTTTTTAGTTCAAATTTATAAAGCAGAAAATCTGGAATACTATATTCCTGATAGATATAAAGAAGGATATGGTCTGTCCAAAGCCGGTATTGATTATGCAATTGAACATGGATTTACACTTCTTATAACACTTGATTGTGGTATCAAATCAACTGAGTTGATTGATGAAGCACTCAAAAGGGGAACAGAAACAATAGTGTGCGACCACCATCTTCCTGATAGCATCATCCCCCCTGCGGTTGCCATTTTAAATGCTAAGCAATCTGACTGTAGTTATCCATACACAGATCTTTGTGCATGTGGTGTTGGCTTCAAGCTAATACATGCCTTGGCACTTAAATTAGAGCTTTCAGAAGAGCAGTATTTAAAATACCTGGAGTTTGTTGCAATAGCCATCGCTGCAGATATTGTGCCAATTACGGGAGAAAACAGGTTGCTTGCCTATCATGGATTAAAACAATTGAATAGCAACCCATGTGTAGGAATCAAATCATTAATTGACGTCAGTGGTTTAAAGGGTGCAGTCAACATAACAAACCTTGGATTTCTAATTGGTCCAAGAATTAATGCAGCTGGCCGAATGGATGACGCAAAAAAAGCTGTCTCTCTTTTTTTAGAAAAGGACATTGAAAAGGCCAAGCATTTTGCTTCATTGCTTCAAGAAGACAATCGTTCTAGAAAAGAAACTGACATACACATTACCGATGATGCCATCCACCAGATAGAAAACAACATCTTACAAGAAAAGAAAAAAAGTATTGTGGTCTATTCTCCTGAATGGCATAAAGGTGTAATTGGAATAGTAGCCAGCAGGTTAATAGAGCGCTTTTTTAAACCCACAATCGTACTCACCAAGAGTGGTGACCTTATTTCAGGTAGCGCCAGGAGCATACCAGGATTTAACATCCACGATGGATTGACAAAATGCAAAGATTTACTCATTGGTTTTGGAGGTCACTATTTTGCTGCGGGAATGACACTGCTTCCTGAAAACATTGATTTGTTCAAGGCAAGATTTGAAGAAGTTGTTGCTTCAAGTTTGCGTGATGAAGATTATGTGCCATCAATTGAAATTGATGCAGAAGTAAAACTAAGTGACCTAACAGCTTCATTTCATAATATCTTACTTCAGATGGAGCCTTTTGGTCCAGAAAACCAACGACCCATATTTTGTGTAAGAAACCTAAAAGACAGAGGTTCTAAAATAGTAAAGGATGTTCATGTTAGATTTCAAGTTGAACAAGATGGGATTGTATTCTCTGGTATCTGTTTCAACCAATCAGAAAAATACAATAGGCTGGATCTGACCCAGCCTATCGATATAGTTTTTTCATTGGAAGAAAATGTTTTCAACGGGAATGTTTCTTTACAACTGAAAGTGATTGATTTTGCTCAATCTTCAGAAAAAAAATAATTTTTCAAAACTCATCAGTGCTTCCCCATCAATCCAATGCTGCGTTGAATAAATTCAGTAAGTTCACTTCCTTTCAAAAGTCCTTGTGAAAGCAATGCCAAGTCAGCTAAGTTTCTTGTAAGCTTCTGTTGGTCAACCTCGTTTGTTTCAGCCAGAATCGCCTGATACACAGCATGGTTACCATTAATAGTCAGCAATACTTCATCCGGCATATTGGCATAAAAGCTACCCATTGGTCCACTCGATGCACCCATATCTTTCATCCTTCTCATGAACTCAGGTCTTGTTGCAACAACGGGTGGCGTATCAACACTCAATCCTTTTACTTCAACAGTGATGTTTAATTGTGGAACTTGGAAATCGAACAGGCCCTTTATTTTTTCCTCTTCTTTTGCAGAGAGCACTGATTTAGTATCCTCTTGTTTATCAATTAGGTTTTCCGTGATATCTGAATCAACCCGGGTAAATTGAACATTCTCCCATTTAGATTCTATTTGACTTATGAATGATGCATCTACCAGCGTATCCATCTTAACTACCTTAAATCCTTTGTTTTCGGCCGCTTTTACAAAACCATCTTGTTGAACAGGATCAGTTGTGTAGAGCACAACAAGTTTTCCATCCTTGTTTTTTTGAAGAGTTTCAGTTTGGCTTCGGTATTCTTCAAGCGTGTAGAATTTATTTTCAGATGCATCCTGCATTATATGAAACTTATCAGCTTTCTCACGGAATTTATCATCTGTGATCATTCCGTATTTAACGAACAAACCGAGGCTATCCCATTTTTCTTCAAATTCCTTGCGGTCATTACGGAAAATTTCATCCAGCTTGTCTGCAACTTTTTTGGTGATGTGATTATTGATCTTTCGAACATTTGGATCGCCTTGCAAGTAACTTCTACTAACGTTTAGCGGAATATCTGGGGAATCAATAACGCCCTGTAAAAGCATTAAAAACTCAGGTACAATATCTTTTACTTCATCAGTTACAAATACCTGGTTGCTGTATAATTGAATTTTGTCTTTTTGGATTTCGTATGACTGCTTTATTTTAGGAAAATAAAGAATGCCAGTAAGGGTAAATGGATAATCAACATTTAAATGTATCCAAAAAAGAGGTGTTTCATTAAATGGATATAGTGCTTTGTAAAAATCTTCATAATCCTTGTTGGTAAGCTCAGCCGGTTTCTTTATCCATGCAGGATCGGTGGTATTGATCTGTTTTTCCTCAAAGAAAATGGGTACTGGCAAGAATTTACAAAACTTATCCAGGATGTTTTTGATCCTAAATGCGTCTAAAAACTCTTCACTCTCTGAATTTATATGCAGGGTAATTGAAGTACCACGAGCATCTTTTGTTTTAGGTTCAAGGGTGAACTCAGGACTGCCATCACACTCCCATATAACGGCCTCACTGTTTTCTTTGTAAGAAAGTGTGTGCAAAGAAACTCTCTCACTTACCATAAATCCACTGTAAAATCCAAGTCCAAAATGCCCGATTATATTTGCCTCATTTTGTCCCTTGTATTTTTGCAGGAACTCTTCGGCACTTGAAAAAGCAACTTGGTTGATGTACTTATCAACTTCCTCGGCAGTCATGCCAATACCCCTATCTGAGATGGTGAGTGTTTTCGCTTCTTTATCCAATACCACATCGATCCTCAATTCACCGAGTTCTCCTTTTGCCTCACCTGATGATGCATAAGTTTTCAGTTTCTGGGTGGCATCAACAGCGTTGGCGATCAATTCACGTAAAAATATGTCGTGGTCGCTGTAAAGAAATTTCTTGATGATTGGAAAGATGTTTTCCGTTTGTACCCGAATTTGCCCCTTTTGCATAGTGTTTTTTTGAGCAAATGGACAAAAGGGATGCCATTTCCTGAATGCTGACAGGATGACACAGCGTAAAAGCCTGTTTTTCGATGATTTATGTCAAAATAATCTGGGTAAAATGAGCTGTAATGAGCTTATTTCCTTACTTTTGCACCCCATTATCAAATCAAAAAAATACAGGGTTTATGCAAAATTATGAATTGATGGTGATTTTTACCCCTGTTCTGAGTGAAGAGGAATTTAAAGCAGCTCAGAAGAAATTTGTCGATTTCATCAAATCTAACAAAGGTGAAATTGTACACAGCAACCCCTGGGGGTTAAAATCACTGGCCTACCCTATCCAGAAGAAGACCACTGGTATCTACTGGGTTATGGAATATGTAGCGCCATCCGACATGAATGAAAAGCTGAAGATTCAGCTACTGCGTGACGAGCAGGTACTCCGTCACATTGTTATTAAACTCGATAAGTACGCCGTCGAGTATAACATTAAAAAGAGAAGTGGTGTATCAACCGGAACCGAAAAAGCAGTGGAGGGTTAATATCATGGCAAAAGCAAATGACATCAAGTACCTTACAGCGATCAAAACCGAACAGCCCAGAAAAAAATTCTGTCGCTTTAAGAAATACGGCATACGGTATATCGATTACAAAGACGCAGAGTTTTTAAAGAAATTCTTGAACGAACAAGGAAAAATGCTTCCTCGCCGTATCACAGGAAACTCTTTGAAGTATCAGCGAAAAGTTTCTGAGGCGATCAAACGCGCTCGCCAAATGGGACTATTGCCTTACGTAACCGACTTGTTAAAGTAGAACCTCCAACCTAATCACCTTAAGGTGTGACAGTCCTGATAAACCGGGATTGGAGTTGGTAAAACTTTTAAAAAAATAAACAATGCAGATCATTTTAATTCAAGATGTAAACAACCTCGGCGGAGCGAACGAACTCGTATCTGTGAAAAACGGATATGCCCGTAACTTCCTCATTCCTCAAAAAATGGCTGTTGAAGCTTCTCCTTCAAACCTTAAGCAATTGGAAGAGCGTCTTAAGCAAATAAAGAAGAAAGAGGACAAAATGTTAGCCGATATCAACAAGGTTATTGCAGCATTGCAAGATGGTGTAATAAAAATCGGTGCTAAAACAGGAACGAGTGGAAAGATCTTCGGTAGTGTAACCAATGTACAAATTGCAAAATCAATCAGAGAGCAAAAAAATCTTGAGATCGATCGTCGCAAAATACATATCCTAGATGAAATCAAGGAAATTGGTACATACAAGGCCAAGGTTGATTTTGGAAATGGACACGAAACTGAAATTTCCGTGGAAATTATCGCAGAATAAATCTAATTAGAACTTAATAAAAGAGCCTCCTTCACGGAGGCTTTTTTATTGCCATTACTCATGAAGTTTAAATTATATCCCAATCATTAGAGGAATTGAGAAGTATGTGTGAATTAAATTTACATGTGAGTAAACTGATATTGATTTATTTATTGATCGGAGGTTTCTTGTGTTCACATGAACCTGCAATGGAAAAAGGATCTTCAGCAACAGAATTAGTGGGTATTGACAGTGCAAACTGGGAAGCGCCTACAAGATTCACAGAAAAAAATAGCATAACGCAAGACAAGCTTGACAGCATTTCAATCATCCATTTTCTAGTTGCTTACCCAGAACTGAATCAACTCAAAAAAGATCTACTATCCTTTTACCAACAACGGGGATTTAGCAATGCCTGGCTGAACCAAAATATAGTTGCTGAACATACCTACATAATTTACAATAAAATATTACAGCTGATTGACCATGGCATTCCTTATGGAGCTCCTTACATTGATCAATTTAAATCAATCATGGAAGATCGTTTTGTTGAGGAAATAAGAAATGAGCTAGATAAAGAATTGCTTATTTCGTGTCAGTACCTATATTTTATTAATAATATCAACACCAATATTGCAGACAAAGACATTGAGTCACTTTCATGGTTCATCAAAAAGAAACGAATCGATCCCGAAAGCTTTTATAATTCAATATTGGCAGACAAAGCAGAGAAAATCAACAATGACCTATATCCTCAATACTATTTATTACTTGATGCGTTTAAAAAATATACTCTTGCCAAACAATCTGGAAAATGGAATTCCATTAACGCCAACAAAAAATCTTTTAAACCACTAGACACTTCAGTTGAAATAAGTCAAATAAAAAGAAATCTCTATTTGCTTGGTGACCTAACCGTTGATTCAGGAGATAGTATTTATGATGCAGCGATGATAAATGGCGTGTATTCTTTTCAACAAAGGCATGGCTTAAAAAAACAGGAGATGGTCGAGTCGCAATTCATTAAAATGATGAATGTGCCATTGCAATCCCGCATAGAACAAATTTTGATAAACATGGAGCGTTGCAAATGGTTACCGAACGAAACAAATCAGGATTTTATTATTGTAAACATTCCCCAGTTTTCATTGGAAGCATTTTCCGGAGACTCGCTCATGTTTAAATGCAAGGTAGTGGTGGGAAAAGAAACAAATCGAACCATGATCTTTAAAGGCGATATGAAATACATCGTATTCAGTCCCTATTGGAATGTACCAGCAAGTATATTAAAAAATGAAATTATTCCAGCGATACAGAAAAACCCAAACTACCTGATTGAAAATGATATGGAATGGTTTAATGGAATACTACGACAACGACCAGGAGAGGCAAATGCACTTGGTAGGGTAAAATTCATATTCCCCAATATTTTCAATATTTACCTACATGATACGCCATCAAAAATGCTTTTTGAATTGGAGAAAAGAACGTTCAGTCATGGATGTATCCGAATTTCAGAGCCCGTGAAAATGGTAAAATTCTTGCTCAGAAAAGATTCAACATGGGATGATAACAGGATCTTAGATGCCATGTACACTGGAAGGGAGAAGAGCGTAAAGCTCAATAAAGCTGTCCCGGTATATGTGATTTATCTTACGAGCTTCGTTGATGAACTGGGAAAATTGAATTTCAGAGAGGATATTTATAAGCGGGACAATGCTTTAAAGGAGATCTTAATTAATAAAAAATCAATCATAGGAGATTAAAACAAAAGGAAATTGCCTTAACTTTAAGAAACAAGAAAATACAAATCATAGCTTCATTAATCCATTTAGTCAAATAACCCCCACATCTATTTATTCATTTTAAATTTAGCTTATGAACATCTACGTTGGCAATATGAATTTCAATATGAAGGACGATGACCTTTCAAACCTTTTTACACCATTTGGAAATGTAGGTTCTGCGAAAATTATTATTGACAGGGAATCTGGACGAAGCAAGGGTTTTGGTTTTGTAGACATGGAAAATGATGAAGAAGCTCTAAAGGCCATCGCTGGACTACATGAGTCAGAGGTGATGGGAAGAAAGCTAGTTGTAAATCAAGCAAGACCACAAGAAAAAAAGCCAGGTGGTGGTTTTGGCAATAGAGGAAGGGATTCAAGAGGTGGTGAAGGCAGAAACTGGCGATAATGGGTTTTTCCAAGATCATAGCAGGATGCATGAATTGGGGCAAGTGGGGTGTTGCATTTTCAACTGACTCCTATTTGAAACAAATAGAAGATTGTCTTGAAATTGGAATTAATACATTTGATCATGCAGATATTTATGGCCATTATACAACAGAGGCAGAATTTGGCCAGGCCCTAAAACATCAATCTTCACTAAGACATCAACTTCAATTAATTACCAAGTGTGGAATTTGCCTGGTTACTCCCAATAGGCCAGAACATAAGATCAAATCTTATAACACTACAAAAGAGCATATTCTTATTTCTGTTGAGAACTCTCTCAGAAACTTTAACACGGATCACATAGACCTACTGCTTATACACCGACCCGATCATCTTATGGATCCATATGAGATAGCAGAGGCTTTTTCATCACTCATAGAAAGTGGAAAAGTGAAACAGGTTGGGACTTCAAATTTTACTGCTTCACAATTATCCATGTTGAACTCAATTTATCCTGTTTCAGTAAATCAAATTGAAGCTTCTATTTTGCATACAAAACCATTTTACAATGGAGTAACAGATCTATCCATAGAAAAAAACATTTCAACTCAAGCTTGGTCGCCCATGGGTGCAGGAAAAATCACACTCGACACTGAAGACGAGCAATGCAGAAGGGTTGTTTCCATGGCGAATATTTTAGGAGAAAAATATGGGGCAACATTTGATCAAATTCTGTTAGCATGGCTGATGAAGCATCCTGCAAAAATTTCCCCCGTAATTGGCACTACAAAAATCGACCGGATCAAGTCTGCGTTTGATGCCATCGAATTAGATATGACCAATGAAGAATGGCATATGCTGTTGAGGGCCTCTCATGGAGCCGATGTACCCTAGTTTGCAACCAGGTGTTCTTTAAAAAATTGGTTGCTCGTGTCTCTCACTTCACCATTCGGATGTTTATAAAGAATATAAAGTCCCGTTTCTGGTAACTGCTTGAGTAGTTCAAAAGAATCATGAATGCCAAGTAACGCAAATACATTATCAAGTGCGTCTGCCTGCATAGCATTTTCAGCAATAACTGTTACAGAAATGATTTCATTATTCATGGGATTTCCAGTCAACGGATTGATAATATGGGTAACATATTTTGTTCCATATTTTTTAAACTTTCTGTAACTGCCAGAGCTGGTAACAGCAAAGTTTGACACAGCTATTTTTTTATCAATTAAAAAGTCGTTCCCATTGAAATTGCTTGGATTTTCAATCCCCACTAACCATGGCTTTCCCGATATATTAGATCCCGATGTTTTTATCTCACCTCCAAGTTCAACAATAAAATTATCAAGCTTTTTAGCTTTTAGGAAATCGCATAATACATCAACACTGTATCCTTGTGCAATACCGTTGCAATCAATTTGAGTATTTGGACTACGCTTTAAAAGACTGTCGTTTTTGAAATAAATCATATTGGCTCCAACGAAATGAAGAATATGTTTAATTTGTTTTTCGGTGGGAGCATTGTTAACGGGTGTAAATCCAAAACCCCACAGGTCTGACAAAGGCTTAGATGTAATATCAAAATATCCTTTTGAAAAAAGATTAAATTCAACAGATCTCTCGACAACTTTTTTCATGTGATCATCAACAATTACACCTTTTTTGGAAGCATTAAATATTGAAATGAGTGAAGTGGGAATGTATAAGGAAAGGGATGTATCAATTGCATCAAGAATACTATCTATTTCAGTTTTAGAAATGATACTGTCGCTGTTGATATATTTAATTGAGTAGGTTGTACCCTGAGCGAATCCTGAAATGCTGAAACTCTTTTCAATAGGGAGAATGAGGGGTTGTTGTTTTCTTGTTGTAGACAATAACAAGCAAGAAATTGAAATAAGAGAGACTAATTGTATCAGTTTTATCAACTGGATTGATTTAAGATGGTATCAATATTTATCAAATTAAGGATTTGAAAATCCAGAGCAAAAAAAAACCCTGATCAAAAGATCAGGGTTCAATAAATATGGCACCTACCTACTCTCCCAGGACGAATCCTAGTACCATCGGCCATGAGGGGCTTAACTTCTCTGTTCGGTATGGGAAGAGGTGACCACCCTCGGCAAAAGCACCATAAGAAGATGTGCCGTGCTGGCAACAATAATGTCATATTGGGAGTTGTAAACTGAGCAAAGTAAAAAAAAATTAAAGCTTACGGGCAATTAGTACTACTCGACTTTAGTGTTACCACTTTTACATCTATAGCCTATCAACGTCATAGTCTTTGACGACCCTTAAAAGGAAACTCATCTTAAGGAAGGTTTCACGCTTAGATGCTTTCAGCGTTTATCCTGTC
>Ga0078894_10000131_pt1 | contig 45648 bp, 43 predicted proteins | sample LauGreSu1BDMLBSD_2_FD_67506 | JGI IMG/M metagenome (GOLD analysis project Ga0078894, IMG submission 67506) | Freshwater lake microbial communities from Lake Michigan, USA - Su13.BD.MLB.SD (version 4) (version 4) | ecosystem: Environmental > Aquatic > Freshwater > Lake | place: Lake Michigan...
GGCCCCGACGGCCGTGGTGGTCCTTGCGGTGGATCCGGAAGTGCTCGGTGAGGTAGTTGATCCGCTCGGTGAGCACCGCGATCTGCACCTGGGAGGACCCGGTGTCGGTCCCATGCTGGCGATGCTTTTCGATCGCCGACGACTGTTCAAACGCCATTCCGAAAGTGTCCTTGCCTGCGGTCCGCAGCGCGTTGAGAAATGCCGATTCTGTTGTAGCAACGGAACTTAGAACGGGCGCCGGATGATGTAAAGGGCTCCCCGCCCTCCTAAAGGGCGGCCTGGCTTGCGATACATTGTGATGCAAGGTATAGTACCGCTAGGTATAAACCCCAAGACCGCCATGGACCTCAGCAAGGACCTCGTCGCCGCCTCCTCCACGCCGCTCGTCCTCTCCATCCTCGCGGAGGGCGACAGCTACGGATACGCCATCCTGCGGCGCGTCCGCGAACTTTCCGGCGGCGAAATCGAATGGACCGACGGGATGCTCTACCCCGTCCTCCACCGCCTGGAACGCTTCGGTCACATCGAGGCCCGCTGGGAAGTCGCTGAGACGGGCCGCCAACGGAAGTACTACCGGCTCACGAAGGAGGGACGTGATCACCTGGCCGTCGAGCGCCGGCAGTGGCAGGCCGTCGACGCCGCGCTCCGCGGCATCTGGCAGCTGCAGCCCGCCCCCGGGTTCGCCTGACGCGGACTGCACCCCGAACCTCGCGGCCCACAGGCCGGGCGCACCCGACGCCCCCCCGTTTCCCCACCCCGAATCTCTCCGTCTCCCGGTATGAACGACTCCAAGGCTTCCGTCGCGACCCTCGAACCGCAGATCGACCGCTGGCGCGATTACCTCCGCCGACGGCAAACGGTCCACGCCGTCGACGTCGTCGAGCTCGAAGATCACCTTCGCGAAATCATCGCGAACCTCATCGACGGCGGACTCGCCCCCGACGAGGCGTTCCTCGTCGCGGTGAAGCGCCTCGGCGCGATCGACGCACTCTCGCGCGAGTTCGCCCGTGAGCACTCCGAGCGACTCTGGAAGCAACTCATTGCCCTTCCCGGCAGCACCATCCCACAGCGGCTGCGTCACGAGCCGCTCGTCGCCCTCGGACTCGCCGTCGCCGCTGGCGTCCTGATCAAAGTCCCGGCCCTCTTCGGGCTCGACCTGGACGCCGACGGCGGGTTCTACGCGCGGAACGCCGCGCTCTTCATCCTGCCCCTCCTGACCGCGTATTTCGCGTGGAAACGCGACCTCTCGCTTAAGGCCCTTCGCCTGCCCCTCGCGATGTTCCTCGGAGCCGCGCTCGCCGCGAACCTTCCGAGCTTCGTACCGGGCGGAACGACCGAACCCCTCGTTGCACTGCACCTGCCCGTCGCGCTCTGGCTCGCGGTCGGCATCGCGTACGCCGGCACCCGCTGGCGCGAGGTCGCCGGACGGATGGACTTCGTGCGCTTCTCCGGGGAGCTCTTCATCTACTTCGTCCTCATTGCGCTCGGCGGCGGGGTCCTCCTTGGCACCTCCGCGGGAATCTTCACCTCGATCGGCGTCGACATCGAGCCCTTCATGGAGCAGTGGGCGCCCTCCCTCGTCCTCGGCGCCATCATGGTCGCCGCCTGGCTGGTGGAGGCGAAGCAGAGCGTGATCGAGAACATGGCCCCGGTGCTGACGACGCTCTTCACGCCCCTCTTCACCATCGCGCTGCTGCTCTTCCTCGGCACGGCGGCGTGGACGGGGCGCGGCATCGCAATCGAGCGCGACATGCTACTCCTGTTCGACCTGCTGCTGCTCCTCGTAGTCGCGCTCCTGCTCTACACCTTCTCGGCACGCGACCCGCAGCGCCGGATCGGGCTCTTCGACCGCGCGCAGCTGGCGCTGATCCTCGCCGCACTCGCCGTCGACGCGCTCGCCCTCTCCGCGATGACCCTCCGGATCAGCGGGATGGGGATCACCCCCAACCGCGTCGTCGCGCTCGGCCTGAACGCGATCCTCTTGGTGAACCTCGCCGGCGCCGCGGTGCTCCAGGTGCGATTCCTTTCCGGTGGAGCGCCCTTCGCACGGCTCGAACGCTGGCAGACGGACTTTCTCCCGGTCTACGGCGGGTGGGCCGCCTTCGTCGCGGTGGGGCTCCCGGCGCTCTTCAGCTACCGCTGAGGCTCACCACCCGAAGAAGCCGCCCAGCATCCGCTTCAGGTCGTTGAACGTCACGAATAGGAAAAGCGTCCCGATCGCGGCGAGACCGATCCGCGCGTACCACTCCTTCACCACCAGCGGCAGCGGCCGCCGATACGCCGTCTCCGCGATCTGCAGGAGGATCTGCCCGCCGTCGAGCAGCGGGATCGGGAGCAGATTGAGGACGGCGAGGTTGATGCTGAGGAACGCGATGAGGCTCCAGAGCGTCTCGGCGCCAGACTGCGCGGCCGCCACGCTCGAGCGCGCGATCTCGAGCGGCCCGCCGAGCTGGTTCACGGAGACGTCCCCTGTGACGAGACGCCCGAGCACCTGGACCACGTTCCCCGCCATCCCCCAGGTGGCGCGCCACCCAAGGCGGACCGCGGTGGCGGCATCGACGGGCTCCCGTTCCACCCCTTGCCGCACCGCGACGCCGATGCGCCCGACGACCGCGGTCGCGCCATCCGGCCCCGTGACCGATTCCGCGGCCGGCGTGACCGTGAGCGGGACGGTGTCCGCACCCCGCGCGACCCGTAGCGTGACGGCGCGCCCGGCGGCATCGGAGATCACCGAGACGACCTCTTCCCAGCGCGTGACCGCCGTCCCGTCGATCGCGACCACCCGGTCACCGGCACGCACCCCTGCGGCCGCGGCCGGCTTGCCCACCACCACGGAATCGACCACTGGCGGCACGAGCGGCTGGCCGTACGTCGCGACGACGCCGATCGACACGGCCACCGCGAGGACGACGTTCATCGTGACGCCGGCGAGCAGGATGACGAGCCGCTGGACCAGCGACTTCGACTCGAACCACCGGTCGGCGGGGATCGGCAGCGGCCCGTGCGGGATCATCGACCGTTCGTCCCAATGGCGCGACCGCTCGGCCTCGGGAGACTCCGTCCCTCCCTCGAGCACCGCCGCCATCTCGTCCTCCCTCGAGGCCATCCGCACGTAGCCACCGATCGGGAGCCAAGAGAGCGCATACTCTGTCTCGCCCCGACGGACGCTCCAGAGCGGTGCTCCCCAGCCCAGCGAGAAGCGCGGCGCGTACACACCGGCCCACTTGGCGGCGAGGAAATGCCCAAGCTCGTGCACGAAGACGACGAGGCCGAGGACGAGCAACGGGGCGAGCCAACTCAGCATCTACCGAAACTCCGAGACGAGGGCACGGGCCGCGGCATCGGCGGCGAGGAGGGAGGACAGATCGTTCCCCGGGAGATCGCCGTGGCGCGCGAGCGCCGCCTCGATCGCGGCGGGGATCCCACCGAAGCCGAGGTCCCCCGCGAGGAACCGGGCGACCGCCGCCTCGTTCGCCGCGTTGAAGACAGCGGGCGCCGCCCCACCCTGCCGACCGGCCGCGATGCCGAGGCCGAGCGTCGGGAACGCCTCGTGGCGGACGGGCTCGAAGGTGAGCGGGCTCGCCGCGACGGGATCAAAGGTCGGTACCCCGGAGTCGACGAGCCGGTCCGGGTAGGTGAGCGCATAGAGCACGGGGAGCTCCATCGACGGGACCCCGAGCTGCGCGATCACGCTGCCGTCCTCGAACTCCACCATCGAGTGCACGATGCTCTGGGGGTGCACCACCACCTCGATGCGGTCGTAGGGCACGCCGAAGAGCACGTGGGCCTCGATCACCTCGAGGGCCTTGTTCGCCAACGAGGCGCTGTCAACGGTGATCTTCCGCCCCATCGACCAGGTGGGATGATTCAACGCATCGGCCCGGGTCGCGGCCGCGATGCGCGCGGCCTCCCAGGTGCGGAACGGACCACCGGACGCGGTGACGATCATCCGACGGACCCCAGCGACCGGGAGGAGCCCGGGGCCGTCGCCGCCGATGCGCCCCGCGAGGCACTGCAGCAGCGCGGAATGCTCGGAATCGACGGGAATCACCGCGCCGCCCCCCGGTGCACGCACCGCCGCCTGCACGAGCGGGCCGCCGACGACGAGCGACTCCTTGTTCGCGAGGGCGACGCGCTTCCCCGCCCGGACCCCCGCAAGCGTTGCCTCCAGACCGGCGGCACCGACGACCGCGTTCAGGACGACGGCCGCATCCGGGTGCTGTGCCGCGTCAACGAGCGCTGAGGCCCCAGCGCGCCACCCCGTCGGCAGCGGTGCCGTCCCCGGCTCGACGAGGCCGACGAATTCCGGGGCCCACCGATCCGCGGCGGCCCGCAAGCCGTCGCGATTCCCGTTCGCGGTCAGGGCGACGAACCGGAACCGGTCCGGATGGCGCGCGACGACGCGCTGCGCGGTCTCGCCGATTGAGCCCGTCGCGCCAAGCAGGGCGATCCCGGTCGGCGCGGTCATCAGGCGCCGAGGGAGAGGAGTCGGTCGAGCAGGACGAAGCCCACGGGCAGCGTAAAGAGGAGCGAATCGGTGCGATCGAGCACCCCGCCGTGCCCCGGGATCAGGTGCGAACTGTCCTTCACCACGGCCTGCCGCTTGAGCAGGCTCTCGACGAGATCCCCGATCTGCGCCACGACGGAGAGCAGCACCCCCGACGCGATGGCCGCCCAGAGGGTCATCCCCATCCGCGTCGCGGGGGGGAGCACATACGCCGCGTACGCCCAGGCGGTGATCGCGCCGCCGAGGAGCCCACCGATGGCGCCGGAGATCGTCTTCCCCGGGCTCACGGACGGCATCAGCTTCGGCCCACCGACCGCGCGCCCGACGAAGAACGCGGCGGCGTCCGTCACCCAGGTGACGAGCATCGGGAACATCACGAGCGCCGTGCCCGCTGCGGCCCCGATGGCGAACCGATGATGCCGCAGCGCGTACGCGAAGCTGAGCATCCCTCCGGTGTACCAAAGTCCGAGCAGGGTCGTCGCGACCGACTCCAACGGACGTCCGGTGACGCCGCGCGTCCACAGCGCGGTCACCAGAAGCGCCGGCACGAGGAGCGCCACCACCGGGAGTGGCGGCACCCAGAGGCCGAGGCCGGCCGCGTGCACCGCGAGCGGGATCACCGCGGCCCCGCCGACGAGGGCGGGACGGAACGGCGCTGATCCGGTCGCCGTCGCCAACGTGGCGAACTCCGAGGCCGCCAAGGCGGCGGCGATGGCGAGGAGAATCGTGAGCGCGGCGCCGCCAACCCACACGATCCCAAGGAGGACCGGGACCGCGACAATCGCGAAGGCGACGCGTTTGGCGAGCTCGCTCATCGCGCGGTCAGGCCGAGACGCGACCGAAGCGCCGCTCGCGCGCCTGGAAATCGCGGATGGCCTGGTACAACTGCTCGCGGCCGAAGTCGGGCCAGAGTACCGAGGCGATGTGCAGCTCAGTGTAGGCGAGCTGCCAGAGCAGGAAGTTCGAGAGGCGTTGCTCCCCGGAGGTCCGGATCAGGAGATCAGGGTCGGGCTCGCCAGCCGTGAAGAGGCGGGCGGCCACGGCGGCCTCGTCCACCGCGTCGGGCGAGAGCTGCCCCGCGGCGACCTCCTCCGCGATCCGACGGGCCGCCCGCGTGATTTCCGCGCGCGAGCCGTACGAAATAAAGAGGTTCAGCGCGAGGCGCGTATTCCCCGCGGTGCGCGCCATGATGCGGTCCACGGCGTCGCGCGCGGCCGGCGCAAGCCGGTCGAGCTCGCCGAGGAAGCGAACGCGCACGCCCTGCGCGTGCAGCTCGTCAGCCTCGCGCTGGATGAACTCCTCGAGCAGGGACATCAGCGCACCAATCTCGTCGGCGGGGCGCTGCCAGTTCTCCTGCGAGAAGGCGAAGAGCGACAGCGTGCCGACGCCGACCTCGAGCGCGCCCTCCACCACCTCGCGTACCGCCTTCATCCCGCTACGATGCCCGAAGGGGCGTGGCAACAACCGCTCGCGCGCCCAGCGTCCGTTCCCGTCCATGATAATCGCGACGTGGCGGGGGAGCGCGCCGTGGGCGCGGATCTGGGAGAGGAGGCCGGGAGCGGTCATCGCGGGGGCGAGCGGCGGACGCCGATCAGACCTCGAGCAGCTCCTGCTCCTTGGCCTTCATCAGCGCGTCGATCCGCGCGATCTCCTCGTCGTGGATCTTCTGGAGGTCCTTCTCGGCGGCCTTCACCTCGTCCTCCGAGATCCCCGTGAGCTTCTTGAGCTGCTCGCGGGCCTGCGTGCGCGCGTGGCGGACGGCGATGCGGCCATCCTCAGCGTGCGCGTGGACCTGCTTGGCCAGCTCCTTGCGCCGCTGCTCGGTCATCGCGGGGAGCGGCACGCGGATCAGATGCCCCTGCACCGACGGATCGAGCCCGAGATTCGACTCGCGAATCGCCTTCTCGATCGCCTTCACCTGCCCCTTGTCGTACGGGGTCACGACGAGGAGGCGCGGCTCCGGGGCCGAGACGTTCGCGCACTGGTTCATCGGCATGTACTGCCCGTACATCTCGACCTTCACGGTGTCGAGCATGGTGGGCGAGGCCTTGCCGGAGCGCACCGAAGCGAACTCGCGCTTGGCAGCCTCGACACCCTTGTCCATGGCGGTGCGGGCGTCCTTCAGGATGGTCTGGATGGTCATGAGACGAGGGTCCCCACGGGCTCGCCGCGCAGCGCGCGCGCGACGCCGCCCGGTGTGTGGATGTCGAGGACGATGAGCGGCAGCGCGTTCTCGCGACAGAGCGTGATGGCGGTCTGGTCCATCACACGCAGGTCGCGTTCCATCACGTCCCTGTAACTGATGCGGTCGAACCGGGTGGCCGTGGCATCCTGCTTCGGGTCGGCGGAGTAGACCCCGTCGACGCTCGTGGCCTTGATGATGACGTCGGCCTTCATCTGGATGGCCCGCAGCACCGCGGCGGTGTCGGTCGAGAAGTACGGATTGCCGGTGCCCGCCGAGAAGATGACACAGCGCCCCTTCTCGAGGTGCCGGATGGCTCGGCGCCGGATGTACGGCTCGGCGATCTCCTCCATCCGGATCGCCGTCATCACGCGGGTGTCGAGCCCCTCGCGCTCCAAGACGTCCTGGAAGGCGAGCGCGTTGATGACGGTGCCGAGCATCCCCATGTAATCCGCGCTGACGCGGTCGATCCCCATCTTCGAGATCTGCGAGCCGCGCACGATGTTGCCGCCCCCGATGACGAGGCCCACCTGGGCCCCAAGCTCGGAGATCGCCTTCACCTGCTGCGCGAAGCCGCGGATGGTATCGAAATCAAAGCCGAACCCGCGGTCTCCGGCGAGGGCCTCGCCGGAGAGCTTGAGCAGCACACGGGGGTAGCGGAGTTCGGCCATGCTGGGTCTCCCGGAGGTCAGGCCTCGCCCATCTTGAAGCGGACGAAGCGCGTCACGGCGAGCGGCTGCCCCGCCGCCTTCGCGGTCGCGGCCACGAGGTCCTTGATTGTCTGCTTGTCGTCGCGGACCCAGGGCTGCCCGAGGAGGGTGATCTCCCCGAGGAGCTTGGCGATACGGCCCTCGACCATCTTCTCGGCGATCGCCTGCGGCTTCCCGCTCTCGACCGCCTGCGCGACGAAGATGTCGCGCTCGCGGGCGATGAACGCGGGGTCGACGCCGGCCTGATCCACGGCGACGGCGACACTCGGCACGCCTGCGGCCACGTGCTCCGCGATGTGCTTCCCGAGCTCGGCCGCCTCGGCGCCGTTCCCGCCGGTCACCTCGGCGAGCACGCCCGCCTTGCCGTTGAAGTGGAGATAGCTGCCAACGAGGCCCGACGTCGCGAAGCGCGCGATGCGACGGAGCTCGACCTTCTCCCCGGTCTTCGCCGACGCCGCCTTCACCACCTCACCGAGGGAGCGCGACGCATCGAACGCCCACGGGGTGGCGAGATACGCGCCCTCGGCGCCCACCGTCACGAGGCCGTCGACCGCGGCGTCCTGCGCGACGTGCTGCGCGACCTGCTTCGCGAGGGCGACGAACTCGTCGTTTCGGCCGACGAAGTCGGTCTCGCAGTTGAGTTCGATCATCGCGCCCATCGTGCCGTCGGCGGCGAGCTCGATGACGATCTGCCCCTCGGACGCGGCGCGGTCGGCGCGCTTCTCGGCCTTGGCGATCCCCTTCTTGCGGAGGAGATCGATGGCGGCGTCCATGTTCCCGGCCGTCTCCTCGAGGGCCTTCTTGCAATCCATCATCCCGGCGCCGGTGCGCGCGCGGAGGTCGGCGACGTCTTTTGCGGTGATGCTCATCTGGGTCTCGGTGTGGTGGTTCCCGTGTGGGAACGCCGCCGCGAGGCTGGGCCTCGCCGGCGGCGCTCGAAAGATACTCCGGGCCGACGGCCCGGGACGAGCGGTCCGGCGTTACTCCGCCGGGGTCTCCTCGGCCGGGCCCTCGCCGGGCTTCCGGCGGGCGGCGATCGCCTCGGGGTTCGCGCGCCGACGACGCGGACGCGCTCCACCGCGGCCGGCGCCGCCGCGACGACGATCGTCGCCGCTCTCGCGCTCGGTGCCGCGCTCCGACGACCACGTGGTCGCCTCACCCGGCTCCTCGACCTCGGGGCGGGTCGGCGCCTCACGGCGCGCCTGCTCGATCGCGTCGGAGATGGCGCGGGTAATCAGCTCGACCGAGCGGATCGCGTCGTCGTTGCCGGCGATCGGGACCGTGATGAGGTCGGGGTCGGAGTTGGTGTCGCAGATGGCGATGATCGGGATGCCGAGCTTGTTCGCTTCGTCGACCGCGATGCGCTCCTTCTTCGCGTCGATGACGAAGAGGAGGCCGGGGAGCCGGCCCATCGCCTTGATGCCGGAGAGGTTCTTCAGGAGCTTGTCGCGCTGACGGCTCATCATCAGCTGCTCCTTCTTGGTGTAGTTCTCGAAGGCGCCGCCCGCTTCAGAGCCCGCCTCGAGCTCCTTGAGCTTGCGGATCTGCTTCTTGACGGTCGCAAAGTTCGTCAGGAGGCCGCCCAGCCAGCGCTCCGTCACCGACATCGAGCCCGAGCGCTCGGCCTCGGACGAGACGATCTGCGCGAGCTGCTGCTTGGTGCAGACGAAGAGGACGTTCTCGCCGCGGAGGACGACCTCGCGCGCGAGCTGCTGCGCGAGGGCGAGCTGCTGCTGCGTCTTCTGGAGGTCGATGATGTGGATCCCGTTCCGCTCCGCGAAGATGAACCGGCGCATCTTCGGGTTCCAGCGGCGGGTCTGGTGGCCGAAATGCACACCGGCCTTGAGGAGCTCTTCGAGCGTGGGCTGCGACATACGGAGGATTCCTGTGGAGCGGAGGGTTGGTCGTCGCCCCGCGTCGGCACCGATCGCGACCGCCCCGAGTGGGGCGGCACCGCCGATCGGCTCAGCGGAGCTGTGGGATGGCCTGTCTCGACCGATGGCACCGCGGCGGCATCCGCCGCCGCGGCCCATCGACCGTCCGGCTTAGCGCTTGCTGAACTGGAAGCGCTTGCGGGCCTTCGGACGACCCGGCTTCTTGCGCTCCACGGCGCGCGCGTCGCGCGTCAGGAGCCCGAGCTCACGCAGCTTGCGCCGGTGGGTCTCGTCGATCTTCACGAGCGCACGGGCGATCGCCAGGCGGAGCGCCCCGGCCTGCCCGTTCTGCCCGCCGCCCGTCAGGTTCGCCTGGACGTCGAAGCTCCCGAGCGTGTCGGTCGCGGTGAACGGCTGCTGGATCGCCGTCACGAGCGCCGGTCGCGGGAAATAGTCGCCAAGGGTCCGCCCGTTGAGATCCCACTTCCCGGTGCCCGGGGTGAGGTAGACGCGGCAGACGGCCTCCTTGCGGCGGCCGATGGTATGGGTGCTGTTCGTCGCGGCCATTTACTTCGCCTCCGCCTTCGGGAAGGTCAGGGTCTCGGGCTGCTGCGCGCCGTGCGGGTGCGCCGCCCCGGCGTACACGCGGAGCTTGAGCCGCAGCTTCTGCCGGCCGAGGGCCGTCTTCGGGAGCATGCCGTACACCGCCTTCTCGATCACCCGCTCCGGGTGCTTCGCGATCATCGTCGCGAACGGCGTGTAGCGCTCGTGGCCCATGTAGCCGGTGTGGCGGAAGTAGTTCTTCTGCTCCGCCTTCCGCCCGGTCACCTTGACCTTCTCGGCGTTGATGACGATGACGTTGTCGCCCGTGTCCATATGGGGCGTGAACGTCGGCTTGTGCTTGCCGCGGATGATCCGCGCGATCTCGGTCGCGAGGCGACCAAGCACCATCCCCTCGGCATCGACGACAAACCACTTGTGCTCGATGTCGGCCGGGGTGGCCGTGAACGTGCTGCGCATGCGAGGTCCAGCTGGAGAGGTCCTGCGCCTCACCGGTGCGGAATGCAACCCGGGTCTCGGCCGCCGCGAGGGCGTTTTTGGGCAGACCCCAAGAATAGGGGCTAAGTCGCGCTCGGTCAACGGGTCAGGCCCCGTCGACCTCCGGCGCGTCGAGGGCCACCAGGACGGTCCCCTTCTCCACCGCCGCCCCGGGCTGGACCGCCACCGACCGCACGACCCCCGCGGCCGTCGCCCGCAGCTCGTTCTCCATCTTCATCGCCTCCATCACGACGAGCGGCTGCCCCGCGGCGACCACGTCGCCGGGCCGCACGTGCACCCGGACGATCAACCCGGGCATCGGGGCCACCAACGGCGTCGGGCCGATCGGGCGCGCGGTGGCCCGCATCAGCGCCTGGATCGCGCGGCGCCGCTCGTCGAGCGCCTCCACCGGCACCGACCAGCCCGCGCTCCCGATCGTGTAGGCGCCCCGCGCCTCCCGCGGGGACGCCCGCAGGTGGTGCCGGACGCCGTCCAGGGTCAGCACGACACGTCCCGACGCCACGTCCCCCTCGATCGAGGCCGCAACGGTCTCCCCATCCACCCGCACCTCGGTGCCGTCGACCTCGACGACGACCTCGCCACCCGCTACGGTCACCACGTACCGCACATCCCCTCCCGGATTCGCCCCACCGATGGACCCTCGGACCGGCGCGTCACGCCGGCTCCAGCACGCAGACGGTCTCGACGTGGGCCGTCTGCGGGAACATGTCGAAGCACTCAAGCGATACGACCTGCCACCCGACGAGCCGACCGACGTCGCGCGCGAGGGTCGCGGGGTCGCAGCTCACATAGACGATACCTCGCGTTCCCGTGGGGCCACCCGGACGCGCCAGGCGGTCCGTGACGGTCGCGGCGACACCCGCCCGTGGCGGGTTGAGGACGACCACGTCGGCCGGGAGCGCCGAGGGCAGCGCCGACTCGACCGAGGCCGCAACGGCCCGCGACGGCGCGGGCAGGCGCTCCGCCGCGAAGGCCGAGGCCTCCGCATCCAGTTCGATCGCCGTCACGGCCACGCCAGCCGCCGCGAGCCGCGCGGCGGTCTCCCCCGCGCCGCTGTACGCGTCCACCGCCGTCGCGGGCGCGAATGCGAGGGCGCGCGCGACGACCGTCTCGTGCAGCCAGGCGGCGACCTCCGCGTTCACCTGCGCGAACGACGCCGCCGGCACCGCCCGCGCGCGCCGGTCCGCCACGAGGCGCCGCTGGCGCCCCTCCGCCTGCCACCAGACCGCGCCGAGCGAGGGGACCGCGGAGAGGAACGCCTCGAGCGCCGGCCACGCCTCCCCACCCTCCAGCACGAACCCCGGCTCCGCCTCGAGCCACCGCACGGTGCCGCGCAGACGCGCCCCCGCCGGTAGATGCGCCGCGGCGGCGAGGATCGCCCGCCACGTCTCCACCACGCGCGGCTCCGTGATGTGACAGTCATCGAGCGCGAAGACCGCCTCCGGATCGTCGTGAGCGCGCATCCCCGCCCACACGCGGTCCCCGCGTCGGCGGAGCGCGAGGGTGAGGGCGCGACGGTACCGCCATGGTGCGCCACCCCGGATCGACGGCAGGGGCACGGCGCGCCGTCCGATGCGTGCGAAGGCGTCCTGCACCATCCGACGCTTCGCCTCGCGCTGAGCCTCGAGCGCGACGTGCTGCCACTGGCATCCGCCGCACCGGTCCGGGGCCTCGTAGTGCGCGCACGTGGCAGCCACACGATCCGCCGACGGTTGCTCCACCTCGATCAACGTCCCACGACCGACCCGTCCCTCGACCGCGACCGTCGCGGCGATACGATCCCCCGGCGCAGTGCGCGGGGTGAACACGACGAGCCCATCCACCCGACCGACGCCGTCCCCGCCGGCGGCGAGTGACGCCACCTCGAAGGAGACCCGCGTCTCCGGCGACACCGACACCGCGCTCACAACCCGCCCAGGCTGTCGCGGCGCGCCGCCTGCCACCAAGCGGACCCGCCGCCCACGGCGGCGTCCGTGCTCGGTGCCACCTCCCCGGGCGCGGATCCGGCCGGGCGGAGATGGGCCGAGACCATGCCGGATCGCTCGCGGGCGGCGAGGAGGGCGGCGGCCACGGCGATCCGTCGCGTCGTCACCGCATCCGGCGTGTCGGCAAGGAGCGCGGGGAGTCGCCCCTCGAGCCATTGGATATCGACGTCGCCCGCCTGATACGCGGGATCGTCCATGAGGCGCCGATGGAAATCAGCCGAGGTCGCGATCCCATCGATGAGGAGGCCGTCGAGGGCGCGCCGCATTCTGGCGATGGCGTCGGCACGCGTCGGCGCATGAACAATCAGCTTCGCGAGCATCGGGTCGTAGTGCAGCCCCACTGTGCTGCCGACGTCGATACCGCCGTCCCAGCGCACGCCGGGACCGGTCGGGAGTTCGAGCCGCGCGACCCGCCCGGTGGACGGCAGGAAGCCGCTCGCGGGATCCTCGCTCGTGATCCGGCACTCGATCGCCCAGCCGCGGGGCGCTGGGGCCTCCGTGAACGGGAGCCGTTCCCCCGCCGCGATCCGCAGCTGCCACTGCACGAGGTCGAGCCCCGTCACGAGCTCCGTGACGGGGTGCTCCACCTGGATGCGGGTGTTCATCTCGAGGAAGTAGAACGCCCCGTGGCGGTCGAGCAGGAACTCGCAGGTCCCCGCATTGACGTAGCCGGCGGCCTGCGCGGCGGCGACCGCGGCGGCGCCCATCCGCGCGCGGAGCTCCGGCGTCACCGCGACGCTCGGCGCCTCCTCGATCATCTTCTGGTGTCGCCGCTGGATCGAGCACTCGCGCTCGCCGAGTGCGAGGCAGGTGCCGTGCGCGTCGGCGAGAACCTGGATCTCGACGTGCCGCGGGCCCTCGATGAACTTCTCGAGATACACGGCGTCATCGCCGAAGGCGTTCCGCGCCTCACGACGCGCCGACTCGAGCGCGCCGGCCACCTCCCCCGGCCCCCGCACGACGCGCATCCCCTTCCCGCCGCCGCCGGCGGCCGCCTTGAGGAGCACGGGATAGCCGAACTCCGCGGCGAGTGCCTCCGCCTCCGCGGCATCGCGGAGCGGCGTGGTCGTCCCGGGGACCACCGGGGTCCCCGCCTGGATCGCGAGGGTCCGGGCCGCGGTCTTCGATCCCATCGCCGCGATCGCCTCCGCCGGCGGCCCCACCCAGATCAGCCCCGCCTCCCGCACCGCGCGTGCGAACCACTCCCGCTCGGAGAGGAAGCCGTATCCCGGATGGATCGCATCCGCCCCGTGCGCCACGGCGACCTCGATGAGGTGATCGCCACGCAGGTAGCTCTCCGACGCCGGCGCGGGGCCAATCCGCACCGCGACATCGGCGGCACGGGCGTGCGGCGCGCCGGCATCCGCATCGGAGTACACCGCGATGGAACGCAACCCGAGCTCACGGCAGGCGCGGATCACCCGCAGCGCGATCTCACCACGATTGGCGATGAGGACGGTCCGAAGGGGGCGCATCGCGTCAGAGCGGGATCGACCCATGCTTCTTCGCGGGCGGACGGACGCGCTTCCCCTGCAGCGTCTCGAGCGCCTCGATCAGCCGCGGGCGCGTGTCCCGCGGGTCGATCACGTCGTCGAGGTAGCCACGGCTCGCCGCAACGTACGGGTTCGCGAACTTCTCGGTGTACTCCGCGACCTTCGCCTCCATCGCGGCCGCGGGGTCCGGCGCCTCGGCGATCTCGCGCTTGAACAGGATCTCCACCGCGCCCTTGGGGCCCATCACCGCGAGCTCCGCCGTCGGCCAGGCCACGTTGAAGTCGCCGCGGATATGCTTGGAGCTCATCACGTCGTACGCCCCGCCGTATGCCTTCCGCGTGATGACGGTGAGCTTCGGCACCGTCGCCTCGCAGTACGCGTAGAGCAGCTTCGCGCCGTGGCGGATGATGCCGCCGTGCTCCTGCGCGACGCCGGGGAGGAAGCCGGGCACGTCCTCGAAGGTCACGACCGGGAGATTGAAGGCATCGCAGTAGCGGATGAAGCGCGCCGCCTTCACACTCGCGTCGATGTCGAGGACGCCCGCGAGCACCGCGGGCTGGTTGGCGACGATCCCCACCGCGTGTCCGCCCAGATGCGCGAAGCCGCACAGGATATTGCCCGCCCAGTCCCGCTGCACCTCGAGGAAGGCGCCGTCGTCCACCACGCGCCGGAGCACTTCATGCATGTCGTACGGCTGGGTCGGCGCGTCGGGGATGACGTCAAGGAGCCCCTCGTCGCGTCGGTCCCGCGGGTCGGTGCCGGCCCCGCGCGGCGCGGGATCGAGATTGTTGCTCGGCAGGTAGCGCAACAGCGCGCGGATCCCCTGCAGGCACTCGACCTCGGAGTCGGTGGTGAAGTGGGACACGCCGGAGGTGCCGCCGTGGGTGTCGGCGCCGCCGAGCGCCTCCATCGTCACTTCCTCGTGGGTGACCGTCTTCACCACGTTCGGCCCCGTCACGAACATGTACGACGTGCCGCGGGTCATGAAGATGAAATCGGTCATCGCGGGCGAGTACACCGCACCGCCGGCGCAGGGCCCGAGGACGGCCGAGATCTGCGGCACCACGCCGGAGGCCTGCACGTTCCGATAGAAGATCTCAGCGTACCCGCCGAGCGAGACGACACCCTCCTGGATGCGCGCGCCACCGCTGTCATTCAATCCGATCATCGGGGCGCCGTTCTGGACGGCGAGGTCCATCACCTTGCAGATCTTCGACGCGTGCGCCTCGGAGAGCGACCCGCCGAAGACGGTGAAGTCCTGCGAGAAGACGTAGACGAGGCGACCATCGATGCGCCCGTGCCCCGTGACGACACCGTCGCCATACGGCCGGTGCGCATCGACGCCGAAGTCGGTACCGCGATGCGTGACGAACCGATCGAGCTCGACGAAGCTCCCCTCGTCGAGTAACAGATCGAGCCGCTCGCGGGCGGAAAGCTTCCCCTTGGCGTGCTGGGCCTGAAGCCGCTCGGCCCCGCCGCCGAGCTCCGACTCGGTGCGACGCCGGTCGAGCAGATCGAGTTTCTCGCGCATCACTGACATATCCGGAAAGGTAGAGGGCGGAACATCGAGGGCCGAGGGCGCGACGCCGCTCAGGGCGATTCGATGCCGATGTCGTCGAGGACGATCGCGCCGGCCGTCGTGCGGTCGAAGCGGAACCGCACCGCCCGCACCGCCGCCGGGGTGAGCCCGGGTAGCGCCGCCACGAAGCGCGCGAACGGGACCTCCACGCGCTGCAGGGCGTACTCGTGGTCGCGGGGCGACCCGGTGACGCGCGTCTCGATGTACGCGTGGCGGTACAGCCGGATCGTCAGCGGCGGCCGAAGTGCGACCACCTCGGAGAGCGGAACCGTGGCGCGACGTCCGTCGTGGGTCAGGAGTTCCACGCTGAAGTCGACGCGCAGCGAGTCTGCCGGGAGCCGGGCCCGTCGCGCCGCGTCGGCCGCGCTCCGCGCCCGAGTCGCCCGCGAGGCGCGCGCCCTCGACCCGCTGGGGTCGCGCCCGGCAGACGGTGCCGCGACCGCGGTGTCTGGGGTGAGCGTGTCGCGCACACTCAACGGCCCAGGCCGAAGCGCGAGCTGGGCGAGGCTGAAGGTGAGGCGGGCATCGGGGTCGATCGCCCCCGTCGGCAGCGCGACCTCATACCAGGCGCGATCGGGGTCAGGCACCGCCGTGGAATCCGTTGGCGCACTCCAGCCCAGGTAGACGGCGGTCGTCTCGAAGGTCGCGCCACGCGCGGTCGCGCGCGTCGGAATGCTCCCCTCGCGCCAGAGCGTGAGCCCACGCGCCGCCACCGCACTGCCGGCGGTCGCGGTGGTGACGTCGATATCCTCCTCGAACGTGGCGATCCGCCGCTCACCACCGGAGGCGAACTGCGAGACGTAGAGCGTCCGCGGCAACCACGCCCCCACCGTCCGATGATCCCGGAACATCGGCTCGTAGCGCCGGTCGCCTCGCACGGCGAGCTCGAGGAACCCGGAGAAGAAGATCCGGCCGATGTCCCGCTGCTCCTCCCCGCTCAGGAGCGACCGCTTGGCGAGCCAGCGCCCCATCTCGCCGACGTCGTTGTCCCCCCAGACCGTGTTCCACTGCCCGTGATTGGCGCGGTACACGTAGAGGGCTGCCTTCACGCTCGCCGGGTCCGAGACATCGGTGCGGAGGAAGGTGCGCTGGCCGATGAAGGTGGAGACATCGCTGTCGTGCGACCCGTGCATCACGAAGTAATTGACCCCGCGGACGGGCGGGAGCTTGTCGGACGGATTGTACTGCCCGTCCACCGGCGCGATGGCGATGATCGCCTTGAGGTCGAAGCCGAAATCGAAACGGATTCGCGCGTCGTCCGGCCAGTGGGTGAGCCGGTTGAATCCGCTCGCGATCGCGACGGCATCCCCGCCGCGCGAGTGCCCGATGAGGGCGATCCGCGAGAGGTCGACGCGCCCATGGAGCGGAAAGCCGGGATCCGTCGCCCAGCGACGCCACAGGGCGAGGTGCTGCAGCAGCATCCAGGCGCGTGCGTCGTTCTCCGTGCGGATACCACCGTTCAGGAAGTTCTCGTCTACCGAGACGGCGATGTAGCCTCGGCTCGCGAGGTGCCGCCCAAGCCATTCGTAGCCCGGGTCGGAGAAGTCCTTCATGTCGTGATTGCCGTGCACCATCAGGACGAGCGGATAGGGCCCGGCGCCCTCGGGATGCCAGACCCGCCCGTTGCGCGGCAACGCGCGCGCGTCGAACCCCCAATACCGCCAGCGCCTACGAAGCGCCTTCGCGTCGATGTCCCGGAGAAATGGAGTCGCGTTCACCGGCGTCGTCCGCACGGTGACCGAATCCCGATACGCGGCGCGGCGACGGTCGGTGCCGCTGCCGTAGTGGAACGCGGCGACGGGGAGCGGTCCGGGGAGCCCGGGGTTCGGCGCCTCGAGCTGCACACCGGTGAGCACGCGGTCCGCATCGGAGACGACAAGGCGCGGCGGCTGCGCGCACGCGGCCGCGAGGACCGCGAGGATCAGGGGGGAGACTCGCATCGGCGGAGGAATCTACGTGCCGGAACGGACGCGCGCCCCGGTCGAGCGAAATCGACCGGGGCGCGCGGGACTGACGAGCGGACGATTAGTCGTCCATCGCCTCGTCGAGGTCGGCCGGGATCTCCGGGACCTCGTCCTCGGAGTGCACCTTCGACGGCTCGGCGGGCCGCTCCTGCCCCGCCGGGATGTCGACGACGCCGAGCACGATCCGGCGATGGATCGGGTCGACCTCAAGGATGCGGACGTTGACCTTCATCGCCTCCCAGGCGACGTCGGCCGGGCTGTTCACCTGCCCCTCGAAGTGCGAGAGCGGGATGAAGCCCTCGATGTCGTTGCCGATGTCGACGACGACGCCCTTGTCCATCAGGCGGGCGACGCTGCCCGGGAGCTCAGTGCCCACCGGGTACGTCTCACCGATGCGGAGCCACGGATCCTCAGACGCCTGCTTCAGGCCAAGCGAGATGCGCTTATTCTCGGCGTCGATGTTGAGGATCACGACGTCGACGGTGTCGCCCTTCTTCACGACCTCCGACGGGTGCTGGACGCGCTTCGTCCAGGACATGTCGGAGATGTGGATGAGCCCGTCGATGCCCGGCTCGATCTCGACGAAGGCGCCGAACGAGGTGAGGTTGCGGACCTTGCCAGTGAGGCGCGTGCCAACCGGATACTTCTCCGGCAGCACCATCCACGGATCCTGCTCGGTCTGCTTCATGCCGAGCGAGATCTTCTCCTCGGTGGTGTCGACCTTGAGCACCACCGCCTCGATCGCCTCGCCGATGCTGACGAGCTTCGAGGGGTGCCGGACGTTGCGCGTCCAGCTCATCTCGGAGATATGGACGAGCCCCTCGATGCCCGGCTCGAGCTCGATGAAGGCCCCGTAGTTCGTGATGGAGACGACCTTGCCCGAGACGCGGGTGCCGACCGGGTACTTCTCGGCGACGTCCTTCCACGGGTACGCCTGGAGCTGCTTGAGGCCGAGCGAGATGCGCTCGCGCTCCCAGTCGATGTCCAGGACCTTGACCTCGAGCTCCATCCCGATCTGCACCATCTCGCTCGGATGCGAGATGCGGCCCCACGACATGTCGGTGATGTGGAGCAGGCCGTCCACGCCACCGAGGTCGATGAAGGCCCCGAAGTCGGTGATGTTCTTGACGACGCCCTTCCGGACCTGGTCCTTGCCCAGCTCCTTCATGAGCTTCTCGCGCTTGCCGGCGCGCTCGGTCTCGAGGATCACGCGGCGCGAGACGACGATGTTCCGACGGCGCTTGTTGAGCTTGATGATCTTGAACTCGTACTTCTGGCCGAGGAGATCGTCGATGTTCGGGACGCGACGGAGCGCGATCTGCGACCCCGGGAGGAATGCGTCGACGCCCATCAGGTCGACCACCACACCGCCCTTGATCTTCTTGACGAGGACACCCTCGACCGGCTGGTCGGACTCGTACGCGACGCGGATCCGCTCCCACACGCGCATGAAGTCGGCCTTCTTCTTCGACAGGACGACCGAGCCCTCGCTGTCCTCGAGGTGCTCGAGCAGGACCTCGACGGCGTCGCCGGGCTTGAGGTCCGGCATGTCCTTGAACTCTTCGAGCGGGATCGTCCCCTCGGACTTGAAGCCGATGTCGAGGACGACAAGGTTCTCGCGGATCTCGAGGACCGTGGACTGCACGATCTCACCCTCTTCGATCGAGGCGAGCGTGCCGTTGTACATATCCATCATCGCCTCGAACGACTCGGAGGCGATCTCATCCTCGTCGTAGAGTTCGGGGCGGCGGTTGGCGAGGGGGCGGAGCTGGGCCTTCTGGGCGTCGCGCTTCCGGCGGGCGATCAGCTCGGGCGACAGCACTTCTTCGGTGGTGCTCATACGGATGGGACTCCGGTCGCGGAGGGTTCGGCTCGCCGCGTCGAGGCATGGGGTGGGTAGAGCCCCGAAACTTAGCCCTGCCCCACCCCACGCGCCAGCGCGACGATCCGCTCCACCTGCTCCTCCTGGGTCAGCCGAGTGGTGTCGATTCGGACCGCCCCGGGCGCTTCGATCGTCTGTGCGGCGTCGGCCGCGTCCCGACGCATCAGCGCCTCCACCTCAGCCATCACCTCGGCCGGCACCGGCGCCCGGCCATGCCGCTCCAGCAGCCTCCGCCGCGCCCGTTCCTCTGGGTCTGCGACGAGAAAGACCTTCACGGCCGCCTCCGGGAAGACCGCCGAGCCCATGTCCCGCCCGTCGACCACGACCGGGTGCGACGCCGCCGCGGCCCGGATCATCGTGTTCACCCAGGCCCGCACCCCGGGCATCCGCGCCGCCACGGAGACCCGCGAGGTCACCGCGACACCGCGCAGTTCGGCCTCCGCCGGTGCCCCATCCAGCAGGGGGCGGAAGGTCCCGTCGACGGGCTCCAGTGAGACGCCGCGCGCCGCCTCGAGGACCGACGCCTCGGTCCACGTCACCTCGTCGGGTGCGCGCCGCAGCATCGCCGCCGTCGCGGCGCGGTAGAGCGCCCCCGAGTCGACGTGGCGGATACCCAGGACGGCCGCCACGCGCTTCGCGGTGCTCGACTTCCCCGACGCGGCGGGGCCGTCGATGGCGATCACCAACGGACGAACAAGGTCAGCGGCGGCAGGCATCGAGGGCATCCCAGAAGGTAGGCCACGAAACCGCGACGCACGATGGGTCATCGATGACGATCGCGTTTCCGGGGACCGCCCCGAGCACGCCGAATGCCATCGCGATCCGATGGTCCCCCGTGGTCCGCACCCGCCCCGAGAGCGGGCGATCGCCGCCACGGATGACGAATCCGTCGGGGAGCTCCTCAGCCTCGACGCCGAGCGACCGCAGGTTCTCGACCACGAGCCGGATGCGATCGCTCTCCTTCACGCGAAGCTCGCCGGCTCCCGTCACGCGCGTCTCGCCCACCGCCCGCGCGGCCACGCAGGCGAGCAGCGGGAGCTCGTCGATGAGCGCGGGGACCTCCGTCGGATCGATCGTCACCCCGACGAGCGCGGGCGCCGCGAGATCCGTCTCGTCCGCACGGCCGGCGACGAGGTCCGCGACCGGCTCTCCACCGACGACGCGCATCCCCTCGAGCCGAACCGGCAGCCCCATCCGACGGAGCACCGTGACCGCCCCCATTCGTGTCGGATTGACCGCCACCCCCGGCACCCGGACGCCATCGCTCGCCCCGCAGGCGACGGCACCGAGGAGGAAGGCCGCGCTCGACGGATCCCCTGGGACGTCGATGGGACCGGCGCCGACGGCACCGTTCGGTCGCAGGGCGACCATCGCGCCGTCACGGATGAGATCGACGCCGCGCGACTCGAGCAGTCGCTCGGTGTGATCGCGCGTCGGCAGCGGCTCATGCACCTCGACGGGCACCTGCCCGACGAGCCCGGCGAGCAGCACGGCACTCTTCACCTGCGCGCTCGCGACGGCCCCGTGCCAGGTGAGGCCACGCACCGTGCCGGCACGGATGGTCATCGGCAGTCCCTCGTGCGGCGGCAGCTCCACCGTCACCCCCATCGCCCGAAGCGGCTCGGCGACGCGGCGCATCGGCCGGCGCGAGAGGCTCTCGTCCCCGACGAGGGTGGCCTCGAGTCCGGCCCCCGCGATGAGCCCCGCGATGAGTCGGGCCGTCGTGCCGCTGTTCGCACAGTCGATGGGAGCATCCGGCGTGTGGAGACCGCGCAGACCGACGCCGGGCACGACCATCACCGCCGAGTCGAGCGGAGGGACGGGCACGCCGAGGGCGCGCAACGCCCGGGCCGTCGCCTCCGTGTCGGCCGAGACGAGAACGCCGCGGAGCTCGCTGGGGCCCTCGCCGAGCGCCGCGATCAGGAGGGCGCGATGCGAGATCGACTTGTCACCGGGGACGCGCAGGACGTGCATCCGGCGATTATAACCGCCCGGCGCTGTGGGTACGATGTGTGGATCCGATGCGTCGCTCCGCTTGCCGGGCCCCCCGTCCCACCCTAACCTTCGCTCCACGCGGGAATAGCTCAGTTGGTAGAGCACAACCTTGCCAAGGTTGGGGTCGCGGGTTCGAGTCCCGTTTCCCGCTCTGTCGGTTCCGATGCGGCATCGAGGCGGGGGTGGCGCAGCCGCCCCCGCCTCGCGCGTTCCGACGCCGGGGTGGCGAAATTGGCGAGACGCGAGGGACTTAAAATCCCTTGGGCGAAAGCCCGTGTGGGTTCGATTCCCACCCCCGGCATCCTCCGCTCGCCACCATGACCATCCCCGCTCCCACCTCGCTCGCCGCCCTCCTCGCCGTCGCCGGCGGGGGCGCGCTCGGCGCCGTCGCGCGACATCTCGCCACGATCGCTGGGGCGCGCGTCGCGACGGCGGGACTCCCCTGGCCGACGCTCACGATCAACATCGTCGGCTCATTCATCCTTGGGTGGTTCCTGCGCTGGGCGGACGCCACCGGTGCGGCATCGGGGATGCGGCTCTTCGTCGCCGTCGGGCTCTGCGGCGGATTCACCACCTTCTCGACGTTCGCCGTCGAGACACTCGCGCTGATGCAGGGCGGACAGGCGCTACGCGCCGCGCTCTACGTCACCCTCTCGGTCTTGGGGGCCATCTCGGCGGGCGCCGCCGGATTCGCCCTCCGGGGCTGACCGCTCCCGGCGCGCCGGAATCGCGGCCCGTCGCGCCCGCAGTTACCCGCGCACGCCCTGCGTGTGGACGACGTGCCAGAGGGTCGCGGCGAGCAACCCACTGAGCGCGGCATCGCCCCCGGCGCTGGTCGCACGGCCATCCGCATCGACGTGCTCCGCCGCCCAGCCGTCGGCGAGGGGCGCCCGCCGCAACCACTGCACCATCTCGGAGGCGTCGGGCCCGAGGAGTCGGCCGATCTGCACGGTGAGTCGCGTCGAGGCCCCGATTCGCTTCGCCGTGCGCCGGTAGGTGGAGTCCGTCCGATCGACGCCCTCCCAGAGCGGGAGCCAGAGCGCGGAGCCGACCGGGTCGTCGTCGAGCGTGCGCTCCCCCCGCAGGTCGGCGCTCGCCGCGAAGGTCTCCTTCCCCGCCCCCCCCGAGGCGAAGTGCCGACGCAGCGCGGCCCGGACCGGTGCGGGATCCTGCACCTCCTTCGCGGCCTCCTCGTCGAGGAGCTTGGCGAACGCATCGAGCGCGAACGCGGCGACCGCGTTCCCGTGCAGGGTGTACGGCAGCGGCGCGACCTGCCGCTCGAGCGTCACCTCGGTGCGATAGAGCGGATGGTCGGCATCGCGCCGCGCGGCGAGGTCGTCGTGCGAGACGTACAGCGTGTCCGCGAGGACGCCCTCCTCGACGATCTGGTCGTCGCCGGTCTCCCGGATGTACCGCTCGACGGCGACCGCGTACGAGGCGACCCCCTCGAGCGTGAACCCCGGCTCGAAGAGCGTCCCGTCGAGGTAGTGCACGCCGCGCCCCGGCGCATAGCCGTGCACCTCGCAGGCGCGGAGAATCAGCTCGCGCGCGAGCGGCGGATCGGCGAGCTGCACCGCGGGGACCGTCCACGCGAGCGCCTCCCAATCGCGGATCGTCGTCCCCCACGGGCACCACGGCGCACGGGACCTGACGAGGTAGAAGTGCGCATCGTCCAACGCGCGGGCGACGGCGTAGAAGTACGCGAAGAGCAGATGCCGGTTCACGAGCGCGTCGACGGCCTCGACTCCGGTGCTCTGCTCCAACGTCCGCAACGCCTCGCGCGTGGCGGTGAGGAGCGGGCGCCAGCCGCGCCGCCGCATCACGCCGACAGTCGCCGCGGCGCCATCACGTTCGGGGCCGGCGGCCAAGTGGAACGCCATCTCGCCCCGTTCCCCGGGCCCGAGGAGGAACGCCCTACGGATCGCATACGACGGCGCGTCGCCCGGCGTGACCTCGACCTCCGCCTCCCCGTCGGCGGCGAGGGCGAGGGCACAGAAGCCCGGGACGCCCGCGCCATCGAGCAGCACGATGCCGTCCGCCGTCCGCGAGGCCCGGTGCGCGTCCTCGGCGGGACGCGGCGTCCGCACCCGCAGCTGACGATGCCCGAGCACCCCCTGCAGCGCGACCTCGACGCGCCGGGCGGCGGAGCCGCGGTTCTCGAGCGCGATCGCATAGACCGCACCGGCGATGTCCGCATCGCGTCCGAACGGCGCGAACACCGTGCCCCGCACCACGACGTCCCCCACCTGCGCGGTGAACGTCGGCAGCCACTGGAGCGCGCGCTCCCAGACGATCCCGCCCTGCGCGAGCTCCACCTCGACGCCGTCGATTCGGATGACGGGGCGCGCGAGCGGCGCGGCCCGCCCCGACTGGAACGCAGCCCCCCCCGCGAACTCGACGGCCGCACGCGCCCCGCGATGCACGAGACTCACGGCGTGGATCGAGGCATCGGCGGGATGGATGCAGGGGAGCGCCAGCCAGTGGTTCCCCGTCAGCTGCCAGGGAATCGTCGGGAGGGGGGGCGCGGCATCGAGTGCGTCGGCCGAAGGGAGCGGTGCATTATCTTGTGACATCACACGAGGAAACTAGCCGCTCGCCCGCCCGCAGGCCCATCGTCCACGCCGTGACGCCGACTCTTCCCTGCTCCCGTCCGCGCTCGCTCGCGGTCCTCGTCGCCGCCCTCCTCGGCGGCAGCCTCGTCCCGACCACCGCGGCGAGCCAGCGCATCCTGACGACCGGGCCCGACGCGGTGACCCTGCCGCGGGGGACGTTCCGCGTCGAGACGGGGGGGGAGCTCACGATCCAGCGGGACCGCTGGAACGAGGGACGACTCGAGGGCATCGGCGGCGCGCTGACGGGGACCCCGCTCGACGCGACGCGACTCACGCTCCTCGCCCCGATCGAAGGCCTCGTGCGCGGGCTCGGGGTCGACGACTTCCGTGCCTCCCTCGGCCCGACGCGACTCGACGTGCGGCAACGGCTCTTTGCCTCCGCGCTCGGCCTCGAGTACGGCGTGACCTCGCGCCTCACGCTCGGCCTCCGCGCCACGCTCGTCCGCACGCGCCCGGAAGCGCTCTTCCGCGCCCGCCCGGACAGCACGGCCACCCTCGGGCTCAACCCGCTGCGCCTCGGCAGTGGTGTCGCCGCCGCCAACGCGACCGCGGTCGGGCGCTTCACGACCGCGGCGACCCAACTCGGGCAACGGCGCACCACCTGCACGGCGGACCCCTCCGCCTTCCCCGAGTGCGCGCTGATCCTCGCCGAGGCCGCGCGGGTGAATGCGCTCACCAGCACCGCCTCGAGCTTCGCGACGGGCCTCGGCTCGCTCTATGGCACCGCGACCGGCGCAGGCCGTCGGTACGTTCCCCTCGCGGGCAGCGCGGTGGAGTCGCTGCTTATCGCCCGCGCCGATTCCCTGCGCACCGCCTTCGCGCGGTACGGCGTCGCGGGCATCCCGACGAGCGGGGCGCTCCCCGCCGGCGCGGAGATCGGGCTCACTGGCGAGGAGCTCGACCGAATCGTCCGCGACACGACCGACGGCTTCGGGGCACGCCCGCTGAACGCCGGTGCACTCACCGCGATCGGGGACGTGCACGTCTCCGCGAAGATGCTGCTGATCGACCGTGTCCCGCAGCGATTCGAGCGCGGCGCGCGTGGGGTCCGCCAGTCGGTGCTGCTCGACTATCGCATCGGGACCGGGACGGTCGACGACCCCGAGGCCCTCTTCGACATCGGCACCGGCACCGGCACCTCGGCCTTCACGGTGCGCTCCCTCACCGATGTCGTGCTGGGCGACCGGTTCTGGACGACGATCGCGTTCGGCGCCACGACGGGGGGAGCCGCGGTCGCCCGTTCGCTCCGCGTCCCCGCGCCGGGAGGCGCCGATCTCATCGAGGCGGGACGAACGCTCGCCGTGCAGGTGACGCCGGGCCGTCTCCTCGACGCGACGGTCGCCCCGCGGTGGCAGCTGGGGGACTACCTGATGGTCGGCGCGCTCTGGCAGTGGAGCCGCGCCGACGGTGACGCGCACAGCGTGCCCGAAATCGGCCTCCCGGGCGGTGTGGATCCGGCGCAGCTCGACGCGTGGAGCGCGCGCGAGTCACAACGCGTCGGGCTCTCCCTCACCTATTCGACGCTCGCGGCGCGACGTCGCCTGACCATCGGGGGCACGGCCTGGGAGCTGAGCTACACCCACCTGCAATCGGTCGCGAGCCGGCACGGGCTCGTCCCCAAGGCGTTCGAGGACCGCGTCCTCCTCCGCGCCTATCCCCGCTTCCGCGCGCGCTGAGCCGTCGGGCGGGCCTGCGTCGGCGACGGCGCCGCCGCCGCCGCCGACATCAGGAGTTCTTTCGCGTGTTCGCGACTGGTCGCCGATTCGGCATCGCCGCCGAGCATCCGCGCGATCTCGGTCACGCGCGCCGCATCGGTCACGACGGAGACGTCACTCGTCGTCACTCCCCCCTTGGCCCCCTTCGCCACGACGATGTGGTGATGTCCACGGGCCGCAATCTGCGGCAGGTGCGTAATCGCGAAGACCTGGTGGTGCGTCGCGACGTCACGCATCGCGTCGCCCACCATCAGCCCGGTGCGCCCGCCGATCCCCGCGTCGACCTCGTCGAAGATGAGGGTCGGGACGTCGTCGAGGCGCGCGAGGATCACCTTCAGTGCGAGCATGACACGGGCGAGCTCACCGCCGGAGGCGACCCGCGCGAGGGGGCGCGCCTCGTGCCCGAGATTCAACGCGACCCGGAACTCGACGGATTCCGCCCCGTCCGGGCCGACGCCGTCACGTGCGGGGAGGTCGACGAGGAACCGGCCATCGGGCATCCCGAGCTCGGGGAGCCGTGCCGTCACGGCCGTCGCAAGCGCGGCGGCCGCGGCGCGGCGCGTGACCGAGAGTGCCGTCGCCGCCTCGGCGACCGTGGCGGCCGCAGCCACGCGCCGGTCCTCGAGGGCGTGCCGGTCGAATCCTGCCGTATCGAGTAGGTCGAGTTCGGCGCGGGCGGCGCGCCCCACCTCCACCACCGCCTCGAGCGTGCCACCGTGTTTCTGCTTCAGGCGATACAGCAGGTCCCGGCGACGTTCGACCTCCGCCAGTCGCGCGGGGTCGTGCTCGATTCCCTCCGCATACGCCCGCGCCTCACGCACGACCTCCTCGAGCGCGTACCACGCCGCATCGTAGAGCTCCTGCAGCCGCGCGGTCGAGGGATCGATGCGCTGCAGTCCGGCGAGCGAACGCTGCAGCGACCCGAGCTGCGGGAGCGCCCCCTCGTCCCCCTCGAGGGCGTCGGTCACCTCGGTCACGAGCGTCTGCAGCTCCTCCGCGTGCGTCAGCCGGCGCGCCTCGTCGTCGAGCGACGATTCCTCGTCGGGACGCGGGGCCGCGGCCTCGATCTCCTCCGCCACGTGAGCGAGCCAATCCGCGCGCCGGCGCGCCTCGGCCTCCCGGGCGGCGAGCGCCGCGCAGGCCGTCTCCGCCTCCACGAGGGCGCGATGCGCCTCGCGCAGCACGTCGCGTTCGCGCCCGGCGCCCCCGAAGGCGTCGAGGATGTCCCGCTGGGCTTCCGGCGACAGGAGCGCCTGCGCCTCGTGCTGACCGTGCACGTTCACCAGCGCCCGCCCGACCTCCGCGAGCGTGCCCGCGGTCACGGGCGTCCCGTTGATCCACGCGCGCGCGCGCGCGCCGGCCGCCGCCGTCACCTCGCGACGGAGCACGAGGGTCCCGTCGCAGTCGATCCCCCGCTCGTCAAGCGCCTGCCGCAGCGCGGGTCGCTCGCCGATGTCGAAGACCCCCTCCACCATCGCGCGCTCCGCGCCCGCACGCACGAGGTCGCTCGACGCACGCTCACCGATCAGCAGGCCGAGGGCCTCGACGACGATCGATTTGCCGGCGCCGGTCTCGCCCGTGAGGACGTTGAACCCCGGGGCGAGGGTGAGGGCGACCTCGTCGATCACCGCGAGCTGGCGGATGCGGAGTTCGGTCAGCATGCAGGGACGTTCGGCCACGGCGCGGCGGCGGGCCTCATCGCCGCACCGCACGCGTCGGCGGACGCGCTCATCCGTCGCGCTCCGCCAGCCCGCCCCAGCCGAGCTTCATCCGGAGCCGCGCGAAGAAGGGATGGCCGTCGAGCTGCACGAGCCGCACCGGCGCGGTGCTGCGACGGACCACGAGGTGCTGTCCCGCGGCGAGCGCCGTCCCAACCTGTCCGTCCGCGGTCACCAGCACCTCGTCCGGCGCATCCTCGACCTCGAGGCGAACCGTCGCGTCGGCGGGGAGCAGCGTCGGACGGAGCGCCAACGTGTGCGGGGCGACCGGGGTGACGAGGATCGACTCGAGCGTGGGGACCACGACGGGGCCGTTCGCGGAGAGCGCATACGCGGTGGACCCGGTCGGCGTCGCGACGACGACGCCATCCGCGGCGAAGGCGGCGACGAGCTCGTCATCGGCGAAGAGGCGGAGCCGGAGGACGCGCGCGAACCCGCCCTTGTGCACGACGACGTCGTTCAGTGCGCGGAGCCGCACCCCGACCGACCCGTCGGGTTGCGTGGTGCTCGCCTCGAGCGCGAGGCGGTCCTGCACGGTGTATCGACCGGCCGCGAAGGCGGCGAACCCCGCGGGGAATTCCTCGTGCGAACAGGCGGTGAGAAACCCGAGCTTGCCGAGGTTGACGCCGAGAATCGGAATCGGCGCGCCCCCCAGGAATCGCGCGGCACGGAGGAGGGTGCCGTCCCCACCGAGCGCGAGGAGGGCGTCGACCTCATCGGGCCGCGCCAGGATCGCCGCGCCCGGGACGAGCTCGGCGAGGCTTCCCTCGACGTGCAGGGAGAGTCCATGCACCGGCGCCTCGCGGGCCAGGAACGTCAGGACATCGGAGAGGCCGTCGTAGCCGCGATGGCCGACGACGCCGAGCCGAGTGATCACCCGGCGAGCGCCCCGCTGTCCGCCGCCGCGCGTACCGCGCGCGCGATCCCATCGGCATCGATGCCGCACTGCGCGAGCTGCCGCGCCCGCGACGCCGCGTAGACGATCCGGTCGGGGACGCCGAGGGTGTGCACCCGCACCTCGGGGGCGAGCGTCGCGATCACCGACGCCATGAAGGCCCCGAAGCCGTTGATGACGGTGCCCTCCTCGACGACGACGATCTGGTCGTGGCTCGCGACCAGGCTCGCCAGCGTCGCCTCATCGTAGGGTTTGAGGTACCGGCAGTTCACCACCGTCACCTCGAGCCCGTCCGCCGCGAGGCGCTCCGCCGCGCGCATCGCCTCCCGCACCATCGTCCCGACCGCGAGCACCGCGACGCGCTCGCCACGACGCAGCACCTCCCAGGAGGCGGGCGGCACCGGGGTCACCTCGGCCGCGGCGGGGACGAGGTCGGGCGCCACATCGCGCGGGTATCGCACGCAGAACGGGCCGGCGTCGTGCGCGATCGCGGTCTTGAGCAGTCCCACGAGCTCCGCCCCGTCCTTGGGCGCGGTCACGGTCATGTGCGGGACCGCGAGCATGTACGCGATGTCGTACAGGCCGGCGTGCGTCTCGCCGTCCTCGCCCACCAACCCCGCGCGGTCCATCGCGAACACCACCGGCAACGACTGGATGGCGACGTCGTGCACGATGTTGTCGTAGCCACGCTGCAGGAAGGTGCTGTAGATGGCGACCACGGGCTTCGTGCCCTGCGTCGCGAGCCCCGCCGCGAAGGTCACCGCGTGCCCCTCGGCGATGCCGACATCGAAGGTCCGGGTCGGATGCGCCTTGGCCACGGTCCCGATCCCGGTGCCGCTCGGCATCGCCGCGGTGATGGCGGCCACCTGCGGATGCGCCGTCATGAGCTCCGCGAGCGCCGTCCCGAAGACCGCCGTGTAGTTCGGGTTCCCCGTCGCCGCCTTGAGCAGCTTCCCCGTGGCCGGATCGTGGCCGGGCGGGAGGGCGTGCCACTTCTCACCGTGCTCGCCGGCCGGGAACCCGCGGCCCTTCTGCGTGATCACGTGCACCAGTCGCGGGCCCTTGAAGCCCTTCATCGCCTCGAACGTCTCCACCATCTGCGCGATGTCGTGCCCGTCGATCGGACCGAAGTACCGGAACCCGAGCTCCTCGAAGAGCACCCCGGGCGTGAGGAACGCCTTGACCGACTCCTCCCAGCGCCGCACGAGGCTACCAGCGTCCTTGAAGACGCCGGTCGCGTGATCGGCCCAGTCGCCGATGGCGCTACGCAACCGATTGTAGATCGGGTTCCGCTGCACCGACGTGAGGTACTTGTGCATCGCCCCGACATTCGGCGCGATGCTCATCTCGTTGTCGTTGAGCACGACGATGAAGTCGCGATCCATCGCCCCCGCGTTGTTCAACGCCTCGTACGCGAGTCCCGACCCGAGCGAGCCGTCGCCGATGATGGCGACGACCTTGAAATCCTCGCCGCGGAGGTCGCGCCCCGCCGCCATCCCGAGGGCGGCGGAGATCGACGTCGCCGCGTGTCCGGCGCCGAAGGTGTCGTACGGGCTCTCCGTGCGCTTCAGGAAGCCGGAGATCCCCCCCTCCTGCCGCAGGGTGTGCATCTGGTCCTTGCGGCCCGTCAGCACCTTGTGGGGGTAGCCCTGATGGCCGACGTCCCAGACGAGCTGGTCGCGCGGGGTGTCGAAGGCGGTGTGGAGCGCGATGGTGAGCTCCACCACGCCGAGCCCCGCGCCGATGTGGCCGCCGGTGACCGAGCAGGTCGAGATCAAAAAGTCGCGGATCTCCTGCGCGAGTTGCGTCCGCTCCGCAGCGGACATCGTGCGGAGGTCGGCGGGACTCTGGAGGCGGTCGAGCAGGGTCATCGGACAGCGGGAGATGGGGAGTGTGGTAGGTTGCCACCCGGCACGGCGTCCGGGCAAGAGACGCGGGGAATCACGAGCGCCTGGCGACGACGAAGCGGGCGAGGAACTCGAGCTCCGGGGTCAGTGCCCCCTGCCCCTGAAGTCCGGCGCACGCCTCCTGCACCAGCGCCTCGGCCCGCGCCTTCGCCCCGGCGACACCGAGGAGAGCGGGATAGGTGCTCTTGCGGTACTCGACGTCCTTGCCGGCCGTCTTGCCGAGCTGGTCCGTCGTGGCGGTGATGTCGAGGACATCGTCCGCGATCTGGAACGCGAGCCCGATGGCCGCCCCGTACCGACGGAACGCCTCGAGTAACGGCGCCGGCGCCCGAGCGGCGAGTCCGCCGAGCGCCATCGAGGCCTCGATCAGCGCCCCCGTCTTGAGCCGATGCACGCGCTCCAGCTCTTCGAGGGAGAGCGCACGCCCCTCCCCCTCGAGGTCGAGGAGCTGCCCTCCGATCATCCCACCAGCGCCCGAGGCACGCATGAGCTCACGGACGATCGCGGAGACCTCCTCGGCGTCGAGGCCGAGCGCCGACGCGGCATCCGCGGCCGCTCGGGCGGCCAGCGGGACCATCGCCATCCCCGCGGCCGTCGCGGCGGCCACCCCGTGGACCACATGCACCGTCGGACGCCCCCGACGCATCGCGTCGTCATCCATGCAGGGGAGGTCATCGTGGACGAGCGAGTACGCGTGCACCACCTCCACCGCGGCCGCGAGATCGCTCACGTCCCCCGTCCCGCCTGCCGCGCGATACGCGCTGAGCACGAGCACGGCGCGGAGCCGCTTCCCCTCACCGGCGAGGCTGTACCGGATCGCCTCGTACACGGCGCCGTCGCGCCCGTCGAGACAGCGCGCCACGAGCGCGTCGAGCGCCCGGGCCACGCGCGCCCGGTCGGCGCCGAAGTCGATTGGGACTGTCATCGCGTCGGTCACGACCGAGCCTCGAAGACGCCCTCAGCCGTCTCGACGAGGGTCCGGACCGTGCCGTCCGCCTCGGCGAGGACAGCGGACGCCTCGCGGAGGCGCACGATCCCCTCCTCGAAGAGGCGGAGCGCCTGCTCGAGCGGCAGGTCGTCGCGGTCGAGCGCCTGGGCAATCTCCTCCAGGCGGGCCAGGGTCTCCTCAAAGGTCATCAGCCGGTCCTCAGGTGCGGGGCGCTGGCGTCGATGGATTCGGTCCGCGCCGTCACGCGGCCATCGGTCAACAACAGGTCGAAAGGCTCACCCACGGTGAAGGCGGCGCGGCGCGCGAGCGGTCGGCCGTCCGCCCCTCGGGCGACGGCGAAGCCGCGGGCGAGGACGCCGAGCGGGGAGAGTGCCTCGAGACGGCCGGCGACCCGCTCGATCCGCGCCCGACGCCGCTCCACCGCGCGCGCCGCGCGCAAACGGAGCCCGTCAGCGTGGGCACGGAGACGCCGTCCCTCGCGGTCGACGCGGTCCTCCAGGGCATCCGAGAGTCGGCCGCCGAGCGCTCGGACCCCATCGCGGAGTTCGTCCAGCACCGGGACGGCGCGCTCGGCGGCGACACTCGGTGTCGCCGCGCGGAGATCCGCCACGTAATCGGTGATGGTGAAATCGGTCTCGTGCCCCACGGCGGAGATCACCGGGATCGGGCAGGCCGCGACGGCACGGGCGACCGACTCGTGATTGAACGCCCAGAGATCTTCGCGCGACCCGCCGCCGCGCCCGATGATGACGACATCGGCCCCGCCCCAGCGCCCGAGGCGCTCGAGCGCCTGCACCAGCGAGGCCGGCGCCAACTCACCCTGCACGACCGCCGGGATCAGCGTGAGATGCACGCCGGGATGTCGACGGCGGATCACCGCCTCGATGTCGCGCCACGCGGCCCCGTCGCCGCTGGTGATGACCGCGACGTGCGCAGGATACTTCGGCAGCCGACGCTTTCGGGACTCCGCCGTCAACCCTTCGGTGTCGAGCTTCGCCTTCAGCGCGTCAAACGCTTTCTGCCAGAGCCCCGCGCCCTCGGCCTCGAGGGCATCGACCATGAACTGGAGCTTCCCCTGCCCCGTCCAGAGGCTGAGGGTGCCACGCGCGAAGACACTCATCCCCTCGTCCGGCGGCGCGGGGATCCGCCGCGCATCGCGCGCCCAGACGACGGCCGGCAGTTGCCCCGCGGCATCCTTCAACGAGAAGTACCAATGCCCGTTGGAATGCCGCTTGAAGTTCGAGACCTCGCCCTTGACCCAGAGCCCCGGGAAGGCCGCCTCGAGGGACTCCTTGGCGTACCCCGCCAGCTCCCCCACGCCGAGGGCGGACTCGATGGAGGAGCCGGGCGCGTGCATCGCCGTCGTCAGCGCGCGAGGGTGAGGCGCGCCGCGCGCACCGTGTTCGCGAGCAGCATCGCGATCGTCATCGGGCCGACACCGCCGGGCACCGGCGTGAGGTGCGACGCGACGGCGCGCACCTCCTCGAACCGGACGTCCCCGACGATCCGATACCCGCGTTTCGCCGACGGGTCGTCGACGCGATTGATCCCCACATCGATGACCACGGCGCCCGGCTTCACCATATCGGCGGTCACCATCTCGGGCTTCCCGATGGCCGCAATCAGGATGTCCGCGCGCCGCGTGTGCGCCGCGAGGTCGCGCGTGCGCGAGTGGCACACGGTGACCGTACAGTCCGCGCCGCGACCGGCCTGCATCAACAGCGCCGCCATCGGCTTGCCGACGATCGTGCTGCGCCCGAGGATCACCGCCTCCTTGCCCGCCGTCTCGATGCCGCTCTCCGTGAGGAGCACCTGCACGCCGGCAGGCGTGCAGGGGGCGAAGGCATCGGGATCGCCGATGAGCACCTTCCCCGCATTGACCGGATGGAAGCCGTCGACGTCCTTGGCGGGATCGATCCGCCGGATCACCGCCTGCGCATCGATCTGCCGCGGCACCGGCATCTGCACGAGGATTCCGTGCACCGCGGGGTCGGCGTTGAGTCGATCGACGACGGCGAGGAGTTCCGCCTGGGTGGTCGTCGCCGGGAGGCGGATCGTCTCCCCCAGCATCCCGGCCTCGCGGCACGCCTTCTCCTTGCTCGCGACGTACACGGCGCTGGCGGCATCGTCGCCGACGAGGACGACGGTCAGCCCCGGCACCACCCCGTGCGTGGCGAGCTCGGCCGCCTCAGCGGCGACGCGCGCCCGCACCCGGGCCGCGATGGCGACGCCGTCGATCAGCTCAGCGGGCAATGTCCGAGGCCCTCGTCTCACGGATCGCCACCACGCGGATCTGACCGGGATACTGCAGCTCCGATTCCACGCGCCGCGCAATCTCCTCGGTCAGCGACTGCATCCGCGCGTCGTCGACCCCGCTCGGGTCGACGATGACGCGCACCTCGCGGCCCGCCTGGATCGCGAAGACGCGGTCGACGCCCTTGTAGCTGCTCGCGATCTTCTCGAGCCCCTCGAGGCGCTTCACGTACGTCTCGAACGCCTCGCGCCGCGCGCCGGGCCGTGAGCCGGAGATCGCGTCGGCCGCCTGCACGAGCACCGACACCTCGCTCTCGTGGGGCACATCGTCGTGATGCGCCGCGATGCAGTTCACGACCAGCGGGTGCTCGCCGTACTTGGTCGCCACCTCGACGCCGAGCTGGACGTGGGTGCCCTCATGATCGTGCGTGAGGACCTTCCCAACGTCATGCAGCAGCGCGCCGCGCTTGGCCATCGCCACGTCGAGCCCGAGCTCCGCCGCCATGATCCCCGCGAGGAAGGCGGTCTCCTTCGAGTGATACAGGATGTTCTGCCCGTAGCTCGTCCGCCACTTCATCCGCCCGATCAGCTTGATCATCTCCGGGTGCAGCCCGTGGACGCCCACCTCGTAGGCCGCCTGCTCCCCCGTCTCGATGATGGAGGCATCCACCTCCTTCCGCGCCTTCTCGACGACCTCCTCGATGCGGCCGGGATGGATCCGCCCGTCCGCCACCAGCTTCTCCAGCGCGACCCGCGCCACCTCGCGCCGAACGGGGTCGAAGCAGCTCACGACCACCGTGTCGGGCGTATCGTCGATGATCACGTCGACACCGGTGGCCAACTCGAACGCGCGGATGTTCCGCCCCTCGCGCCCGATGATGCGGCCCTTCATGTCGTCCTTCGGCAGGGCGACCGCCGCCGCGGTGATCTCCGCCGTGTGCTCGGCCGCGATCCGCTGGACCGCGAGCGCGACGATCTTCTTCGCCTCGCGGTCGGCGTTGCGCTTCGCCGTCTCGCGGATCTCGCGCACGCGATTGGCCGAGGCGGCCAGTGCCTCCTCCTCGAGCCGACGCGTCAGCTCCGCCTTCGCCTGCTCGGCCGAGAGTCCGGCCACCTGTTCGAGCCGCCGCCGCTCCTCGCCGACCATCGCGTCGAGCTCACCCTGACGCTCCTCGAGCTGCTTCTCGCGACGCCCGAGCTCGCTCGCCCGGCGCCCGAGCTCCTTCTCCTTCTGGTCGATCATATCGACCTTGCGGTCCACCTGCTGTTCCCGGTCGACGACGCGCTTCTCCTCGCGCTCGACCTCCTCCCGCCGCTTCCGGGCTTCCTGCTCCCAGGCCTCGCGGACCTTCATCACCTCTTCCTTGCCGGAGAGGACCGCCTGCTTCCGCGCCGCGTCGGCCTCGCGCTCGGCCTCCGAGACGATGCGCTTGGCGACCTGGTCGGCCGCCTCGCCCGCGGCACGCCGCGAGGCATCCTCCAAGGCGCGGCCACGGCGGCGCCCAAACGTGAACGCGACCGGAAGGGCGCCCGCGAGCACGGCGCCGATCGCGATCGCGATGGCCATCGGGTTCATCATCTTGTGACGTCCTATACGAAAGGCGGCACCGGGGGGCACCGCAGACCCTTGAGGAAGGCGCGCCGACCACCGATGGACGGTCCGCGGCAACCAGCCTCTCGATCAGGCACCGGCGTAGGGCGCGGGAAGGAAGAGGGGTAACTGCCGACGGCACAACCACCTACGGGACTTCGCACCTACGAGCTACCGAGTCAAGGTACGACTGTCAGCGGAAAATGGCAACGCATCCCGTCAGGGGCAGCGCCCGACACCATTAGGAGTCGATCGGCGCCAGTCCGGCTCTCACCCCTCGCCGCGCTTCCCGGGCGGGAGCCAGCGACGTAACTCCCCCGACAACGACCGCATCCGCTCCGCCACCTGCGCCTGCGCCGCGCGCTCGTCGAAGAGTTCGGAGGTGATCGCCATCGCCGCCAGGATCGCCGCCTTCCCGGGGTCGGTGATTGCCGGGCTCTCCAACACCTTCCGGATCGCCGCGTCCACGTGCGCGGCGATGGCCTGCGTGTGCTCGGGCGAGACCGTCGACCGCACGGTGTACTCCTCGCCGACGATCCGCACCCGCGTCGAATGCACCGTCATACGGTCTCGCCTCCGAGGGCGTGCTGCTGTCTGAGGAAGGTGACGCGCTCGAGCGCTGACTCGGTCTGCGCGACCGCCGCCTCGAGCCGCGCACGTAGCTCGGCGTTCTCCGCCTCAAGGGCCGCCACCCGCTCCTCCGCGCTCGCCTCGCCCGCCGGCGAGGCACCAAGGGCCTTCAAACGTGCCTCCGCCTGCTGGGCGCGCTTCCGGAAGGTTGCCACCTCCTCCCCGAGGTGCCGGACCAGCACCTCGAGTTCGCGGAACGCCGCGGCGGCGGGATCAGGCGGAACGGGGACGGACACCGAGACGCTCCTCCAGAGCCTTGAGCAGTTGGACGCGCCGTCCTTCGATTTCCTTGTCCCGCAGGGTGCGCTCCGGATGACGGAAGGTCAAGCGCCACGCCAGCGAACGCGTCCCGTCGGCAACGCCGGCCCCGCGGAACTCATCGAAGAGCACCACGGTCTCGAGTTGCGCGCCCGAGACGTCTCGCACGACCTGCTCCACCGCTGCCGCGGGCACGGTATCGGGGACGAGGAGCGCGAGGTCGAAGATCGCGGCCGGGGTGGTCGGCAGCGGCCGATACCGGATCGGCGCGCGGGTGGGCACGGCGATGGCCGCGCCGTGCGCGTGCGTCCCCGGACCGGCGACGGGGGCGTTCGCGACGCGACCCAGCGTGAGTTCGACGCCGAAGGCCAGCTGCGCCCAGACGGGGGCGTCGAGCGGCACACGCTCTACGGTCCCCACCGTCGTGCCGTCGACGAGGACGTGCCAGAGCACATCCCCCGCACCCGGCTCGAGGGCGATCTGCGCGCCAGGGAACGCGACCGCGGCGGTCCGCTCGCCGAGCGCCTTCGCATCCCAGGCGTCAAAGGCGGGCGGCTGTGGCTCCGAGAAATGCACCGGCCGACGCGCCCCCATCAGGAGTGCCGCCACCCGCTGCTCCTCGATCGGCAATCCCGTGCCGTCAGGGGTGAAGGCCGCGCCAACCTCGAAGAGCCGCACATCCCCCTGCATCCGATTCAAGTTGTACTCCGCGCGACGCGCGAGCGTGTCGAGCAGCCGACGCCGGAGGTACGGCTCGTCCTCGGCGAGCGGATTCTGCACGCGCACGAAGCCCTCGGACGCCCCTGCCGTGAAGGGGAGCGGACGAACCTCGTGGAGTCCATCGGCGACGAGCGCGTCACGGAGGCGCCGACCCACGAGGAAGAGCGGATCGTCGGGCGCGGTGCCAGGGCGCGCGCCGTGCAGCGCATCGGGCAGGCGGTCGAACCCACGCAGCCGAGCGACTTCTTCGATGAGATCCACCTCACGCGACACATCGTGGCGCCAGGTGGGCACGGTGACGAGCAACGTCCCGCCAGCCCCCTCACGGATCCCGAAGCCGATCCCCCGGAGCAGCGCGGCGATCTCCTCAGCCGGGACCGCGTCACCGAGCACGGCCGCCACCCGCGATGGGCGCACGGTCAGCGGCGGCGCCGGCGTCGGCGCCGACCCAAGATGCAGCAGGGCGTCCACCTGCCCACCGCCAAGCTGCGCGAGGAGTGCAGCGCCGATGGCCAGCATCTCGCCCACGGCCCCCGCGTCGATCCCGCGCTCGAATCGATAGCTGGCATCGGTCGAGAGCCCCGCCTTGCGCCGTGTCGCGCGCACGACCGCGGGCGCGAAGCAGGCGACCTCGAGGACCACCCGCGTGGTGGCGTCGGTGACCTCGCTCCCCCGCCCGCCCATCACCCCCGCGAGCGCCGTCGGCACGGCCGCATCGGCGATGACGAGCATCGAGGAATCGAGCGTTCGCGTCGCCCCGTCGAGCGTGACGAGCGACTCCCCGGCCCGCGCACGCCGCACGACGAGCGTGTCGCCCTGCAGGGTCGTCGCATCGAAGGCGTGCATCGGTTGCCCGAAGCCGTGCAGCAGGTAGTTCGTCGCGTCGACGAGGTTGTTGATCGAACGCCCGCCGACGGCCTCGACCGCCGCGCGGAGCCACGCCGGGCTCGGCCCCACCGTGAGCCCGGAGACCACCGCGGCGCCGTACTGGGGGCAGTCCGCCCGCTCCTCGATCTTCACCGTGACCCCGCCGGCGCGCGCCTCACGGTCCGCACGCACGACCGACACGGTGACCGGCGGGAGCGCGGCAATTTCTGGGGGACGCTGGAGCGGTGTGCCGGTGAGCGCAGCGACCTCGAGCGCGACCCCCAGATGCGAAAGCAGGTCGGGACGGTTCGGCAGCACGTCCACCAACAGCCGGACGTCACCGAGCGGCAGCACCTCGAGGAGCGGCGTCCCCGGCGGTGCATCGGTCGTCAGCGTCAGAATCCCGTCGTGATCCTCGCCCAGCCCCAGCTCGCGTGCCGAGCAGAGCATCCCGTTCGAGGTGAATCCGCGGATCTTGCGCTTCTCGATCACGAGGCCGCCCGGCATCGTCGTCCCGGTCCGGGCGAACGGATAGCGGGCGCCGACGGTGACGTTCGGCGCGCCGCAGACGACGTCGAGGAGCGTCCCGCTGCCGTCGTCGACCTGATTGAAGGAGAGCTTCGTCTCCGGGATGCGCTCGCTCGCCACCACCCGGCCGACGACGAACGGGACCAGGTCGGCGCGGAGGCGCTCGAGCCCCTCCACCGTCGCGACGTGCGCCGTCAGGAGGTCACGGATCGCCTCGGCCGACCGGCCGTGCGGCACGAAGCGCGAGAGCCACTCGTGCGAGATGTTCATCGGGCGAACTGGTCGAGGAAGCGGACGTCGGCGTCATACAGGATCCGGATGTCCGGGATCCCGTGCCGCGAGATGGCGGTGCGGGCCGGGCCCATCCCGAACGCCCAGCCGGTGTACTTCTCGCTGTCGAGACCGGCCTGCTCGAGCACCGCGGGGTGCACCATCCCCGACCCGAGGATCTCCACCCATCCGGACTGCTTGCAGACCCCGCACCCCGCGCCGCCACACACCCCGCACTGCACGTCCATCTCGGCGCTCGGCTCGGTGAACGGGAAGAAGCTCGGACGGAAGCGTGTCTTGGTCGTGGGACCGAAGAAGCGGCGCGCGAAATGCGAGAGCGTCGCCTTGAGGTCGGCGAAGGTGACCCCCTCATCGACCACGAGCCCCTCGATCTGCGCGAACATGGGCGCGTGCGACGGGTCGAAGAAGTCACGCCGGTACACGTTGCCCGGCGCCAGCACGCGGATCGGCGGCGCATAGCGCTGGAGCGTGCGCACCTGCACGGGCGAGGTGTGCGTGCGTAACACCTGGTCCGGCCCGAGATAGAGCGTGTCGTGCATGTCCATCGCCGGGTGGTCAGCCGGGAAGTTGAGCGCGCCGAAGTTGTACCAGGCGTGCTCCGCCTCGGGGCCGAGGGCGATGGTGAAGCCGAGTTCACGGAAGATCTCGACGACCTCGTCGATGACGAGGGAGACCGGATGCACCGCCCCGCGCCAGCGTGGACGCGCGGGCATCGAGCGGTCGAGGGCGGGGCCCGCTGCCGACGCGGCCGCGGCGAGCTCGGCGTGCCGCGCCTCGAGCGCCGCCTCGATGACGGCCTTCACCGCATTCGCGCGCTGCCCCGCCTCGCGCTTGTCCTCCTTCGGGAGGGCGCCGAGGCCGGCCAGGATGTCGGTGAGGCGTCCGGCCTGTCGGCCGACGAGGGCGTTACGGGCCGCCGTCCACTCGTCGAGGGTGCCCGCGGCGGCGATGCGCCCCGGGGCCTCGGCGGCGAGCTGGTCGAGGGCGGCGAGGAAGTCAGCGAGGGACACGGAGCCGGATGGGAACGGGACGTGGGGAGCGGCGGAGGGAAAGATACGCGACGAGGGCGGGGAGCGGACATCGCCACCCCCCGCCCTCGCGTCGCCGGCGGACCGGCGTCAGGCTGCCGACTTGATCGCGGCCTGCGCCTTCTCGGCGATGAGCGTGAACGCGGCCGGATCGGAGACCGCGAGCTCCGCGAGGATCTTGCGGTCGACGACGATCCCGGCGGCCTGCACGCCGTTGATGAACGCGCTGTAGCTCATCCCGTTCAGACGCGCGGCGGCGTTGATGCGGGTGATCCAGAGCTTGCGGAAATCCCGCTTCTTGGCCTTGCGGTCCCGGTAGGCATAGACCCACCCGCGCTCCACGGTCTCCTTCGCAGCCTTCCAGAGCTTGCTCCGGCCGCCGAAGGCGCCCTTGGCGGCCTTCATGATCTGCTTCTTGCGCTTGAGGCGCACGACGTTCGACTTGACGCGAGGCATCGGTCGGTCTCCTTAGGCCTGGAGGAGGCGCTTGAGGTTCTTCGCCTCGCCGTTCGTCGCGACCGTGGTCGGACGACGGAGATTGCGCTTCCGCTTGGCGGTCTTCTTGGTGAGGATGTGGCTCTTGTAGGCCTTGAGGCGCCGCACCTTGCCCTTCCCCGTCACGGAGAAGCGCTTCTTGGCGCCCTTGTGGGACTTCATCTTCGGCATCGGTCGGTCCGTCCTTAGCGTGGCGTGAGGATCATCGTGAGGGCCTTCCCCTCGAGCTTCGCCGCGGTCTCGATCTTCGCGACATCCGCAAGGGTCTGGGCGACGCGCTCGACGACCGCCATACCCAACTCCGGATGCGCGATCTGCCGACCGCGGAACATCAACGTCACCTTCACCTTGTTCCCGTCCGCGATGAACTCGCGCGCGTGGTTCACCTTGGTGTCGAAGTCGTGCTTCTCGATCCCCGGACGGAACTTCACTTCCTTCAACTGGATCACGTGCTGCTTCTTCTTCGCCAGCCGCGCCTGCTTGGCCATCTCGAACTTGTACTTCCCGTAGTCCATGATCCGGACCACCGGGGGGCGGGCCATCGGCGCGACCTCGACGAGGTCGAGCCCCGCCTCCACCGCCATGCTGAGCGCCACATCCACCTCGAGCACGCCGAGCTGCGCGCCGTCGGACCCGATCACACGGACCGGGCTGATGCGGATCTGCCGATTGATGCGAGGGCCACGCGGCGCCTGCTTGGTCTCCTGGATACGACGGCTCCTGCGAGAGGGAAAACAGAAACGCGGACCCCGCTCACGGAGCCCGCGCACGCACGAGGCCGTCCCGGCGTGACGACGCCGACGGCTCGAGCCTTCGAGGACTCCTGCAGCACGACGCCCGAGGGCGAAGGCCAGAGGGTGGGGTGCACACCAGCGCACCCGCTTGACTGGATTGTCTGCTAAACCTAGGCCGGCTCGATGGTTAGGTCAAGACGTCCCTTCGCGTCCGGACGGCGGGCCAAACGCCCCCATGCGGTCACCGCGTCGTGCTCGAACACCAGCAGCCACCCTGCCGCCTCCGCCTCGGCCCAGAGCGCGCGCTTCGACTCGAGCGTCCGGAGCGGCTCGACATCATACCCCATGATCCACGGCAGCGGGACGTGCGCCGTCGTCGGACAGAGATCCCCGAGGAAGACCGCCGTCTCCCCGCCGCCATCAATCACGATCGACTGATGATGCGGCGTATGGCCAGGGGTCGCCCGCATCCAGATACCAGGAACAAGGTCACCGCCGCTCTCGACCAGTTCGAGCTGCCCCGAGGCACGAAGAGGCTCCCAGTTCCGGGGGAAGTAGCTCGCTGCGGTCCGCTCGTTCGGGTGCATGGCATAGTGATGCTCCCCCGCGTGCACGAGATACCGCGCGTGCGGGAAAGCGGCCTCCACGGTGCCATCCGCCGCGAGCCGCGTGTTCCCCCCGGCATGGTCGAAGTGGAGGTGCGTGTTGATGACGACGCGCACGTCGGCGGCGGTGAACCCCGCCGACGCCAGTGCGGCGTCCAGCATCGAGCGATGCCCCGGCACCGACGCCTCGATGCCGTAGATGTCGAGGAACTTCGCATCCTCCTTCTCCCCCACGCCGGAGTCAATCAGCACGAGCCCCTCGGGGTGCTCGACCAGGAGACACCGCATCCCGAGTGCGATGCGGTTCCGCTCGTCGGCGGGGATGCGCCGCTCCCAGAGCGGCTTCGGCACGACGCCGAACATCGCACCGCCGTCGAGGCGCTGCCCGCCGGCCTGCAGGGCGTGGATGGTGAGCGCGCCGAGACGGCGCGATTGATGCAGGGGAGTCGGAGCGGCCATGCGCTCAGGATACATCGGCGCGGCGCCGGAGCCGAGGGGGTGCGCACCGCCTGCCCCGCCACCCTGGAACGCGACGGGCGTCGCACCGCCAACCCCGTCAGCCGGCACGCGGACCTCGTGGCGCGACGCTCAGGCCCCGTCGGCGCCGTCGCTCGACACAGGAAGCGCCCGCCGGCGCTTCGCGCGCGATGTCCCCGCTGCCAGCCACGCATCGAGCTCCTCCCACGTATCGATCCCCTGCTGCGCGAGGTCGAGGAGCATCCGCTGCAGGACCGCCGCCGTCGCGAGCGCGTCCCCGCTCGCCCGGTGGCGGTCGTCGATGGTCACGCCGTAGTGGTGCGCGACGCTGTCGAGGTTGCGGCGCGGCAGATGCCGCAGGAGCCGACGCGCGAGCCGAACCGTGCACAGCTGCCCCGCCACAATCCCGGCGAGGGGATGCGGCGCGACGCGCCCGAACTCCGCCGAGAGGAAGCCGAAATCGAACCGCGCGTTGTGCGCGACGAACACCCGGTCTGCGAGCACCGCCGCGACCTCCCCCGCCACGTCGGCGAAGGTCGGCTGGCCTCGCACCATCGCATCGTCGATTCCCGTCAGGCGCGTGATGTGCCACGGGATCGGCCGACCGGGGTCGAGGAGCGAGTGGAACGCCACGGTCGAGACACCCTCGTGGACCGTCACCACCGCGAGCTCGGTGACGCGGTCGGCGCCGCCGGGCTGCCCGCCGGTGGTCTCGACGTCGACGACGGCGAAGGGGAGGGCGTGGAGTCGCACCCCGTGAAGCTAACGGCGAGCCTCGTACCCCCCAGTGCCTCCGCGATTGCGCGGTCGTGTACCACCCGAACGCCCCCAGACGCCGATGTCTGCCCGCTCCATTCGACTATTGACCCCGAGGCCAGGCGGCATAGCTTGTGAATGATTTCACAAGCCCCCCCCCGCGTGAAACACATCGCTGACTCCACCGTCCGACGCCTCTCCCTCTATCTCCGGTTCCTTGAGGAGTTCGAGCGGCAGGGCCACACCACCATCTCGAGCGGCGAACTCGCCCGCTCGGGCGGGACGACCTCGGCGCAGGTCCGGAAGGATCTCTCGTTCTTCGGCTCGTTCGGCAAGCGCGGCCTCGGCTATGCCGTCTCCGACCTGATCGCCTCGCTCCGCCACATCCTCGGCCTCGAGGCGCGTTGGCCCGTCGTGATCATCGGCGCCGGGAAGATTGGTGCGGCCCTCGCCCAGTACCGCGGCTTCGGCACCCACGGCTTCGACGTGGTCGGCGTCTACGACACCGACCCCGCCCGCGTCGGGGAACCGCTGAACGGCGTCCGGGTGCGCCCCGACGCCCAACTCGAGGCCGACATCGCCGCGCTCCTCCCGCGCATCGCGGTCCTCTGCGTCCCTGGTGAGGCAGCCCAGCCCGTCCTCGACCGCGTCGTCGCCGCCGGGATCCGCGCCGTGCTCAACTTCGCCCCGGCCGCCCTCGTCGCCCCGGAGGGCGTCTCCGTCCGCACGGTGAACATGGCGACGGAGCTCGAGGTCCTCGCCTTCGCCCTGACCAACCCGGGCAGCTGAGCCTCGATCGCCGCGGGGGACGCGCGGCGGTCAGCGGGCGCGCAGCAACCGCGCGAAATCCTCGGGGGCCAGCGTCTCGGGGCGCCGGTCGGGGGTCAGGTCGGCACGCGCGAGCAGCGCATCCGCGGCGTCGGCATCGAGCGACCAGACCGTGCGCACCACGCGGCGGAGCTGTTTCCGTCGGAGCCCGAAGGCCGCCTGCACGAGCGTGCGGAACGCCGCTTCCTCCGCCTCGGCGATCACGGGGTCAGGCCGCGGTGCCACCTCGAGCACGGCGGACTCCACCTGCGGCGGCGGCGTGAAGGCGCCCGCCGGCACCCGAAAGAGGCTCCGTACCGTCGCGAGGGCCTGGAGATTCACCGACAGCGCGCCATAGGCGTCGCTCCCCGGCGCGGCGGCAGCGCGGTCCGCGACCTCCCGTTGCACCAGGTACACGGCGCGTCGGGCCCGCGGCCGACGCAGCGCATGGAAGAGAATCGGGGTCGTGATGTTGTACGGCACGTTCCCCGCCAACAGGTAGCCCTGCACCACACTCGCGCCGGCCGCCGTGGCGAGCGCGCCGAGGTCCTGCGCGAGGACGTCGCCCTCGACGAGTGTGAAGCGCGGTTCCCCGCCCCACCGCTCCCGCAGCACCGGGATGAGATCGCGGTCGAGCTCGATCGCCACCACGTGCCCGGCGCGCGCGAGCAGCGCCTCCGTCAGCGCGCCACGACCCGGTCCGATCTCGACGACCGTATCCGCGGGGTCGATCGCCAGGGCGTCCGCGATGCGCGCGAGGAGCCGCGCGTCGGTGAGGAAGTGCTGCCCGAGCCGCTTCTTCGGGCGGGGGAGCGCGCTCACGCGCTGCGCAGGACGACGACGGCCTGGTCGTCGTGGGGCCGGACCCGCCCGAGATGACCGGACACCTGCGCGAAGACGCCGTCGACGATGCGGGACGGGACTTCGCGGCGACGGGCGACGAGGACATCGAGCACCGCCGCCTCACCGAGCGCGCGCCCCTGCACGTCCCGCGCGTCGCTCACCCCGTCAGTGAAGATCGCCAGCAGATCCTCCGCGGGGTCCCACGGGCTCGAGGCGACGCGGAGGGGCTCGGTGCCGAGCCCGAGCGCGGGATCGGTCGCGGCGAGCCGCTCCGTCCGGCCATCGCCCCGGATCACGAAGGCGTGTGGATGCCCCGTGTTGGTCCAGCGCACGACCCCGCCGCGATGATCGACGATGACATAGCAGAGCGAGAGGAACATCTCGGTGTCGGCGAGTTCATCTCCGACGGTGGCGAGGATCGCCTCGACGGTCCGCGCGGGATCGTCGCTCCCGCGCGCGTGGATCGCCGCGGCACTCATCACCAGCGCCATCACGAGGGCGGCGCGGTAGCCGTGACCAGAGACGTCGCCGAGGAGCACGCCAGTGGAACCGCCATCGAGGCGGAAGAGATGATAGAAGTCGCCGCCGACGCCCTCGGCCGCCTCGACGCGCGCGGCGCATCGCGCCTCGGGCGCCACCGCGGTTCCCTTCGGGAGGAGCCGCTGCTGCAGGTCGGTCGCGAGCCGCATCTCCGACGCCAGCCGCTCCTGCTCGAGGGACTGGCGCACAAGCACCCCGTTCTGGATCGCCGAGCCGATCTGCGAGCCGATCGCGGCGATGAACTTCTCGTCCCCGGCGGTGAACGGGAGCCCGCCACGGCGGCCCGAGAGGCAGATGACACCGACGGGCAGTCCCCCCTCCGGCGTCGTCCACAGAATGGGGACGGCGAGGAGAGCGCCGTCTCGGAACGGCACCTCGAATTCGCTCACGAGGACCCCGTCGTCGACGAGCAACGCGTGCCGGGTGCGGTAGACGCGGGCGAGCACACTCACCGGATGATCGACGGGAATCGTCCGCGGCTCCGCGCCGCGCGGCACACGGAGCGACGTTACCGGCACCAGGAGCCCCGACGCGGGGTCGTGGCGCACCAGCGCACCGTATTCCGCCCCCACCGTCTCGGCGACTTCGAGCAGGATCCGTCGCGCCGCCGCCTCGAAGGTCACCGTACGACTGAGGATCTCGCTGATGGAGTAGAGCAGCGTGATCTCCTCGTAGCGCTCCGCAAGCTCGTCAGCGGCGCGACGCGACTCCCATTGCGCCTGCAGGACTTCCGCGAGCGCCGGCGCGAGCACGGCGAGCCAGCGGCGCGTCTCGGATTCGTCCCGCACCGGACCGAGTCCGACCCACGTGGGGGATCGCCCGGGAAGCCGTGCCACGAGCTGACGCCCGACGGCCGCCGGCCGCATCACCGGGGTGCCGTCGTGGGGCACGGAGGCCACGTCGGGCGGGGTGACATCACCGCCGGTCGCCGCGATCACCTCGATGCCGCGGTCGGGCCGCAGCTGCCGCCAGACGACCACGGGCGTGGCGAACCCTGTCGTGAACGCGTTGAGGATGCGCGCGACGTCGCTGGAGGCCACGGGTCAGCGCCGATGCAGGGTGAGCCGCACGATCGTCCCCACCCCACGCTCGCAGCGCACCTCGTCCATCAGCGCGCGCATCAGAAAGAGGCCGCGGCCATCCTCGCGCGCGAGCGCGTCGGGGGCCGTCGGGTCGCCGGTACACCCCTCGAGGTCGAA
>Ga0078894_10000132_pt1 | contig 45198 bp, 40 predicted proteins | sample LauGreSu1BDMLBSD_2_FD_67506 | JGI IMG/M metagenome (GOLD analysis project Ga0078894, IMG submission 67506) | Freshwater lake microbial communities from Lake Michigan, USA - Su13.BD.MLB.SD (version 4) (version 4) | ecosystem: Environmental > Aquatic > Freshwater > Lake | place: Lake Michigan...
TATTTGTAAAACTATTTGTAAAACTATTTGTAATTGTATTTGTATAAAAATTCATGTAATAATATTTATTATCATTATAAATATGATTATATAAACGCTTAATGAGAGAAAACAATACACATGTATATTATTTGGACCCGGATCAAAAAATCACAGACCAATCACCGCTTTAATTCGGTTTTGTTAGAATAAATAAATATTGGTATTCGTAACCAGCGTTGATCATGTCGATTTTGCTTTGAACAATGAAACCCGCTTCCTTGGCCATATTTAATATTTCTTGGTAAGGTTCCATAAAAAGTTCGTGTTCTTGTCTTCTAAATACTTTATCGGTCTCCTTGTTTGAGAAAGTTTCGATAAATTTAGCACTATTATTTTCATCATTTATTTGGAAATCAGATTGATACTTGAATTCATCAAACGTGACTTTGCTGTTTGTAATACGTTTCTCTGAATATCTTTGAGGGGTAAGTAGTAATAAAGGATTCGCAGGAGGTATGATGGTGTCAAACATGTATTTATCTACTAAATGAATAACTAAATAACCGCCACCCATTAACCATTTCATACAATTGTCAAAGAACTGTCTTTTGTTGTCGAAATAATAAATGGTAAAATAGAGACATAAAATATGAGTGAATGAATTATTATGAAATGTCAAGGCTTTCAATACGTCGCCTTCCATAAAGTCCAATTTAGGATATAATTCTTTTGCCTTTTCAATCATCTCAGGAGATTGGTCAATGCCGATGACTTTGAAATTCTGTTCGGCTAATGCAGCGACATGATGGCCAGTAGCGGAACCAACGTCTAAAATAATACTTTGTTCAGTTGGTTTGGTATTATTTACGATTTGTTCAATTTCGAATTCATTTTTGACGTCACTGTATAACAATTGGTCATAAATATTTACATAAAATTTATCGTACATTTTTGAGCGGTTATCTTTAAAGGTGAATTCAGTGTTTTGAACGGAGAATCCTTCCTCTGTTTTGTTTTTCTTAAATACCATATAAATAATTAGAAAAAGACATAATAAAAGCAGGACTTTTCCCCAGTCTGATAAATTATCATAGGTATGTGTAATGGACGATATTTGTTTACTTAAGAATTTCATTATTTTCATTTTCTCTTTATATGTATTGTTGTTATTTTTTTTTTGTGTAAATACAATATTTTCCTGAAAACAATATTATAATTATCAATGGTGTAATTTGGAAGAAGTATTTGATATATATGAATTATACAAAGAAAAATACATACTCGTTTTATTTTAACGAAAAAATAGCGAGTATAAAATATAAAACAAAATAAATGACGGATTTTTCAGAAATAAATGATTTGAGAGAACAAAAGGAGTTTAAAGGGATTACCTTTTCGGGATATAAGAAGACCGACGCAAAAAAGGAATTACTAAAGAACTTGAACGGTTCAAAAATAGAACAGGCGTGTTATTGGTCTGCCGAATTCGTCTGTTCTGGACATTTTAGTGATTTATGGGAGATTATCTTATTTTTTTATAGTAAATATATTCATTTAGGAAATCCTAAACTTTCATTGTATTTGGAAATGCGAATCAATAATTTTAAAGAAATCATCGTTGGGGGATATTTAGGGAATGAAATAAAAATGCGAAACAATGAAAAAATCCGCAAGCTTTTTTGCGAAATGATTTGTATTTTGTGTAATGCAAAACGGAAACATAGTTTTGACGAAATAAAGATTAAAAAGGATGATTTTGATATGACGCAAATGACGGATAGATTCAAAGCTCCAAATGTGAATTATGCTCAAGCAATTATTCAAAAGGATGATCCGAAAGAATTATATATTGCGATAAATGAATTGGCGTATAATTTATCGAAAGACGGAAAAAATATAATAAATGCCTGTTATTGGTATGAATGGATTATTGAGTATGAAAGTATTTGTATACACAAGAAGGAAAAATGTAAATGTGAGAGAAGATCCCAAATGCCGGTGGATGCCAAGTCTCAATTAGATATTGTCTGGATAATTTGGGATGTCATTTTAAAAGAGATGCCGAATCACAATAAGGCGATACAAAAGATTATTAATTCGTTGTTGACATTGTTTTGTTTGAAATACAATCATGCATGTAGTAAAAAACGCAAATACATTGTTTATTATGCAATGTCGTTGTTGACGGAAAAGGTGAATTTGGAGGAAGACTTGGTAAAGGACAAGGATCACGTAGGGTCGATTGTATCAAAAATAGACCATATTTATAAACAAATTAAGAAGAATGAACATGCACCAAAGACAGATTATTTGTTTAATAATTTGAACAAGTCGAATTTGGATAAAACAATTGAGAAATTGGAAAAAATGAATAATTTTGGAGAGACGTTTATTCCGAGACTTTAGAATTTATATGGCGACAACACATAGAATAAAATATAGAATAATAATATGGGAAGAACACGACGAAATCGTGGAAAAAAAACGACATCAAGGAAAAGTTTTTGTAAAAATCTAAAATTCGAGGAGGGAATCGTGATAAAATTCTTGGAAGTCTTGAATACCATCAAGTTGTACCATTGGAAGACACATAGTTATGCGGAACATAAGGCCACGGATGATTTGCATTCAAAAGTAGGCGATAATGTGGATAAATTTGTGGAGGTTCTTTTGGGAAAATGCGGCAATCGCGTAAATTTAGAACATATTAAAAACATTTCATTAAAAGATTTTAAAAATGAGAATGAGTTTAAGAGAGAAATGGAAGAGTTTAAAAGTTTTTTAGTGAATTTGAATTTAGGTTCTTCGAATGAAATGACGAATAGTGATTTGTATAATATAAGGGACGAAATATTGGCGGATGTAAATCAGTTTTTATATTTAATGACATTTAAGTAAATTGTTGTGTATATAATAAAAATTTAATATATTTATTTTTATTATAATGAATACAATGAATAATTCAGTTAGAACTCCGACTATAACAAATTCGATTTCTAATGTTTTAGATAAAAATACTTTAGGAACAAAAACATCATCATTATCGAGTGGTTTATTTCAAAATTCGCAGACAACTCAGAATGATTCAGGAAGTGGTTCCGGAATCTTTGGTTGGATTCGATTTATATTGATTGCCATGATTTTGATATTTATAGGATTTAGTATTTCGTCATATTTAGAAAATAAAGATAGTGGAAAGAACATTTTTGAGCACATGTATAATAAAATTAAAGATTTGATTGAAAATGCCAAAAATGAAAGTTCTCAATCTGAATCTCAATCTCAACAACCGCAATATGATGGTCATGACGAATCACCCGAAAATGATGAAAAGGGTCCTCCAGGAAAAGAATCCACATTTACGAAAACTGGTGGCTCGAGAAAACCCCAATTGAATCCTGGTAGTGATTTTTTTGAGCCACCTGGTTCAGATGGTAAAGATGTTTATCAACAGAAAAAACAAAAAGCCCAACAACAAGAGCAAGCCCAAAGACAACAGTATGCCCAGCAAACTGGAAGTGTAAATGGACAAAAAATGACCCAAGGTGGAAATGAACAAAATCCAGCGGTAATAAGTAGCATTCCCGGCACCCAAGTTCAAAATCCGCCAATAAGAAATAGAGAAGGCTTCACCGGTGGTAAGAGAAATGAGCAAGAGTTATTGAACAATTCGTTGAATGGAGGTCAATATGACAATTATTATAGTAGTTCAAGTGACCAGCCCCAATATATTGCAGATGATTCATATAGCACCATACAAATGAGCAAATCCGCAAGTAAGTCCGGATGGTGTTATATTGGAGAAGATAGGGGATTTAGAAGTTGTATTGATGTAGGCGATAATGACACTTGTATGTCAGGCGACATTTTTCCAACCCAAGCAATATGCGTAAACCCGAATTTGAGAATGTAAATTTAAGCGGGAAAAATAAGTTTCGCACCAGTAGGCCATTTACTTCCGGCGGATGCGTAAGTGTTTCTCGTTCGGGGATAATAAGTCGGCAATGAACTGTTATAACAAAATGCTTCTGTCGTTGGTCCAGGTACATCGGAAGCCGATAAGGGATTACATTGTTTTCCACTTGTAATTTTATATACTTCACCCGTGCAACTATTTGCAATAACGTTACACAATAAATTACCGCCATCAGGAATGACTATTTCAGCTACAGTTGGAGTTGCGACAATAGAAGGAATAATCGGATTGATTGAGGGAGGTGCGGGATTAATTGGTGGCATTGTAGGATTCTCATTGCTCCCGCTGCTATTGTTAGTTGGTACAAAACCATTTAAAGCGACGGTTTCGGTTGGACAAAATAAGCCGTCAGCAGTGGAAGAAACCACTGTATTCGTATTTTGTCCTGAGATTGGATTGATGGGAAGAATTGTATAATTGACACGCTTCAAACTTTTAATATTTGGATTTGTGTAACTGTCCGTTTGGGTCGCCCAAGTGGTAGTGCGATTGGTCCACGCTCCTTGTGCGATTTGCGAGTAACGTTGATTTTTTGTTAAATTTGAGCTGTTTTTCTTGTATTGAAGAATATTGCCTTTTTTTAAAACAGCAAGTTCGTATGCAAGTTGGCGTGATGGAACATAGTCCTTTAATAATGGAACATATACGATTGTTTCATTAATAGGAGTCGTGTCATATGCACAACGATTTTGAAAACGATACCATTCTCTTGTGGGCATTGGATTATAATCTTTTCCTAAACATGACATTTGATTTCTTATATTATATTATGGCGATATAATATAAAAGTTTACTTACTTGTATATTATAGATAAATGGAATTTGTTTATTTGTTACTTGGTGAAAGCGGAAGTGAATGGGAAGATATGATTGTATTTTTATCCAAGGAAGAAGCTATCAACCAATCAATACAGTACCCAAATCATAGAGTTGAAATATTCAGTAAAACAAATACGTCAGGATATAGAGCGACTTATCGTTATTATAAAAACGGAGAACTTTTTGAAAATTCATAATTGACTTGACAATCCCAAGTTAATTATGAATTACAATTGCAAATTGCAAAAGGATTATGTTTTTCCATTTGAACCATAGAAATACCATCTTAATGAGAGATAATCAGGATTACCTAATAATAAAGATGCTGTGTTTTGACTACTTACCTTCAGGTTCGCCCCCGCACTGGATAATGTGGTAATTTCAGTTAATCCTAATGCGTAATCATAGTAACGCAAATCTGAAAGATAGCCATTAAAACCACCGTTCATTGCCACAAAAATATCTCCGTAATTTTGTTTAGGCACACCAGAAAGATTTACACTTTTAGTAATTGTTCCATTAATATAAACATCTAAAGTTTTGTTTCTACAACGAAGAATGACATTGACCCATTTATTAATGGGTATATCTTTAATAGTGATTTCTTCATTAATCTTTTCATACGTATTCATTATAATTAATAAATTGTTTGTGTCGGGATAGAGATACATACCAGGTGCGTTATTGGGGTAATATAAACCATTTTCTCCTATATTAGGGTTGTTACCTTTGCTAAAAATATGTTGATACCGTTTATTATTTGGTTGTGCTAAACTATTTATAAAAAACCATACAGACCAAGTAAATTCGACACCATTTGGTCCGTTTACTGATCGGTTGATGGTGATTGCTCCATTTGAAGACGGGTCTTGTGGAATAATAATCGAATTTGAACTTGCTTCAATTAACCCATCTACTAATTTAGGAGTGTTGTGTATTCTGCTGAGAATTTTTGATAATAATCGAACTAAAACATTTAAAATAATTATAAAAACAAAGAGAATCAAAAGAAAAAAGGAAAAGCGAGCAATTAAACTATTGGAGTTTAAAAAATCTTTAATGCCACTTCCTCTTCCGGATGAACTAAAAATACCACTATTATTATTACTACTGCTACTATTATAATCCATGTATTCCTATATATAATATAATACAAGAAAAAGCAATTATTACTAAATTGAATTTAATTTTTAATAATAATTTTATTTTTATAAATGCTCGTCTATTTCTACGATTGACTCTTGTATAATTGAATTCTCATTTTTGTAACGAATTTGCAGTGTAAATATGATTTTAGTCGTACGCAAATGTATTCACTAAAGTAACTTTACTTCTACCCCAAACTCATACTCCAAATTAGATAGTGTAACTACTTGTTTCAGTTCCACTTGAATCAACTGTAGAAAACTTAATTTTGAATGTTGTACCGAACATATTGTTTAATAAACTTTCACCGTAGCCTTGTTTGTAAATATTCCATGCGGATTGCGGGTCGGTTGCTTTTGGTGAATAAGTAAATTTAGATGTCCATCCTGAGAAACCTCCGTTAGGAGTAATAAAAACATCTGCGTTTTTATCGACGACCGCAATATTCGGTAAGACACAAGTATTCACTAATTTACCATCCAAGTAAATATCAAGAGTTCTACTGTATACACTTATTAATAAATTGCACCATGATTGTATAGGGATATTTGATACAAAACAACTATGTGTTCCATTTGTTCCATCTGTTGATTTTACTGTCAGAGAAACGGATAAATTATTTTCAATTGCTCCAAAAGTGACTACTGGACAAGGATTTGTGGCGCTTGTTGTACCAGAGGAACCAGTAGAACCAGTAGAACCAGTAGAACCAGTGGAACCCGTAGAACCATTACTCGTCGACATTGATCCATTTCTTCCAAACAAAACTTTTGGAGATCCACTTTTGTAGTTCCAATCATCAATATAGAACCATATAGAATATGTAAAATTACTTGAATTTAAGCCGGCAGTATTATTTGTCAATGAACTTGCGGAAATAGTTTGCATTTGTGTACCAGATGTTAAACTGGTTGTTACAGAGTAACCTGAATTTATATAGTAAACCACAAGATATAAAATAACTAATATTGCAATGATAAAAAGAATAAACTTGAAATCCATAATATATATAATAAATAGATTTTTATTTTATATTGGGCTTATTTTATGTCCAATATAAAATTCTGAAAAAATCCAAAAAATTCTAAATATAAATATCCTTATCATTATTCTAAATTACTACAAGAAGAGACGATTATAGGATTATACGTTTTGGTTATCATCCGTCGCACTGAAATACCATTTTAATGATAAATAATCAGGTTTATTACGTGATGTTAGATTTGGATTTGTTTCCTCTTCATTAGACATGTCGTCAATTGGAGCGTCATAATCAGTTTGTTCACCTGTGCTGATATCAAATGAAGACAATGGTTTGATGGTGTATTCAGAAATTTCCAAAACCGTTTTATTCAGATTGGATACGATAGGTGGTTCTTTATCTTTAACTAAATAATACATATAGTATAATTTTTCGTAAGACAGTGGTTCTTTGAAATAATTAATGTTGCAAATTTTTCCATATATTCCGTAATTGGTACCAGCAATTAAATTATCATATTCCATATTTGGAACAACTTGAATCACCGATTTAACCAATTCAGTATTGTAAAAAATATCTAAAGTTCCTCCATCATATTTAATGTAAATGTTGTTCCATTTTTGTAGTAAAATATCAGATTGTTCGTATAATATGACATCACCATTTTCGTCTAAAATATTATCAGGTACTCCATTATCTTGCATAACAACTCTTAATTTATTAAGAATCACATTATATTGCACATTAAATACATTGCCAAAACGGAGAATACTGGTAAATTTATCACTTGAAGCATTTACACTTGGACTTTCCGAATTCAGGTAAACCCAAAAATAGATTCCATATTTATAATCTAATTTTTCAGAACCATTTAATGTTTGATACGACGCAAGAATAGTTTGTTTATTGAGTTCAATTGGATTATTTACAAGTAATTTACCATTTTGTATTTCGGATTTATTTTTAACATACGGATAAACAATATAATATACAAAGTAAAGTAATACAATTCCTACCAATGTCCAAGTGTATCCAGTATTATCAGTTGGTTCTCTTGGAGTAACTCCTGGTTTTGGAGTAACTCCTGGTTTTGGAGTCCCGGAAGAAGAGCCGAAGGAAGGGAAACTCAATTTCATTGCTTTTGTAAAGTTGAATCCGGTTATTATTAAATAATACAAGAATGCAAATATTTTATAAATAAAACTGAACAAGAATGAAAATACTTTATAAATAACGTTATATATGGTCTCAAAAATACCTGAGAAAAGACAAGGAATATAAAAGATGCTGTGAACCAGAAGTTTTACATAAGGATTTTTCTTATAAAGATCAGTGGAAATGACTATTTTAAAAATCAATGACAAGACCATCATAAAAACAATAAAATTTGTAATAAAATTGAAAAACCCCAGATTCGTTTTTGAAAATATGGAAATAAACCAAGTTAAACATAATATAAAAAGCACGATAAACGTAACATATAAGAATATATTTTTTATATTATTGTTTAAGCTTGATATTTCAGAATCAAACAAGAGAGAAAGCAAATATAAAAATCCAAAAACTAAAAACAATGAAGTATAAATAATAACGATTGAATAATCTACTTTCATAGAAAATCCATAATTTTTTTTATAGTAGTCCATTGCATAGTTGGTCATGTTTGAACTAAATAATAAAAACAAAAATATACACAATGATATGTATATAACAGAGGCATTTATTTTTTTACCTTCAAGATATCGACCCGTTTGATAGAAATATTTAGTGGTTAATTCATTATAGGATATACCTGTAAAAATATTTAAAAAAAAGATGAAAACACCGAATATTAAAATGAGAGGAAACATAAAGTGAGCGTGTTTTTTTAAAACACTATTCGAATTAGAATAATATGTAAATAACTGAATCATTACACAGATAAAAATGATTAAAACGAGTGATTTAAAATTTAAAACAGTAGAATTAAATAATTCTGAAAATGAGAAAAATAAACCCAAGGATAAAATAGAAAATAAAAAAACGAAAATTAACATCCATCCTGATTTTAAATTATTCATTTTGCCATATGTTGCAATCATTACAAATATGAAAATCACCATCAAAACAAAAGATAGTGTTATTATTTTATTGTATTGGCCAAAAAAGTTGGATATTGTTTCAAAAAAAGAATCGATATATTCTGGATTCTCTTTTCTTACATTATAGAATGCATATATTAAATATATGAAAATTGCAATGGACACCAATGATATAATAACCGTAGTGATAGTGGTAAATAAAGTTGGATTCGTAAGACATACAACAATGTATAAAATGATCAATACCAATGCGATTAAACCACCAAATATTAGCATAAATAATTTTTGATTATCATACAAGTACTTGGAAAATGGCTCTAAAGAATCTTTAATTGAATAAAATATACTTGAAAAAAAATTGGAAATGTTAGAAAAAAATTCAGATAAAGTTTTAAAAAAAGAAGAAGATGTTTTATCTGATGTTGTTGTTCCAAATAATTTTTCAAAAAAGGTGAAAATACTATCCATTGTTCCAGTAGTATTTAAGTTTTTAAAATCATAATAAAATATTAAATAAATTACTGCGGCAATCATAATTATAGTTACAATAGATAAAACAATAATAGTAACAGTAACAGAATCAACTTTATTAGAAGCCATATAATTGTAGTATATAATATTAATATATAAAAATATATATAAAAAAATATAAAAAATATAAAAAATATAAAAAATATAAAAAATATAAAAAATATAAAGCGATATATACATTTTATATTATATGGACGATTTTATAGCAAATGCATTAATATACATGTCAGTATTTGTAACGTTGTATGTTATTGGAAATTTATTCAACAATAATAATATAGAAGAATATCATGATAATAGTGATTAATTACATATTTTCCATAGCGGTTTTTTGTCCATGACAGTCCCTACATAATGCAATTAAATTCTGAACTTCATTACTGCCACCGTGTTCAAGTCGAACAACATGATCTACTTCAAACCAAGCAGTCAGTTGTTTATTACATTTACCACATTTCCAATTTTGCAAGGATGCTACATATTTTTTCTTGGTTTCACTTACGGAACGTTTTGTCGCTTTTGGTGCACCTCCAGTAACAGGGGCGGTAGTCGTGCCTCCAGAAGAAAGAATTTTCTTTTCATAAGGGTTTAATTGTTGATTCAAGTTTCCCATAAAAGAACCGCCCCAAGGACCACCATTGTCATCATTTTGTATATTTGTAAAATCAATAATCGGAGATAACATATCCATTGAAGATTTATCAATCGGCATATATTTCACCATATTATTGGCATATAAAAGCATGTTTTTACATTTTGCCGGGTTTCGTTTGACCAGTAAATAAAAAGAAATGCCTAACAATGCGATAAAGGCCATTGTATAATATTTTTTGTATGACAATAGAAGTTTTGTATATTTTCCATTGTGATACGTATTAAAAATGAGGAATACCGTAATTCCTAATACTAATAATTCAAATCTCATTCTATACTTCTTATATAATCTATATAAAAAATAAAAATAGTAAAGTGCCAAAAAGAATCATTCAATATTCTATTCAATATTGTTGATCATTCAACTTATTTTTATTTTTTTTGTTGTATTTTTGTTGCTACGTCTTCCTGCAGATGATTGTGACTTACTTTTATTTAGAGAATGCCGAGAAATACTGCTTATTTTAGTTATACTATTATTAAAAAAGTTGAATATACTTTTTATTTTCTTTCTACGTTTGAATTCTCGTAGCAAAGATTCGTTGAATAGTTCATTGTTTTTTTCTAAAATATGAACCAATTTATTCACATTTATAGGTTCATCTGCATAATGCAATAATAACAAATACGCTTCTCGAATATTTTCAATTAATCGTAATTGATTTTTTCCATAGTGTTTGGATTTATTCGCGTTATGTATAAATTCAATAAACATGTTGTAAACTGATACAAACCCCCATATATCAACGTTCTTAATGTATACTTGTTTGAAATAATCCATTACGTTGAATTTTCCATTCTTGATGTATTTGTTTAATATTTTTGATAAATAGTCAAAAATGCTTTCATATGTGTAATTAAATTCGACAATGTCTTTTGAATAATTATGATCAATATTAATTAATTCGTGTTTGAACAAAATTTCAAAAGTATTATTTATGATAATGAGATGTTTGGGTTCTTTTGTTTTAATATAATGCAATGTATAATTCATAACGAATGAACGAATATCAGCCGGTTCAGGATTCGGGTTTTTTTCCAAAAATGAATCACACGATTTAATAAATCGATCGGTTAATAAAATACAGGAAAATGGAAGATTGTATTGAAATGGTCGTTGATCAAATGGAGAAGGTATTTCATTTTCGTTATTATATGTGGAAGATAATCCCCAGTCGATTAATCTGACATAATTTTCGTCGTCGCTTATTAAAATATTAGAGTCTTTGATATCACAGTGGTAAATATGATGATTGTTCATTGGGATAATCCCTTTTTCAAGTAATTGTATTAATTTATTATTTAAACTCTTCATTTTTTTAATATCGAAATTGTTGTCATAAATAAATTCTTCCAACGTAATCCCGCCGTGTGGCATATTAATGCCGAGTAGATCTTTTAGTTTATCATTTATATTATTTTTGTTGTAATTTTTTTTTGTTAGAGCGTTACATTTTTGATTAAAATTAGACAAATCTTCAGCATTTAATTTATCTGGTCGACATATAGAAAAATCATTTACTAAAAAATAGTTGCTATAATTAGGAATATTTTTCAATAAATCATGATATTTTTTAATTTCTTTGTATTCACGTATCGTATATTCTTTCAACATTAATTTGGTGATTTCATCTTTATCCCCGGCGAAATCAATCGTTTTGATATCAGAATGTAAACATTTTAATGGCGGGTCAAAAATACAACCGTACCCGCCAGAATTGAGGACCTTTCCGCCATTTTGTTTTTTAATGCTAAATCTTTTGGTAGATCTTTTCTTGTTTTTCCTACTTTTCATGTATTTCTCTCTTCTCTCAAAAGAATATTTATTTTTTTTATTTTTCATCATTATTATCATTATTAATAATTATTTACTGTTATATAAATAAGATATAATAAAATTATTTATTGTATAAATAAATAATCATGCCGATAAAAAAAACAAGTATCGCCAGATATATGAGTTTATTCTTTAATCGATTGAACTCCCGGTTTTTGATATCTTTGGGTTTATATTCTTCATAATATAATTCATAAAAACGATTTAAAGAAATTTTATTTTTCTCCAGTTTTTCGTTGATTTTGTTGTGTATGAACCACATCCAACGAATAAACGCGTCACGACTGTCTAAATATGGAGTAATCGGGTATTGGTCGAGTAATTTACTAAAATCCCCTGCAATAGATTCTACGGGTATAAAAAGTGGAATATTTTGTATAAATTCGTAATATTTCTTTTTTGTAATAGTATTTGGTCTCAGGGGGTAAGACATTGCTATTGTATGAAGAAAGAACCAATAATGAGGTCCCCATACTTTTGGATCTAATACCATTATAATTAATCTAAATTAATATAATAAGATAATTGTTTAAACATATAATTAATAATAATAATAATATTAATAAAATATGAATAATTTATGTAATAATTGTGGGAAACCAGGTCATTTGTTTCATCAGTGTAAATTGCCGATTACGAGTTATGGTATAATTGTATTTAGACATAGTGATAAGGGGTTACAGTTTTTAATGATACGTAGAAAAGATAGTTTCGGATATATCGATTTTATTAGAGGTAAATATGTTTGTTATAACCTGGATCAAATACAGCAAATTATAAATGAAATGTCAAAAACCGAAAAGGATCGAATTGTGAATGAAACGTTTGAAAATTTGTGGAAATTAATGTGGGGTGAGGCAAATAAAAATCAATATAAAAGTGAGGAAAATGCATCAATGAAAAAATTTGAGATATTAAAAAATGGTATAATGGTGAATGATAAAAAGGTTTATCTTAGTGATATAGTTGAAAATAGTAATACAAATTGGCCAGAAACAGAATGGGAATTTCCTAAAGGTCGTAGAAATTTCCAGGAAAAAGATTTAGATTGTGCTTTGCGAGAATTTGAAGAAGAAACCGGATATTTGAAAAAAAGTGTAAATGTTATCGAAAATTTGTTACCATTTGAAGAAACATTTATAGGTTCAAATCATAAATGTTATAAACATAAATATTATTTGGCGTATATGAATGAACCGGTTGAACATACTTCTCTTGAAAATTTTCAGAGGTCAGAGGTAAGTAAATTGGAATGGAAGACGATAGATGAATGTTTAGAATGTATTAGACCGTATAATTTAGAAAAAAAACAATTAATATCAAATATAAATAAAGTATTACTAGAATATAGATTATATTCATAGTATATAAGATATGATTAAAACACAAATAATAAATACACGAGTCGAGGAGAATAATTCTTCGCCGTCCGGTGAGTCTTCTTCTTCCGGCGCGTCTTCCTCCTCATCCGAAGCGTCTTCTTCTTCTTCCGGTGAGTCTTCTTCTTCTTCCGGTGCGTCTTCTTCCTCATCCGCAGAATCCTCTTCTTCATCCGACGCGTCTTCTTCCGGAGCTTCTTCGTCTATTATGATAGAACCAACAGTAAATTTTAATTTAAAAAACGAATATTTAGAAAAATGCAGTAACGATTTATATTCAAAAGAGTGTAATACTTTTATGTTGAAAAAAGAATTAATGGAAAGGAAGGATTTTGAAGCACATGAAAATGAACACGATAATTTATATCCTGATTTGAATGATCCCAAATTTATAATCAAAATAGCTGAAAAAAAAGAATTTAATGATAATAAATACGACGGTGAAATATACGACATCAAAAAACACGCCGAAATATTAAACAAGGCGGATTTTGAATTAGCACCTCATCAAATATTCATAAAAAATTTCATGTCGTTCCAGACGCCATATAATAGTTTATTATTGTATCATGGTTTAGGAACCGGAAAAACTTGCACGGCGATTGGTGTATCGGAAGAAATGCGAGATTATATAAAACAAATGGGAATAACAAAAAAAATTATAATCGTTGCGTCGCCAAACGTTCAGGACAATTTCAAGTTGCAGTTGTTTGATGAGAGAAAACTAAAATTAGTGGATGGAATATGGAATATACGTTCTTGTACAGGTAACAAATTGTTGAAGGAGATAAATCCAATGAATATGAAGGGATTAACAAAAGAACGCGTAATCAGTCAGATTAAAACATTAATTCATACTTCGTATTTGTTTTTGGGTTATGATCAATTTGCGAATTATATTGAAAGAGTGCAACAAGTAAATGATCATAAAAGCGAACGAGACCTTGAAAAAAAGAGGATACGTAATTTGCGAAACGAATTCGATTACCGGTTAATCATAATAGATGAGATACATAATATACGTGTATCAGCGGATAGTGATCATAAAAGAGTCGCAGATAAATTACTACAATTGGTCAAATCGGCTGAAAATATGAGATTATTGCTGTTGTCGGCGACTCCCATGTATAACAATTACAAGGAGATTGTATGGTTGTTGAACCTAATAAATATCAATGATCGTCGTCCAATTGTCAGGGTCGGCGATATTTTTGATGCAAATGGGGATTTTTTAAAGAATGAATCCGGTGAAGAAATCGGAAAAGAATTGTTGATAAGAAAGTCAACCGGATACGTTTCTTTTGTAAGAGGAAATAATCCATATACATTTCCTTATCGAATTTATCCGTCTATATTTTCGCCAAAACATTCATTTAAAAGCAAAAGTGACATGAAAATCGATGCGTTAAAATATCCAAAATATCAGATGAATGGTAAGGAAATAAAACAAGATGATGCAATGAAGTTTTTGGATTTATATTTAACAAAAATAGGTTCATACCAATCGTATGCATATAAATATGTAATTAATCAGTTGCGTTATAAAAATATAACAATCACGACAAAACAAGGTGTAGTAAAGGATATGCCCAATTTTACAGAAATGGATTCATTTGGTTATACCTTATTAATGTTACCATTGGAAACATTAAACATGACGTATCCTCTTGATGGATTGGAAGAAGCAAGTAAAAATATTTTGAAAATACGAGATTATTCATTGATTAGTAGTGAAAATACGACGAGTCCTCCATTGGAAGAAATCAAAAGAATAAAGGATATGGAAAAACGGTCTTCTGAAACAGTAAATTCGTCTGAAGTGGAATATGTAGAGGCATCGTCGGATGAACCAGAAGAATCAAAAACAATGTATAAACCTGTTGAAAAAAGTGAGGAAGAAAGCAGTTCAAGTGATACGGGGGATTCTTCTTCTTCGGCTGAAGATGTTAAAATAGGCGGCGAATCTTCATCGGAAGAACAGTCGTCTTCATCATTGTCGTCGTCGAGTTCAAAGTCGTCTTCGTCATCCGGTTCAAATTCATCATCGTCCAATAGAGAAATAAATATAAATACAACAGAAATCACAGGTGGTAATGGATTAAAAAGAGTGATGAATTTTATAGACAGTAAAAATCCGCCTGAAAAAGGTTCCTTTGAATATAAACCACACATATTAAAAAACCATGGTGCCATTTTTTCAGCTGAGCATATAGGTAAGTATAGTTCTAAAATAAAAAATATATGTAACGAGATAATGACGTCAGAGGGTATTATTTTAATATATTCGTCCATGTTGGATGGTGCACTTGTGCCAGTTGCATTAGCATTAGAAGAATTGGGTTTTTCGCGATTCGGAAAAAACACAAAATCTTTATTTAAAAATCGTCCATCACCGTTAATAGATTCGAGAACAATGAAACCTCGTTCAGGCGAAGATTTTCAACCGGCCAGATATTCGATGATAACAGGCGATCCGAGATTTTCGCCGGATAATGATTTTGAAGTAAAGGCACTTACAAGTATAGAAAATATAAATGGCGATAGGATTAAAGTTGTATTGATATCCCGAGCCGGGTCGGAAGGTATAGATTTCAAGTGCATTAGACAAGTTCATATTATGGATCCATGGTACAATATAAATAGAATAGAACAAATTATAGGTAGAGCAGTTCGTAATTCGAGTCACAAGGATTTAGAATTTGAAAAGAGAAATGTGGAAATATTCATGTATGGAACTATATTGGAAGATGAGGAAGAAGAATCTGCGGATTTATATGTATATCGTGTTGCTGAGTCAAAAGCAATCACCATGGGTAAAGTGACACGTGTATTAAAAGAAACGGCGGTTGATTGTATTATTAACCACGATCAAACGAATTTTACACGGGAGAATTTTCTAAAAATAGAAGAAAATCGTGAAATAAAACAAATCTTACCTAATGGAAGAGAATTGGATAAATTTCATGTGGGGGATCTTCCATATTCAGCAGAATGCGATTATATGGAGACTTGTGATTACAAATGTTATCCGACTGCAGAAAAAATAAACATAAATATGAATTCTTATAATGAGAATTTTATTATTGTGAATTCTGACAAGATAATTCAAAAAATAAAAATGTTGATGAGAGAAAAGTTTTTCTATAAAAAGAAGGATTTGATTAGACGAATCAATGTTCCAAAACCTTATCCGATTGTTCAAATTTATACTGCGTTAACACAGATGATAGAAGAAAGAGAACTCATCACAGATAGATATGGTCGGAGCGGTTATTTAATAAATATAGGCGAGTATTATTTATTTCAACCAAGCGAGTTAAAAAATGAGCACATTTCTATTTTTGAAAGAGAAGTACCGATTGATTTTAAACATTCTAAGATTATATTTGATGTGAAACCTCCTGTAGAAGAAGAACATAGAATCAAACAAAAAATTCATCATATTAATTTGGAGAATATATTGGACGAAAATAAATTAATGGGTGAGATGAAGAGAAATTATCAAACAACTGTAGATGTATTAAAAAGTGAATACGAAAAATTAGGCAGAGGTGAAGATAATTGGTATAAACATTGTGGAATTACGTTTAAGAAGATGATTTCTGAAAATATATTGGATGAACCGACCGCATTGCAATTGTTGGTGGAACATATTGTAGACATGCTTGTATTTCATGATAAGGTAGAGTTATTGAATATTATTTATTCGATAAATTCAGAAGTAATGGATGATTTTGAAACCATGATTAAAAAATATTTGGACACTACAATTATAGAAACAAAAAGACTGACTGCGGTTATTTTATATTCGAGTAGTCGAAAACACGTATTTATTTATAAAAATAAAAAATGGGTGGAAGGAGAACCGGAAGATGTCTATGAAATTGAGAACAAATATGAAAGCATAAAAGGTGCGAATCCTATGAATTTTAATAATCTACTTGGATTTATTGATTATGAAAATAAAAATAAATATTTGGTATTTAAATATAAATATACCGGTTTGAAACGAAATGTGGGGGCTCGTTGTGATGATGCAGGCAAAGACAAAAAGATAAAAGTATTAAATGATTTGTTTGGTTTTGAAAAGTACAACAAGGAAAATACCAGAGGTATTGTGCAAGGCGAGTTGTGTTCATTGCAGGAAATGTTGTTTCGAAAGTATAATAAGGATAAAAAAGACGGTAAGGTTTGGTTTTTACCTCTGGAATACGCCAAAATGTATAAATTATAAATCCATGCTTTCTTTACTATTTTCACTTGCAGTTTGGCTGGTTGTCCTATTTTTTGTATACAGTGAATAAACAATATAAAGTTCATTTATAATCAGGGGAATAATATACAAAAACGCGTTTGTATTCATCAAAAATGCTAAAAATGCACAAATCGAACCAAAGAGAAGACTATATTGGATGACTTTTGGATTATCCAACACAAGTAATCGAATCCATGCTAATATGATGGCAATGATGGCCATAAATTTTCCAAAAGGACAAATTTTATTTTCCAGAGTTCCCGTATTATGGACAAAAAAAGGACCAATTTTTTGGATTTGGTTATCCAGTAAAGCATTATTGAAACAATATTCGGTTTTGAATAAAAAATACATGTAGTACAAATATAATGATTCCACTAAAGTAATAGACGTATAATTCATATATAAATCATATATAATTCATATATAATTCATATATAAATCATGCATAATACAAAATTATATAAAAATTATATAAAAGTAAGCATATAAAATTAAAATTGAAAATTAATTAAAAAAATAGTGTTAAGATATAATATATTCATGGAATCAGTTGCACAACCACAAACACAAACATCCGTAATTCAACAAAAAAAACCGACAGAACCAGTGAAAAGGGTTTTCAGAAAAAAGGAAATCAAATATAGTACTATATATGGTCGTTCATTAATTACGAGAAGTGTTGTGTTACCAATTGTTTCTATCGGACAAAATATAAAAGAAACAATTGAAAAATGTATTGCAATTAATTTTGAAGGTAAATGTATTGTAGAAGGATATGTGAAACCCGATTCTTGTAAAATAGTTACCTTTTCGAGTGGTTTAGTTCAAGGAACAAATATTAAGTTTGAAGTGGTATTTGAATGTTATATATGTTGTCCAGTTGAAGGAATGTTGATTCCTTGTGTTGCAAGAAATATTACCAAAGCAGGTATTCGTGCTGAAAGTGATGAAGAATCTCCATCGCCAATTGTAGTATTTATAATGCGGGATCATAATAATATGAATAAAAGTTTTACAAGTATTAAGGATAATGATAAATTTATTTGTCGTGTCATTGGGCAAAGATTTGAATTAAACGATAAATATGTATCAATCATCGGTGAAGTTGTTGATCAAAAAAAAGAATACACCATGAAAAAACCCAAATTGGTGATTGAAGATTAATCAATATGAAGTAGTTCGAAAATAAAAATTGAAAACTATTTTTTATTTTATTTTGTGAAATATAATAAAATAAAATAAAATAGAATGAGTAATCATAGTGAAAACAATAATGAAAATATCGTAATAAACGACCCGCAATATATTCGATTAGGTGGTCTGGGTATGACAAATGCGGATTTTGAAAATCAAGTATCAGCCATGAGTAAAGATATCAAAAACGATACAATTGAATTGTATATTGGAAACAATAGATTGAAGGGTAAACTTTCTTTAAGAGAATTTCCAAATTTGAAATCATTAAGTTGTCAGAATAATAAAATACAAGAATTTGAAGAACCGCTTCCCCATAATTTACAACGATTATGTATTTATAACAATAAATTAAGAAAAATACCCAAACTTCCAGAAAAGTTGCAATTATTAACAATGATGAACAATGAAATTGTACGTCTACCAGAACTACCATTGTCTTTAAATTATTTATTTATAAATGAATTATATTCAGATTCCATATTGAGAATAGATTTTACCAAGTTCTCGTTTCAAACCAAGAAAAGTTTGGTACTCTTGTTGAACAAACCCGGGTTTCAACACGATTTAACCTGTGAACAAATTGAATTTATATACCATTTCAGAGAACAACAAAGAGATGTTGCCAATTTTAAAGAGGCGATTTGTTTGAAAAAGAATTATGACGAGCTTTCCGTTGAAAATCGCAACAATAAAATATTGGAGAATTTAACTAAATTGTTTGTTGTCATAAATGTGATGGAATTTTTAGGAGATGACATCATTTATAAATAGGTAAATACATAAATCGGTAAATACATAAATAAGTAACTATATAACTAAAAAATTAATTTATTATAAAATGCTGTATTTTTTTCATTATCTACACTGCGTAAATTTATTTCTATTCTATAAAGTTCTTTTACAAAACAAATCGGCATACTAATTGGACAAACATATAAAAATGAACCAAAAATTCCATGAGAAAAACTGGTTAAATAAAAATAATTCGGTTCCAATGGTGCTTTGGGTTCATACAAATCAATACCGGGATATTTTATTTTATCTTTTTTATATTGTTCCTTTTTGTATTCATAATATTTCATATCTTTTTTATATGATTCCGTTTTTATTTTATTTTCGTAATCATAATCATGAATTCCGCGGTAAAATCCCAAACTCCCCCAACTCGCAACACAAAGATTAAACGCACGGCTAAGATATAATGGTAAAGTCATAAATATCAATAATAATCATATACATAAAATATGTTTAAATCAATATGAATTATAGTTATATACATATTTCCTTTCACGATAAAATTACAAAGACTAAAAATAATTATATAGTTGTATTATAAGATAAAGACATGTGTTTTTCAGAAAGAGCAAGTATAGTTTCTTTTTTCTTTGGTATCATCGGTTCAATATTATTAATATCTTTGAATAGCATCAATAATAAAATAGTTGGTTATTATTTCATCTATATAAGTTTCATGCAAATCATTGATTATCTTCTTTGGAGACACCAAATATGCGATGATTATAATCGAATGATTTCATTATTGGGAATGTTTTTGAATCATAGTCAACCCATAGTTTTAGGAATCCTCATTTTATTATTCAATCCAATACATAAAAATATAATTGTCGGTTTAATGTTATTATATTTGTGTGTGGTTATTCCATATTCCATACCTTTTGTAACCAATAAAAAATTACAATGCACAATAAAAGGTAAGGATAATCATCTATTATGGAATTGGAACCTAATGAAATATAAAATAATTATGTATTTTATTTATTTATTTGTGATATGTGGAATGTTTATATATGGATTTACAAATTATAAGATTGGATTAATTTCAGCCTTCGTTGCCATTATAACTTATGTATCAAGTCTTTTCTTATACTCTCAAAAATACGTGGGTACTATATGGTGTTATTATTCTGTTTTTATTCCTATTATTTCATATTTATTACAGTATTATAAATTTTTAAAAAAGATTTAAACAAATTCTTTTATATTAGTTATAATACGAAAATGACAGATTTTTTTTGTGTAGAAGACAATATGATGGATTCACAAAACAGTTATATGTTGATTTCTCAAAATAATGATCATATTTTACCAAATGAGAATGAATTTGAGAATGATGATGATATAGAAAATCAGAATGATAATGACAATGACGAACAACCTATAAATGTTCAAGAATTAAATAGTATTCGTGAAAAAATAGAGTCCATGCCAAAGTTTAATCAAATAGAGGTGTTGCGAATATTAAATAGTTATAAGGAAATTATTTTGAATGAAAATAAATATGGTGTATTGGTGAATATGTCGGATTTGAAACAAGATGTTATTGAAAAATTAAAAACATACATCAGTTATGTAAATACTCAAGAATCCAATTTAAATGAAATCGAAGTGCAAAAAGAGGAGTTTAAAAATATATATTTTTTAAAAGATAATAAAGATATAAATAGTAAGAATAATAACAAATATGTATAATAAATCACAATATAAAAGACCATATGCAAATCATAATGCGTCACAAAACGCGGGGCGTAACAATGGGCGTAATAATAATTATCACACCCAAGCTCAGAACAGAACTCAGCCCCAAAATAGTGAAATTTATAATCATGTGATAAAAAATTTACAAGATTATATGTTGAATAGTAAATTACTTGTGAATTCTTTGAAGTTTCGTGAAAATAAAAAGCAAAAAAATAAAATAATGACTTGTGATGAAACAATACAACAAAAGGATGAAAAGAAAATGAAAAAAGATAAGGAGCGTTTTTTTTATCCGAGTCAAAAGGACCAGTTATACTGGTGTTTTTTTATTATTAAAAACGGTTTTGTTGCATATGAATACCCAGATGTTACCAGTTTTGTAAATGAAAAAAGTGAAAAAATTAAATGTGTTGAATTATTGAGACAAAACAAACAGCAATTAAAAACTAAAAAAATAAAAAATATTAAAGAAGACGTAGAAGATGAATTGGTGAATCGTGAACGAATCAGTATGAAGACATTTATTTCGTTATGTGTTGTATGTAATTTGAATATTTTATATATTCAAAAACGCAAATGTTTTGAAATGATTTTTGATGAAGAATCACCTATATATGTTGTTCATGAAATGTCTGACGGTAAATATTGTTATGAACAAGATGCAAGTAAAGAACAAATAGATTATTATCGTAATACATTTTTCAAATGGGAAAGCATAGAAAAGCCATTAAAATCGGTTAGTTCATATACGTCGGACGAATTGGTTGTATTGTCTGAAAAATTGGGTTTAGAAACCATGAAACCTGGAGGTGCGAATAAAAAGAAAACCAAAAATGAATTGTATGAGCAAATTGTTTTGAATATTTTATAATTTGTTTATCCGTAATTTGTTTATCCATCATTTTTGATTTTTAGATTGTTGTTAAATAATGTTGAATATAAATATTTTTTATAAAAATTGATTATAATATAAAAAATATGTGTTAATATATAATATGACAACAATGATTAATTCAAATTTAGAACAAGAAATTTCTAAAAAAGATAACAAGGTTTATAAAAAAACAAATGAAACTCCTCAAGTTCAGTTTGAAAAAATGGTGAAAAAATTTATGGAAAATGACCCTTTTGTAAAATATATAAATATGAATCATGAATTAGAAGTCCGTTTTGGAACAAGAGGAATCAAACCGTTGACAAAAATAGACTACAATAATGTGATTCAAAAAATTAAATCTCTTGGATTTTCATGTGCAAATGAAGAAGGTGAATATATGTTGCGAATTCAGAACGAATATTTGGATTCTAAAACTGGAAGATTTGACGTATCGAAAAAAATAAGAACCGAAATTAGGGGTTTTCAAGTGATTCAAGATTATTGTAAACACAATGATTTGAAAAAACTATTATCATCCGAATTTTATTCCGGTAATAATGTTGAGTTTCATAATAAAACACTTTATCGAAAAGACAATGAAAATTTATTTCCAGTGAATTTCGACGATTTCAACTTTAGGGTTTCTTATCAAACCGAAGAAAAGATGGCCCTTACAAATCCAATCATTCGAAGCATTATAGAAGGTTGGGATAAATCGAAAAAGGTCTTTCGTTATATAAATCGTGTAAGTTTTGAACATCCCGATATTCCAGTAATGGTTGATTTGAGTATTGTAAAAAATTCAAATTCCGTCAATCGACGAATGAAACCAGTATACACTACAGCAGAGGCAGGTGTTTTTGAAAACCAAGAAATATTTGAGATTGAATTAGAAGTGATTAATAGCAAGGTTGGTCCAGGAACGCAATTTCCTACACCCGAATTATTATTGGCTGGAATCAGGAAATCGATCAAATATATTCTAATGGGATTACAAGGAACGAATTATCCAATTTCGTATCCTGAACAAAACGATATTTTGCACGAGTATATGAAAACAATACACGAAAACAATTATAATGAAGAAAAAAGAATATATCCCAGTGATTTTATCGGTCCATCTTCGTATACATTGCAATTGCAAAATGTTATTCCATTGAATCAATCTTCAAGTGCTCCAAATATTCGAAAAGATTATTGTGTCACAGAAAAAGCGGATGGTGAGCGTCATTTAATGTACATTTCAAAAAAGGGTAAAATATATTTAATAAATACTGGAATGAAGGTATTGTTTACAGGTGCCGAAACCGACAATATAGATTGTTTTAACTCCTTGTTGGATGGCGAAATCGTTCATCATGATAAATACGGTAAATACATAAACTTGTATGCCGCATTTGATATATATTATATCAAAGGAAAAGATGTTCGTGCATATGGTTTTATGCCAAGAACTGCAGAAGATATTGAAAGCAAATTTCGTCTTCCATTATTGAAAAATTTAATTAAAGAACTTAAACCACATTATATTGTGACTGGTCAAAGTCAAAATTCAAAGGAAAAAATCACACAAAAAGAGTTGGGGTTATCGCCGATTCGAATTGAAAGTAAAAAGTTTTATTCGTCGGTAAATAACAAGAATGCAAATAGTTCAGTGACTATATTTGATTTGTGTAAAATAATAATAGACAAAGAAAAACAGGGTTTATTTGAATATAATACAGATGGTTTAATATTTACACCTGAAAATATGGGAGTTGGTGCAGATCGAATCGGAAAAGCCGGACCATTATCCAAGTCAACCTGGGAATATTCATTTAAATGGAAACCCCCACAATTCAATACAATAGACTTTTTGGTTACAACAAAAAAAGACGAAAATGGTGCTGACGAAATGACTACCATATTCCAAGACGGTACGAATACCACTGCAATCAATCAGATTAACCAGTATAAGACCATTGTATTAAGATGTGGTTTTGATGAAAGGAAACACGGATTTTTGAATCCAGTGCAAGATGTAATAGACGATAAACTTCCAAGCATGAATGATTTGGATAATGAAGAATTATACAAGCCGGTACAGTTTTATCCCACGAGTCCATATGATCCGTTGGCGGGGTTGTGTAATATAATGCTTGAAAAAGACGAAACAGGGATTTATCAAATGTTTACAGAAGAAAGACAAGTGTTTACGGATAATACAATCGTCGAATTTCGATATGAATTGAATAAAAAAGCATTATGGAATTGGGTACCTCTGAGAGTTAGATATGATAAAACCAGTGAATTAAAACAAGGTATTAAGAATTTTGGAAATGCGTATCATGTGGCGAATAGTAATTGGTATTCTATACATAATCCTATTACTGAAGAGATGATATGCACTGGACGGAATATTCAAGATGATGTCGTTGATGACGATGTATATTATAATCGTAATGGTGTCGATACAAATATAACAAGAGGATTAAGAGATTTTCACAATTTATATGTCAAGAAGATGTTAATCACAGGAGTATCTAAAAATGGTAATACATTGATCGATTATGCTTGCGGAAAAGGCGGTGATTTTCCAAAATGGATCAAATCGAATTTATCTTTTGTGTTTGGGATTGATGTTTCAAAGGATAATTTGGAAAATAAATTGGACGGTGCTTGTGCAAGATTTTTAAAATATAAGAAAACCACGAAAAATATGCCATATGCGCTGTTTGTGAATGGTAATAGTAGTGCAAATATTCGTTCTGGTGCAGCAATGTTGAATGACAAGGCGATACAAATAACTCGTGCTGTATTTGGAGATGGACCGAAGAGCGAAGAAAAACTGGGAAAAGGTGTATACAGACAATATGGAAAGGGTGAAGATGGTTTTAATGTTTCATCGTGCCAATTTGCATTACATTATTTCTTTGAAAATCGTTCAACTTTTCAGAATTTTATTCGAAATGTGTCGGAATGCACAAAATTAGGTGGGTATTTTATTGGAACGTGTTATGATGGTAAGACAATATTTAACATGTTGAAAAACAAGCAAGAAGGAGAAAGTATTCAAATTTATGATAGAAATATTAAAGTGTGGGAAGTGGAAAAGGAATATTCGGAGACAGAGTTTAATGACGATTCGACGTGTCTTGGGTATAAGATAAATGTATACCAAGAGTCGATTAATAAGATGTTTTCGGAATATTTGGTGAATTTCGATTATATGGAAAGAATAATGGAAAATTATGGATTTAAATTATTAACTCGTGATGAAGCGAAGGAAAAAGGATTACCAAATGGAACAGGAATGTTTAATGAATTATTTAATTCAATGCAAGAAGAAATAAAAAGAAATCGTTATGTCAAGAGCGAATACAAAGAAGCGCCAAATATGAATGCATACGAAAAAAAGATTTCATTTTTGAACAGGTATTTTATTTATAAAAAAATAGCCCATGTAAATGCTGAAAAGATTTCGATTGAATTTATAGAAAATGAAGGAGAAGATGAGGATGAAGATGCAAAAAGTAGCAAGTCATCCAGTAGCAAGTCATCCAAATCGTTGGAAAAGTCGAGCTCAAAATCTAAAAGTTCAAAGGAAAATAAAAAGGCAGTTACTAATATATCAAGTAAAAGACAACCAGAGACAAGTAAAAAGAGTAAAAAAGCAACAACAAGTAAAAATACCAAGATGAAGCCGCCTGTGAAAAAATTAAATAAATTAATCATTTTAGAGGACACGAATGATGTAATTCAAACATCGGTGGTTCCTGAAAATATGCAAGTAAAAACCGCGGTTCCAACAACCGCCACCGGTGTTAGACCAACGACGAGCAAATTAATGATAGAAGGAGACGACGATGATGTCGATATTGAAGCAGAGGCAGAAGATATTGGAACCGCAGCGTTACCGGCTCCGACCAGTATCGTAACCCCGGCGTTACCAAGTGCGGCGACCAGTAATGTAACCCCCGCGTTACAAAGCCTCACCAGTATTGTAACCCCGGCGTTACCAGGTCAACCAACATCAAACCCTATAACAGAAACGAAAAAAACGAATTTAAAAAAGAAAAAAACAAAACTTATTATTCAAGAAGATTAAAGATACAATTAACTTAAATATAATATAATATATAATACAATACTCAAAGTACAATGAATTATTATATATTACCAAAAAAAAACAATAAAATTTTAATTGATATAAAAACAACACCGGATACGCCTGAAAATAAACTGAATCCGTGTGTTTCCATTTCTGTAGACCATTATTTACAAGTAATAAATAAACAAATCGAAGAACAGAAAAAACAAAATGAAAATATTAATTACGAGACGATTTATAAAATTGCAAATCCGTATGACTTAATTTTTTCTAATGTTCCTGGTTTGAAATTTGCGGTAAGTAAATTAAAATATCATAATAATATTTTTTATTTATTCATGGAAGTCATCATAAATTTTAATATTCTTGAAAATTTTACCAACAATAATATAACTACGATACACTATGGTGAAAATATAAAATCAACAATCGATTGTATAAACATATTAAGAGAAGACTATTCAGATACACATTTATTTTTTGAAGATGTAAATAATACTCACAATGATATAAACGACGAATATAAGCATTCGGTTGAAATTCTTTTTTTTGAATTAAATACGGTGCAAAACAATGGTAGTATAAATAAATATATTGTCTCGCTAATAAATTGTCTTCAAAAAATACTGAATTACCAAAAATATAATGGTATATCTATTATCAAGGTAAACGCCCTATTCTATAAACCGATTGTTGAAATATTGTATATACTAACAAATATATATGAAAAAATATATATAGTAAAAGCAAATACCGCAAATATTATCAATGGAGAAAGAATTATTATTTGTAAAAATTATATGACAAAAAATACATTCAATCAAAATAATTATTTGGAATTATCATATAAACTACATTTACAAAGTCAAAACATTGATGATTCTACCATAATTCAGTCAATTATTTCCAACAATATTCCTTGTTATTTTTTAAATAAAATAGAAGATTCGAATATTAATTTTGGGCATTCTCAAATAGAACAATTAGATTTGATATTGTATATTATCAAAAATAAAAATCGAGACGAAAAAATAGATACTATTAAAAAAAATAATATTATAAAATGTATTCAATGGTGTGAAAAATATAAAATACCTTATAATAAATTTGTTGATAAAATAAATATATTTTTACCCTGTTCATATATTAATTATAATACAAACTCACTGCAAGATATTATTGTAAATGATATGAATGACATTAATGACATTGATAACGATATACAAATAGAACAAGACAATAATATTATTCAAAATGTAATGAATGAAATAATTGATGAAATTTCTCTACACTATTGTATTCAGTTGTAAGTCATTTATCTAACTCCAGCTTGTACTGATTCCATTATTCGCAACTGTAGGACCACTACTTAAATTACCAAGATCTTGAATTGATTTTGCCATAAAATCATTCGATTTTTTGAAACATGTTTTAGGATTATCCACTTGTCTATACATAAATGGATAATAAGGATTTGGTACGCATTTAGGTGTTTTCGTTTTATAAATTAACGGAGTGTATGGTTGACCGCCGCCATTTGCATAAACACTTTGGAAACCAGAACCTTTTAATATATTATTTTGATAGACATTCTTTTCAATGGTGGTCAACCCAAGTTTCAATGTTCTGGTGCTACTTGAAACACTACCTTGAACAGCGAATTGTGGATTGTTTGGTTTATATACCACCAACTTGCATGCTCTTGGGTTACTTGGTCCATTTACAGATGCACCTATGTATGGATTTAGAATTATATTTCTGAACATGTCAGTTGCTTGTGCAGTATTTCCAGAAGGTAATGTGTTTAAAAAATTCACATATTCGGCAATCGTTTTTATAATTAGAGTATTAAAATAATCTATATCCGCTTGACTAAATACTCCTTCTCCACGCATGAATTCATATGAAAATATTATTAAATCCAGCTCGCTAAAACCATTTAATCCAGTATTCGGATAACAATTCGCGACATACATATTGGTTGAACTGTATGGACTACCAGGTTTTACATATTTAGATAATTTTTCCACCGTTTCGTTGTTAGAGGTAGCGCCAGAATAAAAATTAAATATACGTTGATCATAAGTCTGGCATCTGTTTTGTCTATATTCTTGGAGAGTGGTATAATAATTTTTTTTCAAGTTTGTACTTGCTGGACGAACACGAAGTAATGCTTTGCGTTGTTCATTGCAACAGTTTTGAGGTGTAGTGCACACAGGTAAAGGATTATTTGTTAAATAATATTCAGGATAATAACTTGTAACTAAACCGATACCATTGCAGTTTTTACAATCTTTATTCATTTGGTCGGTTTCATTAATTTCATCCAACGGATTTTGTTTTACTGAAAATTGTCCAGGTCTATCAATTGTTTGACCGATTAAGGAGGTCGATGTAGATGATTTCACTTGGCGATTTGAATTTATTTCAACATATTCATTTGGATTATTTGGGTTGGCAATGATAATTGGAACAGCACTCGTGGTTGTTCCTTTACGATATTGCCATTTTAATGGTCGAGGTAAGCCAAATCCGGTTGGATAAATATTTGTTAAATCGTTATTTGTGAGAGGTCTAATATTGCCTGAGGTGATTGCAACGGGATTACTATATTGACCAACACCTTTCCATGTTTTATATCCGCCAGTTGCTAAATGATTATTATATGATTTTGTTCCTAATGGATAAGTTGCAGATGACATTATTTATATATTTATATATAATATTTTTCTTTAGATAATATAATATATGTTAATTAAAGGATTAATTATTTTATTCATAATCATTATTTTTTATGAAATTTTCAATGATGCTTTTACATGTCCGTTATATAATACTCCTTACAATACATATTTGTACGAAAATTTTGAAACACTCGACCCGGTTGTTTCTTCTCAAAAGAATGCAGGTGATATTTTACTATTAAAAGACCAGATTACTTCACATGATACAATGTTGAAGGATTTACAAACAAAAGTTACTAATATAGATGAAAATGTTAAAATTTTGAATGACCAAGTAAGAGCAACTTCAGTAAATAATGGAAAAAAGATTCAAGAAATAACTGGAGATAAACCGCTTGACATTAGCAAACAAAATGTTTAAGTTTACATTTATTATACATTTATTATACATTTATACATATACAGATTTCAACAATTTTTCTTGTTTGTAATCTGTAATTATTATAGTGTCTTCTAAAATACCTATATTATCTATTATTTCTGTGTGAAAAATAGTTTACTAATAAATTTAAAATTATTTTTCTATTATAATATAAATGTCAAATATTTTTAAAGATGTATTAAATGATGCCGATGCTACACAAAAAAAATTTTTAGGAGAAGACTATGAATATTGGAAAAACATAAAAACCCCTGCCCAATTAGGTATGTCGGATAAAGGAGATTTAAAAACTATGGCAAAGGACATTAATGGATTAATTAATTATGTTGAACTCCTTGTTACTGGTTCAAGTAAAGCCAGTAAAACGGGTAAGCCTTTAGGAAATAAGTTTTTTTTAAAAACAGGTGCTAAATGTCTTGATGAAAAGAATAAAAAGCAAGACAGATACATATATATAAGTAATAAACCAAATGTTAATATTCCTTTTGTTTCATCGGGAGTAGGAAAAAGTTTTAAGGATTTTAAAGGTTTATTGCCATCTACCATGGGAACTTTAAATGCATTGAATCCATTTATATTATTACAGGGATTTATGGAAGGAGCCACTCCTCCATGTAAAAAAGTGACCCTCGAAACGATAGATAATAAAAACAAAAGTAAGAAACAATCACATTACATTAGTGTAACCGACATAAAAAATATGAGTCCGTGCTTATTTTTAGACAAAACAAATCCAGTAACTAAAAAAAAATGCAAGGACTCGTTTTCCAATATGAAAGACCCGGAAGATGATGGAGAAGATATTGGAAGCTTTTACATAGATAATTTTGACGAGTCGGTCAAATTACCAAATGATCCCATTATTAAAATTTATTTTGCGTGTCTTGGAATTATAGGGATTTATATATTATACCGTTTGATGAATAAAACGAAATAATTATTTTACAATAGTGGATACAAACATACGTATTGGATTATATGCGTATAATGCTTCTAATCCTAAATGAGATATTCCGTGAAGAACAATAACCACCGAGAAAAACAACAGTAACATAATTAATTTATATGGTTCTAAACGTATGATTTTTGAAAAATTTAAAAACACCAAGAATACTGCAATAACTAATAAAATGGTGTGTAAAAAATGAGCGTAGAGCGATGGATTCAATAACATATTCACTAATTTATCAAATGTCATTATAATATAAGTAAATATTTTATTACCATTACAACATATAATCAAGCAGAATTATATGTTTTAATTTAACGTTTTACTTTAATATTTTCTTCTTTTGCTTCTTCTTCTTCTCCTACCTCCCATAATCGACGATGCAGGTGTTTGACTTGGGGATGATGAAGATGATGATAATGATGATGATGGTAGTGAAGAACTTGTGGATGGTTCTGAAGAACTTGTGGATGGTGCAGAAGAACTTACAGGTGGTACTGCAGTTTTTTCAGGTTTTTTTCCAAATAAACTACCAAAACCACTAAACCAACTACCTGAATTGGAAGAATCTTTATTTTGATTGGTGGTGGGCAGAGCAGATGGAGGGACACCAGTCGCCTGTCCCTGCTGCGAAGGATCAGTATAAAAAGGCCACATTCCTCCTCTCATTCTCTTCGTTTTACCACCTCTTCTATTTATTTTTTTACCCCGACCTTTTATAAATTTTCTACTTTTTGCCATATATAATATAAATAGAAATTTAATATATTTCTCTCTTAAATAATATATTAAATTTATTTTTGTTCCTCCTAATATTGTATTTTTATTCGGTTTTAATCAAAAATGTCAACATTTATAAAATAAAACGAACCAATTGAACTGCAGTTAAACCACCCGCGATTTCAGCTAAAATATAAGGAATAATATCCCCTGATTTTAATTTTCCGGAAACAAACAACGAAATAGTTACCGCAGGATTAAACGAACCTCCAGAAATAGCACCACCAAGTAAAACCGCAACTGCTAAAGCCGCACCAATCGCTAAATAATTACCGGTTGCTAAAATAACAAACACTAAAAACAATGTTCCTAAAAACTCAACAATATACTTGTTCATTATATAATAAATTAATATTTTTTTATTTTTATTTTGGATTTTTTAAATTTTCGGGTTTGTTGGTTTTCTTCTTTATTCCAAAAACCTTTTTATTATACGCACTATGCAAGTAACCCTAACCTAAATATTAATAATTCTGACTCACGATTGCACCCCAGGCACAGACTCGTCCATTACACAAATTAGTGTTATCTATTGATCCCTTTTTGGCCGGAGCAACGCAACCGCCTGCTCTTGAAAATCTCAACGCGGTCTTAACATCGTTCCTATTATAGTTTTTATATGATAATAATGCGTCATTTGGTAATCCTTGTTTAAAAGAACTCTTGCCTACAGCAGCACTCTTTTTTGCCGATATATACATGGATGATGATGCTGGTGCAACATATTTCGTAGATTGAGATACTACAAAGCTTTTTTGTAATCCGGCACAATATACACTGGTAGGTGGAACATTAGAATACATTTTGGTACCAGTATTCATATTGAATTGAGTGGTTCTGGTTCTTAAATATTGTCGACGTGCATTAGAAAATTCACTGGCACCGTCAGATGGATAAAACTGTGGTGGATTTGGATGACGCCCCGGCAACTCGCCGTAATTATGACGAGGCATTATTAAAGGCGTCCTACTTGTGCTTAATGGTCCGATTACTGGTGCAGAGGCATACCCTCCATAAGGAATATTAGTATATTGTTTATATGCTAAAGTTGTCATATATTATACTATGTGAAAATTAATTCTTTAAACCAAACAATAATTCAAATCATCTATAAATCAAGTAAAGGAGAAACATGGGTCTTCTCTCATGGATACATAATTATAATCAAAAATTATAATTAAATTAACAAAATCAACAAAATCAACAAAACCAACAAAACAACGGAATTACCTTATCTCATCAAAAGTAGGCAAAATCCGTGATTAATATCTTCTAACATGTCTCCATGCACTTTGAGATGCAGAACTTTGATCACCGCCATAAGAAGCATCATTGTAATTTTTATTAAATGCCTTTTGTTTAATAAATCTGGTGTAATCAGAACTGTCATAGACATATCTAACATTGCAAGATGCAGGTTCGATTCCAGAACCGTCACATTGACTCTGTATATGGCCAAACCCTTTCTTTAATCCATATAATCCTGGACGACTTTGAAATGTTTGGCATGGTCCACCACAAGAATAATTAGGTCTACTCAATAAATCGCCCGCATTGTTAATTGCTCTAAATGGAGTAACGACTGATTTTTGATTATTTACTTTTCTGGCATAATTCGTATTCCACGCATTTTTTAAAGTAAATCTGGTTTCGGCAAATTCATTGTTGTTATTTGTTGTTTGAACTGCCTGAGGAATAAATCCCGGTAATCCACCACCCAATTTACTTCCTGGATATATATTTACAAAATTCATGAATGACGCTGATGTAAAAGTATGATTCGTATTAAAACTTGCTTGAGTTCCTGGCATATATATATCAGTAATATAAAAATATTCTAAACTAATAAAAATATTAATATAGTATATATGTTTCTAAAAATAATAACCACTATTTTTATTTTAATTTTTTTGGACTCTATTTTCTTTTACATAAATCAAGACTTACTTTCTAAACAAATTTTAAAAGTCCAAGGAAAACCCATATCTTTAGATTTTTTTGCTGTATTATTATGTTATATTACTTTAGCATTTGCAATTAATTATTTCATTTTGAGAGAAAATAAATCATTATGGGATGCATTTTTATTAGGTATTGTTATAAATGCTGTATACGAAACCACTACTAAAGCGACTTTGAAAGATTGGTCCTACAAAACTGTTGTAATTGATATTTTATGGGGAGGTATTTTATTCACAACTACTACATTCATCATGCGGAAATTATACAAATTTTAATTACTTATTTATCGTTTATTTACTTTTTTCATTTTGACTTGTAATGATTTTCTCTCAGAATAAATTTTACCAATTATAAAAATATAATATACATATATTATATCTTTGTAAAAATGTTTGTAAAAATACTTACAACAATGCTGGTTTTAATTTTCTTTGACTCTATTTACTTGTATTCAATCAAAAATATCTTATACAATCAAATTACCCTGATTCAAAAATCGCCAATGTCTGTTGACTTTTTTGCTGGCCTAATTGGTTATATTATTTATGCTTTTGGTCTTTATTATTTTATATTAAGAGAGAAAAAGTCTCTCTTGGATGCATTCCTATTAGGTGCGGTTATTATTGGTGTTTTTGAAACAACAAATAGAGCATTCTTTAAAAATTGGTCTTATAATATTGTCGTTATGGATACCTTATGGGGCGGCATTTTATTTGTATTGACTACCTTCGTCTTACGCAAGTTCTTCGCTTTTTAGTAGAATACTTTCTCTTGCTTTTACGCACTGTTTTTTTGCTTTTTATTTTTCGATTACCTCTTTTTCGACGACCTCCTGTACTTTCTTGACTACTGCTACCACTTACATCAGACAAATCAAAAATTAATTCATGATCAACGATATCAAAATCTTTAATATTATCATTTTCTTTAAATAACGTAGTATAATCTATACTATTATAATCAAAAATACCTTTATATTCTGGATTTTCTTCATCAAAATTTTCCATATATTCATCAATTGCGTCATTAAAATTATCAATATGAATTTGTTTTTTCAAATCTGCTTCAATCTGTTTAATTTCAATCATTACATTAGTTTCCATATCATGTAGATCGTATCCCATATGTAAAGGAGGTTCTTTCGTTAGTTCAAAATTTCCTAAAAAATCATCCATATGTTCAATTGTTCTTAATTTTAAAACTAAAAAAAATTTGTAATGACTTTCAGTTTGTTTTTTTAATTCATCATCGTCACAATTATATAAATCTTCTAATAAAACTTTGTTAAGATTATATAACAATCTAATATGTGCTAAAAAAGTAATATATGCTGGTTCTTCTTTTTTAAGGTTATAAAGGTCATAATATAATTTATTTTGTTTTCTATAAAACTCTTCTGCAATGTCACGGTGATTATCATCTTCACACAGGGGTTCATCTTTGTCATATTCTACGGTAACCTCTCTAATTGCTTGGTTGATTAATATATTTTTACCATCCATTATATATTCTTATTATATTATTTTATTGCAAACTTGTAATAAAACAATAATTTACGTTTTTCCCTTTCATTTTTACACTTTACGAAAATATAAATGTTAAATAACTTACATACTTATATCATCAAAAATTCTAAAATTATTAAATAACATAACCAAAATGAAATATAATATATGCATAATATATTATATGTCTGAGCAAACGAAACAAGAACCAAAAAAAAGAGGTCCAAAACCAAAAACAGCCGAAGAAAAAGAAGCAATAAAAAAAGAACGACAAATTAAGAAAAAAGCCGAAAAAGAAGAAGCCGACAAAAAATATAAAGAATGGATTGAGGCAAATCCGTATGAACATAAAAAAACATTGTATAGAAACAAAAAATTATCGATAAATGATCCGGATTATCACGAAATTCACGAAAACTCAGAAAAAATTAAAAAAAAAATGCATGACATGTATGAATCTTTATTTAAACCAGTCACCGCAGCAGTAACACCAGTTACACCCATTAAAAAATATAAATCACCCTTGGATGAAGTCAAAGAAGTCATGAAAGTTATCAATGAAGAAGAAGAACAAGAACGAAAAAAACAAGATAGATTGAAAAAAATCATAGAAGAAGACGAAGAAGAATATCAAAAACTTGTCCAACTTGGTCCTCATCATAAAACGCCAAAAACAAAAAAACATGATGATGATGATTATGACAATGACATTATTTCACAACTCGTAAAACAAAGTAATCTACTGAATGAAAAAAAGAAAAGCGGTAGTAAAGGTGGAAAAAAAATGAAAACAAAAAGAAACACCAAAAAAAATAAAAAAAATGCAAAAGAAAAATCCAAATCTAAATCCAAAAGAAGAAATTAGAGTCAGATTTTACTTTATTGAGTCGTAATCAAACGCGGTGCAATATTCATTGTCATTAATTCTTGGAACAATAATTTACACGCATAAGGTATTTCCACATAAGAGAAATCAGTACGATTCTCACAAGTACGGCATATATGTATATGCATTTCATCGTTGTATGTTGCTATCATTCCACATTTATTACAAGAATAAACATGGTATTTATCCGACGCATCATACATACGACCTCTGGTAAATCTCGAGGCTCCATGGGATATCATGGCATCTCTTTCCATCTCACCAAAACGAAGACCACCATCTCGACTGCGTCCTTCAGCCGGTTGTCTTGTCAAATTCACCATTGGTCCAATTGAACGAGAATGTTGTTTATCATTTACCATATGTTTTAACCTCTGGTAAAATATAGGTCCCATGAAAATGCTACACTCATGTTGTTCACCTGTTAATCCATTATAAAGCAATTCGTTTCCACGAGATTCGTATCCAAGACGTAATAATTCTTCGCAAATCGTATTTATATCCAATTCGCCGAAACTGGTTCCATCTCCAAACAAACCCAATTGTACCAAGACCTTGGTCATGATTGTCTCCTTTAAATGTGCAATTGTCATGCGAGATGGAATCGCATGCGGATTCAATATAATATCCGGTTTAATTCCAGATGCAGTAAAAGGCATGTCTTCTTCAGGAATTATATTACCAATCGTTCCTTTTTGACCACTTCTGGATGAAAATTTATCACCAATCACCGGTTTTCTGGTAATACGCAATCGTACTTTTGCAAAATTATAACCATCTCCATTACGGTCTATATAATTTTTATCAATATAAGTTTCTTCATCTGTGCGGTAGATACGACTCTGGTCCTCATACTTGATCAACTTGGTATGATCATTGCGATTTTCCTTGATAGGAGTTATTTTTGAAATAATAACATCACGGTTTTCCACCAACGTATTTTCTGGAATGACACCACGATTGTTTACCTTGTTATAATTCGCAAATCTCATACCCTTGGTCTTATTTGGATCCGGCTTACAACGAATTTCTTCATCGCCATTGATTTTTTGTTTGTCTTCATCTTTTTCCGTATGATATATTGTCGCTTGAAATAATCCACGATCAATCGAACCTTTGTTGAATAATAAAGAATCTTCCTGGTTATAACCTGTGTGAGTCATAATTGCGACCACCACATTAAACCCGGAAGGTATCTTGTTTATTTTTATCATATCCATAATACGAGTATCTACCAATGGTCTTCCTGGTGTATTCAAGACGTATGCGGTTTTATCCATTCTATTATCAAAATTGGTGACATAAACACCCATCGCCTGCTTGGCCTGTGCACATTGATATGTATTACGAGGAGATTGATTGTGTTCCGGAAAAGGAATACATGATGCCAACACACCGAAAATTGTACTGGGGTGAATTTCACAATGAGTATATTTAAACATCTCTTTTTCATTTCCACTATCGATCAAATCCACCGGTTTCATTGCAATCATGCTCCACGATTGTTCCTCCGGATCAATATATTCAATAATAGATTCATCAATATTGCAATTGGTAATCAAATCATTCCAACCAACTTTACCACTTTTAATATCATTTATTATTTTCTTTCGAATCAAGATATTATTATCTCGAACACGTAATAATGGCCTGGTTAATCTACCAGCATCATTGCAAACACGTATCTCATTAAATTTGTAATCAAAGACAATCGACGTGTAGACATTAATAATACCCTTGTACTTTCGGTCCTTTAAACTATTAAATAAATGCAGTGGTTCATTTGTAACACCTACCCAGCAGCCGTTTATAAAAACCTTTGTTTTTTGGTACATGTCAATCGACGTTAAATGATTGATTTCAATAATTTGTGGAAGTATGTAATCGTACAACGGCAAACTATTCGAATGAATCGTGACATGTGTCATGTAACTTAAATTCTTCACAACACCAACCGATTGACCTTCTGGAGTTTCCGCAGGACATAAAAATCCCCACGACGTATTATGCAGCTTGCGTGGTGGAATTAATTTACCACTTTTATCAACTGGAGTGGAAATTCTACGTGCATGACTCAAACTCGACACGTATGTCAAACGGTTAAGCACCTGTGCGACACCTACCTTATTACTGTTTACATGTTTAATACCAAAATCACCTGTAGAAAGAGCACGTTTAATACCATTTTCAATAGTGGTTGATTTGATTATTTTATAAATGTTTGTCATGTTGACAATATTTAAATAATCATCGGTAGAACGCCAAGAACCAGTATTTATTTCCTTGATGATTTGTTTTTCCATATCCTTCACCAATTTGTTGAAATAATTTCTGAACAAATTATTCAATAATACACCGGTTAAATCAATTCGTTTGTTCAAATATGAATCACGGTCATCTTGTTTAATCCATTCAAAACTGGTTTGTAATAAACGATTTGCGGTATATCCCAGGAAATATATCTTTTGTTCCGGAGAAATACAATGCGGAAATAAATCATTGGTTAATATATCAAGTGCGAAATCTCTCTTCTTTCGTGCACCAGTCTCCTTGTCCATATTGATTGGGGTAAACATTACATAACCAGTAATATATTTGATTGCATCATCCTTGGTTAAACAATTGTTCGAATCAATAATAGACGCTTGTAATCCTTTCAATAATTCTTTATTTTGTTCATTATGAGTATCAAGCAAAATCTTGTCACAAATTTCCTTGTCTGAAATAATACCCAATGCACGAAATACAATAAATAACGGGATCGGTTGTTTTACACGTGGCAATTGTAAATAAAGAGGATAACCAAAGCCATTGTTTTTCGAAGATACCATCATATTAATTTGTTTTGGTGAAATACATTTAAAATCTGGGACAGATTTAACTTCTGCCATCCAATTGAATTTTGTATTATTTTTTGAAACATTGAAACAATAAACCTTATTTTCTGCAGCTCTTTCCTGACCTAAAACAGTCTTTTCTGAACCATTAATAATGAAATAACCACCTGCATCGAATTTACACTCACCTGTATAACTGTTGTCAACATGTTTATATTGATTCAACACGCAAATATTTGATTTTAACATAATAGGCAACTTGCCAATATGAATTTTTGGAAGATTTTTGTATAATGTTTGTATATTTTCTAAATTTGGACCATTTCGAATAATGAATTTTAGATTCATATCAATTGTCATGGCTGATGCATATGTAAAGTTCCTGAGACGAGCCTCTTGCGGAAACATTAATTTTGTCGCACCATTATTTTCATGAATTTGGGGACGATAAATATGAAAATTCTCAAAAGTCACATTGATTTCAAGTGAATATTTTCCACTTTTCGTATCGTAATCTTGCTCAGAAACAATCTTGACCGGATTAAACATCTCAATCGTTTTCTGAATTTGACACGACACAAAATTGTTGTATGACTCCAACTGATGTCGTATTAATCGTTCTAAATGTTGACCCTTAAAATATGTTTCAATAATATTCCACGGTACTTCAATATATTGATCGTTTTTCAAATCAAATAAATCTTCATACATTTCATTACGAGTTTCACAATTAATTGGTTCTGTCATGGTTTTTATTATTGAATTCATAATTTGGGTTAATAAATATTTCAATTTATTTTTAAATTGTTTTTAATTATTACTTTATTTTTATTGTTTTACTTTATTATTTTATATTTCTGAAACTGGTAAATTAGAAGAAGAAGAAGATGATACTACAAGTTTATTACAATCATTTGGTAATGGTGTTAAATTATCCATAATAGTTTTGGTTAATAAATTAGAATTCTCCACTAATTTAATATATGTTTGGTATTTTTCATCTAAATATGATCTTCCATCAACGTTACGATTTTCTGGTAATAAGGATAAGATTTTATAAATATCAATTGCCAATAAGTAAAAATCTTTGGAACATACCAATTCATCCTCCATTTGAGATTGTATGCCTAAAAATAATTCAACCGAACCAATGAGGCCACAAACTAATGCTAATAAACAAGTAATCGCAGATATAAGTTGTTGCTCCAAATAATTTTGTAACCCAACACTTATGACTGAATTTGCTCCACTAATAACAATCACAGGTAAACGAAAATATAATAATAAATGTTTCAAATATAAATAACGTTTCTTGTGTAATTGAGAAAATAAAATACTATTTACTCTTATGTTTTCTGCAGTACTTTCAATATCCGCCGTCCATTCACTCATATTTTTATATATTTACTTCATATATTTATTTTACCAGATAGAAAAATTCCCTAAAAAAATAAAAAATAAAATATATTATAAACGCACTAATAATAAATACATAAATAAATACATAAATAAATACATAAATAAATACTAATATAATACAATAATAGCAAATAAATGTTGAACAAGTATAATTATACGAATTTTTTAGAAAATATCAATAACAAATATAATAACTGTGAAAATTTTTCATACAATTCCGATGATAATATTTATAAAATTATAAAACAAATGAACAAAAAGTATGAACTAAATAAAAATTATTATGAATCGAATATTGTTTTTAATTACCCAAATCAAGCTAAAAATATTAGTAATTTATTTGAAAAAAAAATGGGTATAAATGAAAACAAACACGATAATAATGGTAAAAACAAAAATATCACGAATGTTTATACATCTGGTTCGAGTTATTTTTCCACTTTACCTGCATTGATAGAAAATCACCCTGACCGTGATAAAATAAGAAATACGCCTCCTTTGCATATTATAATTCCAAATACAAACGAAACACCGAATACTCCGAATGATAAAAATGTAAAAAAGTCGAAAAAGAACAATAGAGATATAATAAAACCAATGATGAAAGAAAAGGTGAATATATATGTAAAAATCAATAATTTGGATGATCTACTTCAATTAATAGATAAATATCCAATAAAAGAAGAAATTGAGTATAATATAAATATTGCAGCATTGCACAAAATAAAAAAAGAGTTGATTGAATTGAATAGAATGATTGGGATGAAGGAATTGAAAACAAATGTGTTGGACCAATTATTATATTATATCCAAGATTTACACGTGAATGGTAATGATTTTATGCATACGGTAATATACGGTCCTCCAGGAACAGGAAAAACTGAAATTGCAAAAATAATTGGAAAAATATATGGAAATTTGGGTATTTTAAAAAAGGGGACATTCAAAAAGGTAACCCGAAGTGATTTAATTGCTGGTTATTTGGGACAAACTGCGATAAAAACAAAAGAGGTAATTGAAGAATCATTAGGCGGTGTTTTGTTCATAGACGAAGCATATTCCTTGGGAAATATTGAAAAAAAGGACAGTTTTTCAAAAGAATGTATTGATACTTTGTGTGAAGCATTAAGTAATTATAAGGATGAATTAATGGTTATTGTTGCAGGGTATAAAAAAGAATTGGACGAATGTTTTTTTACATATAATCAGGGTTTAGAATCCAGATTTACTTGGAGATTTCACATTCACGACTATAAATATGATGAATTGTTTCATATTTTCACAAAAAAGGTGGTCGATAGTGGGTGGGGTATTGACGAAAAAAATAATAATGTGAAAGCAGAATGGTTTGAAAACAAAATGGTGTATTTCAAATATTATGGTAGAGATATTGAAAATATGTTTTCAAAAATAAAAATTTCGCATAGCCGCCGGATTTTTGGAGAACCAGATTGTAATAAAACCAAAATTACGTTGGATGATTTAGAAAAAGGTTTTCATATGTTTATAAATAACGATGAAATTAAAAATAGAAAGAATAGTCAAGAATTAAATAAAATGTTGATGAGTATTTATGTTTAATATTTTGTTTTGTATTTCGTAAAATAAAAATGTATAAAATATTTCAAGATTATAATATATGACTATTCCGACCAAAACAATAAAAATTAATCCTGATTTATTTACGGCAAATGGCGGATCTTCGTCAAAAACAAAAAAAAATAGAAGCGGATATTCATCAGAAAAAAAACAAAAACCCGTAGTACCAATACAAATAAATGAAAATTCATTAAAGAAAAAGTTTTTAAATCGTATCAAGGAACATAAGAACAAGGAAAAAGTAGATAGTGGTGTTAAAAATGAAATCAAAGTGAAGGAACCCGCAGGTCAATCAAAAAATAGCGAAGACTCTACTCAAAGCGACGAATTTTATGATTCAATACAATATTTATCTTTGTTATCAAGAAAAAAAAAGGAAGAAAATGATAAGAAAAAACATGAAACTAAAATACAAAACAAGACGGTCAAGAATATGTATTCAAATACAAATTACGGGGCGGCTGTGGGCGGTGTAGCGGCAATGCCTTATGTTGATTTGGAATTACCAGAAGAATTAACAGAGAAATTTACTGTTCCGGAAAATAGCTCGTCTACGATTACATTAAATTCCGGAAGCAATAGTCCTTTTTCAGATTTTTTGAACGGTGGTTCACAAGAAAGAAGTGGTAATCAACATCTACAATTCCAAACACAAACGAATCATAAGCCACAAATGAAATTTGAACAAGACCCGCCATACGGTTGTTTAAAAGGTGCAAGCAAACCGACTTATAGAACATGGTTAAACAACAAAACAAAAAAAAATACAAATGACTCAACAATTCATACATCATTTTCTACAAATCCAAATTCCGGTAATATAAATTTTTCCAGCAGCACGGTAAATACTGAACCAACCTCGTCATCTCAGTCTCCTTTTTTGAATAAAGATCAGAATGATAGACAACGAAAACTCGAATTATTAAGAAAAAAAATGAAAAACGATAATGACAAAATGAATCATATAAATAATAAATACGACAATGATGGTTTGAAAAATGACACGAATCATATATCAACATTCGGTTCCCTGGGTGGTGGTTTATCGAACACGAAACCCACACCGCCAGAGAAAAAAGAGCCAGAAAAAATTTATACTAAAAAGACGATTCGTAGAAAATATACTCTTGGAAAATCAAATATCTACAGAAAAGTTGGAATACTGATTAAAGACAATATTACGCGTAAAAAAATATTGAGTGCACACAAAGAATTAAAGAAAAAACCGATCGGGGATATCAAAAAATATTTAATTGAGCACGGATTATTTAAAATAGGAAGTAATGCACCCAGTAATGTTTTAAGAAAAACATACGAAAGTGCAATGCTTACTGGTGATGTTATCAATAAAAACAAGGATGTTTTAATTCATAATTTAATAAATGACACATCTTCTTCCAATAACTAATCTATCCATCTCTCATGTTCTGCTTATTGATACCCAAGTATCATAGCTTATTGCATTTACATGTTGAATATTCTTGTATTCAAAATGTAAAATCATTTATAAAATAAAATTAAAGAGAGAAAGACATAATATATTATAAAAAGAATACAATGGCATTGGTGAGAGAATATTTTGAATTAACTAAAAAATATATAAATGAATACGGAGAAAAAACAGTGGTATTAATGCAAGTTGGTGCCTTTTTTGAAGTTTACGGTTTACAAGACAAAAATACTGGAAATATTTTTTCAAGTAAGATCACAGATTTTTCTTCTATTTGCGATTTGAATATTGCTGAAAAAAAAATATGCGTTGGACATGATTCCGTCATTATGGCCGGATTTTCCCATTACATGATTGATAAATATATAAAAAAGTTACAAGAACACGGTTTCACGATTGTAGTATATACCCAAGATGAACAAAATAAAAATACAACACGTAGTTTGTGCGGAATATTTTCACCGGGAACATATTTCGATTCCTCCAGTTCTTCTTCTCTATCTCAAATAACAAACAATACCACTTGTATATGGATTAATGTAATAGAATCATACTTTTTTAATAATTATTTAACCAATTCCACTTTGAAAAAAAATGGCAATGAGAGAAAAGGCGTAACGTCACCCCCCGGTGACAAAATAGTATACGTTGGTATGGCGAATATTGATGTCTATACTGGAAAAACATCTATTTTTGAATTTAAAGAAACCTATTTGTTGAATCCAACTACGTTTGATGAATTGGAGCGTTTTATTTCGATTTATAATCCAAGTGAAACGATTCTTATATCAAATATGGATGAATATGTGATAGATCAAGTGATTAATTACACCAATATAAATTCAAAATCAATTCATAAAATATTGTTAAACTCTGAGAATGAAGAAACCATGAGAGAAAAAATCAAGCGTGCCTACAATTGCGAAAAACAAGTATATCAAAAGGAGTTATTAACGAAATTTTATAGCATAACGGATTTTGATTCTTTCTATCAGAATTTTTACGAAAATACAATTGCAACACAAGCCTTTTGTTATTTACTTGATTTTATTTATCAACATAATCCATATTTAGTGAATAAAATTAGCGAACCCAAATTTGAAAACTGTAGTGACCGACTTGTATTGGCCAACCATTCTTTAAAACAATTAAATATTGTGGATGATTATAACTACACTGGGAAATTTTCTTCAGTAGAAAAAATGCTGAATGTCTGCATTACCAGTATGGGCAAACGCAAATTTTCGTATAATATTTTGAACCCAACGACAAACAAGGATCACCTTGAAACAGAATACAATATTACAGACCACATCATAAATAGCGAATACGACTACGATTTTTTGAAAAACAAATTATTGTGTATTAAAGACATGTCAAAATTAATTCGTCAGATTATTATGAAAAAGGTATCGCCAAAATCGTTGGTTCAATTTCATAAAAATCTGATAATGATTGACGAAGATATTTTTTCCATTGTTTCAAATGATTGTGTTTTTTCCGAATATTTAATGAAGAATATTCCCGAATTTCCACATATTTCGCATTTTTGTAAAAAGATATGCGAATTTTTTAATTCACATTTCGATATTTCTTTAGCCGAAGAAATTGATGATGTAAACAATTTTGAAATTAATTTCATTAAAAATGGGATTGATCTGGAATTAGATGAGAGAAACTCCACATTACTCGAATCCATGGATAAATTGGAATCAATTCGCTCTTTTTTGAATCAATCCGTATTAAAATTTGAAAAAAACGGTAAATCTGGTGCAAATAGCGAATATGTCAAAATTCACGAAACCGAAAAGAATAATTTTACGCTTGTCGCAACAAAAAGGAGATGCACTATTTTGAAAGAAAGTCTGGCAAAAAGCAATCCTGTAATATTAAAATATACTTCCTCCTTTGATAAACAAGAAAAAACCTTTGAATTTAAACCTGAATTACAATTTATCTCGCAAACAAACTCGAATGATTCTATTTCCACACCCCTTATTCAAGAATTATGTAAAAATATTTCCGTCATTAAAATACATTTAAAAGAACTAATTACCAAAATTTATTTTACTATTTTGGATAAACTTGACATTTATTTTCAAGAAATCTACACTATTATTGATTTTATTACGTATACTGATGTCGTTTATGCAAAATCGTATATTGCAAAAAAATATAACTATTGCCGCCCGGTAATTGTAGATTCAGATAAATCTTTTTTTAATGCAACCGGATTACGCCATTGTTTAATTGAACATTTGCAACAAAATGAATTATATGTTTCCAATGATGTTGTATTGGGAAATGAAAATGTGAATGGAATATTATTATACGGTACAAATGCAGTCGGAAAAACCAGTTTTATTAGAGCAATTGG
>Ga0078894_10000133_pt1 | contig 44963 bp, 68 predicted proteins | sample LauGreSu1BDMLBSD_2_FD_67506 | JGI IMG/M metagenome (GOLD analysis project Ga0078894, IMG submission 67506) | Freshwater lake microbial communities from Lake Michigan, USA - Su13.BD.MLB.SD (version 4) (version 4) | ecosystem: Environmental > Aquatic > Freshwater > Lake | place: Lake Michigan...
CAATCATTTGAATTAGGCATTAATAATAATAGTTTTTTTGTTGTTTGCGATTCTGTTTTAGGTACTCCAGTGGATATACCTTTATCAAGAAGGGAAGAAATTAGGCAATTGATTTTAAGATTAAAACCATTACATTTGCCTTGCTTATTATTTGTAATATCAAGTTAATATAATATTTATGAAATTATTAAAAAATAAAGTTAATTCTAGTGCCGATGCTAGTTATCCACTTGGTAAAATTAGAGACGATAATGGTGACGGAATAAGCGGTTCGCAAGTTGATGCTGAATTTATGAACGATTACGTTCAATTCATGGAGAAAATGTTTGCTGATTCAGGTTTAACAGCAAATGACGATCCTGATAATGAAACAAATGGTTATCAATTATTTGAAGCATTTAAAGTTTCATTAAGAAAAAATAAAGGTTTTCTAACAAGTTGTTTTAGATTGACAGGAACTTCGACTGAACTTGTTATAACTGATACAATTATCGATGAGATAGGAGGTACAATTAGTTTAAGCAGATCTACTACTGGAGAATACATTTTTTCTTTAACAAAAACAGGATTATCATCATCAAGTAAAGTTTATATTGATTTTTCATCAGGGGCTAGAGATTTAGCAGGTTCACCATTAAGAGATGCTAATATTGAAAGTTTTGGGGCTAGTACAAATTTATTAAATGCAATTATAATAAATAGACAAATAAGTGGGGCTAGCATTGGTAGTTTAATAGATGATTTTGAAGGAGTATTAAGAATAACAATTTATGATTAACAGTCAATTTTTCGATATTGACAATGATGCTGTAAAAAACTTTACGGACGACCTTAGAAAGATGAAAAATAAATCTTTTCCATGGGTTGTCCGTAATACATTAAATGATTTGGCAAAAGACGTTAAACAACGTACAATGCCAAAACATGCACAACAAGAATTTACGAATAGAACTAAGACTTTTTTTAAATCGCAATCTTCAGTAAATTTTGCTAGTGGGAATAATATTAATAGAATGCGTTCCGAAATTGGTTTTGCTAATTGGAAAACTAAAACTGATGCCGTAAGCAACTTAGAACAACAAGAACATGGAGGTATAATTGATGATCGTGATTTTTTACCAATGAATCAAGCTCGTATTTCAAACAGCTTAAATAGAATGGTTCGTGGTAAAAATAGGATTCAAGGTATTAGAAAGACTAAAAAAATGGCTAGTAAAGCAGCTATTTATGATGCACAATCAACTAATTTATTTGCAAATAGTTTTGGTAGAAGCAAGAGAAATCCTAATACTACAAAAAGTCAACGTATTTTAATTGCTGCGATTAACACAAAAAAAGGAGGCTATTTTCGAACCGACAATAGTTTATTTTATGTTGATAGTTTAACCGAAGTTAAAAAAAATAGAAAATATAAATTTAGGATTACAAAGGTTTATTCTTATAAAAAAGGTAGATCGGTTAGAATTAAAAATGCTACTCATTTCATGGAAAAATCAACTATTGATACAATGAAAATTGCGGATAGCATATATATTGCTCATGCAGAACATAAACTGCGTAATAATTTTAGATCATGAGTTGGTTACAAAAAGTTGAAAAAGGAATAAGCATTACAACTGGTGATGGTCGTAAATATACACCCGAATATTTTATAACGCCTAAATCAACGGATTTTAATATTGCCGAATTTAATTTTCCAAACGTTGAAGGAACACTTGTTAAACGTGGAACTGTCAAGGGAGCGAAACATAATTTCGTATTTGTTTTTCAAGGTGAAAATCATTTAGACGTTACGTTTAATTTTGAATTGTCGGCAAAAGACAATCGTCCATGGATAATTGAACATCCTTTATATGGTAATTTAAGAGTTCATCCAACATCATTAACATACGATTCAACAGGGATAAATATTACACGTGTAACTGGAGAATTTATTGAAACCATTTTAGATACATTTCCACAAGTTTCACTGAATCCAAAAGAGTTTATTTCAATTCAATCCACAAATGCAATTGAAGAGTGCGTTGTTTCTACATCAAATAAATTAGTCGCGGATAGTAAACTTCAAAAAATATTAGACAAATTAACAAAATCAATTTATAACATTAATTCTGCGATAACTAAAATTCAAGAAGAAGCAGGAGATTATATGAATATTTTTAATAATGCATTGGCTCAAATTGATACAATACAATCAAATTTAGATAGTGCAATTAGAAATATCGGTAATGTAGTTAATTTCCCTTCACGATTTGTCGCTTCAATAAAATTAAAAATAGAAGGTTTTCAAGAATCGTTTTTAACTTTAGATGAAATATTTAAATTGCCAGAAAGTTTAAATAATAAAGTGACATATGAATTTTTTGGAACTTCAATAATATCATCTACTGTAAGTACAATTGCCTTTTCTGAAACCACTGATTTTGAAACAACAAATGATGTTATCAATACCATTGATGCTGTTTTGACAATGCAAAATTCATTTATTACTAAATTAGATGATTTACAAAATGACACAATAGGCGATGAAGATGCTTACATTCCGAATTATGATTCATTAAATGAAATGAATATTTTAGTAAATTTTGCAGTTGCGAATTTACTTGACATTGCAACACAATCAAAACAAGAACGATCATTTTATTTGGAAGATGATTCAAATGCATTGTTACTTACTCATAGATTATACGGATTGGATCAAGATGATGAAAATTTAGTTAAATTTATGAAACAGAATAATATCATTTTGAATGAAATTATTCAAATAAAAAAAGGTAGAAAAATTGTTTATTTTGTATGAGTTTTACAATAAGTATAAGTGATCGTTTTCGTAATCGAACTGTTGATTTTTTTAATGAATTTTCGTTCACATTACAACATGATGCCGTTGGTAGTACGTTTTCATTTAGTTCATATTTTGATCCGTTTAATCCAGAACATAAAGAAATGTATTGTGTATCGCACTTTCATGATGTTACTGTAAAATCAAACGATGAAGTTTTAATATTTGGAAATATTTTAACACAAAGTTTTGCGGTGAATGAAGTTTCAAATTTGGTAAGTATTAATGGATATTCACGAACGGGAATTTTAGAGGATTCAACAGTACCATTGAGTTGTTACCCATTACAATCCAATGGAATGTCATTGTATCAAATTGCAAAGCGTATATGCGATAAATTTAACATTAAAATAGTTGTTGATCCATCCGTAAGTAAATTGGTTAATTCATCCTATAAAAGTGTTACGGCATCCGAAAGTGAATCAATTAAAAGTTATTTATCAAATTTAGCAAGTCAAAAAAATGTAATTATAACACATACCAATAAAGGTGAATTATATTTTACAACTTCAAAAACAAATGCTACTCCAATACTTGATTTTGATTTAACAACGGATCGTCCAAACGGAATGACATTTAGCATGGATTATTCGGGGCAACCAATTCACTCCGTAATTAACGTGTTAAAACAAGCATCTGTTGATAATAATAATTCTACTCAATTTTCAATTCGTAATCCATACGTACTTGGTAGCTATTTTAAACCAACTACGGAGATTCAATCAAGCGGTGAAGACATTGATGCTCGATTGGTAGCAAGAAGGTCTTTATCGAACGAATTAAAGAACATTAAATTGACAATTTCAATTGATAGATGGGATTTGAACGGGAAAGTAATTCGTCCTAACAATATTATTAGTATTTTAGCTCCACATTTATATATTTATAAAAAAGTAAATTGGTTTATTGAATCGGTTGAATATACGGGTAATAATGAAAAACAAACCGCTGTTTTAAATTGCGTTTTGCCCGAAGTTTATAACAATTCACCTGTAAAGAGTATATTTGAAGGTATTAATATGCACGCATGATACAATTAGTTAAAATAATTTCTACTACAATTGATAGCGCAAATAGGCGACTTGTAAAGTTTTTTCGTTTTGGTAAAGACGATGTTCAAGAAGTTTTAAATGCTTCTGCATCGGGTGACGATTCACCGCCAACTGAAAATATGCGTGGAATATATGTACAAACTAGTCAAGTTGGAACTCCCGTATTAGTTGGATATATTAATGATAAACAAATTGCAAAACCTGGTGAAAAAAGAATTTTTGCTACGGATCAAAATGGAAATTTGCTATTGCATTTTTACATGAAAGATGATAGTACAATTGAGCTGGGAGGAACTGGAAATTATGCGGTGAAATATAATGAATTAGAAACTCAATTTAATGAATTACAAACAAAATTTAATTCGTTTGTTAATTCTTATAATGTACATTTTCATGCAGCTAATGGAGCTACACCTGCATATCCACCTTTAATATTTCCTCCTAATACATCAGGAGCTGATATTACACTTACAAAAAATAGCAAAATACAAACAATACAATGAATAATATTTTAGTCTTTAAACTAGATTCGGGGCAGCAAACGGCAACGCAGATTCGCTCCAAAATTGCACAAATCGATGCGATTATCTCGGCTTTGTACGATACTGCCCTAAAATCAGTTCAAGGAGGTGATATATATTACCATGAAATTGATACAGGACAATCAAGGCAACGTGTTCAATATACAACCATGGATAGCGTTGTTAAATCAATTGAAGGTTACGAAAAACTTAGAATGATGTTAGAAGTTAAATTGCAACCTAGAATGGTTCGATTAATGGATTCAAAAAATTTTAGATAATGAAAATATTAGGATTTGAAATAGGTTCAAAAAAACCTATAATTAATAAAAAACAACCAAAACAAAGTATTAGTGCTTCTACTTTTGGTCGTTGGGGAAATGCTTATTCCGTTTCATTTGATGGAGAAAAAAGTTTAGGTGAACTTGGTCCAGTAATTAAATATGAATTAGATTATAACAAACTTCGATTAAGATCATGGCAATCATTATTAGAAAATGATTTGTCTAAAACAATTTTTAATAAATATACAAATTGGATTATTGGATCGGGTTTAAAATTACAATGTACACCACAAAAAGAAGTTTTACAAGCGGAAGGAATTACTATTGATGAATCATACAATAGAATTATTGAATCTAGATTTTCTGTTTATTCTAAATCAAAAAAATCAAGTTATTCGGGTGAAATTTCATTAAATGAACTTTCAAAAGAAGCATTCAAAAATGCTCGTGTTGGTGGTGACGTTTTAGTTATTGCTAGATATAATAAAAAATTAAAAAGCGTAACATTTCAATTAATTGATGGTGAACAAGTTTCTACTCCATTCAATGAAAATTCATTTAATAATAAAATAAAAAATGGAATTGAAATTGATGAAAAAGGAACTCATGTTGCATACCATATTCAAAAAGATAATTTAAATTGGGAACGTGTAACTGCATACGATGAAAAAACAGGTTTACGTATGGCATTTATGGTATATGGTAACAAATATCGACTTGCAAACGTTCGTGGTATTCCTGCAATTGCAACTTCATTAGAAACATTAAAAAAGATTGAACGTTACAAAGAAGCTGCCGTTGGTAGTGCTGAAGAACGTCAAAAAATAGCATTCTTTATTGAGCATAATCAATTTAGTAATGGGGAAAGTCCTTTGTCGTCTCAAATGGCTTCATTATTTGATGCTAATTTATCGGATGAAAATTCGGATATTCCAAAAGATTCAAATGGAGAAGCATTAGCAAGAACAATAGCAGCAACTTCTAATAAAGAAACGTATAATTTAACACAAGGTTCTACTTTAAAGCAATTAGAATCTAAAAACGAATTATATTTTAAAGACTTCTACGGAACGAATGCGGAAATAATATGCTCTAGTATTGGTATTCCACCAAACGTTGCTTTTTCGGTTTATAACGATTCATTTAGTGCTTCTAGAACTGCTACAAAAGATTGGGAACATACAATGGATGTTGAACGTTCCGATTGGCAAGAACAATTTTACAATCCTATTTTTGCAATTTGGTTACACGTTGAAGTATTGAATAATAGAATTAATATTCCAGGATATTTAGAAAGTTTTTTAAATGGAAATTGGATTGTTTTAGAAGCATTAACTTCATGTAGATTTACGGGTGCAATGTTCCCACATATTGATCCATTGAAGGAGGTAAAAGCCGAACGTGAAAAACTAGGAATCTTAGGAGCTAATATTCCATTGACGACAGTTGAACAAGCAACGGAATCTTTATTTAGTGGAAATAGCGATTCAAATATGGAGCAATTTTCGGAAGAGTTGAAAAAATCAATTCAATTAGGATTAGTAGATCAAACAAAATCAATCAATCCCATCCAATAAATCATTTTCATGCATTCGTAAGAATTGTCCGTTTGATAAACCTAAATTATAAGTGAGCGTGTTTAATTCACGCTCAACTTGTTTTGGTACGTTATATATTTTAATATCCGAACGTATATCCATTTTTTTAAGTATATTTTTTTCTTGATGAGAATATTTATCTAAAATCTTTTGAATTTGTTTTACCATTAATTCAGATTTTTTTTGTCTTGTTCGATAAGCATGTTCGGTTATTTTTTTGCTTATTTCATCATTCAATCGGTAAATCCTTATGTAATTATCCATTTGTTCTTTTTTAAGGTACAAATATAATAATTAGTAATTAAATTAATGTTTATTATTGTCACATGAATGAAGTTTTATTATACGGAGGTATAGATTCAGAAAGTTCGGCTAACTTTATTAATGCTATTAATGAAGTTGACGACAATTTGTTAGTTCGTGTAAATACAGGTGGTGGTGAACCAATGTATGCATGGGGAATGGCAGCTAAATTTTCGGAATTTGAAAAAGCAAAAAAGGTTCAAGTTGATGGTAAAGCATTTTCTGCTGGATTTTATTTTTGTTTATATGCGGACGAAGTGAATGCTTTGGACGTATCTCAATTTATGATTCATCGTGCTGCATTTCCTAGTTGGTATGAAGAATCGTCTTATTTTGCTGAATCCGAAAAAACTCAATTACAAAATGTAAACGCAAAATTAAAAGAAGCGTTTGTAAACAAGGTTGATATTGCTAAGTTCGAAAAAATATCAAAGAAAACAGTTGATGAAATATTCTCAATGGATAGTAGAATTGATGTTTTTCTTACTGCAAAAGAAGCGAAGCAAATTGGTTTAGTTGACAATATTTTGACAATTACACCAAAAATGAAAGCCGAAATATCAAGTAATATGGAAATGTTTGGTATGAAGCAAATTGAAAATGTAACAATTAATACAAACAATAAAAATCACAAAAAAATGACTTTAGAAGCATTTAGAAGTGAGCATCCTGAGGTATTTGCGGAAGCATTGAATTTGGGTGCTTCAAACGAAAAAGTTCGTGTAAACGCTTGGATGGTGTTTAACGACATTGACCCTGTAACAGTTACCGCTGGAATTAAAGAAGGTAAAGAATTAACTGTTGACATTATGGCTGAATTAACTAGAAAAAAAGTTTCTGCGGAACATTTGGCTAGTTTAGAAGCAAATTCTGCTCCAGTTGTTGAAAATACCGATCAAAAACCAACAACTGAAACAAGTGCATTGGAGGAATTAAGCGCAAAATTGGACGCTGAATTAGGTTTAACTAAATAATATAAAATAAAATGGGATTTACTACTGTTTTAGATACTACAAACCAACTTTATGTTAATGTAGATCAATCGAAAATTTTCTTAGGTGAAAATGAATTTATTTCTGGTAAAATTTCAAATGCTACTGAAGCAGATGTTACTTTACTTGCTGGTACGTTATTAGGACGTATTTCAACTTCTGGTGGAACTTTTGGTGAATTAAAAGCATTGGATAAAGATTCAACGGATGGATCACAATTTCCAGTTGGTATTTTAACTGAAGACTTACTTGTACCTGCGACTTCATTTGCTAATTGCACTGCTTGTGTTGCTGGTTACGTTGCTGAAGACAAATTAGTTTTTGCTTCTGGTGAATCATTAGATTCTGTTGTATCATCAAGAACTTTAAGAGATCGTATCGCTGGAGATACATTAGGTGTTCGTTTATTATCAGGTACTAACTTGACTAAAGCTGACAATTTTTAATCAATAAATTAAATTAACAAAAATGAAAAAGTTATCTATTAACGTATTATTAGGATTGTTACTTGCTCCGTTCTTTGGCGTGTCTGCATTAACAATGATTTTAGGTGTAATTGCATTGTCTTTTGTTCCACAAGCTACAAACGTGTTTTTTGGTGGTATTCCATTGCAAGACATCACACCATTATTTACAAATAAATTAGTTGCGGTTTATAAAGAAAAAACTGCGGTAATGAGTTTTTTAAGAAGTTTCTTTGCTCCAGTTGTTTCAATGACAAAAGAAGTTTCTATTGCTGTTCAACGTGGTACGGAACGTGTTGCGGTTGACGTTTCAAGATTTTCAAATGGTAATAGAAACACATTTGATACATCAAGCGTAAAAGCATTTATCCCACCATTTTACCATGAGTACATGACTGCTAATGAGCATAGATTGTATGATGTTGTTATTACTTCATTAAGTCAAGGTAATACTACTTATTTTGCTGAATTAACGGCTGAATTAGCGGAGCAATTAATGGAATTAAGAAACAAAATCGAACGTGCAATTGAGTACCAATGCGCACAAGTTTTGGAAACTGGTATCGTTACTTTAAATGCAGGTACTTCAATTAACTTTAAACGTAAATCAGGTTCATTGGTAGACAAAGGTGCAGGAAATTATTGGGCTACGGGTACTGTAAATCCATATAAAGACATCGAAGCTGGTTGTAACTTTTTACGTCAACAAGGTAAAGCGCAAGGTTCTGTTTTTAATTTAATTATGGGTGCTACTGCATATAGCGATTTTCAAAACAATACAATTGTTAAAGAAAGAAATGATTTGACAAACGTATCTTTTGACGCATTATCTGCTCCAGTACGTAATTCAGTTGGTGCTTCATTGCACGGTGAGATTTCAGCAGGTTCTTACAAGGTTAGAATTTGGACGTACAATGAAGTATTTGAAGACGCAAATGGAAACTTTGTACCTTATGTTAATGAGAAAAAAGTTATTTTACTTCCTGAGAATCCAAACTTTAAATTAGTTTATGCAGCAGTTCCACAATTGATTCAAGGAGGTAGAATACCACAACAAGGTGAATATTTAATTCAAGACTTTATCGACGAAAAACAAACGTCTCATGAAGTTCACATTAAATCTGCTCCAATTGCATTGCCTGTTGCAATCGATCAAATTTACACACTTAAAGTTGTTGCATAATGTATAAAGTAAAAGCATTATCCGTTGGGTTGCCTGGGAACGTTATTAAACACTCAGGCGACATCATCAACGAAGGTCAATTAAAACCTGAGTTAGCCGAAAATTTAGTAAGACAAGGATTTTTAGAGAAATTGCCAATTTTTGAAGAACCAATTGAAGTTGGTCCAGTTAATAAAATAAGCAAACCTGTAAATATTAAAAACTTACCTAAGTTTGATGAAAAAACGGAAATTGGAGAACCAATGAAAATTGATGAACCAATTAAAGTTGTTAAAAAAACTAAAATTAAAAAAGATATTGAACCATTAAATGATGAATTAATCGACTAATAGTTCTAATTATTAACTAAAGTCGTGTTTATACACGACTTTTTTTTTAACTAAAAATATGAATAAAATATACGCAAACGGAAATTATTTCTTTGTTCAATTAGGTACAGATATTACACCTAGTTCGGATGCAAAAGGAAATGTTATAGTTAATATTAACCATGATAATGAAGAATTACTATTAAGTAGTACATTAACTGTAAATACAAGTCCTGGGGATTTTGGTATATATACGCTTACTACAATTGAACTTGATGGAGATTTTACTTCTCAAATAATACCAAACGTATCAACTTTTAAATTCACATATTTGAATGCAGGTCTAGTTTCACAAGTATGGTCAGGATTAGCATCATCAGTTACTTATGTTCCAATTACTGAAAAAACTTTTATTACTCCAGATTTTCAAGGTTTTACTCCCGTTTCAACAAATGGAAGTAATATGATTGGTAATCAAAAATTGTATAGTTTTGAACTTTCTTATTCAATTGCTTCACCAAAAATAGGTTTATTAAGTTTGCCATTATCTACATTGGCGGATGAATCAGGAATTGCATATACACAAGCTACATGGGAAGCGTTTTACTTAGCTAATTCGGGTTTTAATCCAGCGTCAGGAGGTAGTGGCGCAGGTGACATGACTAAATCGGTTTATGACACCAATGATGATGGAATAGTTAATTCCGCTGATAAAGAAATGATTCAAGTTATAAATAAAACTGGATCAACTATTGTAAAAGGATCAATTGTTTATTTAAAATCGACTTCATCAAGTGGTACGCATCCTGAGATATTATTAGCAAGTGCAAGTACCGAAGCAACATCATCCAAAACAATTGGTGCGGTTTATGATACTATTTCAAACGATGGTTTAGGATATGTAGTTACAAGTGGAGAAGTTAGAAACGCTATTACAAATTCATATTCAATTGGAACTAAATTATGGTTGTCAAATACACCAGGTTTAGTTCAAACTACTCCACCAACACAACCTTCACATTCGGTTTTTATTGGTACAGTTACTCGTTCGCAAGCAACAAATGGTCGTATTTTATATGCGATTCAAAATGGATATGAGCTTGATGAATTGCATGATGTTTTAATTAGTTATCCAATTGATAATGATGTTTTAGTTCGTGAGAATGGTTTATGGAAAAATAAGCAATTAAATAATCTTAGTTTTATTCCACAAATTTCAAGTCTGGAAGTTTTTAGAGGTAGATCATTCCGTTTTGATAGTACAACTGTTGATACTTATGGAGGTATAAATTCATTAAATAATGCTTCTGCAAGTGCTGTTGCACCATCTTGGTTATCGACAAATTTTTCATCTGTATTTACAAGGTTGAGATATTACGCTTCAATTGTTTCAACTGGAAGAGTTACATCAATACGTTCTACTGATTTACAATGGTTTATTGGTCGTGGGTTTAGATTTAATAGTACATGGAAAGTTGCAGATACTGCATTTGGATCAACTTGTCAAAACTTCCATGGTTTAATTGGTATTACTACCGAAATTGCGGTAGGTGGTGCTAATTTAACACAAGTTTCAACATTAACTAATTGTATATTTATTGGTAATGATGGTTCTGATACAAATTTACAAGTAATGCATAACGATGCTAGTGGAACTTGTACAAAAATTGATTTAGGAGTTGATTTTCCTGCAAATAGAACGTCTGGTTCAATTATGACTACAATGTATTCTTGCGAAATTTATAATCAAGTTAATTCATCCGATGTTAAATACAAGGTAATTAATTTAGAAACTAATGTAGTTGCACATGGAACAATTACAACTAATTTACCAACATTATCTCAAGGTTTAGCAATTCAATCAGCTAGAGTTATGGGTTCAGCGTTAACAAATACAGGTCAATGGGAGCAACACAAATGGGGTTGTTCGGACATAACTTTATAAAATAAAAAAAAAATATGAAAAAGTTTACTTTATCGTCTTCGTTTATTGTTATGAAGAATGGTCAAACACAAATATGTTTAAAACCTAGCGATCAACAAATTGATGATTATTTAGCTACATATAATACATATAATAATGAAGCGGATGCATTGGCAGATTTAGATAGATTTATAATTGAACAAACTCCAATTATGTTTGAAGTATTTTATAATTGTGATAGTATTCCGCAAGAGATTAGAAATAATTTTGAATTATAATCATTATATTTGAGCATGGCAAAAACTCGATTTCATAGAGGTCAAATAATTGATGGGAAGAAAATTATTGAAATATGGAGAGACGCAAGTTCGCATATCTTATTATTTGAGGATAGGTCTTATAAAATAATTAAACATCATGACTGAATTAATTAGACGTTGGAATGCTCCGACACCAAAATTTTGGAAAAAAGTACAACGTAACGGAGGTGCGTTGACGTTATTGGGCGGTATAATCGCAAAGTTTAATCCAATTGTAGGCGGTGTAATCGCTACTATTGGAACTACGATAGTTGCAATCGCTCAATTGACTGAAGAATGATTAATAAGATTTTATCTTTGAAGTGGAATTTATTAATTCCAATTGTTGCTTTTTTTAGCCCGATTAAGCCACTTGTTTTGCTTGTTGGATTTATGATACTTCTTGATACTTGTTTTGGCTTGTATCGGGCTAAGAAAACAAATGAGACAATTACAAGTAGAAAGCTATCTCAAATTGCTTCTAAAATGTTTTTGTATCAAGGTAGTGTAATTTTATTTTTCTTAATTGAAACTTATATTTTGCAAGACTTTATAAAATTAATAAGTGGAATTGATTTATTTATTACAAAATTAATTGCAATATTTTTAGTTTTAATTGAAATGATTTCAATTAATGAAAATTATTCTACTGTTAAAGGAACTTCGATTTTTAGAACAATTAAAGAAGTGGTAATGAGAGTTAAAGAAGTTAAAGAAGACGTTAAAGACATTTACAAATGAATAAAGTAAGAAGTTATACAACCGATCAATTATTGAACCATGCTAAATCAATAAATGGTTTTAAAAGTTTTCCTAAAAATAAATGGATTTATGGAGTTAGATCAAATGAAAAAACTCCGAATGTTCCCGATGATAAATTCTATTTTTTTGAAGAGGAAAAATTCATTACAATGCTTACTGGTTCTACCGAACCAGGAACTCCAATTTTAGAAGGTGGATTTTTAAAATACAATAAAGTTGGTGCTGCCGTTGTTAAAGCAAACGAATGGTATCATAATTTATGGTTGTATGGTCTTCACATGGGTAAAATGCCTGCATTAAGACAAGTAGGTGATATATTATTGTATCGTGATGGAGACATGGATGTTTATGCGGAAGAGTTGGGAAAACTAATTAAAGGTAAATTTGGAATTAACTTTCATACAATGGACTACAATTTGCTTTCAAAAGATATTGAAACTAAAATTGGAACATGGAGTGCTGGATGTCAAATTGCGAATCAAGTTGAAAAATATTACCAAACAATTTCATCTTTCAAAAATAATGGTTTAACTACATATTTATTAGTTGACGAATTTGAACCAAAATGAGTAGCATTTTAGAAAAAATAAAAGATACTTCCAATAGATTTGTGAATGATCTACAAGCGTTTTCAACTCCCGTAATATTGACTTCTCCAAGTGGAACTAGTTATACAACGGCAGGTTTTTTTTCCAAGCATCATAATGCATTGGATATGGAAGCTAATAGAATTTCATCTAAAATGACATCAATTGCATTGCATGAACGTGATTTAGTTGCAAAAGGTGTTGTTGTTCGTAACGCTTCGGGTAATGTAGCATTGTTAAATTACATTTGTCAAATATCGGATAGTTCCGAAACATCAAGTAAATATATTGTTCGTGAAATGTATCCCGATGAATTAATCGGTATCATTGTTTTAATATTAGGAGATTATGCCACTAATTAACGAAATACTTACTCCAATGAACTTTGAAGCCGTTCGAGATAGGATTGCTTCAATTATTAAATCGGAGTTGTTAAATCAAGCCACATTACAAAATTTACCTAAATTAAATGCAAATGTTTTTGCGGAACGATTAGTTCCTATAAATTACACCGAAATGCCTGCGGTCAATTGCATGGTTGCAAAAGGAAATTACGATGAATTGGTAGCTTTGAGTAAAGACGGGAATTATCAATTTAACATTGATATTTATACTTGTTCGGAAACAATTGGATCAACACGTGCGGATTTTCAATCGGTGAAAGATTGTCAACAATTAACGGGATTAATATTTAAAATATTGATGCATTGGAAATATAGAAGACTTGATTTTGCTGCACCATTAATTGAACATACCGAAATAAACGAAATTAAATTTGCCGATCCAGATCAACGAAATGAATCAATGAGCGTAATGATGGCACGTATAATTTTCCTTGTTCGTTGTAACGAAACAATCGCACCCTTAACGAATGCGACTGTTATCAATGGAAATACTACTGGAGTTAAGATTAACAATACAAATATTGGATTTGTATATGATGCTATTTAGACAATCTATTTAATATTTCGGAATATCCAATTAGATCAAGTAGTGAATCTTTTTTGAATTTATATTTCAATCTACCTAACTTGATTGCCATCTGGACCTTACAAATTTGTTCGGGTGTTAAATCAATGTCAAATGTAGTTTTTAGAATATTTGAGTATTCTTGAAATGCTATATTTGGATCTCCATATTGATCGTTGCGGTCTCCATTAACAATTTGTTCCGCTTGTAATAATAGACTAATATTGTTTTCCATGGAGACGTTCTCTTTTTGCATTGTATTGCATTTTATATTCAACAAATTTTTGTAGGTCAATTTTGTAAAATTCGCATATGTCTAATATTCTAATAAAAGCATCTGCCAATTCGTCCTCCACTGTATCTTTAATGTATTTTTTGAAGGTTTCTTCATATGACATTTGATTAACGTCCGAATCAATCAATTTTTCAAACTCTTCTAACTTTGCAAATTCATTGTTTCGATGCGCTTCCATGCTTTCCGATAATTCGGTAACGATTAGCATTAAGTTTGTTCCAAACTCATTGTGTTTGTCGTAAAATCCTTTGTTTACGGCATTTTGATGGATTTTTTTTTGTAGTTGTTTAACTTGCATTATTTTTTTATTTTTAATTTACTATTTTGAACTATTTTACTTAACTTACTTAAAATGTAATTATAGTTTTCCGATTCTTCTAAGTTAAAATCTTTCGTTAAAACATTTACCATTGATTCTAGCTTATAATCCAATTCTTTTAATTCTTCTTGATACAACTCTTTAAATACATTTTTATCGCTTAATTTATCTAATTCAAAGAGTGCAGCATTAAGAAGTATTAAGGTTCGGTATAATTTGTTTAATTCTTCCATTACGCACCACAATTTAAGCATCCATCCGCATCATCGTCTTCTTCTGGATGTTCTTCAATGCGTGGATTCAATTCTTTTTTTAATTCGTAAATACGCTGTTGCGTTTCACCATCTTTAAAAATATCTCCAGTTAAGGTAGATTTAAGACGATCAATTTCTTGTTTAATTTCTATCTCGTTCATCTAATAATGAGTTTAAATATTGATTAGCTTCTAGTAATTGTTTTATTTTTTCTTCCCTATTTTTTAGTCTTTCAACTAACATTCCATTTTGATTGCTTAATCGAACTATTTCATTATGGAGAAAAAACAACCGTTTCCATATTGGAAACGGATGTTTTAAGAAATTAAATAGTTTGTTCATTTGCCCAATCAATAATTAATTGACGTGAAAGTTTATTGTTATTATCTGAAACATAATCAATTAAACGATTTCTGAATATTTCAAAACCATCTATTTGTACTGGATGCGGATCGCTTGAAATACTTTCTTCAATAATTTCATTAACAATAACTTTTTCTTCAATTATTGGTTCGTTTGTTTGTTGTGGTGCAAACTCTTCAATCATTGTAACTTCTTCTATTATTGCAACTTGTTCAATTGGTTGCTCAATAGTTTCCGTTTGCGGAACTATCTCTTCTTTATTGTACGTCTTATCCAACGCTTGTTTTTGAGCTTCTAATTCGGCACGTTCTTTCGCAACTCTTTCACGTTCTTTTGCTAATTCTTCACGTAAACGTTGAATCTCCAATTGAGCTTCTTGCATTGCTTTTTGTTGCTCCGCTAACAATTGTTTTTCGGCTTCTTTACGTGCTTTTTCTTTTTTGCCTTGATCAATGTAAAAATTAAATTCGGAATCATCCAATGACTTAACTTTGTCACCACTTAAATGAATTGCACCTGCAATATAAAAACCATTTGACAATTCAAAACCATTTTCGGTTAATTGAGCAATTCTTAAATTGAAAACACGTTCTTGTTCTGCTTTTGTCGCATTTTCGAACCATTGTTTTTGTTTGTCAAGGTGTGTTTCAATAGTTTCAATACGTTCGGTTAATCGGTCAGCTTCCGCTTTCAATTCACGTTGGTATTTCAATGCTGGCTCCGTTAATTCTTTACGTCTTTTTTCGATTGAAGTTCTAGTTTTTTTGAGAGACTTCATTCCATCAACAATGAAGGAATAACCTTGTAAATCCTTAACGTCAGCAACAACAATGTTAAGATACGTATCCTCGAACTCTTTGAGTTTTTGTTCCGTTTGAATTGTATCGTTTAACAATGTTTGTTTTGCTAAAACGATTGATCCATCTAAAATTTCGTCCATGTTTTGTGTTTGTGTTTCCATTTTTATTTTGATTTTGGTTAATTACTAATTTTCGTTGCAACTATATTTTTCAAGCTCCAAACGTTCTATTTTCCATCCTTTATGATCGAATGGAGTTTTTTTGCGTATTAATGTATTATACTTAAATCCCATTCTACGACAAGTTTCTTGAATTGATGAAAAAACTCTTTTTTCTTCGTCTTTACTCGCTAAAATAACTTTCATTGATTATTTGATTTACTTTGTTTTTAATTGCACTATTTAATTCAGTCATGGCATAATAACCTTCATTTTTTGTAAGATTTATTTTTGCCGTGAAAACATCGTTGAAACGTCTATTTTGATATTTAATTTCAATAGAAATAACATCATTGTTTCTATTTTGCAAGATTTTTTCTTGCAATTTTTCCAATTCTTTTAATTCTCTTTCGTTTACCATGATACAAATATATTGATTATTTTGATATATACAATTTAAAATGGAAATTCTTCATCAATATTTTCTAACACATGATGTTCTATTTTCATTTCACTTGTTGCTTCTAATCCTTCCATAATATTGGTTAATGGAATTGATACACCTCTAGACTTTAAACCTGGGTAAAATGATTTAGGATCGGTTTTTTCGGCACCAGGTAATCGTTCTAATATTTTATTATGATTGCTCGACCAACTTGTATCTTTAATAATTTGCTTGATCCCGTTTGCCGTGTTTGAAAAAATTACTCTTTCGTTTGTTACAATAATTCCAATTCGTCTTAAACGTTTATCGGCAACATCCATCTTAATTGTAAGTTCGGAAGTTTTACCCGAAGCAATTAATATTAATTCACCAATTGATCTTTCATGATTATTAAATTCACCTTCTACTCTAATAATTGTTCCCATGATGATTGCAAACAATTGATATTCATCTTTTGTCAATTCCAATGCTTTTTCATCGCTCCAATCTTTTGATGCTACCCATTCAACGGCTTCATCGTAAGAAATTAATTTGTCGGAAATTAAACTATATGCTCCAGCTAATAAAACTCCAATTTGATCTCCCGTTCTACGTGTACCAATTACCTCCGCTGCCGCATCTGAAAAAACACGTGTATTTGCTAAAATTGTCTTTATCAATTGCATTGTACGGCTTTGAATTTTATTCACGTAATCTTTTGTAACAAGTTTGTTCCAATTTTTTTCGAAGTTTGAAAAATCCTCTTTTGTACGTTCTTTTTCGAATGAAACAAGTCCAATTGTTGTAAACCTTGATTTGTCACTTTGTTGATTCAAATGTACACCAATAGAAGACAATGCAAACATTGATCTAATTGTGTATGTTCGACTACCTCCCGATTGTGTTCCTTTACCAATTACACCTCCATCGCTATATGATGCAGAACGTGCCAATTGTAGAACCGATTTAATTCTTTCCGCATCATTTTTTGTTTCAATGTCGGATTCATCAAAAAGAACAGGTCTTGCATCGGATTGTAATGTACCTCGAACATATGCTTCGGTTGTTTGCCCTTGTACAACTATTCCAAACGCTCCCGTCAAACGTTTTACAATATTATCCATCGTCCATGATTTACCCGATCCTGCTGGACCTGTAATCCATATATGAGGTCTCCATTGCAATACTCCACAAAACGGAGCTAAAACACACCATCCTGCAAGTAAATATGCATTGATTTCACGTTCAAACTTTAACCATTTAATGCTATCAATTAATTCCATTCCGTTGAATGAATCCATGCTTATTGGTTCTGGTTTAAATCCTAAACGTTCGTTAATTTCATAAACATATTTCGAACGAAAATTTTTCATTTTGATGACTTCATTCTCAATAATTAAATTATCACCATTATGAACAATTAATTTTCCTTCATCCATCCATGCACCTCTACCTCGAATATATGCATCTTTAAAAATACCTACTTCATGAGACGCATTCATTAAAAAGTTTTGAACGGCATCAATATTTATTTTTTGTTTGCCAGGAAAATTTTCTTCCCAATAATTCAATGGTGCAAGTGTAATTAAGTTCGGTTTTGTCATGCTACTAGGACTTAATCGAATTACCATTTTTGCACCATATGAGAAAAACATATAACTTAATTTTCCCGATTCATCTTTGTCAAAACCTAACAATCTAAAATGTTCGTTTTCTAGTTCGTTTGATTCTTCCGTAACTTTTGATGGCAATGGAGGTGGTAATGGTTTTGATTCTTCAATTGGTTTTGGTTCTTCAAATTCCAAAGTTGGAACGTCCGTAATATTATCTAAAATAAATTGTCTTAATGAATCATTCGTCCATTCTAAATTATCAGCAATATCCCATTTTTGTGGGTAACTTGATGGAATATTACACCATCGCATAATTGAATTGTCTTCTTTAAGAAGTGTATACAATTCATACATTGCTTTCATTCCTGGAACATCATTATCGGGAATAAATATTTTTTTACGATATTTTACGGGTTCTAAATTCAATAATTTAACCGAATTTGCACCTCCCGTCCAAGTTGTAAAAACTGCTTTATTAGGATCGGAAAATTTATTTCCAATGTCAGCAGTTTTTTCACCTTCTACAAAAATTATTGTAGCATTTTTATAATTTGAAATTAAATCTAAATTATACAACGGACGTGGCGCACCAACTCCAAGCCACCTCCAACTTTTTTTGCTTTCAAATTGAGCAAATGTAAGTGGTAAAACTTCTTTTTTTCCTTCTGGTAGATCGAATCTACAAGTATAATTAATTAGTTTTCCCTCTTCATTTCTATATGCATGAATCAATGATGGCATTCCATATTCAAAATGCTCAATGTTTGTAAGTTCGGATGGTGCAGGAATAATTGGTTGCCATATTTGAACTTCTTTTTTTTCAAGGTAAATTTTATCGACTTTATATTCTTTGTCAATAGGTTGTCCAGTTAATTCTTTGCACGCTTCATGAAATGTTCTACCTAACAAGACATGAAATTGAATTGCATCTCCACCTGCTCCACACGCAAAACATTTAAATATTTGTTTGCGCTCATTTACTTGTAAAGATTCTTTTGAATCATCGTGAAACGGACAAATACCATAAAATTCCGAACGTTTATACGTTAATGGAACAACTTTATTAACAACGTCAACAATGTTTACCGATTGCAATATTTTAGTTGTATCTATTGACATTTTTTAAAATTTTCAATTAATTGAATCGCTTCGTCTTCACTTTTTATAATACCAGTTATACATCCACCTTTTTTGGTGTTATTATAAAAAATAATTTGTTCGGGAGAAACTTTCCCACTAGGTTTTTTTACTTCGATTGCCGTAAATACACCAATTTTTCTACCAATCATTTCGGGTGTTATTTCAATCTCAGTCCATCCAATTAAGTCGGATGAACCTTTGACTAATCCGAAACGAACGGGACGTGCTTGCTCGATGTAAACTCCACCTGTATTGGTACGCTTAACATTACCTTGCCATGCTTGTCCCGTATTGTTTCTAAAAATTGTTGATTTTGTGTATTTAGACAACGCAAGTCTAATAATGTTTTGTATTTCTTGTTCTTGCATGGTTAAATAGATTGATTTTTTTTACAAATATATTTAATATTTTGACATATCAAAACAATTTTTCATTTCTACTCTTAAATAAATGATTTGCCCATCCCCTCTTATACCCATATTTTTTCTCCAATTCTTGCAAGTCTTCTAGTTTTTTGGCTCTAGCAATTTCAATTCTCTTGCTTTGTTTGATCGCTATTTTTTGCGCTTCCGTTATTAATTCAAGTTCACCATCAACTTGTTCAATCATATTGTCTCTACGCTTTTGTACTTCACCACAAATAGGACAAATTGGTGCAGGTTCAAATACGGCATAACATGATTCACATTGAGAAACTCTTAAATTTTCGTCTCTTTCTTGTTTACCTCTTTTACCTTTTTTTGTACCTTCCAAGCTCCATTCTCGATCGTCTTCGGGAAAACCATGTAATTTGTAATTCCCAACATGATCTAAAATTATTGCTTGTGTTTTACCTTCGACAGTTCTTAATGCTCTTCCAACTTGTTGCAAATACAATGACATTGATAAAGTTCTACGAAGTAAAATAGCGCATCCAATTGCAGGAATATCCGTACCTTCCGAAATTAGATCACATGAAGCAACGACATCAACACTTCCATTGCCAAGTCCATTTAAAATACGTGTACGTGTTTCATCATCCATTGTTCCATCAACGGAATATGCCGAATATCCTGCACTTCTAAATTCGTTTGCAACGTGTTCCGCATGTTCAATTGAAATGCAAAATGCAACCGCTGGAGTTTTAGGACATAATTTTGTGTAATGTTTAACCGCATCCCCAGTTATTGTAGGTTTATCAATTATTCCCAACATTTCTTTTTTGTCGTAATCCCCTCTCACGATTTTAATTTTACTAAAATTAATGTTTGTTGGTGGAGCATACATTACTGGTTTTACTAAACGTTTTCGTTTAATCAATTCACTAATTTGTGGACCAGAAACAATTTCATCGTAACAATCATTTAAACCTTTACCATCGGAACGAATTGGAGTTGCCGAAACTCCCAATGTTCTTGCATCGAAAAAATAATCCGTAATTTTTTTATAAGTAGAACTAACCGCATGGTGACATTCATCGACAATAATTAAATCGGGAGGATCAATTTGATCTAAACGTTTAACCAATGTTTGAACGGAAGCAACTTGAACTTTTTCGAATCTACTAGGTGTATATTTTGGATTTATAATTCCATGTTTTACACCCGATTTATTCAATGCTTTTGAAGTTTGTCGAAGTAATTCTATTCGGTGAACTAATATTAAAACATTTGATCCTTTACCAACTGAAAGTCTTGCAATTTCCGAAAAAACTACTGTTTTTCCACCTCCCGTTGGTAGAACGAACAACACATTGTCATTCGTTCTAAAAGCATTCCTAATGTCGTCTACTCCTTTTTGTTGATAGTCGAATAATTGAATCATCTTTTGTTTTTAATGTCGATTTCTAACTTATGCAAATTAATTAATGTTTGAGAAGTTTTTGATATTCCATTGGCAATATTAACATCAATAGTTCCATTTTTTAAATCCTTAATTGTTTGCATCAAAATATCCTTTGTTTCTTCAATGTAATTTTTATTTTCCATTTTATTACTTTTTTTAATTTCAAAATTTAAAAGATATAAATCTAGTTCACTATCTTTTATAATTATTTTTTTTAATTCAAAACCTATTTTAAAAGTGAATGCATGTTCATTTGTTCCGTTATAAAATATATAATCAATTACTTCATAAAACAAATTATCTTTAATATTCAAATATCTTTTACCTTTTTCAAGCATGAGAATGTAGTTTTTTAAATGTATCAACAATTACAATTATAGCATCAATTGTTATTTCGTCTCGTATCACAACAATTGAATTGCAAACATTACAAAAAAGCATTCCATTTGAATAATAAGTTTTATAATCCCTTTTTAATTCTCTTTTGAGAAAAATATTTTGACGAACTAATCCAACAAATTTTTCATCTATATTTTCACTTTTTAAATTTGTACAATGTCTTTTTATAAAGCCATGTTTCACTGTTCCATTGGATAAAAAATTTTGATAATAATCAATTTTACGTTTCATTTTTTTTTGATTATTACGACAATCTTTACATGGTTGTTGATAATAGCTTTGAGTATTTAAACGTCTTTTATCTTTTTGATATTCTGATACGTTTTTTTCTAAATTACACTTATTACAAATTTTTGTTGACATAAAAAATTAAAAATAAAGTACATCAACACTAACATTCGGAACAGTAATATACATTTGTTTTGATCCAACTTTATATGCCGTTACATGAACATTTTTATCTTTTAAAATTCCAAGTTCGGTACAAATACCTTCTACTTTACGTCCAGAAGCAAGTGTAATCATAACTTCATCACCAATTGAACACGGAGCGTTAAAATCAATGTATTTTTGTCTTGTAACGGCTTGTAATTCGTCCAATTTTTTGCGTTGTTCCGCAATGTTTTCTAATTCTTTTAAATAAATTTCTTTTATCATAATCCAAAAACTTTAAATGATTCGTTAAAAACTCCTTTTTCTTTTACTTGATCTAGCATTTCAGCAACCAATTCTCTAGTTTCTTGTTGAGCGTCCGATTTTAAACGTTGTTTGCATAATCGAATAAATGAAAAAAGCGATCCAGTCCATACCATTGTAGTATTAAGATTTAATGGTAAAATAGTTCTAGCTTGTTCCTTCGAAACTCCTAATTTTATTAAGTCATTGTATGCTTGTTTACAAAACTCAACAACGTTATGCTCAATAATATTACATTGTTCTTGTATCTCAAAACTCAAAGGTTCAGCACTACCTTGCTTACTATCTTTGCTTTGTTTTCTCCATTCTCGAATAAGCGTATATGTATCTGAAAAATCGACATAACGACCACTTATCGAGTTATACTCGACACCTGCCTGTGTTTTAACAGTTTGTCTTTCAACATAAATTGGAATTTGCAATCTAAATTGTAAACGTGGATGACTAAATGGCGACCAATGATTGTGACGTGCCAAATAAGATAATAGTTTGTTATTTTGCTCTTCCGTGTAATCTTTTGATAATTTATCAAAACTTACTCTAGCTGCCAATGTAACCATGGCATCATTTCCAAATGTATCTAATAATTCTACTTTCATTTTAATTTGATTTAAATGTTTCGTTGTAATATTGTTGAGCAAATTCTTCCGATTCTTTATTTGTTGCACCAATAATATAATCGGTAGATTTTACAGCATCAATTATTTGTTGTTTTTCCATTTCAAGGGCTTTTTTTAAAAAATATTCCCAATCTCCTAATGGATATTCTATCTGTTGGTTATATAACCATTCTACTGCCGTTTTCATAACTTCTCACTTAAAAATCTCATTAATAATGTTGCTAAATCGTTTGAACTAATACCACTAATTTTTATTTGTTCTTGAATCCAACCTCCTAGAGTATTTTTAGCGTCTTTAAACTCATTGGATTGATTGTCTTGTATCTGTTGTATATACATACCTAAATCATCGCTAAAACTTTGTAAAAACGCATGGTTTTGTAGATTTGCTGGTTTTTCTAAATCTCCAATGTAATACACTAGATTACATGCTCTTTTGGTATTCTTTGTAACCAACCAAATTCCATCGTGCAAGTTAGGATAATCAACTCCTGCTGGCACATATTTTCGTCCTTGTTTAATGAAATACTGTTCCATATTATAACTCATTAAATTTTTCTACTTTAACCTTTAAAACTCCTTGTTTTAAATTGGCAATTCTTTTAAATGCTCCTTCCGATAAGTCTAATTTCATACCTTTGAATCCACCTCGATCGTTTACTTTAACGACAACGGATTTACCATTGGCAATATTGGTTACTTCTAACATTGTACCTATTTTATAATAATTGGATGCACAAGTAAATTTGTTTTTGTCGAATTTTTCACCCGAAGCGGTTAATCTACCATGGAAAACTCCACCATAAAATGTCGCTAAAAAAAATAATGTTTTCATATATTATAAAGTTTTGAGATTAATTCACTAATTCCATAATCAATTAATATTTTTTTACCATTATCATCAATTCCCCAATTGCTATATTTATATAAATCGCACATAACTATATCTAATTCTTCAATATTGTTTTTAATTTTAAAAACTTCTAAATGATGAACCTCTTTTACGGGTTTATATCGCTTCATGCATACAATCCCTCTTTTGCACCAATAAAGCTCTCCAAGAAGTCCTAAATGACCATATTTTGCCCATATAAATTCTTCTTGTTTACATTGCAAATAACCTCTTAAACTAATTGGAAATTTTAAAACATAATCTTTAAAGATTAAAACAACTCTAGTGCTAATTTTAATTTTCATGGTTCAGATTATAAAAGCGGTTTTGCTTGTTCGATTAAATCTTTAAAATTTTCTAAGAAAGTATCTCTTAATTCGGCTGTTTTGAACGATAATACACCATGTGAATTATACCATGAAGCTCTATCAATCCTATTATTATTAAGATAAATAATATATTTCATTTGATCACCATTACTCCAATCACACCAATTTGCTAAAGGTTCACCATTGTATGCGTCTCTTAATTGGCAAAGTTGAGATAGCGATAAACATGCTTCTGCTTCCGCTTCTGTTGGGAAAATATTTTGATTATCTAAATCTGTTGAATATCCAAGATCAAAATTTAATGCCGTACATACTTCGCTATCATCATCAACGTAAAATCCTTTTACTTTCCTTAACTCTACCCAGCTTTTTGGTAAAACACGTTCAATTTTAATCTCCTCAATAAAACCATCTATAATTAGTTGTTTTATTGCTTCTTGATTGAAGTATTTCTCTAAATCTTCTTTGCTTACTTTATCGTTTTTGCAAAACCATAAGCATGGTCTATTTACTTTGTACATTTTATTTAATTTAAATTGTTAAAAATTTCTTTTTCCGATTCGCTCAATTCATCATAAGTTGGAACTTTATAACCTAAAATCATTTCGTTTTCACTTAGATATGATTCGTTTTTATGACCTAATGATGGAGCGACTATTAACGGAATCATTTTGTAATAACTTCTTAATAAGTTTTTACTTACTCCAAGGTGGTCGGCTATTTCATCAACCTTCCACCCTGCTTTTAAGTAAGTGTTTACTTTACATTTGAACTCCGTTATTTGTCTAGGTGTTTCAAACCTCCTCATGTGGGAAAAACTCAATTATTTTAGTCTCAACAATTGATTCAAGTTCGAAGTTATGTAAAACTGGACCTAACATTTCTTTTAAATCTTTTTGAGCATCCTCAATTGATGGAGCGGAAATTAAAAATTTAGATTTAACATTTTTTTCCGAATCTAAATTTAAATGCTTCACTTTGCATGAAAAAAACAAAACTTCTTTATCGGATTCATCAATAAAAATGTCTTCATAAGAAACTAATTTAATAGCTAATATATTAAATTCACCTCTTATTTGTTTTCCTAATTCTTCATTTATTCTAGCTTCACAATCCGTAAATGATTCGGAAGCAAATAAATATTCTTCACTAACTCTTTTGAATGATCCGTCTTCGAATTGTTTTGTGTACTTGATTTTTGATTGAAATAACATGGTTTTTTATTTTAAAATGGAAGATCGTCTTCCGTTACTATTGCTTGTTCATTTAAAACTACTGGTTGCTCAATAGGTTGTTCCGTTACAATTGGAGGTGTTATTTCTCTTCTTTCACCACCACCTAATAATTCTAAATTATTTACATTTAGAACATAATTTACTTCAATTGTTCCATCATTTTTGGTCCAGATTCTAGCAGAAAGTTTCCCTTCAATTAAAACTTTTGTACCTTTTTTAATGTAACTAATCAATGTAGATTGTAACATTCTTTCGTTTTGAATGAAACATGAGTACCAATTGGTAATCTCATTATCTTTTGATTTTTCCGTATTTGCAACATTAAATACTGCAAATTGTCTTCCATCACTTGATGTTTTAATTTCGGCATCCTTGCCTACATTACCCGTTAGAATTGTCTTGTTCATTGTTATCGTGTTGATTTAAGTTACTTAATAATTTGAACCATTGATCTAAAGATTTTGGGTTCTTTAATCTCCAATAATGCCATACTTCACGGCTTACTCCACTTTGAGCTAAAAATTCAAACAATTTAATGTTTCTTTTTTTGCATTCTTCTTCGATAAAATCTGTTGCTTTCATTTGATTGATTAATAATTTCTACAAATATAATGATTATTTTGATGTAAGATTAAAAAAATTTAATTTATTTTTTTTTATTGTGTATACGCATTGCGTGTATATGCGTGTTATAGTCGATAGCTTAGTTTCTCGTTCCAATATTATTTTGTGCAGGAAAAAGAAATAAAAAGCCATCGCACTTTTTTAATTCGCTTTACAAAAACAATCAAATTCTAAATCATATTCTGGTTCAAAAAAGATTGTTTGCATTTCTCGTTCTTCTTCTTTATCTAATTGTTTTCTAAATTGTTTTTTACCGTTATGTATCAATATCGCCTCATCAATTAAATCTTCTAAAGATAAATTTCTGTAAACATCAAACATTGGCTGTCTATCTGTTGCAAATTCATCTTCTAATTTTTTCCAAAATAAATATTCAGCACTATTTTTTTCTAATTCTTCAATTATCAATGTTATTTTTTTTCGTTTTGATTTTAAAAAACAATCATCACAATTCCCTTCATAATCTTTTAAATTCAAATCAAAATCTTGCATTTTCCACCATCCACGAATAAACTTTTCGTCAACATTTAATTCCGCTAATGGGTAAACTTTTTTTGGATCTGATGAAATTCTATGTTTTTCGTCTGCTCTAATTCCTAATGCTGTAAAATAATCCTTTGTTCCAAATATTGAAAAGGCATATTTATGTATAGGAACCTCTTTTAATTCTCTCGTGCAATGTCTGAATAATTTACTTGGTAAACCATACGCTTCACATAATTTATAAAATAAAGATTCTGTATGAATAACTACATTTCTTCTTTCAGCAGTTTCAAAATTTACAATTTTAAATCCCGATCCAATTCCTTTTTCAGAATTTATAACACTCTCTATCCAAACAAGATTAAGATTGAAACGTTTATCACATTCATTTACAAATTGTAAAGTTTCTTCTCTTTCTCTTCCAGTATTAGCAAAAACAAACAACACATTCCAATCTTTATATTTTGAATGTTCTTTTATAAATTTACACATCAAAGCAGAAGTTCTACCACCTGAAAACAATACAAGTAAATTTTTGCCCTCGCTTTTTTTTATTTCTTTTTCCATTTTTCGTTCTAATTAAATTTATTCTTTAAGTCGCTACCAGACTATAACAGCAATTTGGCGAAAAAACGTACACATCCAAGGTTCGCCAAGTTGCAAAACGTTATCGTTCACTGTAAAAAACAGCTACTCGGATATATTGATTTTCTTTCTCATTTCCGTGAGTTTTTCGTAATGTTCTATAATAATTTTACAACTATGTGTATGATTTAATTCACAGTTATAATGGATACTATCCCAATGGTCTTTTTTATTAATGGTGCAAGTTGGGCAAGGGTTGTTCTTTTCATGCCATTCTTGTATAGGTTTATGTGCAATAGCCCATTTTTTATTATTGCTATCACGCTTATCCCATGATTTCACTAATGAATCTCTTATTCCATCGTCACATACATCTTTAATTCTTACACTCCACCAATCACTTTTAAATGGTTGGTTTTGTTCTTTCATGTAGTTTAAAATCAGGTAAAAATGAAACATGAAATCTTCACAAGCAATTTCGTGATATTCATCACCCTCTTTGTTTTCAGCATATATATCATAGCCTAAACAACCTTCATCGCCTCTGTAGGTTTCAATTTTAATATTTCTATCATAACCATAAGAGGCAAGTAAAATTTTAAAAACGTCTTTATTTGTCATATCATTAATAATTAAATTGATTAAAAACAGCGAAACGATAACACGGTATATAAAAAATAGCCCATGAAAGTTTCGTGCTATGTTCAAAATTCGTGGTTGGGCTACTTTTCATATACCCACCGTTATAATCAATTAATTTTTTGTTTTGAGTTTTTCTAATTGATTTTGTTTAATACCTTTTAGTTCTTTTAATGAATTTAGAATAGATATTGTTATTGGTGTCTTAATAATACCGTTTAACGCTTCCATAAACAAAATCTGACCATCTAACTTAGTATCAGATGGTTTAATTTCCATAAGTTTTTTTAACATTTTTTCCATATTTCTTTTTTTTTAATTGTAAAACAAAAAATTAACTAAGTATAACAAAGAATATGTGTCATTAAAACGAACACATATTCTCAAACGTTATAATCCATTTGACGAAATAACACTATATAAACGACTTTTTTTATCGTACACTACATTTTCTTTTGGGATCATTTTAACATCGCTAATTAAAATTTTACAAGGTTCACTTAAATACCATATAAAATCTTTATCCGTTTCCGAAATTATTCCAGCTTCACAATATTGTGGATTAATTCCTAGAGGTTGAAAATAAATTGTTTCCATATTTTTAATTGATTTTATACAAAAATATTAAATATTTCGATAAATACATATCTTTGTTAAAATAAATTAAAAAAAATATGAAAACACATTGGAAAAAACTCAAAAACAATGACTATTTCGGAAGTCAAGACTTGTTTAACGAAGACAAAACATTTGAATTAAATGTTCGAATTACATCCATTAAACAAGAACCTGTTCAAAATGGAGATAAAAAAGAATTGTGTATGGTTGCTCAAATTGAAGGGCATAAACCATTAATTGTAAATGCAACGAATAGTAAAGCGATCGCAAAAGCATTAAAATCTCCTTATGTAGAGGATTGGGTTGGAAAATACATTACTCTTTACACAATTAAAGTAAGGGCATTCGGTGACTTTGTTGATGCGGTTCGTGTACGTTCGGAAGCTCCAATAATCAAAGTTGAAAAACCTTTCTTTGGTCCAGAAAATCCAAAATGGAACGCTGCAATTGAAGCTATTAAAAATGGAACGTCTTCAATTGAACAATTGCTAGAAACTAGACAAATAACGGATGAAAATTTAGCAATTTTACGAAACATAAATCAAGACGATGAAATTCTCTAAAAAATTTAAAGTGAGGTGTTCGCAAATTGCGGACATTTCACCTGAGAAAAAAGAATTTACCGATTCAACCTACAAAGTAATGTTTAATTGGATGAAGTCGCAGCCAGAATTATATGGAGAAACATTTTCATCAAGCATTCAATCAAAATATTTGACTAAGGGAATTGAGAAGGAAAACGAAGCAATTCAATATGTTTCCAAAAAATTCGGATATTCATATTGGGAGAAAAATAAGCTCCGAAAACAAAACGATTTTATAATTGGTGAATGTGACATTGACGATGAATTTGACTCGGAAATAATCGACATTAAATGCTCCTGGGATTCAAGTACATTTCCACTCTTTGATAGTTCACTTAAAACAAAACGTTACAAATATCAAGGAATTGGCTATTGCGCTTTGTGGGATCGTGAAAATTATTCGATTATTTATACCTTGATGGATACTCCAGATTATTTGATTGAACGTGAAGCAAGAAAACAACAATTTGAACTAGGACTTGATGAAATGGAGGAGGAATTTTATAAGTCAATTGAAAAAAAAATGATTTTTTCCAATTTTCCTGACTATTTACGCATAAGACGTTTTAAAGGAAAATTCGATGGTGAATTATATTCAAAAATTTGCTACAAAGTTTCATTGATGCAAGAATACATTGAAAATATTCAAGAAAGTGAGATTTTTGAAATTATGAGAGAAATATAATTTTTCCAAAAATGAAGTCATTTCAAAAATTACCAAAAAAATCCAGTTTTTTTGACTATTTGTAGTTGACTAATTTAGTATACCGTTTCTATATCAATAGGAACGGTTTCTTATTTGTATCAATTATAAATAAATGCCACAAAATAAAATCATTTAAAAATATTCTATATAAAATCTCAAAAAATCTCCAAAATTTTGTGGTGACTATGACTTCGTGAAAAAATGGTAGATAGCTTCAATCAATAAAAAACATCTCATATTATGTTATATATATAGGCGAAATTTCAATGATTTTTGTAGTGATTTTTTCAACTGTTCGGAATTTCCGATTAGTTCAATTTTTTTCATTGAATTTTGTGGCATCTTTTTTTTTCGTTTTTTTGGCTCAATTTTGTGACGACCTATTTTTCGTGAAAATTGGTCAGGTCAACATTTTGGAGTAAAAGTGACTAATTTCGAGGGGGTCGGACGGGGTCGCCTTATGAAAAATATGTAATTTCTCAAAAGCCCTATCAATGCTGAAGCGTGACAATGGAGCAGGATTAAATATGTTTTTGGTGACATCTGGAGCTGTTTTAGTGCGTGAATGTATGTTTATGTGTTTAACATTAAAAACGTTCGTTAAAACGAATTAAAACAAGTTTTTTAAACGTGCGTTGTTTACGTGTTTATTAATTATATTGATTAGTTTAAATAGTTTTTTCATGGTCTATTAAGTCGTTGAATTTGATTTGATAAGTAATTATATTTGTTTGCTTGCAATAGCTAAACATTAAAAAATTCAAATGTTTTGGTTTGATTTCTTCCTCCTTATGATAGGCGTAAATTAAAGCGGTGTCATAATCTTCATACAGTAAACATTCTTTGAATTGAATGTTTTGATTCTTAAAACAAAATTCAAAGACTTTCCGGACTAGGCGATCGTTCACCTGGACAGTGTTTTTTTTCTTCATATAATAAAATTTATAGGCACAAAAAAAAGAGTTTTTAAACTCTTTTTTTGTATGGTTCTATGTATGTTTCGTAAAAAATTTTTAAACGTTTTTTCTGTGCGTTGTGGCGGTCTAATTTTTCGCAAATTATCTTTGAAATATAGATAAATAAAGCGATTATTAGAATAAAAATGAAATTTCCTAGTGTTTCCATAATTATAAATTATTAAATGATGATATTTGTTTTCTGGCTTCTCTTGAATTAGATGCAGTGTTTTGAAGCTGTTTGAAGTTTTCAGGAAAATAACTCATAGCCGTTTTTCTGTTTAAATTAAACCAAAATTTAGCGAAGTCATGGTAATTATCAAACTTGTATTCGTTGTTAAATTTGTCGGTGAATTGATTGTAAATTTTCATGAGATTGTTTTTAAAAATTTATCGCTCCATTGATTAAAATAAATAGAATTTGTATTTCTATCGTTAAATTGAATACTGTCAACAAATGGAAGTTTTGTTTCTGGTTGGATTAGTCTTTTTCTGTTTGAATTATCAAATATTAATTGAAATTCATTGATTGGATCTTTAACAAAATTAAACCCTTGTTTTGTTAGTGAAATACATAATTTTAAAAATTGGTATTTCTTTTCGTTTAATGCTCTCATGGTTATAAATTATTAAATGATGAAATTTGATTGATGGTGTATAAAATACCTTCGCTTTTTTCTGGATTAGATTCTTGTATTTCGCAGGCAATTTTATGTAAATCGTTCAATTGATCTTTTAAACGTTCATTAATAATATCTTTAGCTTGTTTATTAAAATACGCGCCAATTATACCGAATTGATTGTAAAAAATACTGTTTTGAATTTCTTTGCTTTCTTCTGTTTTGAAGATTAAGCTAATTAAATCTTTTGCTTTCATAGTTTCTAAAATTTTAATTAATTAAATTGCTCCGTTATCTACCATTGAATAATAAGAATCAGCCGTTAAAATAATGTGATCCAAAACCATAACATCAAAAATTTGTAAAGTTTTTTTGATTTTGTTAGTAATTTCGACATCCTGTCCAGATGGGTTTAAATTGCCTGACGGGTGATTATGCGCTAAAATTACACCACTACAAAGCGATTCAATCGCATATTTCGCAACTATTCGAACATCTACCACAGTCGAACAGATACCGCCCTGACTTATTTTAGAATAACCGATTGTTTGATTATTACGATCGAGCAATAAGATAAAAAAACTTTCAAAAATTTCTATATCATCACCGTAAAATTGGCGGATAAATTCGGCAGCCGTTTCTGATCCTGTTATTTTCACTTTTGGAAAATTAGTTTGGATCTTTTTTAATTCGAATAAATTAGTTGATGCGTTCATGATTTCTTTTTTTTAGTTTGTTTCTACACTTCAAAGATATTAAATATTTTTAATATCAAAACTATTTATTAAAAATATTTATTTATTTATATTGATTATAAATAAGAAAATAAGATCAAAAAAAACCTCCCGTTTTTGGGAGGTTTAATTAGTCTATATTATTTCGGACCAGTTCGCACGGCACGAAATCAAAATTTAATCTTTTTGCGCCATATCCTGTACTAGTAACGCTGGACCAGGAGGGAAATATTTTTTTGATTTGGTTTAATACTCTTTTTGTTTTTGTTTGGTTGCAATCGCCAAAGCCGTTTATTTCTTTGTAATCAACACAAATTTCTATACAATTTTTTTCGAAAGTCAAGCCGTTTAAATTTATATTAGCTTTTAAAATTGCTTTTTTTAGTTGGTTCGCTGTCATTATCTTAATTTTTATCAGTTAAAAAATCATCATATTCAAAGGATTCAGTCTCAAGAAAATTAATAATTTCCTCTTTGTAGGCCAGTTCTATTTTAATACTATTTTTTTCTAAACTGTACATTTGTACACCATCATTTTTTTCGGTTGGTTGGATCGCTCCAGTTGTAAGCATCCAATAAAATAAAATTGTTTTCATAATCTTTTTTGTTTTTGGTTGTTGTTTCTTTTACAAATGTATTAAAAAATTTTAATGCGCAAAGTGTTTATTAAATTTTTTTAGTTATTTATATTAATTCTAAATTATAAAATATCCTCATCCGATTCAAAAATCTTGATTTTTTCAAGTGAGTTTTTTAATTGGTCGATCAAAGTATACATAGTGTTGTGATCAACTTCTTTGATGTCGAAAAAATTTCTATAAACGTATGGATTATTATTAATTTTTGTTAATCGAACATTATCGTTATACTTTGCGTTGTGACGCTGAACTCTTACTCTTACTGTATTATAAGACGCATCTATTTTTAATAGTTCAAAATGCTTTAAATATTTTAAATTTTTCATTTGTTTTTATTTTAAAAATTTATTCATTAAATAAAATTCGTAAGCTTCACGCGAAGTATTAAAAGATCCTAAAAATTTAGGGTTTCCTTCAATTAACTGGATAGCTCTATACTTTTTAGTGAATGGGTGAAAGTAGACGCCTTTTTTAATTAAAACGTGTTTTTTCTTAAATTTTGTTTTGATAGCAGCAATCGCATTTTTTTCAGTATCAAATAAGCCTAAAGAAATTGAATTTTTATTATGATTGAATACGGCAGCCCATTTATTCACTTCCTTTATGTAAGTAACTCCGTCTTGTCTTGTTTCATTATATCGTTGTTTTTTTTCATAATCTTTTTTTGAAATTACTTGTAAATTTTCAACGCTATTATTTGATAAATTATAATCAATATGATAAACAATTTTTTTTGATGTTTTATTGTAATTTAAAAAAGACTCGGCGACAATATTTCTAACAGAATAACTACCTTTAAAATGATCTCCTATTAAACTTACTAATAATTGAGATCCTCTATTTTTACTCTGCTTTAAAATCTTATTTGTTTTAATTTCCCTAACTCTACCAAGTGAGCTAACCTCGTAAATATTCTCATAATTTTTTACTGGTTTCCAAATTTCCATAAAATAAAAAACCCCACAAATCAGAGGTGGACGTCTCGTCAATGCAGGGATTTTAAAAAGTTCTTATTGTAGCGTCCACTCTACGAGGGCAAATATATATCTTTTATTAATACACTAAGATAGTGTATTTGCTTATTTTATTTAATTTATAATAATTCTAAATAATAAACACATGTATACTTTAATGCACATTGTACATATCGATGCACATTTTTAATGTGCATAAAAGTATACATTGTGCATTAGCGTATACATTTAGCTTGTGCATTAATGTATACATTGTACATATCGATGCACAAACACAATGTACTCAATGATGCACAATGTACTCAATGATGCACATTTTAATTTAATAACATAAATGCAATAAAATATAGTTTTATGAATATATATGTAACTTTTTATTTTATCGGAACAAAAATATTTTGTAACCGATTTTTTTTGTGTTCCTAATAATAGTCTTATTTTTAATATGTTACGCAAAAGAACAAAAACTACGGCGAAATATATACCCCATATTTTTATAAAAAATAATAATAATAAAAATAATTAATATAAAAAAAATCCCTATATATATTATTATTATTATTATTGTAGTAATGTATATATAATATAATATAAAACGCACATAACCAGCAATTTACACGGTTACAAAAACGGTTACAAAATCCAAAATGTTTCGTAACCATCGGAACAAAACGACTTAATCCAGCTTATCTAATTGATAAACAACACTATAAGCCCGTGCCTAAAATTTTTAATAGTGTCATTTTATTTGTAATCAATTGACAATCAATGTAAACTATTTATTTACATAGAATCAATCGTAATCATTCGTTTGTTGGTTGGTCGGTTGGATCATTGAACACGTTTATTTTATAGTTTAAATCGTTTCTATTGCTTTGTTGGTGGTGTTGTGGTATGTTGGTATGGTTCGAACGTTCAAAGCGTCTTAAATCGTTTCTTTTCGCGTTGGTTTGTATCCAGTTCAGTAGAACCAGGTGGCTGTATCATGCTAACTTGTTGATAGCGAGGTAAAAGGTACTCCTGAGAGATTTTTTGCGTCCCGCAATGGGATGCGACCCCCGACTTTTAGGGTGAATGTCACTTTTTTGGTCGTTGTTAAGTCCCATGTTAAAATAAATTTTTAAATTTGTCGAAACCATACTTAACATGAATAGGATTGAACGCTTCAAACTTGAAAGAAAAATTATCTATTTTTCGCAACTAACTTTTTTTGTATCAGGAATTTGTGGAATGTTTTTATCAATTAAAAATCCTGAATTTTACGGATTGTTAACAAGCATTTTTTTGATTGCAATGAGTGTAATATTTTATAATATTTCGATAGCTCAAAAAATAAAAATCGGTAAAGATTTACAGGATGTTTTTAATGGAGATATGTTGAGCAAACAACCTAGAAGAATTAGAAGGAAAGTTTTAAGAAACACAAAGAAATGGCATTCTACAAACAAAGCGAATTAGCAAAACTTTTAAATAAAAGTCAAGCTCATGTAACGATGGCGGTAAAGAGAGGTAAAATTCTTTTATCGGGGGAGTTTGTTGATGATACTGTTCTTGAAAATAAAATTTGGATTGAACGACAAAAAGCAAATGCAAGTGCAAAAATTGAAGTTCCAAAAGTTCAAGCTCCAAAAGTGGAAAGCGTTCCAAAAGTTGAACCTACTCCAATTGTTGAAGCTAAAAAATTAAAACAACCACCTTTAAGCAAACCGAAGCAAAGAATTTTAAAAGATTTTGTTCCCACGGAAGTCGAACGAACCTCTGAATCAATTGCTGATTTAGACAAAGCAAAAAAGGAAGCGGAAATTCGATACAAAGAATCTCAAACAAGACTTTCCGAATTGAAGGAACAAAAGTTGAGAGGTGAAAATATTCCTACGGATTTAGTCATGAATGTAATTGGAATGCTCGGACATTCTTTGCAGTCAAATTATAAAAATGGAGCGGATCAATTGATGCTTGAAATTTCAAGTCGTACAAAAATGAGTGCGGAATTGGAAGCGGAATTTAACGGACGTTTAATTGATTTGATTAACATTTCTCATTCGGATGCAATAATTGAAGCTAAAAAAAGCATTAAGAGTATAATTAACGAAAGTAGTTCGGTTGAAACAATAGAAAGCGAAACGGATGAATAATTTTTTAGATTACGACAACGAAATTTCTAAATTACTTGATGCAGCGAATGTGTCAATTTCTAGCATTAAACCTTCCGAATGGTGTGAAGCAAATAGGATGATGACTTCGGACGTTTCTCCAATTCCAGGTATGTTTCGTTACGATAATTCACCATATACACGTGAAATTGTAGATTGTTTATCCAACGATCACCCATCAAGGACAATTGCTATTATGAAAGGAGCGCAAATTGGATTCTCTACTGGTGTAATTGAAGCTGGAATTGGTTGGATTGTTTCACAAAATCCTGGCAATATATTGTTTTTAGTAGGTCACGAAGACTTGATTTCTGATGCAATGAATAAAGTTGATCGAATGATTGATTCATCTAGCATTCGTCACTTCATTAGATCCAATTCAAATAGGGCAAAAAACAATAAATCTGGTGATACGGATCAAAGAAAAGATTATCCTGGTGGATATTTGAAACTAGGAATTGCCAATCATAAGTATTTACGTAATATTTCGATGCAATATGGATTTATAGACGATTTTGAATCCATGAGATCATCCACAAAAGAATCTGGAAGTACGCAAGAAATGATTGAGCAACGTTTTGCAGCATACGCTAAAAAAATGAAATTGTTTTATATTTCTACTCCAGAATTAAAAGCAACTTCAAACATTCATCCAGTTTACTTAAAAGGAGATCAAAGGAAATGGCATGTTCCTTGTCCTTGTTGTGGAGAATTTATTGTTTTGGAATGGCAAATAAAAATTGAAAATACAAATGATAAATTTGGAGGTATAACTTATGAATTGAATGAAGAGAATGAATTGATTCCCGAATCGGTTGGTTACACATGTCAAAAGTGTATGGGATTTTTTGATGAATCTGTAAAGACTGAAATTATAAAATTAGGAAAATATATTCCAACGGCAAAAGCGGTTGATCCAACATTTATTTCATTTCACATTTCCGCATTGTACGGATCATCATTTATGTATGGGTGGACGAAATATGTTAGACAATATTTAGAAGCATGTCCACCGAATAAAGCTCGAAATGAAAAAAAGTGGCAAACGTTTCAAAACCTTGTTTTGGGCGAACCTTACGAACCTACGGGAATTTCAATTAAAGCTAATCAATTACAACAAAATTGTCGTCCATATACAATTGGTACAATTCCCGAAAAATTGTCCTTAGCGGATGGAAATGGAAATATCATTTTAATTACGTTGGGTTCGGATATGAACGGATTGGAAGACGATGCTCGTTTGGATTATGAAATTGTTGCTCATTCCGAAAGTGGAGCAACTTATTCAATTTTACATGGAAGCATTGGAACGTTCGTTAATAGAGACAAAGAAAGTAAGCGTGAACGATGGACTTATCGAATGGGTGCGGAACGTTCCGTATGGACTGAATTTGAAAAAATATTAAATACGACATTTGTAAATGATTCAAGCGGAAAAAATATGAGAATATTTTTAGCAGGACTTGATAGTGGTGTTTATACAAATTATGCGTATCAATTTGCAAATACAACGAATCAACGTATCGTTTTATTAAAAGGGGATGATGATGCGAAACCAATTAGTGCTTATTCGGACCAGAAAACATTTCGTCCATCAAAAGAACGTAACGATTTATATTTGACTGCCAATAATTACACGAAGGATTTACTTAGTGAAAATATGCAATTGAAATGGAATCCAGAATTTAATTCGGTACAACCTTATGGATTTATGAATTTTCCATTTACTACGGACGAAAAATATAAATACGATAATTACTTTAGTCATTTTGAAGCCGAACATAAAATAATAGATGATAAAGGAATGTTTCGTTGGGAGAAAAAATCAAATAGACATCAAAACCACTTATTTGACTGCCGTTTATATGCAATGGTTGTAAAAGACATATTTCTTACAAGAATATTTAAAGAATACAAAATTATCAATGGAACGTGGGCTGATTATGTGAATTTGCTTAAAAATAAAAAGTAGCCGTATTAGATACGGCTACTTTCATGGCATCAACCAAACCATTAAAAAGAAGAAAACGTTGCGAAGTTAATATAATTTCCGAATGTAAAACAATTGTTCTTTTTTTAGGTATTCATTTGTTTTTTTATATGTAGGATTTATATTTGGGCTTATTACGTAATTCTAATTTATAAAAATATGCCAAGTAATGCGGTAGGATTAGATTTGATTTCACGTGTAGTAGGATATAAAGTCACAAAGGGTGATTTTAGAACTGTTGCGCCGAATCTACCACAACGAATTGCCATCTTAGGAGAGGCAAATGAAGACAAACAAGCAGGTTTAACAACTTCGCCTGTTGAGTTAAAAACAGCAAAAGAAGCAGGAGATTTATTTGGATATGGTTCTCCAATCCATATGGCTATGCGAATTTTGAAGCCGTTACAATCGGATGGTGTAGGCGGTATTCCAGTTATTGCTTATCCACAATTGAAAGCAGCAGGAGCTACGGTTACAACTATTGAAACAAATAAAATAGCATCTACCGTTAGTATTGCTGAGGGTTCAAAACTTGAAATTAATATTGCTGGACGTGATTCACTGGATGGAAAAAGTTACTCAGTAGACACAGTAGCAAGTCCAATATTAACAATGCAAAAGGCTATTGATTCAATTAATTCAAATTTATCAAGTCCATTCTCTGCGTCATTAACAACTAGTACAGCTTCCACTACTTTAAGTTCTGCATTAACTGTTAAAACAGTTTCTGTTCCAGGTGGTTTTGGTTATATAATTGACGTAATTGAAGTTCCAATTGATGTTACAGCTAGTGTTATTGCAAATACAACTGACATTTCATTTACATATTTAGACGCTGCGTTAGTACCTCAAACATGGACTGGAAAAGCATCAAGTGTTGTTTTTGCTGGTGGAAAAACAACAATTGCACCTAATTTTGGAGAATATATTCCAGCTTCAGCTAATGGAACTAACATGGTTGCAAATCAAACATTAATTGCTTATACGGGTTCGGTATCATATGGAATTTTACTCACTTCTAAATGGAAAGGAAAAACTAGTGCTGCATTAAACGCTACTATTTCATGTACTGATCCTAATGTTGTTATTGCGCTTACTAAAGTAAACGGAACAGGTCAACCTTCAGTTACTACGTCATTAAATTTGTTTTCAAACGAATGGAATACAATAGTAGTAAATACATATGGTACTGAAACAACTGTTTTAGATGAATTAGAATCTTTTAATGGTATTGCTGATCCGGAAAATCCAACTGGACGATACAGAGGAATTGTTTTCAAGCCGTTTGTTGCGTTAACTGGTTCTGTTGCTGATAATGATAGTGCAATTACAAATGCTCGTTCATCTGAAATGACTGTTGCAATTTGTCCAGCCCCATTGTCACAAGGTCACCCATTGGAAGCTGCAGCAAATATGTGTCACTTACTTGCAACAACTTCAAATGAAAATCCTCATTTAGACGTTTGCGGATTGTCTTATCCTGACATGCCTACTCCATCTACAATTGGATCAATGCAATCTTATGAAAATAGAGATATTTACGTTAAGAAAGGAAATTCTACTGTTGATTTAGTTGCAGGAAAATATCAAGTTCAAGATTTTGTAACTACATATCATTTATCTGGTGAACAAGTTCCACAATTTAGATTTGTTCGTAATTTAATGCTTGATTATAACGTTCGTTATGGGTATTTCTTATTGGAGCAAACAAATGTAGTAGATCACGTTATTGTTAATGATGATGATGTTACAAATGCTCCGAAAGTAGTTAAACCAAAACAATGGAAAGCTATTTTATTTGATTATGCGGATAATTTGTCAAATAGAGCATTAATTGCAGACGCATCATTTATGCAAGAGTCAATCGAAGTTGATCTTTCATCTACTAATCCTGATAGGTTAGAGACATTTTTTAGATATAAGCGTTCTGGAGTTGCTAGAATTTCTAGTACAACTGCGGAAGCTGGTTTTAATTTTGGTAATTAATAAAAATAATAGCACATGGCAGTACATGGTGATTTATTAGAGGTAACATATAACCACCCGAAAATTGGATCGGGTGTGTTTTACCCTAAAGCAAATACGGACAGTACGTATAACACTGGAGGATTCATTAATGGTGATTCTGAGGATGGTATTACATCAAACGGACAATTGATTCAAGAAAAAACACGTATTAGAGCGTTTTTTCAAATGTCAATTGAAAACGATATGAATACTCGTAAAGATTTGGAAACATTAAAGAAACTGGCTGCGGATCCTGCACCTGCGAATTATACTTTTTCCGTTGTAAATGGTTCGGTTTATTCTGGTGCAGGCATTCCCGTTGGTAATTTGGATGCGAACGTTAAAACAGGTTTAATCGACTTGAAAGTAGTATTTGGTAGTTTAAAGAAAATAGTTTAAGGAAATGAAAGCAGTCAGTAAAGAAATAGCAAAAAGAGAAGTTTTAGAATGGTTAGACTTCAAAAGAGTTCGTGAATCAAAGCGTGAAGCATTGAAAAACGATATTGAAACATTAACACTAGCATTCGAGGATGGCATAATGTCACTTAACGAAGAGACTAAGGAAATTTTTTTCCAACTATCATTTAAAATCGGTGATAGTGTTGATGTTTTAAAATTCAAACCTCGTTTGAGTGTTGGAGAATTACACAACCATTTAGCAAATGTTAAGAGTGGAGATATTGATGGTAGAATTATTGCCTATATTTCCGCATTGACAGAAATGAATAGCGGATTAATTCGTTCGATGGATACGGAAGATTTAAGTCTTGCAAGTGCGATAGCATATTTTTTCTTGTAAGCTCCGAATATTTGGATTCAATGATACAATTTGTAGCATTTGAATTTAGGTGGTCAATAAAAGAAATCGAAAGTCTGTATCTCGACGATATGGACTTTCGTTCTATTGAATACTGGTATGAAAAAATCGGAGCAAAAAATAATAGCGAATAAATGAGACAATTAACGATACCTACGGTTTTTGTTGCCGTTGATAGATTTTCACAGAGAGTTAATAAAATGACTGGAGCGATGGATCGTTTCCATCAAGCTGGTTCAAAATCTTTTGCGGTAGCAAGAACGGCAGGGTTAATTGGTGTTTCCATGTTAGCTCCAATGGGATTGGCGGCTAATAGAGCGGCAGATTTTGAGGACAGATTAGTCAATGTAGGTAAGACAACTCAAATGCAAGGAGAAGAGCTTAAAAAGTTCGGAGATCAAGTATTGAAAATGTCAACTAAAACACGTACTGGAATAGATTCTTTGCTTGAAATGGCGGAAGTTGGTGGTCAATTAGGTATTGCAAAAAAAGATTTATTATCGTTTACGGATGCAGGAAATAAGTTTTTTACTGTTTTCAGCAAGTCATATGGTGGGAATGTAGAAGAAGCAATAACACACGTTGCTAAATTAGGCGGTATATTCAAAGAGACTAGAGGAATGAATCCTGCTGAGCAAATTATGCGTACCGGTAGTGCGATAAATGAATTATCGAAACAAGGTGCAGCAACAGCTTATAATATTACAGATTTTGCACTTCGTATGGGAGCATTGGCTGATAATATGTCTCCATCATTGCAAAATACATTAGCACTTGGTGCATTTTTAGAAAATTTAGGTATTAAATCTGAAATTGCAGCTGGTGGTACGGCTAGATTGTTTACTGCTGTAGGTGAAAATATTGGATTGTTTGCCAAATTTATGAACATGACTCCAAAATCTGCTACTGGTTTGTTTAATAAAGATTCTTTGGAATTTATTAAACAATTTGCTTTAAGACTTAGAGGAATGGACAAAATTAAGTCTTATGAATTGATGGATAAGCTTAAAATTGGAACGGATGAATCGAAAAAAGTTCTCGGCGCCATGGTTGATAAATTAGAAGAGCTTACTATAACACAGAAATCATCAAATAATGAATTTGAAAGAAATCTTTCAATTAATAAAGAGTACATAAAAATGAATATGACTTCGGCTGGTAATATAGCTAAAATGCGTAATCAATTTGATGCATTAACTATAAAAATTGGTAATGCCGTACTTCCAATTATGAATCAGTTATTAAGAGAAATATCACCAATTGTTCAAGGAATTGCAAATTGGATTGAAAGAAATAAAGGACTTGCTCAAACACTAGCAAGAATGATTGTTGTTGGTGGAAGTGCAGCTATAATAATTAGCGGAATATCATTTGCAGTAGGCGCTTATCAAAAAGCAGTTGCGTTAGCTAGAATTGCTCAATTAACATTTAATACTGCGATTTTAGCGAATCCATATGTATTGGCTGGAGCTGCGATAGTCGGATTGACAGGATTTATAATGAAATATACTGGATCGCTTGATACTGTAATGACAAAAGAAAAAATGTGGGGTAACATACAAGACACCGCTGCTTCTAGGTTTGCAGATCAAAGAGTAGAGATTGATATGTTGTTTGAAACTTTACGAACTAGTGGAAGTAAAACAGCAGAATACAAAGATGCTTTACAAAAATTAGAATCTATTCAACCTGGTATTACAGAAAAATACGATTTACAAACTAAAGCAGTTGATAGACAAAATCGTGCTGAAAGAAAATTGATTGGCACGTTACGAGAAAAGATGAATGAGGAGGTAATGCGTGAAGTTGAGAAAGAAAATAAGATAAAAGCTATTAGACAAAGAGTTGAAATGGGCGCGTTAATTCGTGAGCGTGAGGAAATTGGTAAAAGAGACTTTATGACAATGGATATTTTCGGTATAGAAAAGGCTTATAACGCATTTCAACGAATGAACTTACTTAGTGACTTCCAGAAAACACAAGGAAATTTAAAAGCTATTGAAGAAATTAAAACTAATAAAGATAAACCAAAAGAAGATCAAAAAGTTACTATTGAAGTAATTGGGAGCGGAGGAAATGCAAAGGTAACAGCGACAAAAGGTGTTAATTTATACAACCAATTAATTCCAATGCCTACAATGAGTTCAACAACTAAAGCGAAATAACATGGATTTAGAAATAGTAGAAACATTAAATGGAGGTGATTTATTGATAAAAAACAATGATTTATCAATGATTGAAGGACTTCAAAATATGCCTTACATTGGAATGTTTGGCGGAAATGTTGGTCATGTTACAAAAGAGTATAAACCAATTGAACAACGCTTTGATTTTTGGGGAAATACGTTATTTTCAAATGACAAACGTAATATTCAATTCAATTCTTTGACTGAAAATGTTTTGAATAATATCGCATTGACAAGTAGTGGACGTTTGACATTGGAGGATTCGATTAAAAGTGATTTGTCTTTTTTTAGTGAATTTTCAACAATAAATGTTTTTACTCAATTAGAATCCGTTGATAGGATTAAAATTTTTATAGAAATTAAAGAACCAACTAATACTCAAACGAATCAATTTGTGTATATTTGGAACGCAACAAAACAAGAATTAATCAATGGTAACAATTCCTAAAATATCGGACTTATATAACAATATTAAGTCGTCTATTGAAACAAAATTAAACGTTACAATTCCTAGTTTTGGAAAAAACTTTTTACGAGCATTTGCGCAAGTTCAAGCTGGTGAATTAAAATTGTTTTACATTGCAGTTGCCAACGTACAAAAAAATATTTTTGCGGACACGGCAGATTCGGAAGAGTTTGGAGGTACATTAGAGAGATTTGGTCGTGTGAAATTAAAGAGAAATCCATTTCCTGCCGTTGCTGGTAAATATACAGTTACATTAACTGGTTCAATTGGTGCAATAGTTCCAATTGGTACATTATGGAAGAGTGATGATACTTCGGCTAGTCCGGGATATTTATTCACAAACGATACACCACTTACATTTGATGCTACAAGCGAATCTATTTTATTACGTTGTTTAACTGCTGGAATTGAAGCAAAATTAGTTGTTGGTAATACTCTTAGTTTAACTGGACCTATTGCATCAGTTTACACAATTGCTACTGTTACGACCGAAAATGTCGCTCCGCAAGAAAAGGAATCACTAGAGGATTATCGAAAAAAAATATTAACGGCATTTAGATTAGAACCGCAAGGAGGCAGTGGGTCGGATTATTTGTTGTGGAGTTTAGAAGTTCAAGGTGTTAGAAATGTTTATCCTTACACAAAATTTGATTTATTAGGTTACTCAAATGAAGTGAACTTATATGTTGAATCTGATGATGCTAATGCATTTTATGTTCCAACTACTACAATTTTAAATGATGTTCAAGATAATATTGAACTCCCTACTAGTGATCGACCTTCAAGAAAACCATTAGGTGTTAATGTTATTAATTATTTACCTATTTTTCCCTTAAATGTAACAATACAAATTAGTCAAATTCCAGGTTTTAATTTTACAACAACGGAACAAAATACAATTTTTGATTATGTAAAATTAAAATTATCTGAAATTCGTCCATTTGTTGCTTCGATTGATGTTGTTGAGGATAAAAACAGCGTTATAAATCCTTATAAATTAGGTGAAATGATTGCTACTGCCGTTCCCGGGAAATCATTTACAAACGTTACATTTACAGTAGATGGTGTATCTCAAACAAATTATGAGTTTTTTAATGGTGACATTCCTAAATTAACTACAATTACTTATGCTTAAGAAATTAGCGAAACAATTGTTCCCGAGTGGTAGGGCGTTTCGTATGCCTTACAATGGTGATGGTGATAAATTTTTAGAAGCGATTGCAGAGTCAAAACAAGATGCGTTTGATTCTGCAATAAGTGTATTAGACGCTATTTTGCCTGACAATTCAAACTTTACTTCATTGGATGCTACTCAATGGGAACGAAGATTAGGAATGATTGTAGATAACGGAGCTTCATTGAGTGATCGTAAGTTGGCGATTCAACGTAAAATGAATCATCCAGGTGATATTCAGGCTAGACAAAGCGGTGATTACATTCAACAAGCATTACGTGACGCTGGGTTTAATGTAACAGTTTTTTGGAATATTAATAGAACTTTACTACCAACCCCAATTAATAAAAAAAATGTTTTTGGAGTTAATAATTTTGGAGTTACTAATTTTGGAATTTTACCATTAGTTGTTTATCCAGATAGTGAAATTATTGCTAATTTTATCGATAAAACAAAAGATCAATCATTTGAATTAGGCATTAATAATAATAGTTTTTTTGTTGTTTGCGATTCTGTTTTAGGTACTCCAGTGGATATACCTTTATCAAGAAGGGAAGAAA